>Ga0207753_1000018_pt1 | contig 71297 bp, 83 predicted proteins | sample PonA233FremontCA_2_FD_187273 | JGI IMG/M metagenome (GOLD analysis project Ga0207753, IMG submission 187273) | Salt pond sediment microbial community from Fremont, CA, USA - Pond A23 Sediment 3 (SPAdes) | ecosystem: Environmental > Aquatic > Non-marine Saline and Alkaline > Saline | place: USA... | reverse complement strand
CCATGCATTGAGCCTGTCGAACCAACACTCACCTCAGCCACGAAACACCCGTCTTCACCTCTATCTCGCTTGTATTTTCGACATCCTCCGAACCTGTGGACGATCAGCAATTTTACGAGATAACACCACAGATAGACTATCTGTAGGCTGTTTACACATATATTGGGGTGGAACTAATGACCGCGATGAGAACCAGAGATTACCCACCGACACATGAACTGAAAAACAGCGAAAAAACGAGTTACTAGAGAGTGTTGCCACTCACCGGAAACCATCAAAAGGAAAGTCCTCTAATCCGGCGGGTTCCCCCCGACGATTCGGTACCCCTTGGCAATCGTCAAAAACAGGTTCACAGTCACCGGCGGCTTGTATCAACGCAAGTGTGAGCGGTGGATAAAACTTCGTCTGATCGGATTAATCGTCAGCCGGCGAGGCGTCGGTCGTTTCGATATCGACCTCGATTTCCGCGGCTGCAGCCTTATATTCCGGTATCTTCGCGCGTTCGTCTAACACGTCGTTCGTGAGCCGGTTCGCGGAGGCGGCCGCGAAGTGCGGGGTCGTCCAGACGACGCCTTCCTTGATATCCTCGGTTATCTGCGCCTTCACCTCGATCTCGCCGCGACGGGACCGCAACGTGATCATGTCGCCTTCCTCGATCCCGTACCGGTCGGCATCGTTGGGGTGGACATCGACGAAGTTCTCCGGGTGTTGTCGAGAGAGTGTCGGGGACCGTCGGCTCATCGTTCCGGTGTTGTAGTGTTCCTCGATGCGGGCCGTCGTGAGAACTAGCGGGTACTCCTCATCGGGTACCTCCGCCGGCGGCTGGTGGTTTATTCCTTCAATCTGTCCGAGCCCGCTCTCAGTGTCGAAGGAGTCCTCGTAGAGGAACTGGTCACCCTCGTCGCCCTCCTCGTAGCAGGGCCAATGGAGCCCCTCCTCGCCGAGCCCGTCGTAGGTCATCCCGTGGTAGATCGGACACGCTTCACGGAGCTCCTCGAAGACGGCCTCGACGTCCTCAAAGCGGAATTCGTCTTCGCTGAAGAGGCGGCTGCCGACCTCCATCAGAATTTCGAGGTCGTGTTTGGTGTTTTCGTGGATCTTGTCGACGCCGCGCATCCGCTGGACGCGGCGGTCGGTGTTGGTGACCGTGCCGCCGCGTTCGGCCCACGTCGTCGCCGGGAGGACAACGTCGGCGAACTCCGCGGTCTCGGTCATGAAGATGTCCTGTGCGATCATGAACTCGAGCGACTGCAGGCGCTCCTCGACTTTGCTGCCGTCGGGCTCGCTCATGACGGGGTTTTCGCCCATCACATACAGCCCGTGGACCGAGTCGCCGAATTCGTGCGAAAGCTCGACGTTCGTCAACCCGGGCTCGTCGGGCACCTCGAATCCCCACACGTCCTCGACGCGCTCGCGGGCCTCGTCGTCGTCGACGAGTTGGTACCCGGGGAGGACGTTCGGCATCGCGCCCACGTCGCTGGTCCCCTGAACGTTGTTCTGGCCGCGCAGTGGGTTGACGCCCGTGCCGGGCTTGCCGACGTTACCCGTGATCAGCGCCAGATTGATTTCGTTTTGGACGTTGTCGACGCCGCAGGTGTGCTGGCTCATCCCCATGCCAGTGAAGATGGCGGCGTTGTTCGCCATCGCGTACTTTTCAGCGGCGAGTTCAATGTCCGCGAGCGGGACGCCCGCCTTCTCGGCAGCCGCCTGCTTATCGAAGTCCGCGAGCGTCTCTTTGAGGTGGTCGAACCCCTCGGTGCGCTCCTCGATGAACGCCTCGTCGATCCAGCCCGCATCGGGCTCTTTCTCGTGGCGTTCGAGGATGGTCTTCAGGACGACGTTGAGAAGCGGGATGTCAGCACCCGGAGTCACTTGCAGGTGCATATGGCGGTCGGTTCCCGCGATGTCGAACGACCGTGTGGTCTTGTTGGCGTGGGGATCGACTTGGATGACCGTCGCACCCTCCAGAACCGCCTGTCGGAAGTACTGGCTGTTTGCGATCGGGTGCTGCTCACCAGGGTTCGCCCCCTGGATCCAGAACACGTCGGCGGCTTCCTCTAAGTCCGCCATGCTGTTCGTCATCGCGCCCGCGCCGAGGCTCGTTCGGAGCGCCCACACCGTCGAGGCGTGACACATCCGGGTGCAGTTGTCGACGTTGTTGGTGCCGTATCGGCGCGCAAGCTTTTGAAGGAGGTAGTTCTCCTCGTTCATTGTCTTCGAGGAGCCAAAGAACCCCATCGCGTCGGGGCCGTACTCCCCTCGGATGTCCTCCATCTCCGAGACGATCCGACCGTACGCTTCCTCCCACGTCGCCTCGCGAAACTCCCCGTCTTCCTTGATGAGAGGCTCCGTGAGCCGGTCCTCGTGGTCAACGACTTCCGTCGCCGCGCCGCCCTTGATGCAGACTGACCCCTCATTGACCGGCGCGTCGCTCCACGGCATGAACCGGACGTCGCCCGGCTCCTCTCCTTGGCGGACCTGAATACCGCATCCAACGCCACAGTACGGACAGACGGTCTTGACCGTCTCCGGGTCCTTACTGGACATGATTGTTCACCCTCGAAGCCTGTATCCGTCTTTGATCGCGTGCCTGTGTACCCATACACATGGATAACCCATCCATAGGTATGAATCTTTTTGGCGGGTCCGTGATCTGAGTCCCGTTCGGGATACGGGGGTAACACTCACGGGTCTACCGGATAGTTCGACCGTATGGCACTCGACTGTACACGTATCGAATCGCTTGCGGAAACCTACGCGGAGTCGGAACCGCTGTACGGAGTGGAAGCCGAACACATCGAGACGCTGCCGGCAGCGTTCGCCGCCGGAGAGTACGGGTGGCGCGATGTGGTGTGGATCGTCAGATGGCATTACCGCCGGTTTCTCGGTGACTATCCGGACGCGGACAGACGAGACGCCGAAGCGGCATTTGAGCAAAACGATTTCGAGGACGTTCGATCGGCCATCGGGGGCGCGGTTGGTGCTGAGACCGTCCGGAACGCGCTCAAGAGTCTGCGGTCATTGGGGGGCGTTGATATCCCGGTCGCCTCGGCAATGCTGTTTTTCATCCACCCCGAGGCCTACCTCGTGGTTGGCGAGCGCGCGTGGACCGCCCTCGAAACGGCTGAGGAACTGTCAGCGTCGTACCCGGACTTGCTAACGGTGAACGCCTACGAACGGTATCTCGGCGCGTGCAGGACTGTCGCCGAGCGGTGTGGGTGTGATCTCTGGACGCTCTACCGGGCGTTGTGGCGGCGCTCGAAGCGCGAGTGAACGCGATTCAGGCGGATCTCGGGTCGGTGCTCGAACGACCCCATACAGCAGACTCTCGATCGATCTATATTTAATCAAAGTTAATTTTATTTTGTTTGCGGTAGAAAATGCCGCCATGGAAATCCGTGAGGCCACTACGAATGACGGTCCGGCGATACGATCAATCGCGCTGTGGTCGCTACAGACATCGTATTGGATCGACGTTCAAACGATAAAAAGCGCAGTCATGCAGTGGTACGGCGTCGACAGCTTCGTCGACCGTCTCGAGGACGATGACGAGCTCCTCCTCGTCGTCGAGCTGGATGGTCAGCCGGTCGCGTTCTCCGACAGCGTTCTCGTCGACAATCGGGGAGATATTAATTGGATCCACGTCGCCGGAAACCACCGCGGAGAGGGAATCGGACGGAAACTCTACGAGGCGACGCGTGAGCATCTCGAGACGAGCGGTGCCGAGACGATCCGCGGGCTCGTTTTGGGTATCAACACCGACGGCAATCGCTTCTATGAGCACTGCGGGCTGAAAAAGGTCAGCGAACGCACCGTCCAGGTCGGCGACCGTGAGTTCACCGAAAACATCTATCTTGACGAGGATCGCGAGGACCCCGAACCGATTCTCGTCGAAGGAGATGAACTGTATATCGACCGCGCGGACTCTGAACGTGGCTCAAAGGCATCATTCTACGTCGTCTACGAGGAGATGAATCTTGAGACGCCCTACAGCTACTACTGTGGGAACTGCGAGTCGATTGTCATGTCGATGGACCCAGCGGGACAACTCCTCTGTGAGGAATGTGACAACCACGTGGAGCCGACGCGGTGGGACGCCGCATACGTTTGACTTTGTTGACCGAGGCGTTCGTAGTTCCCGTGCCGGTTGTCAGCGGTTGTGTGAGCAGTGACAGATAGTAGGCCGTTCTGTGAACCGCGAACGACATATAAGATGAAACTACAGTTGGTCCCGCTCAGTCCCGCCGTCGGCCATCCGTCGCTCGCCACGGGGGAACCACGCGAGTTCGTGATCGGCGTCAAGGCTTGCGACGACAGCATCGTCAAGCGAGACTCTGTCGGCGTGATTGTGCATGCAACCGACGACATCGCCGGAGTCGATTTCGACGCGGTAGAGGACAGTCGGCCCAAGATACCGACGGTGAACGACCTCGCCGTTCGCCTCGGCGGGGTCGGCCGGGCGGGCACGGACGTCGTCCGGCCGGACCATCAGGTCAATCTCGGAACCGTGGTAGGCGTCGGTGAGCCCGTGGATGCGGTCGAGCGGTACGCAGCCGACGTCGGTCTCGACGCAGTCGTCTTTGACCCGCCCTGCGACGAACGACGCGTGTCCGAGAAAGCCCGCGACGAACCTGGACTCGGGCTGTTGGAACACCTCTTCAGGGGTTCCGATCTGTTCGATCTGTCCCTCGCTCATCACCGCAACCCGGTCGGAGATGGACATCGCCTCCTCTTGATCGTGGGTAACCGAGACGGCCGTGACGCCAGCTTTTTTGAGAATCTCGCGGACCTCCTCGCGCATCTCGACACGGAGGTCAACATCGAGGTTCGAGAAGGGCTCGTCCAATAACAACAGTTGCGGTTCCGGGGCGAGCGAGCGCGCGAGCGCGACGCGCTGCTGTTGGCCACCCGAAAGTTCCTCGGGTGACTTCTCGCCGTGATCAGCGAGCCCGACGAGTTCGAGGAGTTCGTCGACACGCGCCTCGCGTTCCGCCTCGGACCACTCTTCGATGCCGAAGGCGATGTTCTCACGCGCCGAGAGATGTGGAAACAGCGCGAACTCCTGGAAAACGACACCGACGTCCCGGCGCTCCGCCGGGACGAACTCGGGGCCGCTGACGGCAGTGCCGTCGAGCCGGACGGACCCGCCATCGGGGCGTTCGAGTCCGGCGATCAGACGGAGCGTCGTGGTCTTTCCGCAACCCGAGGGACCGAGCAGGGTGAGCAACTCGCCGTCTCGAACGCGTACGGAGAGGTCATGAATGATGCTCGTCCCGTCGTAGGACTTCTCCAGTCCGTCGAGTTCCAGCACCGTTCGGGTCGTCGAGAGAGACGTCCGGGTCGCGCTGCGTCCCTGCACGTCACTGGACACCGGCGTCACCTCCCGCCGTTCGACCGGGCGCATCTGCGATCATTACCCCCAGTTTGTTTAGGTAGACCAAAAACCCTTCCGTTCGATGCCACCCGCAAAGACCGAACGTTTACGACGGTCCCCGGCGAGAGCGTAGCCATGCCAGACGTAGCCGTCATCGGCGCCTCGATGACCGAATTCGGCCAACGGGAGGCGTGGGTTCGGGAGTTGCTCGCCGAAGCTGGAACGGCGTGTCTCGACGACGCCGGCGTCTCGCCGGAATCGGTAGAGCACCTCTACGTGTCGAACATGGCCAGCGGCGAGTTCGAGGGACAGACTGGTGTGCCGAACGCGCTCGGCCACGACCTTGCCGCGGTGCCCGCCTACACCCAACGCGTCGATCAGACCTCCGCCTCGGGCGGGGCGGGGATCTACGCCGCTTGGCAGTCCGTCGCGAGCGGAGCCTCCGAGATGACGCTTCTGGTCGGCGGTGAGAAGATGACCCACCGGACAACCGGTGAGGCGACCGACGTGATCGCCTCATTGACCCACCCGGTCGAGTACAAACAGGGCGTGACGCTGCCGTCGTTCGCGGGGCTCACAGCGCGGCTCTACCTCGACCGCTTTGACGCGCCGCGGGAGAGCCTTGCGAAGGTCGCGGTCAAAAACCACGCCAACGGCGTCCGGAACCCCCACGCGCAGTTCCGAAAGGAGATAGACGTCGAAACCGCGATGGAAGCGCCGATGGTCGCCGACCCGCTCCGGCTGTACGATTTCTGTCCGATAACCGATGGCTCGGCGGCGCTTCTGTTCTGTTCGGAGCGGACTGCGAAGGAGTACACCGATGAGTACGCCGTCGTCTCGGGTGTTGGCGGCGCGACCGACACCCACGTGGTTCACGAGCGCGTCGATCCGACGACGATGGGCGGCGTCGTCGAGTCCGGTAGGGAGGCCTACGAGATGGCGGATATAGCGCCGGAGGATGTCGATGTAGCCGAGCTTCACGACATGTTCACGATCCTCGAATTTCTCCAGATGGAGGGGCTCGGCTTCGCGCCAAACGGTGAGGCCTGGCGCGAAATCGAACAGGGAACGACTCGGCTTGACGGTGATCTTCCGGTCAACACCTCCGGCGGGCTGAAATCGAAGGGCCACCCACTCGGCGCCTCCGGGGTCGCCCAAGGGTACGAAATATACAAGCAACTCGTTGGGGAGGCGGGCAAACGACAGGTCGATGCGGACGTCGGCCTGGCCTGTAACGTCGGCGGGTTCGGAAACTGCGTGACTACCACCGTCATGGAGGCCGGACGATGACAATGGAGGCCTACCGCTACGAGGACGGCTCCATCACGTATCCGGGTCACCCTCGGGGGCCGAACGGTGACGACCCGGTCGCGACGATCGACCTAAGCGACCACGCCGCCGAGGTGGTCACTTGGACGACCTCGAACGCAACACCGCCGGGGGTCCGCGAACCGAACCACCTCGCGATCGTCGAGTTCGACATCGACGGACAGGCTGTTCGGGCGCTCTGTCAACTCACCACAGGTGAGGTGTCGATCGGTGACGAAGTTCGCCCGGTGTACTGTGAAGAGCTTCGCGATCCAGGGGCTGGCATCCGCGACGCCGCAAGCCAGTCGTGGGACGGCTACCGCTTCGAGCCACTCGAGTAGCGGTTCACCGGTTCTCGTTCGGTCACTGGCCCTCGTCGTCGTCGGGCGCGTCGACATCCCCGTTCTCCCCGTCGGTTTCCTCCGAACCGTCTTCGACGGTCCGCTTGATCGACGCCAGTTCCTCATCGACATCGATGCCGATCGCGTCGTCGCGCTCCGTCTGGCTGTCTGATTCGGCCTGAGATGATCGGTCCGGTTCGGCTCCCCGATCGGGTCGCGTCTCCGGTTCTTCCCCTCCGCCCTGTGCGGTACGATCGCGTTCGGACTGCGATGTGTCCCCTTCGATCGCCTCCGAGAGGCGGTCGTCGACTTCTGCCCTGAGACCCCGTGCCTCCTCGAGCAGCCGCTGTACCTCGGGGTTCGAGGGATCGCCCCGGGCGGCCGACTGGAGTTCGGCGAGGGCGCCATCGAGCCGGCGGAGGGTTTCACGACTCGTTGCGGCGAGTCGATCCCCGGTCAGCGTCTCGGATCGCGTTCCTCCCGACGCCGCCTCAATCGGTCGGCCATCGGCGACCCGAAGCGCCGCAGCCAACAGCTCCAGCGACCGAATCGCGGCTTCCAACAGCGCGATGGTCGCCGGGATGGTGTACTGTTCGGTAAACCGGAGGAGTTCGCCGGGACTCGGGGGGCGGGGAAGCCCCAAGGGTCCCTCCGGAGGGGCTTCGAGTTCCGCCCGGAGCGCTTCGAGCGTCTCGGAGAGTTCGGCCGTCGCCTCGGCCAACTCACGTTCGCGGTCGTCCATACAGGGAGTGGGGCGGCGAGAGTCAAAACAGTACGGTGCCTCAGTGTTCCGGTCAACCCGACTGAGGTTTAGGCGCACCAAAACACTTTATATCAGTCGATCCTGAGAGGGGTGTAATGCCAACTACTGTCGACGCGGATGAGCCGGTCGGGCTCCAGATTCACGCGACATCTCCGGATCGGTCGGTGTTCACCGAGCCGGACAACAGCGACGGATGGATCGCGACCGACTTCACCGTCGAGGTTCGGCGCTAAGATCGCGCGTTAGTTTGTCGCCGACTCGAGCACTAGCGTGTCGTCTTCAAGATAGTGTTCGAGGTGGTGGGCGTGCTCCTCAACCGTCTCGAGGGTGTCACGCAGGAGTTCCTCGCTCGCGTAGTCGCCGAGTTCGTTCGTGAGGCCGATATGGTCGCGGAGCGATTCAATGATGACGCCGAAAGCTTCCATGTCGTTCTCGATGGAGGTTCGAACGTCGTAGACGTCATCGCCTTCGGGGTCGATAGGTGCGTACTCCTCGTAGGTTGCGCCGCCCGAAAGCGGAACGCCGCCGATCGCTTGGGCGCGCTCGGCGAGTTCGTCCGCGCTCTCCTCTAGGTCCTCGGTGATTTCGCCGAGATACTCGTGAACATCGAGAAACTCCGCGCCCTCGACGTTCCAGTGGTGCTTTTTGATCTGGTGGTACAGGACGTACGTCGCCGCGAGGTCGGTGTTCAACGCATCGACGATCTGCTCTGCTTTCTCGGAGTCGATCTTCAGTGCGGTCTCCTCGACGCTTCCAGCCTGACGGCGTACAGTCTCTTGGGTGCTCATACAATACATGGTACGACCGGCAGCTACTTAAATGTTTCTACGAACACAATTATATTTCGAGATTCAAAAAATAATATTTCACTTTGGCGGCTAAGATCGGGACCGGTGAGACGCGATACCGGGCGCCTGCGGGCAGTTCGCACGGTCGGAGGCGTTCATAAGCGCTTTTATGCGGTGACGCAGTACGAAGATGTACAGCCTACGCGGGGTTGTGATGCTCCTAGCCCGACAGGACTCAACACGCACCGACTCGGTGCGGAGAACCGGCGGACGCCGGCCGACGGCGGTCCGTCCGCGTTCGACGGCGGGGGAGCGCGAGCCCGCGCGTGGGAGGATCCAATAATGTCAGTATACGTAGATTTCGACGTTCCCGCTGATCTCGAGGACGACGCCATCGAGGCGCTTGAGGTCGCCCGGGACACCGGCTCAGTAAAGAAAGGAACCAACGAGACAACGAAGGCAGTCGAGCGCGGCAACGCCGAGCTCGTCTTCGTCGCCGAGGACGTCAGCCCCGAGGAGGTCGTCATGCACCTGCCTGAGATTGCCACCGAAAAGGACGTTCCGTACGTCTTCGTCGGCACGCAGGACGATATCGGCCATGCCGCCGGGCTCCAGGTCGGCAGCGCCGCCGCCGCCATCGTCGATGCTGGCGAGGCGGACGACGACGTCGAATCCATCGCCGAGAAGGTTGAGGAACTCCAGTAGGTGAGTGAGTATGAGCGCTGAAAACGAAGGGGACGGCGCGACCCCCGCCGAAGTAATCGAGATCGTCGGCAAGACCGGCATGCATGGCGAGGCCATGCAGGTCAAATGCCGGATCAAGGAGGGTGAAAACCAAGGGCGTATTATCGCCCGGAACGTCCTCGGACCGGTCCGTGTCGGCGACGTGCTACAGCTTCGTGAGACGGCCCGTGAGGCCGACTCGATCGGAGGACAATAATGGTTCAAGAACGCACCTGCGACTACAGCGGCCAAGAGATCGAACCCGGCACCGGTACGATGTACGTCAAGAACGACGGCACGGTGCTTTGGTTTGCGGACGCGAAGTGCGAAAAGAACTACCGAATGGGCAGAGAGGCCAGAGACCTCGAGTGGATCGGCGACGATGACGAGGCGGCCGACACCGAGGCCGAGACGGACGCCGGCACTGAAGATGACGCGGCTGACGCCGATGTCGAGGCTGAGGAGAGCGAAGCCACTGAGGACGAAGCCGACGAAACTGAAGCGGAATCCGTCGACGACGAAACCGAGGCCGACGGCGAGGCGGAAGCCGAGGGGGCCGAGGTTGACGAGGAGGTCGACGCGTAGATGGCCGACACCGAGCGGACCTTCGTCATGGTCAAGCCCGACGGGGTCCAGCGCGGTCTAATCGGCGACATCGTCTCGCGGTTTGAGGAGCGTGGGCTGAAGCTTGTCGCCGGCAAGTTCATGCAGATTGACGACGAACTCGCGCGCGAACACTACGCAGAACACGTCGACAAACCGTTCTTCGACGACCTCTCCGGCTTCATCACCTCGGGGCCGGTCTTCGCGATGGTCTGGGAGGGCCAAGACGCGGTTGCGCAGGTCCGAACGATGATGGGCGAGACCGACCCTGCCGAGTCCGCGCCGGGCACGATCCGCGGCGACTTCGGGCTCGACCTCGGCCGAAACGTCATCCACGGTTCGGACACCGAGGAGGGCTCCGCCGAGCGCGAGATCGGCCTGTTCTTCGACGACGAGGAACTGCACGACTACGACCGGATCGACGAAGCCTGGCTGTACGAGTAAGGCCACTTTTACACGCCACTCCCTTTACGAGAACCCGCGCGCCGTTCGGCAGGCGACACCGGTTCTCGGCGGCGTGGGGAAACTATGCGCGCGCACTTCTTTTGAGACTCTTCTAGTCGCGTCACTCCGCACGCGCTACGGCGACTCGCTCGCCACATTCGCCCGTCTCCGGGAACTGCTTCGGGGGCGAGCGTCGGACGCCCCCCTCGGCGGATACTGATACGAACGAGTCGGGGCGGCTACTCTCCGACGTGGCCGACCGTGATCTCGCCGGCATCGAGTTCCTCCTCAACTTCGCGGGCCGCGGTCACCATGTTCTCCATCTTTTGATAGGCGGCCTCACGGGGGAGCAGTTTCACCCCACAGTCGGGTGAGACGGTGAGTCGCTCCGGCGGGACGATCTCGAACCCTTTTATGATGTTCTCTTTGATCTCCTCGACTGACTCCACCTCGGCCGTGTGGACATCGACGACGCCCAACGCGAGGTCTTTCGTGAACCCGGGGTTTTTGAACACGTCGAGTTGTTCGTAGTCGCCGTTGGCGAGTTCGAGGTCGTACTCGTGGACCGGCATCTCGAGAATTTCGGGGTAGATGCGCGAGTAGTCGCCGTAGCAGACGTGCAGGCCGAGTCGGACGTCCTCGGGGACGCCGTCGGCGATGTGTTCGAGACACTCACCGACGATGGCGTGGTCGTCAGGGGTGGTCGCCAGCGCTGGCTCGTCGATCTGGATGTAGCGCGCGCCCGCCTCAACGAGCGCTTCGATCTCCTCGTTGACCAGATCAGCGAGTTCGTATGCGAGCTCGGCCTCGCTGTCGTAGGCCTCGTTGAACGACCACGACGCGAGAGTGTAGGGGCCGGTGATCGGCACCTTCACCGGGCGATCCGTGACGCCGGTCGTGAACTCAAACTCGTCGACGAGCCACGGCTCAGTGTAGGCGACCTCGTCGGCGACGGAGGGCTTGTCGAAGTAGTTGTGCCCCCACACCTTGACCGGACCGTTGAACTCGTAGCCCTCGATGCGGTCGGCAAAGTACTCAACCATCTCGTTTCGTCGCATCTCGCCGTCGACGACGGCATCGAGGCCGGCATGGGCGTGTTCCTCAGTAATGAGCCTGGCGGCGTCGTCCATCGCCTCCGTTAGGTCGTCGTCATCGAACGCGTGATCCTCGTCCTCGGCGAGTTCCTTCGCACGGTTGAGCCACGTCGGCTTGGGGTAAGAACCGACGACGGTTGTGAGCAGAAAGTGATCGGTCGGGTGGTCAGCTGGGCGGAACTGCTCGCGGGTGTTGGCAAGGTCGGAACTCATCGGGACACCTCTGCGGGCGCGGCGGCGAGCGCGTCCAGCTTCGCCTCCGCCTTGTTCGTCGGCAGGTAGAACAGCTCGGTGTTCGAACTCGCGTAAATGGTCCCGAACTCCTCGTTCGGCAGTTGGGACTCAACCCACTCGATCCGTTCGGCGATATCCTCGGGGGCCTCGACTAGGGTGTTCTGGCCGTCCACGACGCCCAGCGCCACGTCGTCCTTCGTGCCGTATTCTTGGATGTTGTAAACGCTGCCCTCGTGGTCGGAGACGAAGTCAAACCCGATCGCGTCGATATCGGCGTCCATCAGGTGCGCGTACGGTTTTTCCGGGATCGAACCCCAATATGTGTGGACGACGACATCGGCGTCGACAGCGGCGGCGACGGTGTCGATAGCCTCGCTGGCGCGCTCGTCCTCGCCGTCACCGGGGGCGTCGGTGACAAGCGACGGTTCGAGCAGGAACAGCGTCTCGACGGGCGGAAACTCGGCCGCCTCGGCGGCGAGGAAATCGGCGACGGCATCGAGAAACGCCGCGTCGTCGCCATAGTGCTCGTCGGTCGCGAGTTCCGAAAGCGAGTACGGCCCGGGGAGGACGGCCTGGTTCGCGTCAGGGGCGGCGTCGAGTTCAGCGGCCACGTCACCGTCCGGGGTCAGATCACCGTGGACCACCGGCTCCCGGTAGAAGTTGTTGTTGTCGTAGTAGCGGACGATCCCCCGCGTCTCGACGTTATCGTGGATGCAGAGAGGGTGAGCGAGCATGTCGTCCCACCGGAGTTGTCCCTCGACGATCCGGTCGAGGTTCGCTTCGCGCTGCCTGTTGACGGCTTCCTCGCGGGCGCGGCCGTACGCCTCAACGATCTCATCCGACTCGTCGCCGGAGATGAGGTCGTCCTTCTGGTGGCCCTTGAGGTCGGCGAGATCCTCCTTCGCCCAGTCGGGCAACGGGTACAGTCCGGGTGTCGTCGCGATCACATCACTCATTATTCGCGGATACGAGATGACGGCGTTTAATATTTCCTACTCATCTATTCTCGTGAGTAATTTCCAGAACGACGAGACGCTCGAACGGAAACGACGTGTCGTCGATCTCTTCCGTGTCCAATCCCGCTCCCTCGGCGAGTTCGCCGACCGCCCCGATATCGGTCAGCGAAGAGACGAGGAGGTAGGCCCGCCCCGCCGGTCTGAGGACACGACCGAGGTCGGCCATGAATGGCCGGATCACCCGTCGGCCGTCCTCGCCCCCGGAGAGAGCGTGTTCGAGTGGGTCGTCCCACTCTTGTTCGGGCGGCGTCGGGAGGTACGGTGGATTGAACACCACCATATCAAAGCTATCCGCCTCGAAGGGCCGCGTCAGGTTCGACCGGACGACCTCAATCCCCTCCGACCGGGCCCGCCGACATGCGTCCGGGTTGATATCGCAGCCGACGACATCGGCGGACGTTTCGGCCGCGACCCGTCCAGCGACGTACCCCGATCCGACGCCGACATCGAGCACCTGCCCGCCGTCGATCCGATCGATCACCGCCGTTGCGAGAAGCCGCGAGTCCTCAGCCGGCTCGTAGACGGTCGCCATTCCACGTTGCTCTGTGAGTTTCATCTGACAGCGTCCTCATCCGCGGGTGGGTCAGTGATCGACTCCTCGATGCTCTCGGCAACCCCTTCTGCGTCGCCCCCGCTCATCTCCTCCGATCTGTCTCCGAGGTCGTCCTCGACAGGTCCAGAGGTATCTTTTCGGCCTCCGGATCGGCGGGTCGCGCGGCCGGTGTCCGCTCCATGGTCGCCGTCGCGGTCGTCGACGATGCGCACCCCGCCGGCCTCCTCGCGGCCCGTGAGTTCGCGTTGCGGGAACGGGATTTTGATATCTTCGGTCTCAAATGCGGACTTGACGGCTCCGACAACGGCGTTTTGGGCCCGCCACTTCGTCTGTACTGTCGGCGTCGTGATCCAGTATCTGAGCCGCAACATGATCGCCGAGTCCGCGAACTCCTGTCTGATGACGTCCGGCGGCGGCTGTGTCGCGACCGCATCGACGCGCTCCATTGCGCCGACGGCGACGCGGGCGGCGGCGTCGATGTCGGTTTCGTAGTCAACGCCGACCGTGGTTTCCAGACGAAGTCGGTCCGTCCTAGAGTAGTTGACGACCTCGTTCTGCGTCACGGTGTCGTTCGGGACGATGACATGTTCCTCGTTGAACGTCCGGATCTGGGTATTGTACACGGTGATATCCGTGACGATCCCTTCCCGTTCGCTCACGCGGATCCAATCACCCACCTCGAAGGGGCGGGAGAACAGTATGACAAACCCCGAGAGAATCCCTGAAAGCGTCTTCCGGGCGGCGAAGCCGATGACGATCCCCAGCACACCCGCCCCGAGAAAGATATTGCTCACGGGAATCCCCCACAGCGCGACGACGAACATCGTCGTCGGGACGAGCACGCCAATCTGAATCGCGTGATGGGCGACCTCCCGCTGGTGTGGCGTGATCGTCACCCGACTGGAACCGTACTTTATCGAGCGTTTCGTGAGTCTTGTCACCGTCACGCCGCCGGCAAAAACGATGAGGGTCACGAGGGCTTTGATACCGTCTTCTGGAGTGACCGAAAGAAACCCGAGCGCTTCAAGGACCTCGTTCGAGACCCGCCAGACCGCCACCAGAAACCCGCTTATCAGGACGGCACTCACTGTCACGACCGCTGACTGGACGACCTCGACGGCATCGGGACTATAACGATCCTTCAGTCGGCGGCCGAGCCAGTACGTCGTGATAACGAGAAGGCCGAAGGCGACGATCGCCCCCGCCGTCGCCGCGCGTTGCGCGGAGGTCGTCCCGAACATCGACTGGACGTTCTGAATGCCGCGCCAGTACCACGGCAGCCCGAGCGGTGCCGGCACCGCCATCAGCATCTGATTGGTCACCCCTGCTCGGCCGCTAGCCGGGCGAGCCGTGCGAACTCGCTTGGGGGCACGTTTCCGGCCCGCTTTCGCATCAGTTCCTCGCCGGCCGCCTCAATCAGGGACTCCGGGTCGTCGATCCCCGAGATGTGAGTGGTGTTCCGGATCGCGTTGCGCATCGTCTTCCGGCGCTGGGTGAACACCGCACGGACTAACGACATGAACGACTCGTCGTCCGATACCTCGTAGTCGGGAGGCCGCGGCGTCGCCCGGACGACCGAACTCTCGACAGCCGGCGGCGGCGAGAACGCTTCTTTCGGCACTGTCTCGACGATCTCGATGTCGGCGTAGTGGCCCGCGGTGACCGACAGTCGGCCGTACTCGTCGCTCCCCGGTGCCGCGGCCATCCGCTCGGCGAACTCCGCTTGAAACATCAACACCAGCGGCCGACCCGCCGGAAGGAGCCGGAACGCGATCTCCGAGGAGACGCCATAGGGGAGATTTGACACCGAAGCGGTAAACGCCGGGAGATCGACCTCGAGTGCGTCGCCCGCCACAACGCTTAGCATCCCTGCATCGATCTCCGCAGCAAATTCCTCGCGTAGGAACGCGGCGAGATCGGGGTCGCGTTCGACGACTGTGACCCGGCCGGCAACCGAGAGCAGCCGGTCGGTGAGCCCCCCGGTTCCGCCGCCGATCTCTAGGACGTGGCTCGTATCGGCGCTGTCAGGAAGATAGCCGGGCAGCCGATCGAGCACCCGGTCGTCGACGAGAAAGTGTTGGTCGCGCTCCGGGTCGCCTCGCAGCCCCGCACGGGCGATGAGCGCGTCAGGATCGCGCATACGTCCGGTAACGCTCGGTTCCGTATATTCTTCGCGTTTTCCGCTCCGCAGGACCGGTCTCTCCCCGCTATGTCTCTTCCTCGCGACGGGCGAAGATTCGGTACTTGAGGTCTTCCTCTCGCAGTTCCTCCGTGATCCGTTCGGCGAGGACATCTTTCGGCTCGTAGAGCCCCGACACCCGTTCCTCGATGTCCTCGTAGCTCTCGAATGGTCGTCGCTTCCGGGCGTCGAGAATGTTGTTCCTGAGCTTCTTTCCGATGCCCGGCAGGAGGTTCAACACGTGGAGTCGGGTCGTGATCGGCTGTGCGTCGTTGTAGAACTCGACGAAGCGGTCCTCGTCGGCGTCGAGGATCTTGCCGATCGCGTACTCCAGTTCGGACTCCGCGGTGCTCGTGAGGTCGTCGTACTCGGCAGTCCGGAGGTGTTTGACGTTCTGGCCAGGCGGCTCGATTTCGATCCGGTCGCCGATGTTGACGCCAGCATCGTCGGTCAGCGCGGCCTCGACGAGCCTGAAGTTCGTCTCACCGAGCGCGAGCGCGACCGGAGAGCGCTCGTACTGGGGGCGGTCGTCGTCGGGTCGCCCCCTCGGCAGGAAGTCCAACACGACCGCGGTCCGGTCTCCGGCGCTGTCTGCGTTGTCACTCATGTGCCCGGGTACGAAGAGACGATATTTAAACTACGGGCAGACGGAGCGCGTGAGGATCCGAGAGAATCTGCGTTCGCTGGGACGATCCCCGTCAGGCGTATTTCACGACGATGTCGAGTACGTCGTCGAGTTCGTCGCCTGAGAGGGTGTAACGCCCTTGTGCGAAGACGGTCCGGAGTTCGTCTCGGTCCTCCGGAAGCAGATCGGTGATCTTGTATGCGGTCGCCTCGTCGACCTTCTCGAGTTCGAGCAGTTCCTCGACTAGTTCGCGGGACTCCGCTGCCTCGAGATCCGAAAAGCGGTTCACGTGCTCGATGGCTCGCGCGAGTTCATAGCGCATCTCGCGGTCCTCATCGAGCGCGCGTTCAGCCTCGACGTCCGCGAGGAGTTCCTTTGCCTCGGGAGTCGTGAGGTACGCCTCGTCGGTGACCTGCTTGAATATCGTCATGCCTGCTGTCGTCGAAGGTGAGCTGGTGCAGTAATGAGCGTTTTCGTCACGTCGCCATCCTGGATTTCGACCTTGAACGCGCGCCCCTGGTCACCAACGACCGTGCCGGTGCGGCCGTTGAACCGCGGGTGGAACCGACCTTTCGGTACGGAAGGGTCGATCTTGAGATGAACCTTCTCGCCGTTGTCGAACTGCTCGACGGAACGCTTCGGGGGCGATGCCCCACGGTCGCGAGCGTCGTTCTTCAGCTTGTCGCGTGTCGCTTCTCGTGGACCGTTCGAACTAGGCATTCTTATAGCGGTCTACACAGGTCCGACACATAAAACGTGCGTTCCAGGGATGCCGCGATACGGGTTCTCAGGCGTTAGATCGCTGAAAAAGGGTGGTTCAGATACGGCCGACTTCGTCGACACCGACGCTCTCGACGCCGTCGACGCCGGAGAACGCCTCCTCGACGGTATCCGTTCCGCCCGCCTCGTCCGGGATGACGACAGTTGGGAACAGCGCGATCAGGCCGAACGCGACATCCTCGCGGTCGACGCGGCTGATCTTCGCGCCCTCGGGGAGGGCGTTTTCGAGTCGTTCTTGGAGGTCATCGAGGTCGACCTCGGGGCTCTGCGGCATTACCTTCATTTTGGCGGCGACTTTCCCCATCGTTACGGTCCCGTGAACCCACAGTCGGGGCACTCATAGAGGTTGCTCTGTTTGCGACACGTCGAACAGCGGTAGATCAGCGTCCCACACTCCGGGCAGTCGAACTTTGCCGCGTCCGTCCCGGAGATGTTGATCCCGCAGGAGATACAGGTGTGATCCCTGCGATCCTCGCTTTTACTACTCATACCAACTCGTCCGGCGGCGTCGCATTTAACGCTTATCAAGCGTCCCGCCGTGCCTGCCATGCCCGCCACCCGATGTCCGCCGAGTCGCTCGATCGGATCGATCGGGCACGGTCCGAACTGGTTTGTATCGTCGATACGCCCGGCCACCCAGCCGATCGGTGGCGTCTTGCGGGTCGAGAGCGTCTCCCCCGACATGAATACGGTTCGTGAGACGGCCCGCGAACTCGCCGACGCGGCCGCCGCCGCAAACGAGCGGCGACTGCTGGTGTTGACCGGAAGCCGTGAGGCCTGTTATGACGGCGCGAAGGCGGCCGCTGGCGAAGTCCGCAGCGGTCAGACCGTCGCAACGGTCTCCGAACGTGAGATCGTCGGCGAACGGGTCTGCGTCGACCGAACGGAAACGCTCCTCGGGACCACCTACGGTTGTCTCGTCCTCGATTGCCACGACACGTGCCGGCCGAACGCGATCGGGCGGGCGACGGGGGTCGTCGACGGCGGCGGCCTACTCGTGTTGTTGACGCCCCCGCTGTCGTCGTGGGTAGACAGCCGCGGACGCTTCGACGAGACGCTCGCGCCGCCGCCGTTCTCCGTCGGGGACGTCAACACTCGGTTCAGACACCATCTGATCGAAACCCTCCGCACACACCGCGGCGTCTCGATCATCGATATCGACACCGGGAGACGAACGAAACACGACGGTTCGGAACACCGACCCCGCCCGGCCACTCCGCAAGTTCGGCCGCCGGAGTCCCACGTATTCCCGGACGAGGCGTACGATGCCTGCCGGAGCGCGGATCAGCGAGACGCGGTGTACGCGTGCGAGCGACTGTCGGAGGCGGGGACAGCCGTCGTGCTTGATGCCGACCGGGGACGCGGCAAATCGAGTGCGGCGGGCCTCGCCGCCGCCGCGTTCGCGCACTCCGATTTGAGCGTCCTCGTGACCGCCCCGAGCTACCGGAACGCGGCCGAACTCTTTGACCGCGCCGCCAAGACGTTGGAGTCAGTGGACGGGTCATTTGACGACGGTAGGGAAGGCGACACCAGGCCGTCGCTTCGGAGCGGCGCCGGTGAGATACGGTTTTGCCCGCCCGCCGATGCCGTAGAGTCGTCCGCCGACGTGCTGTTCGTCGACGAGGCGGCCGCCGTCCCTGTGCGAACGTTGCGGGAGCTTCTCTCTGTCGCCCCGAGTGCCTGTTTCGCGACGACGGTTCGCGGCTACGAGGGATCGGGTCGCGGCTTCGACGTTCGGTTTCGCGAGTCGCTCGAGGAGTCTCACGACGTGACGTCGTGTCACCTCTCGGAGCCGATCCGGTACGCCCCCGCGGACCCGATTGAGGTGTGGCTGTTCCACGCGCTGTTGCTCGATTCGACCCCGCCACCCGGTCAGCTCTTTGAGGGAACGACCGCGTCGGACGTGACCTACGAGCGGATCGACCGTGACCGCCTCGCGGCGGACGAATCGTTGCTCCGCGAACTGTTCGGGCTGTTAGTTCACGCCCACTACCGGACCCAGCCGGATGATCTCGCGCGGTTGCTTGATGCGCCGGAAGTCTCCGTCCGTGCACTTACCGTCGACGGACATCCCGTCTCGGCCGCGCTCCTGGCACGGGAGGGTGGGCTCGACGAACGGACGCAGCGGGTCGCATACGAAGGTGACCGGATCAAGGGAAACTTGATCCCGGATCTGCTGACGAGTCAGCTCCGCGACCCGGCGGCTGCGACCCCCGTCGGCCTGCGGGTGGTCCGGATCGTCACTCACCACGGGGTACGGTCCTCGGGGTTCGGCTCGCGGCTCCTCGCGGAACTCGAGGCTGAGTTCGGAACAGGGGGATCGCCGAACGATCGCTCCACCGTCGACTACCTCGGTGTCAGTTACGGCGCGACGGCGGCGTTGCTCCAGTTTTGGTCGACAAACAACTACCGAACGGTCCACCTCTCTACGACGCGGAACGACGCCAGCGGCGAGCACTCGGCGGTGATGCTTCGAGCGCTTTCGGACGCTGGAGACAATCTCGCCGACCGACATGCGGCGTGGTTCGCACGCCGGATCGCGGACGTCCTGGCGGGGGCGCTCGACGCGCTCGATCCGGACGTCGTTCGGGCAGCACTGGCCGCCGCCGACGCCGACGTTCCCCTCGATCTGTGCGGGTTCGAGTGGCGTCTCGTCGCAAGCGCGGCCGACGGCCCCGGTCTCTACGACACGGCTCCCGGTCCGTTTCGAACGCTTGCGCTAAAGACACTGCTTGAGGGGGGGCTCGGAGACCCTGACGCGGAGCGGCTGCTCGTCGTCGGGGTGCTCCAAAACAGAGGGTGGGAGGAGACGGCCGAGCGACTGGGGTACGTCTCCCGTCGTGCGTGTATGCGAGCACTTGGGGACGCCTATCGTCAGATCGTCGACCGATACGGCGGCGAAATCGCTCGAGCCGAAATAAACCGTTAGGTCCGGCTGAGCTAAAGTCGGTTCTCGCGCCCGGGGTCGACGTCAATCGCGTCGACCGGGCAAACATCGACACATAGCATACAGTCGATACACTGGGCCTCGTTTGTCGGGTTCGCCTTCATCTCGCTTTCGGGGTGTTCGGGCGTCTCGACCCACTCGAAGACGTCGACCGGGCAGTCCTCGAGGCAGGCCCCATCGGCGATACAGATGTCGAAGTCGACGGCGACGTGCGTGCCACGGATGCCGAGTTGCTCCGGGGGCTCCGTTGGTCCCCAGACATCGACAGCGTGTTCTGTCCCCTCGTTTTCGTGCGTCTCCTCGAAGTTCGGGTCGATCGCCATTCCTACCGATATCGAGGGTGCTGCGAACTTAAACGTTGGCTGATCGAAAGCCATTCGACTGCCCGATCACGGGTGGGCGAAGTACGCAACCGACTCGTCGCCGTCGTGGCGGTCGATCCGGGCGAAACCAATCCGCTCGAACTGGACCACGTCGTCGGGATCGTACGACGCTACGCCGGCTTCGGCGTGGCCACGTTCGTCGCCGTCCATCGTCCGAAGCCGAAGCGGGACGCTCCCGTCGTCGGGTACCCAATGGATCACGTCCACGTCGCCCTCGCGGACGACCCCGATGTCGTCGTCGGTAAACTCGAAGGCGTCTCCGTCGTACCGGACCGGCCCGAGCCCCTTCAGCCACACCGTCTCGCCGGCCTTGGGGGCATCGTCCGGTTCGACCCGAACCGTATCGCTGACTGGAATGTGTCTGCTTCCGCGGTCCTCGTGATCCGGGTGAACGGGCGGTTCGGCAGCGCCGGGAGCGCCTTTGATCGGCACCTCGATCCCATCGCGGACGAAGAAGAGCCGATCCGCATCGTCATCGATCAGCTCACGGTTCTCTGCGTATATCGAAGACATCGCGAGGTCGACGTTCGACGTCGACGTCCCGAGTCCGGCCATCGCCTCGACGATCGCTTCGCCGCGGATTCCACGGCGCCGAAGACTCGCGACCGTCGGCGCGCGCGGGTCGTCCCAGCCATCGAGGGTACCGTCGGCGACAAGCTTCTTGAGCGTCGATGTCGACAGCTCGATGTCATAGGCGTCGAGTTGGACGTGGCCCCAGTGGAGCACTTCGGGGTATTCCCACTCGAAGTACTCGTAGACGAATTCCTGGCGCTTCGCCGAGTCTTGGAGGTCGATACCGCGAACGATGTGCGTGATACCGAACTCGTGGTCGTCGATCCCGGACTGAAAGTCCAACATCGGCCAACAGCGGTAGTCCTCGGCCTCGGTTCGCGGGTGCGGCGTATCAACCATCCGGAACGCGACCCAATCGCGCAACGCGGGGTTTTTGTGTTCGATGTCGGTCCGAACGCGGAGGACCATCTCGCCGGCGGCGTACTCGCCGTCGACCATCGCATCGAACTCCATGTGCGTTGTTTCGGGAGCTTTCTCGCGATGTGGACAGGGTTTCCCGTCGTTTTTTAGCTCCGAGAACGATGCCGCGTCGCAGCTGCAGGTGTAGGCACCTTCCTCGTCGATCAGCCGTCGGGCGTACTCGTAATACGTCTCGACGCGATCGGAGGCCTTGACGACGTCGTCTGGTTCGAAGCCGAGATACTCGATCGACGAGAGAATCTCGTCGTACGCGTCGAGATCCGGCCGCTTCGTCTCGGGATCCGTGTCGTCGAACCGACACAGCATCCACCCGTCGTACATTTGTTTGTACGTGCCAATAACCGCTGGCATCCGAGCGCTTCCGAGATGCCAAGGACCGTTCGGGTTCGGCGCCAGCCGCATCCGGACCTTCTCGTAGGCGTCGACGTTCGGGAGGTCGGGAAGCGGCTGATCGTCGTCCTCGTCGGCGTCCAGTTCCTCGAGCCGCTCCGGCGCGAGTTCCTCAAGCCGCTCGCGCTGTTCGGCCGTCGATCGCTCGTTCACGTCCTCGATTACGGGGGCAATGACACCCGGGATTTCGTCCCCGTGGGGCCTGAAATCGGGATGTTCGCCCATCATCGGCCCCATGATCGCACCGACCTGTGCGTCGCTGTCGTGTTTGAGCGCGTTGAACAGCGCGGCGGTCTCCGCCGCACGCTCTATGCGTTCACGAAGCTCTTGTTCCATCGGCCGCGACTACTGGGGGAACCACCAAAACATCGCGGTTTCCGCGCGGTCTGTAGGGGGCAAACAGGCGGATCGAGGGGAGCGCGCCGACAGCGGTGATCCACGCAACCGCCTCAGCCAGCTGTCGGCTTCACGTCAGTTCACAGGGAGCGCTGCCTTCGCTACCGTATATAAATGCTCGTGAAAAACACCATTTGTCGGCTGCAGATCAGTAGGTCCGCTCGACGAGGTAGTCGGCGATCCCTTCGAGAAGTTCGCGCGACTCGTTCTCCGGTAAGACCTCGAGGCGATCCTTACCGCGTCCGATGAGGTCCATCGCCATCTCCCGGGCGAAATCGATGCTGCCCGCGTTCCGGAGCCGCTCGACAGCACCTTCGATTTCGGTATCGCTCGGGTCCTCCGGGACCAGCCCCTCGATGTCGATACCGTTGTTTCGAGCGTGTAGCGTGACCGCGGTCCGCTTGCCCTCGACCAGATCGGAACCGCGCTGCTTGCCCAGTTCCTCGCTGGGTGTCGTCAGGTCCAACAGGTCGTCTTGGATCTGGAAGGCCCGTCCGACGTCGAGACCGTATCCGTGCAGCGCCTCGATCGTCTCCGAGTCGCACCCGAGCAAGATGGCTGGAACCGACGCCGCGGCTCCGTACAGGACCGCGGTCTTGTACTCGATCATTTCCAGATACTCCTCGGTCGTCACCTTGCTTCGGCTCTCGAAGTCGACATCGAGGGCCTGGCCCTCGCAGATTTCGGTACAGGTCGTCGCCAACTCGTTTAGCGCGTCCACGCTCCTATCCGGCGGTGCGCCGGTCTCAAGCATATACTCGAACGCCTTCGAATACAGTGTATCACCGGCCAAGATCGCGGTTTCGAGGTCGTACTCGCGGTGGACCGCCGGAACACCCCGCCGAAGGTCGTCGTCATCCATGATGTCGTCGTGGATCAGTGTGAACGACTGGATGACTTCGATCGAAACGCCAGCCGAGAGCACGTCGATGCGCTCGCCGTTCGGCGTCGGAAACGCCCGATAGTCCGCCGCGGGTGCGTCTGTCCCCGATATCGACTCCGCTGTGAGCAACAACATCGCCGGTCTGAGGCGCTTTCCGCCCGCATCGAGCAGGTACCGCGACGCCTCGTAGAGTCGCTCCGGCTTCTGGACCGGCAGTTGTTCGGCGATCGCATCGTTGACGATCGCCCGCCGGTCGACGATGGCCGATTCAACGCGTTCTGGGGTCGTCATTCCGTGAGCTGAATGATGTTTCCGTTTTGGGTTATGTGGAGGTCGTCACCGACGTTGTAGCCCTGGCCGCGGACCAGGTCGACGTACGGCGAAAAGCCCTTCATGTCTTGGTGAGCCGGAATGACGTTTTCGGGCTGGAGCGCGTCGAGCATCTGGTAGTGGCCCTCAGTTCTGAGGTGCCCGGAGACGTGGATGTCGTCGTAAATACGCGCTCCCTGCATCCCGAGGAGTTTTTCGGCCTGATAGCGCTGGCCCTCGTTGGTCGGTTCGGGGATCACTCGGGCCGAGAAAATGACCTTGTCGCCGTCGTCGAGTTCGTACGGCGTCTCCCCGCGGGCCATCCGCGTCAGCATCGCCCGGGGTTCGCCTTGGTGTCCGGTGACGACCGGGAGGTAGTTTTCTTTGCCCTCGTTCATGATCCGTTTGAACGTTCGATCGACAGACTTTCGATGGCCGTACATCCCCAGGTCGTTCGGGAAGTCGATAAAGTCGAGCCGCTCGGCCGTACCGGAATACTTCTCCATCGAGCGACCTAGGAGGACGGGCTGGCGACCAATGTCGTCCGCGAACTCGACGAGTGACTTGACGCGGGCGATGTGACTCGAAAACGTGGTGGCGACGATTCCGCCGTCGTAATCCTCAACCGAGTACATCACGTCCTTCAGCTGTTCGCGCGCGACGGACTCGGAGGGCGTCTTGCCTTTCTTGCCGGCGTTCGTGCAGTCCTCAATGTAGCAGAGCACACCCTCGCGGCCGATCTCGCGGAACCGATCCATGTCGATCGGGTCGCCGATGACGGGGTTGTGATCGATCCGCTTGTCGAGGCCGTAGACGACGGCACCCTCAGGCGTGTGCAGCACAGGGTTGATCGCGTCGATGACGGAGTGAGTCACGTTGACGAGTTCCAACTCACAGTCGTCGCCGATGTCCATCGACTCGCCGGGGTCCATCTTGACGAGGTCGTTTTGGACGCCGAACTTCTCCTCGCTTTGGATCTCCTGTTTGACCAACTCGATGGTGAACGGTGTTGCCACGATCGGCGCATTGTAGCGGTGTGCCAACTTCGAGATGGCCCCGATGTGGTCGAGGTGGCCGTGTGTCGGCACGATGGCCTGCACGTCGCCCTCGATGTCGGACATGACGCGGTCATCCGGGATCGCGCCCATGTCGATCAGATCGAGACTGTGCATCCGTTCGGTCTCGACGTTGTCGTGGATGAGAACCTTCGAGAGGTTCAGCCCCATGTCGAATATGACAACGTTGTCGCCGGCGCGGACCGCCGTCATCTGTCTCCCTACTTCATCGTAGCCGCCAATAGTTGCGATTTCGACTTCCATAATTTTACCTCCGAGAGGACAGTCGGAAGCCGGTTGGCTGGGCGACCGGCCATATACACGGCCGTCTGTGACGGACGCGACACCGACGGATCGGTGCGCCGACGGTCGGAACCGACGAGGCGTTCGATCGGTCGACCCGATCGCGCGGCCCCGTCAGCCGTCTCCCGCCCGCAACTGCCGGCCGCCCGTCCGAGTCCGGGGCGACCGTCGCTCGGTTATCTAAATTATCGAACTCGGGGTTTAAAAACTAGTGGGTTCACCGCTACGAGCGCACAAATACGGCAAGAGAGAGCTGAAACAACTGCGACGGTGGCAGCGAGGAGGCGACGCTTCGCGTCCCACCGCTCGGAGAGGAGTTCGGATTCGGCGCTGTCAGTGATGAAAAACAGCGATGCGTCTTGATGGCTATCGTTGGTCGACCGACACTACTCGTACCCCCAAGCCCCGAATTTGCGGCTCTCGGATCGCGTCGCCGTGTCGTAGACACAACTCCCCACCCGACCGGACGGTCAGCTGGTGATACTTCAGATCGCCCGTCTGTGTCCCCCACCCTAGCGCCGAAAACCGTGATCCGCTGGCCGCACCGGACGTCGAGTCCCGTACACGAGGCGCCAAACCGGGCTAGGTGACGTTTCGTCGATTTTGATCTCAATCGTTGTAGGCGCCGTCAGTCGATCTCGGTCCCCGGATCGCCGCCGGCGGCGAAGGTCTCTAGCCCGTCGAGGTCGAAGACGTACGCCCGCGCGTCGAGTGACAGGAGTTCGCGGACCTTGCCGGCCATCCCCCCAGTTACGTCCGTCGAATCGCTCGCGCCGACCGCGTCGGCGACATCCTCGAAGGAGGCGATACGGTCGATGACCTCGCCGTCGGCGTCGTAGACGCCCGGAACCGACGAGCAGACGCCGACGCGGTCTGCGTCGAGTGTGCGTGCAAGTGCAACGACGATCTCGTCGCCGGAGAGAATCGTCGCCCCGGCTCCGGCGTGGACGACCGCATCACCGTGCAACACCGGAACGAACCGCTCCTCAAGCATCGTCGTTGTCGGATCAGTTTCGAGCCGAAGTGTTCCTTCGGCGGTCCGGGCCGCTGCCGAGAACGGATGAACGGGAAGGGCGGATACCCCAGCCTCAACCAGTCCTCCAACCACAGCTCCGTTGAGCCGTTTCATCGCTTCGTGGATCGCGCGGATCGCGCCGTCGTCGTGCGTCCCCTCGGTGCTTGAGACGCCGTGTTCGGCCGCGTGGTGGTGACCGAAGCTTCCGCCCCCGTGGACGACGACGACACGGCCGGGGATCGCCGCCACGGCTTCGGCCGCCCGCCCGAGCGCCTCCGTGTCAACTGTCTCTGGGGTGTTCTTTTCCGTGACGACGCTCCCGCCGAGTTTCAGCACGGTCGTCGTATCCCGGCCCGCTACAGGGTGGTCCGGCGCGTCCCGTCCCGCCGTCATCGCTCGACTCGAACCCCCTCGGTGTCGAGTTCGGCCCGAAACGCGTCCGCACACCCCGGCGTGTACTCTAGGGCCGTGTGGGTCTGTTCGGTCCGATCCAACGCGACGATGCAACCGCCGCCGCCGGCCCCGGTGAGTTTCGCGCCGAGGGCGTCGGCTTCCCTAGCTGCCCACACCATCGCATCGAGCGAGCGCGCGGAGACGCCGAGCGCCGATAGGAGCCCGTGGTTGAACTCCATCAGCCGGCCGAGTTCCTCAAGATCGCCGTCGCGTAACGCCACCTCGCCCGCTCTGACGAGGTCACCGATCGACTCGACCGCGTCGGCGGCGAAGCCGTAGGTGTTCTTTAGCTCCCGGACGCCAGCGACGAGTTCGCCCGTGTCGCCGGTGTTGCCGTCGTATCCGACTACGAACGGCAGCGTCGGGACATCCTCGATCCGCCGACAGTCGTCGCCCTGGACGCGAACCGCCCCGCCCATCGCCGAGCAGAACGTGTCCGCCCGCGACGCCTGGCCGTCCTGAACGTCGTACTCGACCTGGTACGCGCGGTCGGCGAGGCCCTCCGGCGACAGTTCGACGCCGAGTTCGCGCGTCGCGGCGTCGATCCCGGCGACGACGACGGCAGCCGAGGAGCCGAGCCCCGCACCCAGCGGGATGTCGCTCTCGACGGTCACATCGAACCCGGCCGTCGGCTCCCCAACCGCATCGAGCGCCTGCTCGATCGCCCCGTCGATGTACCCCGTCGCCGCCTCCACTAATGGCGTCGGCACGTCGACATCCGGTCTGGTGTCGGTTTCGCCGCCCCAGGTAACGGTGAATCCATCGAGCGTCAGGTCGTTCGCCCGAACCCGGAGCTGTTCGTCCTCGCGCCGCTCGACCGTGACCTGTGCCCGCCGCTCAATGGCGCACGGGACGGCCGGTTCGCCGTAAACGACGGCGTGCTCGCCAAAGAGATACACTTTGCCCGGGGCGCTCGATGTGGTCATACCGGTGGATCGTGGGGGCCAAACAAAAAGAGTACCCGAACGCGTCCAGGGTCGGTTGTTCACTCACTACTGCTCGTCTCATCGCCGTCCAGATCTCCGCCGTCTATCTAGCCGTCGTCCATGTCCATGTCGCCGTCCATCCCCCCATCACCCTCGATGAACCGCTCTCTGTAGAACATCGCCAGTTCCTGATCGAAGTCGCCGAACGTGATGATGTCCTCGTCGCCGTACTCGTCGAACTGTTCGACGAACGCCTTGGCGTCACCACGGCTGGCGAACGGCGTCGGGTTCCGCATCATGACGTCGTCGACGTGATCGGGGTTGCTCACGCGGACGAAGTACGCATCGGACGCGCGGAGGAGATCGCCGGTCTCGAAGCCGGTGACCCAGGCAGCCTCAAGCTCGGCGTCGGGACCGCTGAACCGGTCGGTGTAAGCAGTGTACGCCGCCAGACAGCCGGACGTGTCGAAGAACGCACGGTCCCCGTTCGCGTGAGCGAGTTGGGCGTTCCACGGTGGATACTCCGCCGGTACCATATTACAGACGGGACAGGAGACGTCCTCGGGGAATGCGACCGGTTCGTCCAGGCTGGCCTCGCCGTTCGCGTCTCCTGTCTCGTCGCCCCCGTCGTCGGCATCTTCATCGCCTCCCCCATCGCCCCCGGTTTCAGTCCCGTCACCGCCGTCATCCGCCGGGGTGTCGCCGTTGCCGGTGCATCCTGCCACTCCGACGAGGAGCCCGGCCCCCGTCACGGCGAGCACGTCGCGTCGTGTCGACACTGTGTGGTCTGTGTCTGCCATGCGTATAGCTACGAACGCCCTGAAAAAAGGTAATCTGGTGCGTTCGTGCAACGAACCACAGTCACGTCGCCGTTGTGGTTCCCACGGCGTAGCTGCCCGCCACAAACTACCTTTCTCTGCAGCTCAGTATCCTGTCACGCGCTCTCACGACAGCAACGCACAAGCCGCTGGCGCTCACAGATCATCTGTGTCGATCGAACTGCGCCGTCACGTCAACGCGCTCGTCTCCGACTTCGCCGCGGAGTACGGCGAGGTCGACCTCGTTCGCCGGCGTATCGGGTGCGACCCGGCCGAGCACGACGCGGTGGTCGACTCGTTCGAGTCGTTCGGCGTCGTCGGCGGGGCCGGGATGCGGATCGTGCGGGACGGGGCAGTGCTCTTGATCAGGTACGAGCGTGCCGACGGCTGGATCGAACCTAGTGCGGGCCGGCTCCCCGGCGAGTCCTACACCGAGTGTGCAAAACGCGGGGTTCGGCAGGCGGCTCGAACCGAGGCCGTCGTCGAGGGGCTCGCCCAGATACAGCTCGTCTACCTTGACGATCCGACCGACCGACCGCCGGTGCCAAACCCCTACGTCGCTTTTATTGGATCAATCGTCGACGGAGCGGCGGTCCCGGATGGGGACGCTATCACAGTCGATGGAACGACCATGGAGCCGAGCGCGGGGGCGGACGACGGAGTCCCGACGCCGGACGGCGAGCCCACAACATCCGGGGACCCGCCCGCAACGGCGAACGGGACGGCCACGGCGCTTCGATGGGCCGACGAGCCGCCCGAGGAGTTGGCCTACGACCAACTCTCGGAGCTCCCGCTCGGCGGGGCGGACGAACAGCGTATATAAACCGGGCGTCGCGTCGCCCCCTGAAAAACGAGTCCGCTATGGTTCCGTCTCGAAGTCCTCAAGCGCGTACGCCGGTTCCGCGCCGCGGCGGTCGAGCGTCTCGTTGGCGAGCAGCCAGTAGATAACGCTCAACGCCTTCCGGCCCTTGTTGTTTGTCGGAACAACCAAATCGACGTTCGACGTCGTGTTGTTCGAGTCGCACATCGCGATAACCGGGATGCCGACGGTAATAGCCTCTTTGACCGCCTGGGAGTCACCGATCGGGTCGGTAACGACGACGACGTCGGGTTCGATGTATCCATCGTAATCCGGGTTCGTCAGCGTGCCCGGAATGAACCGTCCGGTCCGGGCGCGTGCGCCGACCGCATCCGCGAACTTCTCGGCCGGGAACCGACCGTACTGTCGCGAGGACGCGATGAGAATCTGCTCGGGGTTGTAGTTCGCGAGGAACGACGCGGCTGTCCGGATGCGGCTGTCGGTCTGGGAGACGTCCAGGACGTACAGCCCGTCGGTTCGGACCCGGTGGATGAACCGGTTCATCGACTTCGTCTTTTGCTGGGTCCCGATGTGGACGCCCGCCGCGAGGTAGTCCTCAACCGGAATGAGGAGGTCGGCCTCGTCGTCGGGCATGACGTCCTCGTCGAGGACCGGCTCCTCGTTGGCGTCGTCGGCTTCAGATTCGACCGACTCGTCCGCCTCCTCGGCGGTGTCGGCGGGCGGTTCGTCCGTCGTGGGGTCGGCCTCGGCCGCGACCTCGTCGATTTCCCCCTCGAGCTCGTCTTCGAGCTCGTCGAGTTCCTCGTCGATTTCGGTGGCCTCGACTCCCTCTTCGTTGTCGCTCATGCGTTTGCCTCGATTCTAATGAGTTCGTTCAGCTTAGCGGTTCGCTCGCCACCGACCGTCCCCGTCTTGATGAACGGGGTGTCGGCCGCGACGGCGAGGTGTGCGATCGTCGTATCCTCCGTTTCGCCGCTCCGATGGGAGACGACCGGGTCGTACCCGTTCCGGAGCGCCAACTCGATCGCGTCGAAGGCGTCGGTAAGCGTCCCGATCTGGTTCGGCTTGATGAGGATGCTGTTTGCCGCCCCCGACTCGATGCCGCGCTCCAGCCGCTCCGTGTTGGTCACGAACAGGTCGTCGCCACAGATGAGTGTCCGATCATCAGTTCGGTCGGTCAACTCTGCGAAGCCGTCGTAATCGTCCTCGTCGAGCGGGTCCTCGACGTAGACAAGACCGTACTCGTCTATCAGCCCGGCAATGTAGTCGATCTGTTCGTCCGGGCTCCGGGTGTCGTCGCCGTAGTGGTAGGCGCCGTCCTCATAGAGCTCCGCACCGGCCACGTCAAGTCCGAATCCGATCTCGAAGCCGAGATCGTCCGCGACCGACGACGTCGCCTCGTCCATGACCTCGAACGCCTCGCTGTCGTTGATCGATGGGGCCCATGCGCCTTCGTCACCCTTAGCGGCCGGAACACCCCTATCGGCGAGTATTTCGCCGACCTCGGCGTGAACCTGAGCGTTCGCGAACACCGCATCGGACACCGAGGGCGCCCCGACAGGCGCCGCAAGGAACTCCTGGATGTGGGTCGCGTCCGCGGCGTGTTCGCCGCCGCCGATGACGTTGCCGAGCGGGGTCGGGAGGTTCCGCCCCCGGAAGGCACCACCCAGGTGTTGATACAGCGGCGCGCCGAGGACATCGGCCGCAGCCTTCGCGGCCGCCATCGAGATTGCGACGGCGCTGTTGGCGCCGATCTCGGAGAAGTCGTCGGTGCCGTCGGCCGCACGAAGTACGCCGTCGACACCGCGTTGATCGCCGGCGTAGCTCTGCCCTTCGAGCCGCGGGACCGCGACTTCTCGGGCCTTCGCTATCGCCTCCTCGGCGGGCCGCTCGATGGCTTCGTACTCGCCGGTGGAGGCGCCCGAGGGCGCCGCACCGCGGCCGAAACCGCCGCTTTCAGTCCGGATCTCAGCCTCGACCGTCGGGTTGCCTCGACTGTCGAGGATCCGCCGGAGCCGGACCTCAGTAATGAGCGTCATCGCTCACCCCGCCTGACGGTGAAGGGCAGCGCGTCCGCGTCGTACTCCTCTGCCGCGACAAGAATCGGTTCGGTCTGGTCGGTGTCGATGAGTACCGGCGCGCCGTAGGACACCTGCAGGGCTCGGGCCCCCAGAATCCGCGCCTTCTCGTATCGGTTCGTTCCCCTCATTGATAGGGTGAGACGATGTCGACGAGGTCTTTATGTGAGACGAGCATTCGCCGGCAACACGCCCGGTCGACGCCAAGCTCATCGAGCACCTCGGCAGGGTCCTCGTCGCCCTCACGGGCACGCTCTTTGAACTCCTCCCAGTGCTCGCCGACGACGCTACCGCACGTGAAACACCGTACCGGTACCATCATACCTTCATCACCTCAGCGGTAGGATTTCTGGTAGCGGGCCCGCGCGCCGGGGCCGCCCCATTTTTTCGGTTCGGACTGCCGAACGTCGTTGACGAGCAACGACCGGTCGAAGGACATGAACGCGTCCCGGAGTTCGGCGTCGTTCGTGTGCTCGACGAGACCGCGGGCGACCGCGGTCCGGATCGCGTCCGCCTGCCCGGCGAAGCCGCCGCCGGAGACGGTGACATCGATGTCGACGTTCTCGCGTAAGCCGTCCTCGGCGATACGGAACGGTTCGAGCATCTTCAGCTTCGCCTGCTCGGGCTCGACGAGTTCGACCGGTTTGGAGTTGATCCGAACCCGGCCGCTCCCCTCGGACACCGTCGCGCGGGCGACAGCCGTCTTCTTCTTGCCTGACGTGTTCGTTACCATGTGACGTTAGCACCCAGATTTTCACTGACGTCTCCGAGCGAGACGAATTTGATGTTCGAAAGCCGATCAAGGGACGTGCCTTCGAGGACCTCCGGTTCGACATCGTCGTCGCCCTCGTAGGCGTCGCCGAGGTAGATCCGGACGTTTTCGAACGCCTCGCGCCCTCGCGTTGTTTTATACGGCAGCATACCGCGAACAGCTCGTTTGAACAGCCGGTCCGGCCGCTGGGGGTACTGCGGTCCCCGGTCGGAGCCGACCTCGCGTCGCGTCCGGTAGACGGACATGACGTCCTCCTCGCCGCCGGTGATGACCGCCGACTCGGCGTTGATCACCGCGACGCGCTCGCCATCGAGGGCGAGTTCGGCGACCTGCGATGCGACACGGCCAAGAATGCAGTTGCGGGCGTCGATGACGACGTCCGCGTGGAACTCCGCGTAGCTCATCGGATCACCCGCACGTCCGCGCCGTCTGGATTGTTTTTGAGCGCTTCCTCGAGTTCGATCGCTTCGCCGACGTCGTCGATCTTCGTCTGGGCCGTCGACGAGAAGTCGACGGCTGCGACTGTGACCCCCTTTCGGAGGGCACCGGACCCGAGCACCTTGCCGGGCACGATCACGGTCTCGTCTTCCTGTGCGTACCGCTCGATGCGGCCCAGGTTGACTTCTGCGTGCGTGCGCCGGGGCTTTTCGAGGCGCTCGGCCACATCGCTCCAGACCTCGCCACCGCCGTTGCGGGCGGTCGACTTCAGGTCGGCGATGAGACTAGATAGCCTCGGGTTCGTTTTACTACTCATCGTTGTTGCTCCTAAGAAGTGGATGCAGGGAGCAGGATTTGAACCTGCGGACCTCTACAGGACAGCGCCCTGAACGCTGCGCCGTTGGCCTAACTTGGCTATCCCTGCTCGCAGTGGTGTCTTTTCTGTCCCCGCTAAAACCCCTTTCGGTCGTTCCGGGCGCCGGACGCGCGGCTGTACCGCCGTTCGGATCCGGATCGGCCGTCGTGTATAGGGTATCGGGGGACATTGGATGTGTTTAGAGTTGGACCGCAGCTTCGAGTTCGTCCGCCCTCGCCCTGAGTGATTCGGCCGCCTTCAGGACGAGTTCCTCGACGCTCATCGACCCGTCCGTCTCGACGTCGAAGACGAACGCGTTCGGAACGTCCTCGACTGACACGTTCCGGTCGGGGTATCGGTTACTGAGATCGTTGTCGAACGACGCTGCATCGACGAGTTCGCCGTCGCCGGCTGCCTGGGACGCTTCCGACGTCCCGCTGTCTTCGATGACGCCGCGGATAATCTCTGGATCGTCGTCCGTGAACTCGTCGCGCTCGTCGCCGAGAACGACACGCTGGAGATGCCGGTAGCCCACGGCGACCCCGCCTTGGTGTTTGGCGTGGTCCTTCCCGTAGCCGAGTTTCGCGTCGGCTTCGAGTTCGAGCCGCTGGCCCTCTTTCAGGTCGATGATCGGAACGTTCTCCTCGCCGGGCTGAACCTGCCCGTCGCTGGAGACCAAATCGCCCGAGTATGCCGTCGCCGGTCCCTCAACGTCAATCGCGAGCGTGACCGTCTCGTCCGGTTCGTAGTCGTCCGGAGTCGTCAACGGGATCAGCCCGAGTCGGAGCGCGATCTGCTCGTCGAACATCACCGAGGAGTTCTCGATGACGCGGACCGTGTCGACCGATAGGGTCGGAACGTCCGCGACCATCGCCCGGCGGATGCCGTTCGCGAACGCGGGTGTTATCCCCCGGACGAGAAAGCGCGCGCTCCGTTCGTCCCGCTCGATGAACGTTACGTCATACTGGCCGGACATATCAGAATCCGGCGTTTTTCGGAGCGCGGGTCCCGTCGTGCGGGGTGGGTGTCACGTCTTCGATGCGGCCGATCTCGAGTCCGGCACGGGCGAGCGCTCGGATCGTCGCCTGCGCGCCGGGACCGGGGTTCTTCTGTAGGTTGCCGCCGGGGCCGCGAACGCGGACGTGGACGCCGTCGATGCCGGCCTCCTGAACGTCCTCGGCGACGACCTCCGCCATCTGCATGGCGGCGTACGGCGACGCCTCGTCGCGGTTCTGTTTCACGACCGTACCGCCGGACGATTTGACGATCGTCTCGGCGCCGGTCAGGTCCGTTACGGTGATGATCGTGTTGTTGAACGAGGCATACACGTGTGCGATGCCCCAGGTAGTATCGTCTGCCATCGTTACTGTCCCTCCGCCCGTTCGGGGTGGAGATCGTCCGCAAGCGGACTCGTTTCGTCAAATTCGAGCAGATCCTCGTCGGCGACGTCGACCTTCGTCGACGGTGCGCTGACACGGGCACCGTCGACGGTGACGTGGCCATGGGCGATGAACTGCCGGGCCTGTTTCGGCGTGTTGCCGAGGCCATTCCGATAGGCGACCGTCTGGAGACGACGCTCTAGGATGTCCGTCTCGTCCAACGAGAGGACGTCGTCGAGGCTGTCGCCATCGCCGAGGACGCCGATGCGCTTGAGCCGGGCGAGAAACTCGCTGCCGGCCTCAGCAGCCACATCGGTGTCACCCTGTGCCTCGCCGATGAGGCGTCGTGCCTCGCGGCGGTAGTCACGCAGTTCCGATTGGGCCCGCCAGAGTTCTTCCTTGTTGGCGAGGCCGTATCGAGAGACCAGATCGCCTTCCGCGGCGATCCGCTCGCCCTGGAAGGGGTGATTCGGCGTTTCGTAGAATTTAGTGTTGTTTCCGAGCGCCATTATTCTCCCTCAGCCGCCTCCTCGGCCTGCTCTTCCTTGATCGCCTCAACGTTGACACCGATCGTACCCTCGGTCCGGCCGGTAGACTTCGTTCGCTGGCCGCGGACCTTCTGGCCGCGCTTGTGTCGGACACCACGATAAGTGTCGACCATCTTCATCCGGTTGATGTCCTGTCGGCGGCTCATTCCGAGATCGTTGCCGACCTCGTGAGTGGTTTCGCCGGTAAAGAAGTCCCGCTGGTGGTTGGTGAGCCACGCGGGAACCTCGTCGGCGTACCCCTCGACGAGCTCGACGACGTCGTCGATCTTCTCTTCGTCGAGTGTGCCGAGTACCTCTCGGCGGTCGACGTCGGCTTTGTCGGCGATGATGCGAGCGACGCGACGACCGACGCCGTTCATGTCGGTCAACGCCCGCTCGACGCTTTTCGTCCCGTCGAGGTCGGTCTGGCCGATTCGGACGAAGTACTGGATGTCTTCGCCGTCCTCGTCCGCGTCTGGTTCTTCCGTGCTCATGTGTGGTTGGATTAGCGTCGTGGCGGGGATTTGAACCCCGGAGGCTTGCGCCACAGAGTTAGCAACCCTGCGCCTTGGGCCATGCTTGGCTACCACGACTCGCGTGCATGTATCTTCGCCCTTCCGGACTCGGGGTCGCTACCCCTGCATCTATTGCAACCGTCGATACCCGACCTCGGTACTTAAACTGCACGGAACGCCGGCCGCCGTGAGAGTCACACACGAAGCGCCAGCAACTCGGGAGACTACCGGTCTCGGCCGCCGTCCGCCCGGCTTCGGCTCCGCGTCTCGTTCCGGTTGACCGCCTCGCGGCGACGAACGATCCCCTGCATGTCCGCCGCCCTCCTCGCGAACTGCTGGAACGAGTCGGCAGTATCGTCGCCCTCGAGGACGATGGGGCGACCGCTGTCGCCGCCCTTCCGCACCGCGGGGTCGAGAGGCAGGCTGCCCAAAAACGGCATGTCTACGTCGGCGGCGAACTCCTCGCCACCGCCGCTGCCGAAGATATCGTGTTCGCCTCCACAGTCCGGGCAGACGAACCCGGACATGTTCTCGACGATGCCCAACACGGGCGTGTCGTGCTCGCCGAACATCCGAAGCCCCTTTCGCGCGTCGTCGAGAGCGACCTGTTGGGGCGTCGTCACGATCACCGCCCCGGAGACTGGGACCGACTGCAGGAGCGTCAGTTGCGTGTCCCCGGTGCCGGGCGGCAGATCCACGACCATGTAGTCGAGAGAACCCCACTCGACATCCTCCCACAGTTGGGTCAACACCTTGTGGACCATCGGCCCCCGCCAGATGACCGGGTCGTCCTCGCCGACGAGGAAGTCCATGCTCATGAGCTTCATTCCGTACTTTTCCGGCGGCACGATCGTTTCCTCGCGGGTCGCCTTTGGCTGGGCGTCCGATTCGACCATCCGTGGGACGTTCGGCCCATAGATATCGGCGTCGAACAACCCGACGCGGGCACCCATCTCGGAGAGTCCCGCCGCGAGGTTCACGGCGACCGTCGACTTTCCGACGCCCCCCTTCCCCGAGGCGACCGCGATGATGTTCTCGACGTCCGGCAGGATCTGTTCTCCCGTCGAAAGGCCCGTGTCGATACTGGCCGAGAGGTCGACCTCGCGGTCGGCGTCGGTGAGGGCGTTCCGGACGTCGCGCGCGAGCGCAGTTTCACTCGGCGAGTACGGGGCGCCGAGCGCCAGGTCGATGGAGACCGTCTCCGGGTCGATCTGGACGCCGTTGACCAGTCCCAACGAGACGATGTCGTCCCCGAGGGCGGGATCTTCGATCTCCGAGAGCTGGTCGAGAACCTCTTGTTCTTCCATGAGTGTGGTAGGTTCGTACTCGTCGATAAGGGTTGTGACCGCGGCCGACCGGTCGGCGTTTGGCCACCTAACGTAACTAAAAACCGTTTCGAACACACCCGATCCGGCGTCGATTTTAAGAACGTCTATCACGAGTTCGGCGTATGCTCGAAGATGGGTTCGGCCGCGAAACCACCGGTGTCAGGATATCGCTGACCGACCGATGTAATTTCGATTGCGTCTACTGCCACAACGAAGGCCTGGGCGACACCCGGGGCCCGATGGAGCCGGCCGACGACGAGATGTCGACCGACGACGTTGTACGGTTTCTGGAGGTCGCCGACGAGTTCGACATCCAGAAGGCGAAGTTCACCGGCGGCGAACCGCTACTTCGGGGCGACCTAGAGGAGATCGTCAGGCGGACCCCGGACGGCATCGACACCTCGGTGACGACCAACGGGACCTTTCTGCCCGAGCGGGCCGAGGGCCTCGTCGAGGCGGGGCTTGAGCGGGTCAACGTCTCTCAGGACGCGCTCTCACCGGAGGCGTTCCAGGAAGTCACGAAGAGTACGGCCTACGACGAGGTGATGGCGGGGATCGACGCCGCCCTCGAGGCCGGCCTCGACCCGGTTAAACTCAACATGGTCGTTTTCGAACACACCGCCGGCTACGTTCCGGAGATGGTCGATCACGTCGCCGAAAACGAAGGGCTGCAGCTCCAACTCATCGAGTACATGCCGGAACTCGCCGGCCGCCCCGAGTGGGCCATCGATATCGACCGCGTCCACGGGTGGCTTGAGGAGCAGGCTGACCGCATCGAGCGCCGCGAGATGCACGGCCGTCGCCGGTACTTCGTCGGCGAGGACGACCCGGACCTCCCCGGTGGGATGGTCGAGATCGTCGACCCCGTCGGCAACGCGGACTTTTGTGCGAACTGCCACCGGGTCCGGGTGACCCACGAGGGGTACTTGAAGGGCTGTCTCAACCGCAACGACGACCTCAAAAGCATGGGCGAAATGACGAAGCCAGAGATCCGCGAAACCTTCCGGAAGACCGTTGAGGAGCGCGTCCCCTACTACGGCGAGTACATGATCAATGACGACGACGGCGAGTGGGTCTTCAACGAGAAGTACCTCGAGACGGAGTACGTCGAGGCCTGAGCTTCGTTTCTCGACTCGCCTGCCTCACTCGTAGGTGTGGGTGTAGCCGCCGTCCCAGAGCATGTCGGCGCCGTTGAGGTGGGTGCCGTGTTTCGAGAAGCCGAACACGAAGAGGTTCGCGACCTCCGCGGGGGTCAGCATCTCCTTTGTACGGGCCTGTCCAAGCATGACATCTTCGACGACCTCCCGTTCGGAGATCCCACGCTCCTCGGCGGTGTCCTCGATCTGATTCAACATCAGCGGCGTCAACACGTAGCCCGCGCTGACGGAGAAGCCCCGAAGCGTACCCTCACCTTCGGCAGCGATCGCCCGGGTCAGCCCGTTGAGGCCGTGCTTGGCGGTGATGTAGGCGGCCTTGTCCTGCGTAGCGTACTGGCCGTGGACCGACGACATGTTTGCGATAGCGCCGACGCCGTCATCGGTCGCCCGGATGTGTGGCATGGCGAACTTTGCCGTAATGAACGGCGCCCGGAGCATCACGTCGAGCAGCAGGTCGTACTTCTCGGGGGGAAAGTCCGGAATGGGAGAGATATGCTGCATACCGGCGATGTTGGCGACGTACCGGAGATCGCCCGCCTCCGCGGCCGTCTCGACCATCGCTTCGACATCGCCGTCGTCGGCAAGATCGGTCTGCGTGGGCTGGATCTCCCCCTCAGCGCCAACGTCGTCGGCGAGGTCGACGGTCCCGTCGAGGCCGTCCTCGTCGATGTCAGCACCGACGACGGTGAGGCCGTTGGCCGCCAGCGCAACGGCAGTCGCACGGCCGATTCCCGAGGCCGCCCCCGTCACGATAACGACCGTCTCCGGGCCGAAGTGTGGGTCCTCCAGAACGAGAAGATCGTCGGCTGTCAGTTCCGGTGCGGTCAGTTCAAACTCCTCGGTAGGCGTACTCATGAACACCACTACAGAACGGGGGATAACAGTATTTGGTATTCGCTCCGGCGGCGCAGCCACCCGGATCCGGAGACCCTCGATGCGGCGTCCGGACGCCCCGGTTTACCGGCGCTCAGTCGTCGGCCGTCAGCCGGGGTGGCCCGAGGTCCTCCATCGCCCACGTGACAATCCGCGCCTCGACGAGGTCCCGTTCCTCGACGTGGGGATCGTCCGCCTCGTACCGTTCGAGGACATCGTCCGCGTTCTCGAGCAGTTCCCGCTCGAGAGGTCTTTGATCCGGCTCCGCCCTGTTCGCGTTCAATAGCGCCTCGAAGTCCTCTCGAAGGACGAACGAGGCCCGGCCGGCGTTACACCGCGACAACGGGCTCATTCCAGTCTCGAGCACGAGATCCCGAACCGTCTCCCAGTCGTCCTGACAGAAGTACAGCGTCACCTCTCCCTCGATGTCCCGCCAGGCGATCGGGCTAGCGTGTTTTAGCTGCTGGATCGCCCGTGGCGGGATCTCGACCCGGTGGGCGGTCTCCGGGTGCCCGCAGAGACAGCAGGGTTTCTCGGTCCGTCCGGTGTACATACGAGTCAGTACGGGCAGTACCCGTTTGGGTGTGTCGTCTCCGGCGGTCCACGCGGGAGATGTTCGGTCCATCCAGGGTGGGTGGTCGGCTCGCTCGGGGTGGATATTTATTCGTCCCCACCGTACAGGTGAACATGTCAAACGCGCGCGAACTGGTTGATTCGCCGTGCCCGGTCGTCGAGTCGATGGAACAGATCGGCTCGAAGTGGCGCTTGCTGGTCCTCCACGACCTCCAAGACGGCGAGAAGCGGTTCAACGAACTCAAACGATCGACGGACGCGAACTCCCGGACGCTCTCTCGGGTCCTCGACGACCTCCAAGAGACGGGGTTCGTCGAGCGCCGTCTAGAGGAAGACGCCCCGGTCGCAACATACTACTCGCTCACGGAGAAGGGACGATCGCTGTGTCCCGTCTTCGACGAGATCGAGGCGTGGGCCGACGACTGGCTCGAAGGGATCTGAGAACGCTACAGTCCGCCGTCGGCGTTTCTCCGGGTTGAGAGTGCCTCCGAGCGCCGCAGTCGCAGGCGGACACAGTTCCCGCCGATGTCGCTCTCCCCGAAAGAGAGCTGCCCCCCCGAGCGCTCGACGGTCCACTTGACGAGCCACAGCCCGAGTCCGCGGCCGTGGTGCGTCTGCGTGATTTCCGCCTCACCGGTGATCACCTCGCGGTCAGCCGGCGGAATGGGCGGCCCGTCGTCCGCGACAGTCAGATCGAGCCACTCCCCCTCCGGCCCCGGTTCGATCCGGACGACAACTCGGGGATCGGACACGGGGTTGTGTTCGATCGCGTTCTCGACCAGTCCATCCACCGCCCCCCGAAACCCCGTCGTCACGACGACCGAGGCCGCTTCGGGAATGTCGGTTTCGATGCTCGCCGACGAGTGGCGGTCGCGAAAGCGCCCGACCACGTTGTGGAGGATCGGCACGATATCAACCGTGGTCGCGCTGGCGGCTCGGGTGTCCAGCACGCGATTGATCTGCATCGCCTCGTCGCTCAGCTCCCGCAGCTCCTCGGCGGCCTCCTTCGCCTCCATCGCGGCCCGTTCGGTTTCCGCGTCGTCCGGATCGGATTTCGAGAGCAACAACTCGACGTTGCCACCGATCACGGACGCCTTGTTGCGCAGGTTGTGCCGAAGAAGCCGGTTCAACACCTTCAGTTGGCGCTCGCGCTGTGTTGTCTCCGTCAGGTCGGTGTAGACCGCGTAGCCGTCGACGACGCTCTTGACGTCGGCGTAGGGGATCCCCCGATACAGAAACTCCCGAAGCCCCGAGGCCGTCTGTCGCTGGACCTGCTGATAATTTATCTCACCGCCTGCGGTCCGTCGGTCCAGCATCGACGCCTCCTCGCAACGCCACGGCGGAACGATACGCTCGTTCAGATCGGTCCCGAGGAGCTCATCTCTCGGGTACCCGAACTGCTCGACAAACGCTTTATTAACGCCTCTAACGATCGGATCCTCGTCGACCAACTCGAAGGCGACGATGGCATCCTGAATGTGTTCGATCAGGTGTCGTAGCCCGTCGGCTGACGCGGTATCCGGTAGCATACTCAAAGAGGTGGTGCCGCCGTCATAGGCGTCAGATCACGGTTTGACTGCAGCGACATCATCGGCCAGACCACGCGCCATTCGCTCGCTGATCGAGTCGTATGCCGTCCACTCACTGACCGGGCCACACACCGTCTGCCTCCGACGATATCGACCATCGTGCCGTAGAATGTCCGCATAAATGAATAAATGTATCGTGATTCGCAAAATAAGTCGCAAAAAAGTATACCGTCACCCGATAGACCGTCTACGTCCGCTCGCTACGTCACCCGTGGGTCTCGGGGTACGCTGAGGCAAGGAGTTCTGGCTCCTCGGAGAGGCGCTCCCGTACCGGGTCGATCACGTCGGAGATTGCGGTCGCCACTGCAGGCTTGAGATCGGCAGGGTGGAGTTCGCCGGAGACGAAATCCGACTCGAGGCTGTCGTAGCCGTCGTAGGTGAGGTTGCCACCGTACTCCTCGGGTCGTTCGACGACGAACGATCGCCCGCGCTCCTCAAGAATTGGGAAGACGAGAAAGCGGAGGTACTCTAGAACGCCGTTATCCTCGGCCTCGCCCGCGGGGCAGTAGGCGCCCCCGATCTTCTCCTCGACCGCATTGTCGTCGTCGGTGAGGTTGATCTTCGAGCCGGCCTCGGAAGCGGACATCTTCCCACCCGAGAGCCCCGACAGCAGCGGTGCGAACACGCAGGCAGGCTTGTCGTACCCCTGTGACGGAAGCTGCTCGCGGGCGAGCATGTAGATTCCGCGCTGGTCGATCCCGCCGTAGGCAATGTCGGCATCGAGGGCGGCAACGTCAAGCGCCTGCATGAGCGTGTAGACGAGCCCGCCGAGTTTGGGGTTATCCGACTGTCTGACAACCTCGCTACCGGCCCGCTGGGCGCGTGAGAGCGTCGTCTCGGCGAGCATCCGGTAGAGGTCCATCGTGTAGGGGGCCTCGAGTTGGAACTCCGTGCCCCGGACGAAGGAGACGCCCGAGGGATCCGCGCCGGCGGCGCCGATCATCGCCTCGATCGCGGTCCGGTAGTACTCCGAACGGGCGTCCAGAAGCTCGAAGGGGCTCTTGGCGTCGTCGAGGTGCGCGTGGAGGTCGGCCACGAGCACCGTCACGTTGATGCCGGCCTCAAGAAAGTCGGCGAGCTTCCGCATCGTGGTGAAGTGGCCGATGTGCATCTCACCGGTCGGGGCGTAGCCGACGTACGCCGTCGGCCCGTCCGATTCCTCGAACAGCGCCTCGATCTCGGATTCCTCGATGACTTCCTCGGTGAACCGCGTGACCAGTTCGGTCCGCTCGGCCGTGTCCATGGGCGTGGTTCCGCGAGACGGCCGATAAAACGTTCGGGTGGCCAAGTCCTTGCCGTGTGTTGTCACATCTTGATTCGGAAGGACCTCCCGATCCGCTGGTGGGCGCTTCTCCGGTCGGTGCCTCTCCAGTCGGTGCCCGTTCGGCTGGCTCTCAGGTGGGCACGCCCGCTCGCTGGGACGGCACCCACCTGCCGAACCGCCTAACACGAGTGTTACCTGGTATCCCCAGTGTTGCCAAACTGATATAATAGTTCGAATCCGTACCTACTTGTGTGATGTTACTACTAACGGACGCAGATCGACCCGAACCCGAACTCACCGTTCAGATGGGGGAACGATGACGTTCGCCACGTCGGGCGCCGAGATCGCCTTCCTGCTCGCCAGGGTGCTCTTCGGTGGCGTATTGGCGTTTACCGGGCTCAACCACTTCACCGGCGTCGAGGGGATGGCCGAGTACGCGGCGTTCAAAGGAATACCGTTCCCGAAGCTCTCGGTTCTCGGTAGCGGCGGCCTGCTCGTCTTCGGCGGCGTCTCGCTTGTCGTCGGGGTCGTCCCCGCACTGGGGGCCGGCGCGCTCGCGTTATTCCTCCTTGTGTCGGCGATCACAATGCACGACTTCTGGAACGCCGAGGGTGAGGAAAAACAAGAAGAGATGACGTCGTTTCTCAAAAACATCTACGGCGTCGGCGCCGCGCTGGCGTTTCTCGCCGTCGCCGGAACCACGTGGCCATACGCGCTCGGCGTCGGGGTGTAGACCGAACCCGCATACGTGTTTTAACACCGCAGCCGACAGTATCGGACGTTTGCGACCATCTCACGAATCGACGAACGAACGGGTACTTATAAGAGGGTTGACGGTAGAGATTTGAATATGACATACACGTGTAAGGCCTGCAAACGGACGTTTACCGACGAACTTCAATACGAGCTCCACCGCGACACTTGCTCCTCGGAGGGCCTCGTCTGTGAACGCTGCGGCGAGCGCTTCGCCGAGCGGGCGGCGACCCGAGACGGCTGGCACTACGCCTGCCCCAACGACGACTGTGAGGGGGCAGGGATCGGCGAGGACCTCCACTCCGTACGCGATTTCAGCGTCGCGCCGAACGCGAAGCAGTAGTCCGGAATCCGCCAACCTCGGGCACCAAGATTTATACACCACGGTCGGAACCGTCCGACATGGACCTTCGGCAGGCCTTCGGGCCGGGGAACGTCGTCTCCGTCGTCGGAGCGGGCGGCAAGAAATCAACGCTGTACGCGCTCGCGGCGGCCCTCGACAGCGCCGTCGTGACCGCGACGGTCCGGATCCCGCTCTTTGACGGGCAGGTATCCGAGTTACACGTGGCTGCCGACCCGGAGCGTGTCGTCCGAACGGTCGATACCCGACCGCTCGGCATCGTCCCGGAGCGTGACGGGGATCGAAACCGATACCTCGGGTACGACCTCGAATCGATCGACGCGCTCGCGGCGTCCACCGACGACACGATACTTATAAAAGCTGACGGAGCGCGGACCCGCTTATTCAAGGCTCCGGACGACGACGAACCGCGGGTACCGGACTCGACAGACCTACTCGTCCCAGTCGCGAGCGTCCAGGCCGTTGGCAAGCCCCTCGATCCGGAGCACGTCCACCGTCCCGAACGGGTCGCGGCACTCACGGACCTGTCGCTTGGCGATCCGATACGCTCTGATGACCTCGTGACGGTGCTCACCCACGACGAGGGCGGGCTGAAGGGCCGTCCGGAGGGTGCTCGTGTCGTCCCACTTATAAACATGGTCGACAACGAGGGCCTCGAAGCGACGGCCCGACCCATCGCGTCGGAACTGTGTGCCTCGTCGCGGGTCGATCGGGTCGTCCTCGGGCGGATGGATCGAGGGCGAGTCGTCGACATCGTCGAGTGAGCCGGGGACCGGGTCGAGGCGACGCCGTAATCGTCATGATGATTCGACCGGAACGGACGGGTATGAGAATGGAGTTGCGGGTGTGTCAACACTGCTACGATGGGACCCACGGCAACGATCGGAAGACCGAGATCACGCGCGACATGGTCGCCTGCGCCGAGCAGATCCGCGAATACAAGGACTTTATCAACCTCGATGCGGTGTACATCACGAAGGTTGAGGACGGCGAGCCCGACGATGCGGAAGCGCTCTCGGTCGTCATCGCTGGCATCGAGGGTGATACGGTCACGCTGCGGGACACGCAGTTGGTGATCGAGGACGCCGACGAGCGCATCCTCGTCTACCCGGAACCGGCAGACATTCTCGAGGTGTTGGTTCGAAACCTCGACCAGATCGACCAACAGACCCGACAGAATGTCGGCGTTGAGCTCTCACCCGAGGGCGAGTCGATGCGGACGTGACCGCGGGTCGCCGGCGATGATCCGGTCTTAACTCGGTATCCACCGCGACAGGTTTACACCCGAGCGTTCAATACTGACGGTGATGGACACCGGAGCCTTCGTCTGTTCGTGTGCTGGGACCTGCGACATCGACCTAGAAGCGGCCCGGGAAGGGATCGAAGATGTCGAGGTCGCGGCGAGTTCGAGTCTGCTCTGTCAGGACAAGATCGGGGCCTTCGAGCAGGTCTTAGAGGAGTACGATCTCGATGAATTGGTCGTGACCTGCCCCCAATCGGAGATGCAGGAGAAACTAGCCACGGTCGCCGAGTCACAAGGAATCCGCCGCGAGGAGATCGAGTTCGTCGACCAGCGCGAACGGGCTGGATGGGTCCACGAGGAGGCGGCCGCGACCGAGAAGACCTCCCGACTCGTCAACGCCGCCCGAGCCGGGCGCCGGGAGACGACGATGCCGCGGAGTTCGATCCACCACGCTGGCTACGACATCGTCGTCGCCGGGGACCCTGAAACCGCCTCGGCACTCTCCGGGGCCGCGGATGTCACTTTAATTGCGGACGGCGCTGAACTCGCCGACGCTGACGTTGACGACGTCTCCGTCGAGCGTGGTCGTGTCGTTGATGTCGATGGCACCTACGGAGAATTCGAGGTGACGGTACGGGCGCAGGTGACGGAGGACTGCATCTCCTGTATGAAGTGCGTCCACGCCGGCCCCGACGGGATGGTGACGCGCCGGCCGGTCGACATCGACCCGGACGCACCCCGGGGTGACTGGATTGACGTCTGCCCGACCGACGCCATCGAGATGGACGGCGTCGAGCGGACGATCGAATGCGATCAGGTTGTCTACCCCGGCGGCGACGGCGGCCCCGTCGGCGGCCAGCGTGGCTTCTACACCGGACCGGTGGACGCGGTGACGATCGACAGCGTCGAACGGCTGCTCGGCGGGTTCGAGGGGCCGGACTTTCTGGATCTCGATATGGACGTCTGCGCCGCCGGCCACAACCGCGAGGCGGGCTGTAACGTCTGTGTCGACGCCTGCCCGCACGACGCGGTCGAACGAACCGCCGTCGACGAGGTCGGATTCCACCGCGACAGCTGTCAGAACTGCGGCGCCTGCACCAGTGCCTGCCCGACAGGGGCGGTCGGCCTCGACGACCCCAGCAACGAACGAATCGCCCGCGAGGTCGAGGCGCTTCTCGACCCCGGCGAGGACGATGGCGGATTCGTGAGCGGGCTGCTGGGCGGTTCCGAGAGCGCGATCGAGTCGCCGATTGTCGCGTTCGTCTGCTCCGAGCAGGCCCGGGACGCGCTCCGGGAGTACGGCCGATTGGCCGCCGCCGGGGCGCTCGAAGTCGAGTACCCGCCGATTCTTCCCGTGGAAGTCAACTGCACCGACACCGTTGGCGAGGCGCAGGTGCTACACGCACTTGCGGCCGGCGCCGACGGCGTCGCGATCGTCGGTTGCGGCGGCGAATGCCTCCACTCCGGGCCCGACCCGAAGGCCGAACTGGTCGAACGGCTCAACCGGGCGACGGCCGACCTGGGCCTCGGCGAGCGGGCCGACTTCTTCGCCCCTGACCCGGCCGATCCGAGCGCGTTCGTACAGGCCGTTTCGCGGTTTGCCGTCGAGACGCTCGATTCCTCCCCGATCCCCGTCGGTGAGCACGAGGCGACTGGACAACTGGATGACGCCGATCGCCCCAACCCGGCCTTCGACACGCACGGATGGGCCCTTGAGAGCGTCCGCGCGATTCTCGAACACGCCGACCCCGAGCGTGAGCACATCCGCGGCCTCGAGTCGTTCGGGATCGTCGATGTCGGTGATGGCTGTACGCTCACCCCAACATGCTCTGATTTCTGCCCCACCGACGCGCTCAGACGGACGGGCGACGGCCTGGATTTCAACCACGAGCGTTGCGTCAACTGCGGGCTCTGTGCGGATGTCTGCGTCGAGGACGTCATCACCCTCGAGAGCGGCCTCGACCTCTCCTTGCTACCGGAGCATAGCGACGACCCGATCGATCCGGCCTGGACGCAACTGTACGAGGGGACGATGCTGCGGTGTACCGATTGCGGGCGGGAGTTCGCCAGCGAGGCGACGCGGGACGCCATCGAGGATCGAGTCGGCGACAAACTCGAGAACATCGCCCCGGAGGCCGAGGAGAGCATCGTCAACTACTGTGCGGACTGTCGAGCCGAGCTAATCGGGATGTAAACGGCCACGGCCGGGTCGCAGTTTATGACTAGCTCAGCAGCTGAGTAACTAGCGGACCGTTGCTTCGATGACCTTGGGGCGTTGAGGTGAGTCGGGGGCGACTGATCGAAAGTCGAGTATCGGATATGTGTATAACTGCCAGGGCAGACTACGGGAGGAACTTTTAGAATAGTATGGGTTCGGAACGTCTAACGGAAGAAGGAGAAGGATACCTCGACGGTGAACACGATGCGGAAAACGGAGTATGGATACGGAACGGAGATCACAACGGCGCGCCGTCGGCTGGTGAACAACCGGGTGAGATATGAGCGATCGCCGATCGGCGCCTTGGATGTGCCCGCTCGACGAACGGATCATGGAGATCCTCAATCGGGAGGGCTGGTCGACCGCGCGGTTGATCGAGGACATCATGACAACGAACGCCCCGGAAGACCGAGCGCACGAACGTCTCGAGCTACTGTTCGATGCCGGCCTCATCGCCCCGATCTCCGAGGACGCATCGATGTACGAACTGACCGGTGAGGGACAGCGGTATTTCGATTGTGATCTCGACGCGGCGGAACACGTCGATAAACTGAATCCGCACGCTGCATAAATAAATTAGTAGTCGGCATCAGTTTCGATCAGCTTAATTAAATTCAGAATTGTTTGTTCCAACGGACTGATAAACGACTAGTGAATGGTCCTCAATTCTGTGATGGTATACTGTGGACGCATCATGCGTTAGACCTCTAAGGAATGTCCGGATATCATCTGCTGATAATGCTGTGTTCGCCACTAGAAGTGATCTTCCAAGCATAACAACTGTCGGAGAAATATCCATAATAACTAGCGATGCTGCAAATAACTCAGCAGCTGAGATGCAAGATAGAGTCCGCGTTTGTCACAGATCATCTATTGAGTTCGTACACGGCGAGTACTAGTGCCGCTTCAGCCGTGAATCGCTAGATTTATCGGATACAGCGTCTCTCGGTTAATTCTAGTAGTTCAGACTTGACGCGGCACTAGCCGGACAAAATATAATAGGTAATAGTCCTAGCGACGGCATATGTCATCAGGGAACAATGACCCAAACCCTGGCGATGATGGGTCACGATCCCCAGCAACGCCCCTCGATGGGTTGGACGATATCGATCAGCGCGTCAACGACCGGTATAGTGATATGAGGTCCTTCCGCGACATAGATATCGCGCCGTTTTGGTTTACCAAAGGGATGCCACTGGCGACCGACAACAACGACGAGCAGTATACCGAAGGCGTCGTATCGGCCGCGAAGAAGAGAGACAACTACTTCGATGCAGTGGCTGAGGGGAAGTACACAGGCGGGGACACATTCGAGCGTGGCGGGGAGCGATTATTCATTGGGGTGCCGGGTGCGAACTCGGTGCCGCTAGCAGGAATGGATTCACATCAGGGACGGATGCCGCCAGCGCCCGACCCGAGGGGAGAGGTGAATGCCGCGGAGATGCTCGACACGTACGCCATGGAACAGTTGCGGGATGTGCCGTTTACCGCTTGGCCCAACGAGCTGACCGGGCCGAAGGGAGACGATAGAGAGAGCGTCGAAGCGGTGCTCGAAGATGAGGACAGTTCAGACGCGCTGGTCAACACCATCGAGGCACTACGGGAAGACCTCGATCGGGCCGCCGGGGGTCCGGGCGAACGCTGGTACGACACCCAACGGCTGTTCGTCGAGGCCGGCGACGGCACTGTCGACTTTTGGGGGCCGTATATCTCGCAGTTCCTCGTACACAAGTTCGAACTGTGGTCATTGCCGGTCGAACAGCGGTACCTTCGCTACGAGGCCAACAAGGATTTCAACATCAAGCCACCGGACTGGCGAGACACCCTCGAAGGGAACGACGAATTCGCTTCTGAGACCGACCCTAGAGGCCCATCGGAGCCGCAGAGGTACATAGCGACGCCACGCCATTTGGCGACGATTGTCAACGCCGAACCGCCGTATCAAGAGTACCTCATCGCGGCGCTGCAACTTCTCAACGACGACGAGGTGCCGCTCGACCCCGGACTGGAGTACGTGATGACCGGCGACGACTTGCCCGACAGCGAGCGGGTGTTCAATTATACGGACGGCGGCCCAGTCGGGCTGCTCGACATGGTCGCACGAGCCGCTCGCGCGGCACTGCTGGCGGCGTTTCACCAGAAGTACGAGCGCCACTTCAGGTGTCGCCCGGAGACGTACGGTGGCCGACTACACGCACAGTTGCGGGACAACGCGGACTTCGGGATCGACGAGTTACTCACCAATGCGGACCTGATTGAGGCTCGCCCCCACGAGTCGGACTACCTCTCGACCGCCTACAAGGAGGGCTCACCCGTCCACCCGGCATACCCCAGCGGCCACTCGGTCATCGCAGGTGCCTGCGGCACCGTGTTGAAAACGTGGTTCTCGAACGTCGACTGGAGCGACATCGACTTGAATTACCACGTCGTCACCCACGAGCGCGACCAGCTTGGGGCCAGTTCCGGTGACGACCACCTCGGCACCGACGTGGCCGAGATCGAGGTTCCAGCCGACCACAACGGCGTTCATCAAGAGATCGACAAACTGGTTTCCAACGTCGGGCTTGGGCGAATGTTTGCCGGCGTCCACTACTACAGCGACCACTATTGGGGCGTCAAACTCGGCGAGCAGGTGGCCTTCGCACTCATGACTGACGTGTTCGCTAATGGAGCAGAAACTACCGTTGAGGGGGGACCGGAATTCATGCCATACCTACAGTACGATCCGAAGGCAAAGATCCAGATCCCCGGTGAGAAGCCCGCGGACACGCTGGACGAGCTCCGTCGGACAGCCGCAGAACACGAACCTGGAGCGTCCTGGCCACACTAAGTGCCGTTGCTATGTACCCTCGACCGTCCCGGAGGCCCCGCCCGCCCCACACCGCCAGCAGCGGGGGTTCGATTCGCTCGCCGGCCTCTCGCGAGGCGCTGTCGTGCTTCAGGTCGACACTCAACCCTGCACGATAGTCCTCGCAACTAGCTCGAATGACCGACTCCCGCTCGAAACAGCGGTGGTATTCGGCGACGGCCTCGTCGGCGAGGTGCTCGGGGGACGCGGCCCAATTCTCGATCAAGTGGTCGACGTAGAAGATGGGCTCGTGCGAGATAAGTCGCTCCGGGATGGGATGGGGCTGGGCGAGAAAGAGCCAGTGGTACATCCCCTCGCGTATCGGTAGTCCATCGCCTCCACCGTCTCCAGCGTGGGGATTATATCGAACACCGCCAGCTTTCGGACGCGGTCGGGATGGTCCAGCGCGTACCGGTAGCCCACACGGGCGCCACGGTCGTGGCCGGCGACTAGGTACTCCTCGTAGCCCAGCTCGTCCATGACTGCCACCATATCTTCAGCCATGACGCGATTGGTGTACTCGGCTGTCTCAGGGTCATCGGGACCCACGCTATCACCGTACCCACGGAGGTCCGGCGCGACGACAGTGTACTCTTCAGCCAACTCCGGGGCGATTTTGTGCCAGGCAGCGTGCGTTTGCGGGTAGCCGTGCAACAGCAGCAGCGGTGGCCCGTCGCCGCCACGCCGGAGGAAGATTTCCGCGTCACCGACGTCGACGCGCTGGTCCCCGAAGCTTGCGAACATATTACGAGGTTGCGCCCGTCGTCAACTGAACATTCCGACCCGGACGTTTCGGCGGTTCCAGAGTGGCGGTGTGGTGCAGTTGCTCCTCTTGCTGCGCCGGCGCCGCACGGTCCAGCAAGCACCGGCACCCCCGAGCCGTTGGAACTCTCTACTGTAACGGCTATAGTCAACGCGACCGTCGAAACATTCCTGCCGACGGGCGGTGAGGGAAGTCGTTGACACGCTAATCCAGTGAGCTCAGAATCGCTCACACGGCTCTGAGCGCCGCGCTGTTGCTGCTGAGACGATGTCTGAGAACCACCGCCGCCGAGGCACTCGTCCGACCAGAAGAGCAAAATCCGAGCACGTCCTAACAAAAGCGTGCTCTTCCCCACGCACCTCGTCATCGCAGCCCTCGTGGCCCGACGGCGATTCCCGGTCGTGTGGGCCGTCGCGGGCGCAGCACTCCCGGATCTCGTGGACAAGCCACTGGCCATGATCGGAGTGACGACGTTCTATCATTCAGTCGCCCACTCAGTCCTGTTCGGAATTCCGATTCTCGCTGTCTGGCTCGTCGTGCGGACGACCAGTAGAGGTCGCGTCATGCGGATAGTACAGGCGGGGGCGGTCGGGTGGGCGAGTCACCTCGCCGCCGACGCAGTCCACCTCTCGCTCAACGGCCGGCCGAGCAACACCGTGTTCCTGCTCTGGCCGCTCGTGAGCGAGTGGGACTCTATCGAAGCCGGTCCGGGTCCCTTCGTGGTGCAGTACGTCGGCACGCCCTCGTTTTACCTCGAAGCCGGTATCTGGGCCGTCGCGGGATATCTGCTTTTCCAGTGGCAATACAGTCGGACCGCAGCCGCGAAATCCTGATTCACTCTAGGTAGCCGAGCGACCGCAGCTGTTCCTCGTCAAATCCGGGGAGGTACGAGCCGTGCTCGACTACCCCACCCATATCCCTGAGCCTGTCGGTCAGGTCGGTCGGTGCACCGGCGGCAGTGTCGTCACCACTCCAGGTGGAAACAACGGTTTCTGCGCTCGGGTCACCAACGTCGTACATTGTCTGGACGACGTCGACCCCCTGATCTGTGCGGCGCCCGAACAGTTTGGTGCCATTGTCGCGTCGGACGCCACGGACCGTCCCGACATCGGTGAGCGACCCAGCGACGGTGACCGCGTACTCCCGCGAGAAAGTCGCCGGCGCCCGTGTTTCGCCAATATCGGCGCCGAGCATGGCCGGGAGGTCGACGAGAGAAACCTGCTCGGCCACCTCTGTCTCCGGCCAGTCGGGACGTGCCACAACCAGCGGCACGTGAACGAGAGACTCCCAGGACGCCGGCGGAACGTGACCGACCATTCCACGGTCCGTGTCGAGACACTCACCGTGGTCGGCGGTTACTGCCAGAATGTCCGTCTCCGGTCTGTACTGCCCGTCTTCGATGAGTTGCTCGACGAAATCGACCACAGAGTCGCCGAGTTCGGAACACGCAGTCCGATAGAGCCGCGACACCGATGCCAGGTCCTCTTTACTCACTGCTTCGGGACGCTCGAGTGCGATACGTCGGGACGTTGCCGCGGTCCGGTAGCGACCGGATACATCGGTGCTCTCGGCTCCGCGAGGAACGTGGTACGGGCTGTGGGTATCCATGTAGTGGACCCAGGAAAACGACGGTCCGTCGACATCCGAAAGGGAATCGAGGGCGGTCTCGTGGAGAAGACCTGCTGGCCGGTAGTAGGCGTTCGCGAGACCGTACCGCCTGGCCATCGGCCAGGCCCACCGGAAGTACCACCGTTCGATGCTTCTGGTTAGTCCGCGGGGTAACAGGTCGTCGAGCACGTTTTCGAGCCCTTTCGCGTTATTCGAGCCGGTGTCTTGCTCGAGCACGGAGCCGATGAGAGGGTTGTCGGTGACGACCTGCGTCTGGTACTCGTCTGCTCCCAGTGACTCCGGCAGCGGTTTCCCGTCGCCAGGCCCGTTACCGTCGATATACTGGCCGGTGAGCAAGCCGGGAACAGAACTGGCGGTGTGAGACGCCGGTGCCACTGCGTTCGTGAACCGCGTACCACCGGTGCGCTCTGCAACTCGATTCATTAATTCTTCAGCGTGGTCGGCCCGCAGTGAGTCGGCCGACAGGAGGTACACGTTCGGGAGGGCGGCCACGACTGGCCGCACGTGTTTCGGGATATTATGTGTGTCGGCGGACTGGGGTGACTTTTTATCGCCCGGACTGGCTCTGGCTGATGATCCTGCCCGCCGTCGTCGAACTGCTGCTCGGTCCTCAAGCCAACTGGTTCCGGGCACGCTCTCAACCAGCGTAGTAGCGCGAGTTGGTGACATAATAAAGCGAGTCAGCGAGGGCGGGGCAGCGCTGGTCGGCCTCGATAATGTAGGTGCCGCAGTACTCGCAGATTTTGGGTTCGACAGTGGCGGTGTCGCCGCCCGAGTCGGGGCGGCTCATCGGCTTTCACCGCCGGAAGCTACTTTAGGCTGCTTACCTGAGGCACCGAAAATGTTTAAATTGTTATGGGTTCGGGCAGATTTGAACTGCCGACCTCCTCCATGTCAAGGAGGTGTCATAACCAGCCTAGACCACGAACCCTTACCAGCCTTTGACTACACTCATCGATATCCGGGTGATGTAATTGAAGCTTTCGGATCTCCGCCCATCTGTGGATCGGAAACACGGGACGAGAACGGCGGTGATAAAGAGATTTTTGACCGCGGTCATCAACGATACGCTTATATTTATGTACTCATTTGTACATTACAACCCAGTCTTGGTTACTAGTGATCATGATGAAAGAGTACATTCAGCGGGTTACCGACGGCGAGGACTTGACACAGGCGGACGCACGCGAGGCGGCCGGGCGCGTCTTCGAGGACGCGACCGAGGCGCAAATTGGGGCGCTGCTCGCGGGGCTCCGCGGAAAGGGGGAGACGGAGGGTGAGATCGCCGGCTTCGCGGAGGGGATGCGCGCCGCGGCCCGGACGATCGAGCCGAACCGGGAGCCGCTGGTCGACACCTGCGGGACCGGTGGCGACGGCCACGACACCATCAACGTCTCGACGACGAGCGCGTTCGTCGCCGCCGGGGCAGGCGTGCCGGTCGCGAAACACGGCAACTACTCCGTCTCGTCGTCGTCGGGCAGCGCCGACGTTTTGGAAGAACTCGGCGTCACGATCGATGCCGAACCACCGGCAGTCGAGGGCTGCATCGAATCAACCGGGATGGGGTTCATGCTCGCGCCCGTGTTCCACCCGGCGATGAAGGCCGTCATCGGCCCTCGAAAGGAACTCGGGATGCGGACGGTGTTCAACGTGCTCGGACCGCTGACAAACCCCGCCGGCGCGGACGCCCAAGTCGTCGGCGTCTACGACAAAGCACTGGTACCGGTGTTGGCGGACGCCCTCTCACGGATGGCGGTCGAGCGGGCGCTCGTCGTCCACGGCGCGGGACTGGACGAGATCGGCGTCCACGGCGAATCGACGGTTGCCGAAGTTGAGGGCGACTCCGTCGAAGAGTACACGCTTGCCCCCGAAGACATCGGCCTCGACCGATACGACCTTTCGGCCGTGGCCGGCGGATCGCCGGCGGAGAACGCGAGCGATATGCGGGGGATACTTGATGGATCGGTCGAGGGCGCGAAACGATCGATCATCCTCGCGAATGCGGGTGCGGCAATCTACGTTGCCGGGGCCACAGAAAGCATTGCCGATGGCGTCGACGCCGCCCGGGAGGCGATTGACTCCGGGGCGGCGAGCGGCCAACTCGAGTCGCTGCGTGGGTTCGAGCCATGACCCGGGCAAAGATCTGTGGCGTGACAACCCGAGAGGATCTTGAGGTAGTCGTCGAATCGGGCGCGGACGCGATCGGGCTCACCGTCGACGTCCCGGTCGAGACGCCCCGAGAGATCGATGCCGAGCGGGCAGCCAATATCGTCTCGGCGACCCCGCCGTTTGTCACGACGGTACTGGTTACCATGCCCGATCCACTAGAGTCGGTGACCGGACTGGCTGAACGCGTCGGGCCGGACATCGTCCAAGTTCACGGTGACTCTGCCCCCGAGGAGATCGCGTCCATTTCGGCTGACCTCGATGCAGGCGTGGTCGTGGCCGTCTCCCCTGACGACGCGCCGCGCTACGATACGGTCGCGGATGCGCTGCTCGTCGATTCGCTCGATGAGGCCGGGGCGGGCGGGACCGGGTCGACGCACGATTGGGAGCGCACGCGCGATCTTGTGTCCGATCTCTCGTCGCCGGTCGTCCTCGCCGGCGGGTTGACGCCGGAAAACGTCGCTGAAGCGGTCGAAACGGTCGACCCGTTCGCTGTCGACGTCGCCAGCGGTGTCGAAGAGCGGCCGGGGCGGAAAGAGCCCGTTTTGGTCGACGCCTTCGTTCGGCATGCACGGGGGCACCTGTGATCTCCGAGTCGGCGTTCGTCGAACTGGCCGATGCGGGACCGGCAGTCGTCCGCGCCGTCGCCGAGTTGGACGTCTCGACGGAGCCGCTGGACGCGTACGCCGCCCTGACCGGACGGACGACCGACGCCGAATCCGCTGCCCACGCGTTCCTCTTGGAGAGTGCACAAAAGGTCGCCTCGAGCGACCCGGACGGCGCGTTTAGGGCCGGCGACGGTGCCGGTCGTCACGCTCGGTACTCGTTCGTCGGCTACGATCCGGCGGCAGTCGTGACCGTCGACGGCGATGCCGGCGGAACGGTCGATGTCCTCGACGACCGATACGAGGGATTCGTCGATCCAAGCGGGGGCGACACGCTCGCGACGCTCCGGGGCGCGCTCCCGGACGTTCCGCTCCGGAACTTTCCCGAAACCGGACGCCAGCGACTCCAGGGGGGTCTGGTCGGGTTTCTGGCGTACGACGCGGTGTACGACCTCTGGCTCGAGGACGTTGGCCTCGAGCGCCCCGACTCCCGGGTGCCGAACGCCCAGTTCGTGCTTACGACGGCGACGCTGGTGTTCGACGACGCCGCCGGAACGGTCTCGCTCGTCTTCACCCCACTCGTCCGCCCCGAGGACGATCCGAACCGGATTTATGCGGACATCGTCGAGGAGGTTAGCCGGGTCGAATCGCTGCTCGCGGGCCACGACACCCTCGAGACCGACGGCTTCCGGCCGGTAACCGAGCGTGCTGGGGCGAAGTCAACATACGAGGCGGCCGTCGAACGGGCGAAAGAACACGTCCTTGACGGCGACATCTACCAAGGCGTCATTTCGCGGACGCGCGAACTGGACGGCGAGATAGACCCCTTGGGGCTGTACCAGTCTCTCCGGGAGATCAACCCCTCGCCGTACATGTACCTCCTCGACTACGACGACCTCGTGATAGTCGGGGCCTCACCCGAGACGCTCGTCTCTGTCCGGGGACAGGAAGTAATCAGCAACCCGATCGCGGGGACGTGCGCCCGCGGAACGAGCCCCGTCGAGGACCGACGCCTGGCCGGGGAGATGCTCGCGGACGGCAAAGAGCGCGCGGAACACACGATGTTGGTCGATCTCGCGCGCAATGACGTCCGCCGGGTCAGCGAGGCCGGCAGCGTCCGCGTCGAGGAGTTCATGAACGTTCTCAAGTACAGCCACGTTCAGCATATCGAGTCGACGGTAACCGGTACGCTCGCGGACGACTGCGATGCCTTCGACGCGACGCGCGCGTCGTTTCCAGCCGGGACGCTCTCGGGGGCGCCGAAGATCCGTGCGATGGAGATCATCGACGATCTTGAGGACCGCCCGCGCGGCGTCTATGGCGGCGGCGTCGGCTACGTTTCGTTGAGCGGCGACGCCGACTTCGCGATCGTCATCCGGACCGCCACTGTCGAGCGGGATGCGGGTGTCGACGGGACGGATCGGGTGACTGTCCAAGCTGGAGCCGGGATCGTTGCCGACTCCGACCCCGAAAGCGAACACGAGGAGACCGAACAGAAGATGGGCGGGGTGCTCGCCGCCCTGCGGGACATCGAAACGGGATCCAAACCGACGGAGGTCCGGTGATGACGGACGTGCTCTTCGTCGATAACTTCGACTCGTTCACGTACAACATCGTCGAGTACGTCAGCCAGCACAGCGGGACTGAGGTCGAGGTGCTCCGCAACACGGCCAAAATCGAGACGATCCGCGCTGCCGACCCCGATGCGATCGTCATCTCACCGGGCCCCGGCCATCCGAAGAACAACCGGGACGTGGGAGTCACCATGGACGTACTCAGGGAGATAAGCCCCGAAACCCCGACGCTCGGGGTCTGTCTCGGCCTCGAGGCGGCCGTCTACGAGTACGGCGGCACCGTCGATCGGGCCCCGGAACCCATCCACGGCAAGGCGTTCCAGATCGACCACGACGGTGAGGGCGTCTACCGGGGGATCGAACAGGGCTTTCAGGGCGGCCGGTACCACTCTCTCGTCGCTCTCGACGTTCCCGACTGCTTCGAGATAACCGCGACGACGGATCACGACGGAACCGAGTTGGTGATGGGTATCCGACACTGTGAGTACCCGATCGAGTGCGTCCAGTTCCACCCCGAGTCGGTCCTCACCGCCGTCGGACACGACGTCGTCGGGAACTTCTTACGATCAGTCTGACGCTGACAATTCGCGGTCGGTGCGACGTCACCGCGACCGATTGCACGGTCGGCCCGCTCTCGGTGACTCGGATACCTTGTCCAGCACGCGGTACTGCACGATCGTCCGGTTCGACCCGCCGATACCGAGAAAACGTCTTTTTCGAGTGATGTCTGGTAAGTGTCACGTCTCGGAATCAGGCGGCTCGGCGAGTCCGCTTCGAGACAGCGGACGACGCGGCGGGCCGGGGTCGACTCACGCGGCGACCGGTTCGATCATCCTCGATGGATTGCTGTCTCGAACCCCCAACTGTTTCCGATGGAAAGAAAGCCACGCACGTCGGTTTCGCTGGATAAATTTCACTTTCACCCCGGACTGAGTAGTCTTATGTGCGTCCGGTTAGTTCCATCCGGTCGTACGCGCGGGGCACACGTATACCGGATCCGAGACACAGCAACGCGTGCCTCAGAGGACCCATCGAATCGCCGATATATTCCCCGATGCCAAGGGTTATCCGGCATGCACCAGTACGCAGACTTCGTCACAAATGACCCGCACAGGACACTTCGTTGAACGCATTACAGCAGTAAAAAAAGCGGCACCGACCCGGAGGGCGGAGTGATGGCCGGGGCCGACCCTTCCGCGGACGAACTCACTCTTCCGATCAAACGGACGACCGGCGACACGATGGCGAATCGCCTCACCGGCAACGCATACCACAACATCCTCCCCGCTCGGTACCTCCGGAAGGACAGCGACGGCGAGCCAATAGAGGAACAGGAAGACCTCTTCGAGCGCGTCGCAAAAAACGTCGCGCTGGCCGAAGCCGTTTTTGAATCCGAAAAGCAGGGTGTCGAGATCACCGTCACGCCCGATCAACTCAAACCCGACCACCCCCGCCGCGACGAACTCGCGGCTGATGTGTTCGGAGCAGGGGCCACCGCCGATTCGGACGCTGAAACGACCCTTTCGGTGTACAACGTCAACAAGTTCGCCTACGAGACGGTGGTCCCCGAACTTCCCGAAGAGGTCCAAGCCCACGTTGAGGACACCGCCGAGGCCTTCCGTGAACAGATGGAGCGGCTCTCGTTCATGCCGAATTCGCCGACGCTTATGAACGCCGGCGATGAACTCCAACAGCTCTCAGCGTGTTTCGTCGACTCGCCCGAGGACGACATAGACGATATCCACCAAACCGCTAAAGAGGCCGCAGAGGTGTTCCAGAGCGGCGGCGGGATGGGGTATGCCTTCTGGCGGCTCCGCCCCTACGGCGACGCGGTCGGCTCGACCGGCGGAATCGCGTCCGGGCCGATAACGTTCATGCGCACGTACGATCAGATGTGTGAGACGATCGCCCAAGGCGGCGCCCGCCGCGGCGCACAGATGGGCGTCATGCGCATCTCACACCCCGACGTTATCCAGTTCATTCACGCGAAGAACAAGGACGTCTCCCTTGCCGAGACGCTCCGCCTGAACGACCCGGACGACTTCACTCACAACTCCTTCGAGGACGCCCTAGAGGAGGCCCGCGAACTCATCGACGACGAGGGGAAGGTGCCCGAACACCTCCGGAACGCGGTCGAAGGACACCTCTCGAATTTCAATATCTCCGTCGGCGTCACCGACGGGTTCATGGAGGCGCTGAAGGCCGGCGAGGAGTACACGTTCACCAACCCCCGGACGGGCGAGCCGCACGTTGCCACGCCCGAGACGAAAGAACTCTACGACATGTTCGGTCTCGGCGAGCATGTCGAGGTCGGTGAGACGCTATCGGTGCCCGCCGAGAAGCTCTGGGAGCACATTCTTGAGGGCGCCCACGAGAACGGCGAACCCGGCGTCGTCTACCTCGAACGAATCAACAAGGAGCACTCCTTCGACGTGGAGGAACACCCGGAGCACCGAATTCTGGCGACTAATCCGTGTGGCGAACAGCCGCTTGAGGAGTACGAGGCCTGCAACCTCGGCCATATCAACCTCTCGACGCTCGCGGACCTCGAGTCCCCGGATTGGCGGGTCTGGTACGACGACCACGGCGAGGAGTACGCCGACCTCGAAGCCGCCGTCGACGCCTTCCTTGAGGAGGCCATCGACTTCGAGGCGTTCGACGAGCGTATCGCGCTCGGTACGCGGTTCCTCGAGAACGTCGTCACGATGTCCGACTTCCCGGTGCCGGAGATCGAACAAAAGGTTCGGGAGATGCGGAAGATCGGCCTCGGCGTGATGGGCTTAGCACAGCTGTACATCCAACTCGGCATCAAGTACGGCTCCGAGGAGGGCAACGAGGTCGCCCGACAGGTGATGCGGCATATAAACCACGGCTCGAAGTGGGCCTCCCACGAACTCGCCGAGGAACGCGGTGTCTTCGAGGAATGGGGGAAATCGAAATACGGCAATCCCACGGAGTACCGCGAGTGGTTCGAGAAACAGACCGGTCTCGACGCCGACGACTGGGAAGACGGCTTCGCGATGCGGAACCACAACACGACGACGATCGCGCCGACCGGGACGACCTCGATGATCGGCAACACCACCGGCGGCTGTGAGCCAATCTATAACGTCGCTTTCTACAAGAACGTCTCGGACGACGTCCAAGGCGACGAGATGCTCGTCGAGTTCGATGATTATTTCCTCCGCGTCCTGGAGGAGAACGATCTCGACGTCGAGGCGGTCAAGCGGGAAGCCCAAGAGCAGATGGCCGAAAACGCGTTTGATGGCATCGACGGCCTCTCGACGGTTCCCGACGCGATCGGCGAGCTGTTCGTGACGACCGGGGCCCTCTCGGCGAAGGACCACGCTGGCGTCCAAGTCGCCTGCCAGGAAGGCGTTGATTCGGCTATCTCGAAGACTGTCAACGCACCCAACGACTCGACGCTGGAGGACGCAAAGGACGTCTTCGAGTACATCTACGACCACGGCGGCAAGGGTGTTACCTACTACCGCGACGGCACCCGGTCGAAGCAGGTGCTCACGACGCGAGCGAAAAACACCGAGTTCGCCGACGAGGCGGAGGCCGCCGAGGCGATCATCGAGAACATCGAAGAGATCTTCGGCGGCATTGAGGACTTCCTCGACAGCGAGGAGGTTGCGGCGGTCCTCGAAGCGGACGTCCGCGAACTGCTCGACGTCTCCCCCGGACTCGGGAAGAAGCAGGCCCGCCCCGACGTGCTCCACGGCGTCACCCAGCGGATCGACACGGGCTACGGAAAGCTCTATGTCAATATCAATGAAAACCCCGAGGACGGCCGCCCGTTCGAGCTGTTCGCGAACATCGGCAACTCCGGCGGGTTCACCGCCTCCTTTACAGAGGCGCTGGCGAAGACAATTTCGACGGCGCTCCGCTCGGGCGTCGATCCCCGAGAAATCGCCGACGAACTCCAGGGTATCCGGTCGCCGAAGGTCGCCTGGGACAAGGGCGAACAGATCAACTCAATTCCGGATGCGATCGGGACAGCGATGCGCCGCTACCTCGACGGCGAGGTTGACAAAGCCTATCCACAACAGCAGAACCTCACGGAGATCGCCGACAACGCCGATCGATCGGAGGACACGGAACGGCCGGTCGATGATAGCTCCGTGACGCCCCCCGAGACCGACGGCGGCGCGGTCACGGACCCGGGGGCGAGCGGGCGGACGGGCTCGCCGGCGTCGCCGAACGACGACACCGACGCCGCACAGTCGCTCATCGACGCGGGCGAGTCACCCGAGTGCCCCGACTGTGGGAGCATGACGCTGTACTACTCCGAGGGCTGCAAGACCTGCGAGAGTTGCGGCTGGTCGGAGTGTTGAACCGGTAGACGAGTAGAGCGTGTTCGGGGTGCGGCCGACGGCTCGCCCCGATGACTTTTTTTATCGCCTCGTTCGCGTTATCTGTATGGGCAACGAGGCGGGCGGGCGGCCGTGTCCGATGTGCGACGCGCAGATGTACAAACGCCACTGTAAGTACGTCTGCCCACAGCACGGCGTCGTCGTCGACTGCAGCGACCCGTTTGTATTTTAAACCGTCTCCGCCGTTTCGCCAGCGAGGCGGCGGTAGGCGGGCCGCGACAGCGCCATCAAGAGTGCGAGTGCGGCCGCCGTCCCGATCAAGAGTGGGCTTGCGGTGGGGCCGGTCGTGGCGAGTTGCCCCATCGAGGCACCGAGCAGGACCGCCGTTCCGACCCAGGGTGCCTCGCCCAGCGCGGTCCCGAGGGCATAGGGCCGGAACGGGACTTCGGCGATTCCGGCGGCGTAGGAGACGGGGTCGGTCGGAAGCGGCGCGAGCCTGACGGCGATCACGCCCCGAAGGTCTCCGGTCGTTCGCCTGACGACCGCCCCGGCGTCGCCGACCCGCGCCAACAGCCCCGCGTCGTGGCCGAGGTGGCGCGCGAGCAGGTACGCCGGTAGCGTCGTAACGACGGCGCCGGCGAGCGCGACCGGAATCGCACCGGGGCCGAACAGGTACCCCAGGAGGATCGACAGCGCGCTGATGGGCCACGCGAGCAGCGGCCGGGTGAGATACAAGACGAGAAGAACGACCGCGAGCAACACGGGACGGCCGGCGAGTGCGTCCATCTCGCCGAGGATTGCTTCGGGGGAGACGGAGAGCGCGGCGGCCGCCGCGATCGACCCGAGGACCCCGATGCCGAGCAGTTGCCGAACGGTCGCGCGATGCACGCGAAAAGGAATCGCCCGCGGCGACAAACCTCTTGTGGTCGTCCCGGCGGGGTCGCTACGCGCGAGTGTCTCGGATGCCGCCGCCGAGCAACGCGCTCGCCCCTGATCGCTATCGATCCATGCCTCTAAGACCACCCACAACGTAGTCGGCGCGTGGCGCGAGACGAGGACCCCGTCGAACTTGGCGTGCAGTTGCTCGCCCGCCTCGAGCACGCCGAACTGTCGCTTCCCGAGGTCGTCGATCGGATCGAGACGGTGAGCACGCACCCGGAGACGACGCGAGCAATATTAGAGGAAGCCGAGCGCCGCGGGCACATCCGTCGGGATGGCGAGACGGTTACGCCGGTCTCCGGGCGGTTCCTCAGCTTCGAGAGCGAGGTTGTCTCTCGGGAGGGCGACTTCGAGTGTCGCCGCTGTGGCGCGTCGATCTCGACGGGATATTTCATGAACCTTGCGGCCGGCGAGCACGGCCCCTTCGGCTCCTCTTGCATCCGGAAGGTGACCGGCCGGGAGTAACCGGCCGGGCGTGCTCCGTCGGACGCGGTCGGGCGGGAACGCCGACGGAGGACGCACCACTCCGTCGTTCACCGACCGCGCCGAAGCTCGTCCACGAGTTGTTCGAGAAGATCCTGTTGGCTCTCGATGAGTTCGGTCTGTTGTTCGACTTGTTCCGAGAGGTCATCAACGTGCTCCGAGAGGGTATCGACCTGCTCCGAGAGGGCATCGATCTCGCCCGTTCGATCGGTGATCGTCCCGTCGCTGTCTGCCGTGCTCTGTGGCTTCGAGTCTTCGTCTGTTGCCGTGTCAGTCCCCGCGTTGCGCCGGTACACCGCCTCCGAGGGGTCTTGATCCGCGGGGAGTGACCGGCCGGTCGTGACGGCGTTGCGTTCGTCGGTCGAGCCCCGGTCGTCGTCCGCGCCGGCGCCGTTCGTCCCGGACGGTTCAGTGCCGCCGGTGTTCGCCCCGGTACCCTCCGCCGGATGAGTGTTTTCTTTTTTATCCTGTTCCGACTCGGCGTGTTTTGCCCGGAACGCCTCGATGGAAGCGACATCGTGAAACGCGAGAACCGCTGCCTGGATCCGCTGGCGGACGGTTCCGGCGTGTTCGTTCGGGACCTTAACCCGACGGCGGCGGTCCTCGGTCTCAAGCACGACCTGCGTCGCCACGCTGCCGCGCTCGAAGTCCAGGCCGGTCAAATCGGCGTACTGGACGGTTTCGAAGTCCCCGTCCCAGACGGCGTTTCCGACGTGTTCGAACAAGCGCCGGTCGGTGACGATGACGGTGAGTTCGCTGAATCGAAACAACGCCGATAGCTCTTCGTCGGGGGTGATAGCGCCGGTGGTCAGGAGGATACCCTCTATCATCGACTCGACGACCGAGTCCGAGATATCGGACGGGACGGTGAAGCTCGCCTCGCCCTCCATCGTTTCGAGTTTGATCGAACTCTTCCGGCGCTTCGTCCGGACCGAGAGTCGCTCGACGGCGTGCTCGAACGTCTCGATGGACTCGTCCCGCAACAACCCCTCCGAGCGATAGAGGTAGGTCCGTTTGGGTGTCACAGCGATTGCGTCTCCGCCGCCGATGTCGACGGTGTCGATGATCGCCTCATCGCTGACGGCCTCCGAAAGCAGGTCGGGCAGTTCGCTCATACCTGTGGTGTGCCCGCACCACAGTATAAAACGGTGTGATCGTGCGGGGCGGTGACACCCCGAATCGACCGAGGGAGATAGGAAAGTTGAAGGGCGAAAGCGAGCAACCAGTATGTGAGCCCGGGTGGCTTAGCTGGACATAGCGCCGCACTCATAGGGTACGAGGCGGTAGCCGCGATGTCCCGAGGCGCTGCCTGCGCCTCGTTCCTGGGACATGCGGAGATCGAGGGTTCGGAGCCCTCCCCGGGCACTTCTCAAGATCTTTATATTCGCATAGAGCCACGCATAACGGCGATTCGCTGGGGGTATATTCGAGTGAGTGACTACAGCTTCCAGCCGCGTTTCGGCTGCCTCGACTGCACGGACCCGACGATCAGTACGATCGAGAGTCCCGGCAAGAGGGCGCGCGCAGTCCGTGTCGAGACGTCCGCAGATGATATCGACACGGTAACCGAGGTGATATAAAAGGCCCGAGCGCTCTGTATGATTTGATGGAGACATCGACAGTCACGCCGGGAACCCTGTTCTGAGCATTCCGAGGAGGCGGGTCCTAACGTCGAGATTGGATAGACTTCGGTTCGAGGCCCGACAACCGGCCTTCATCCGAGCGGTCCGCGAACAAACTACGGCTCTCCCAGCCAGCCGAGATATGCGACGACTCCCAATCCCACAGTAATCAACATGAACGACAGCAACGAGAGACGTGGGATCGTGAATACGCCGAGTCCACGCCAGAGGATTCCGCCACAACCTCCGACGCCACAGGTTGCCCCGCCGGTCGGCGAGATCTGTATATACGTATGGTATGCTGCGATCCCCGCGCCGAGCCCCGACAACGGTATGGCGGTCTTCCAGACCGTCATTCGGCCCTCGTATGCCCCCATACCGAGAATGACTACCAGCGGATACATCAGGATTCGCTGATACCAGCACAGTTCGCACGGCGTGTAGCCAGCGACTTCGCTAAAATAGAGACTCCCGACAGTGGCGATGAACGCCACAAGCGTGCAACCGACTACTATTCGACGGCGCATACCGTACTCTCGGCTGAAAACAAAGTTGAACGTTCTGGTCCTGATTAAGGCCGCACTACGGTACAAAAATAACGCGAGTGCTCGCGGGAGCCCACCGGTGATCCGTGTGCTTCGGAACCGTTCACTAATAACTGTATTCGAAAACCATACTGATGCGAATTCCGGCGTCAACCAGCCTGCCGACAGGTTTGCCGACGACGAGCCATGCGGTCGTCCCGCCGATATGTGAAACGAAACCGATTTCGACGTCCTTGCCGACATTCCGGCATGGAACTTCCGTTCGAGACCGAACTCCAGGTCCGGTTTCGCGATCTCGACACCCTCGGACACGTCAACAACGCGGTGTACGCGACGTATCTTGAGCAGGCCAGGCTCCGATACTTCGATCGCGTGTTGGACGCCCCGTGGGAGGAGCGCGAGATGGTGCTCGCGAGCCAGTCGGTCGAGTTCGCCCACCCACTAACGATTGACGACCGAACGGTTCGGGTCGCCTGCGGCGTCACCCAGATCGGCGGATCGAGCTTTCGGATGCGATCGCGCATTTTTGCCAGCGATGAGGGGGAACCAGCCGCAACCGCCGACGGAACGATTGTTGCGGTCGAGGACGGCGAGCCGAGCCGGATCCCCGACTCGTGGCGCCAGCGGTTCGCCGAGTTCGAACCCGGACTTTGAGCGGGTAGCGAGACTCGAACGCCCGGCGTCCGATGTCGACACGCTGATTGTGACGGCCGCCCGTGTTCGGGTGTGGAGTCAGACGATCCGACGGTCATCCGCGTACTCGCGGTGACGACCGACGACATCGTGACCGCCATCGAGGCCAACGAGCGACGCGACGCGGGGGCCGTCCTGCGCGTGACGCCGCCGTTTAGCGGGCGGATGCGGGCCCGTCTCCACCTGGACGGGACCGAAAGCGAGTACCAAGACCCGCAGCCGCTGCACGTCCCGCCGGAGCGATTTCTCGAAACCATGCCGCCGTTTCCCTCGCCGGACGACACGGAGGACGAACTCCGATCCGACCCGGAGAAGACGTACACGCCCGAGCGCCATCGGACCCGCCACGAGGCCGCCGTCGAGGCGTGGCGCGACCGCGTCCAGGCGGCGGTGTGCGAGGGGACGACGATCGAAACCCCGGTGGGTGTCCACGAGGTGCGGATCGCGACGCTCGGTTGATCATCGCCGTCGGGCGCTCAAGACGGCTGCAAAACGGGTTTTGAAATGTTTGCGTGCTGCTCGATCCGCTATGAAACGTCCATGCTGTGGCCGGAGACGGTGTAAAATCCGGTGAAACGACCCGAACCCTCGGTCGGGTATTAGTGGTCCCCGGGCATTGCGACAGACACGATGAAACCCTCCACGTCACCGAACGAACACGGCTGGCCCGCTCGAAGTGCCTTGCTCCCGAAGCCGCTCAAGGCCGGGGCGTTCTGGTCCGCCGTCCTGTTGCCGTTCTGCTCTTTCGTGCTGTTTCTCGGCGGTCTCGGGACAAGAACTGAGTACCTACTCTCCGGGTCGCTTGTGCTCGCAAACGTCGCCGCGTTGATTATCGGACACAGCTACGGTCGGTGACGGCCGGCCCTCGCTGTTTTTCTGCGTCACCGCCACAGTTCGGCCCGTATCGAACGACGTTTCACGAGTGAGAACCCGACGAGGATGATCGCAAAGCCGCCGACGGTCGGCGCGTCAATCAGTTCACCCAAGAAGAGAAATCCCGTTACGGCTGCGAACGCTGGCGCGACGTAGGAGACGAGGTTGATTTCGATCGCACCGAGCCGTTCGAGGAGGGTGAAGTATATCAGGAAGCCGAGCGCGCTCGAGACGACGGCGAGGTAGGCGAGCGCGGCGGTCGCTTCCGCGGTCGGAACGCCGGGGACTGCTTCTTCGAGTCCGATGCTAAAACCGTGCATAAGTGCTGCGCCCCCGAGCATCGACCACGCCTCCATCGTCTCGATCGGAAGGTCGGCGTCGATGCGCCGGGTCAAAACGCTCCCCAGCGCGAAACAGAGCGCGGCCCCGAAGACCAACGCCTCGAAACGCGACCCGACGAGGTTCGTCGGGTCGGGTCGCGAGAGCACGACTACGCCGACGAACCCGAGCGCTATGCCGACGAGGCCGACGGCCGTCAGCCGCTCGTCGGGGAGCAGCGCCCGCGCAAATACAGTTGTCATAACCGGCGATAGCGAGACGATGACGGCCGCCGCTGCGCTTGTCGTGCCCCGTTCGCCGACAAACAGGAGCGCGTGGTAGCCGGCGATAATGAAAACAGCGCCGACGCCGACCGTCGCCCACTCGGCACGCCCCTTCGGCCGCCACCGGTCCGTCGCCCGGAGGGCGTACCCGAACATTAGCAAGCCAGCGACGTCGAAGCGGAGCGCGGCGAAGAGCACCGGCGCATCGAAAAAGTACGCCGGATTCGTCGGATCGCCGAGACCGGCCTTGATCGCCATGAACGCCGATCCCCACACCGCGGCGAGCATCAGAAACAACAGAGCGTTGCGGTAGCGCACACCCGACGCTGGGACGACCACGCTTTCAACGTTTTCGGCATCGTTCTCGAAGGGCGGGCGCGCTCGTGAGACTCACCGGTTGGCGATGAGGAGTGCGGCGATTCCCCCAAGGAACAGCCCGGCGCCGCCCGCGACCGGCGAGCGCGTCTCGACGGCGACGATCAACAGCGCAAGCGGAACGATGACCGCAATCGCGACTCCGACGAACTCGATGGCCCTAGAGATCCGAGCCTGCAGGCGGGTCTGTCTGGACTCCCGTCCGTTGTCGTCGCTGGCCCGGAGCGGCCGGTGGCAACTGCGGCGTGACCTCGCCCAAGAGTTGGGAGGTGACCCACTCGCCCCGGGCGCGTTACCCCGGTACATCTGCCTCGAGCCGTTCGGTACGGATCGCTCGGAGGAGGTCCTCACGGGCGACGATTCCGAGGAGCGCGCCCGCCTCGTCGACGACGGGTAGGCGGTTGATATCTAGCTCGTCGTCGGCCAGCAGTTCGAGTAGTTCGTCGATGTCCGCCTTCGGCCCGACGGTGACGACCGCCTCTGTCATTACGTCGCCGATCGGCCGGCCGACGTTCCGGGCGAGATCGATCCCGAAGTCGAGTTCGTCCCATGAGAGGTCGACGGCATAGGTGAGCGATTCGAGAAACGGTGGAAAGCCGACCGGTATCCAAAGCGTCCGGTCGGAGGGCTGAAACAGATCGACGAGGTCACCCTGTGTGACGATCCCGACAACGAGGCCGTCCTCGGTGACCGGGAACCCGTTGAAATCCGCGCGTGCGAGGCGACCGAGAACCTCGCCGACGTCGTCGTCGGGCGAGGCCGTCTCGACGTCCCGTGTCATAATATCGTATGCGTTCATATGCGTTCGTTCCGTGGGCGACAGCATAGACGTTGTGGCGGCTGAGGCCCGCGATGCGGTTCAACCGGCGGCTCGTCCGGGCGGGGTCACCGTCGTCGGTCAGCCGTGTGGCGTGGCGGGTCGGAGTCGGTCCTGCATCCGGGAACCTTTTATTCGAATCCACCCGTGGTCGCGGTATGGAGAGTCTCAATCGGATGGCCGTCGAGTTGGTCGACGAGGCGATCGACTTCGCCGACGAGCTCGCGATCGAGGTCCACGAACTCGACAACGGGGCCGTCGTTCTCGACTTCGGGGTCGACGCGCTCGGCGGCGTTGAGGCCGGACTGCTGTTGGCGGAGATCCAGACCGGCGGACTGGCGACGGTACAGACCGGCGTCAGGGATCTTGAGGGAACCCCCCGGACGTACGTCGAGGTCTCAACCGATCACCCTGCGATGGCGTTCCTGGCCGCACAGAAGGCGGGCTGGGAGCTCTCGATAGAGGGCTTCGAGGGGCTTGGAAGCGGACCCGCCCGCGCGCTTGTCGCCGAGGAGGAGGAGTTCCAGCGGATCGGCTACCGCGACGCGGCAGACTTCACCGTCTTGGCGGTCGAGAGCGACGAACTACCCGGTGAGGCGGTCGCCGAGCACGTCGCCGAGCGGACGGGTGTCCCGACGTCAAGTGTCTTCCTGCCGACGTTCTCGACCGCGAGCCTGACCGGTAGTGTCGCACTCGCCGGACGGGCGGGCGAACTCGCGACGTTTCGGCTCTCGGAGCTCGGCTACGACCCCCTCGACGTATTAAGCGTGACCGCCTCCGCGCCGGTCGCGCCGGTACCGGGGAGCGACAACGAGGCGATGGCGAGGACGAACGACGCCCTCGCGTACGGCTCCCGCGTCCACGCGACCGTCGAGACGGGGTTCGACCGGTTCGACGAGGTCGCCTCGACGGCCGGAGACGAGTTCGGGACCCCCTTCGCGGAGATCTTCGCGGACCACGAGTGGGACTTCTACGACCTCCCGGTGGAGCTTTTCGCGCCGGCACAGGTCACCGTTGACGTGATCGGAGAGGGCGTCGAGGTAATCGGCGGGACCGACGAGGCCCTCCTTGCCGAGAGCTTCGGACTGCGATAGCCCCTCGCTTCGGTCTGTATTTTCGTGGAGCGCAGGACTAACGAGTCCGCCCCTGAGAGTGCCTCCACATCGGATATCCAAACCGTTTATACTTCGCCGACGGGAATCGATTGGTATGCCGAAACAACAGAATGAGGTCCGTGATCTTCAGGAAGGCAACTACGTGATGATTGAAGACGTTCCGTCAAAGATCACATCCTACAGCACCTCAAAGCCCGGTAAACACGGGAGTGCGAAGGCCCGCGTCGAGGGAACCGGCGTCTTCGACGGCCAGAAGCGCAACTTCACTCAGCCGGTCGACGCAAATATTTGGGTTCCAATCGTCAACCGGAAGCAGGGACAGGTCGTCTCCGTCTCCGGCAACGAAATGCAGGTTATGGATCTCGAAACCTACGAAACGATCACGATGCGCATCCCCGAGGACCTCGACCCCGAGTCCGACGACAATATCGAGTATCTTGAGTTCGAGGGGCAACGAAAGGTCGTCTGATCGGTCCCGCCGATGGCCGCGTTCCCCGGAGCTGACGCCGGACTGCAGGAGGCCGCCTACGCGATCGTCGGCGCGCCGTTAGACGTTTCGACGACGTTTCGCCCCGGCGCACGGTTCGGCCCGGAGCGGATACGGCGGTTCGCTCGGGCATTCGACGACTACGACCGACGGACTGGCCGCCGTTTCGGCGATCTTGTTGCCGACGACGGCGATCTCGAGGCGTGGGACGACGCGGCGGAGTATCTTCAGTTTCTTGAGGGGGAACTTGCTGATCACCGTGCGGATGGACGCGTTCCACTGCTTTTGGGCGGTGAACATAGCGTCACCGTCGCCGGCGTCAGGGCGACGGAGCCGGATGTCTACATCTGTCTTGACGCCCACCTCGACCTCTATGACGCCTACGCCGGAAACGAACGCTCGCACGCGACCGTCACACGGCGGGCGCTCGAAACCGCCGAGGAGGCAGTCTTGCTCGGGGTCCGAACGGGAAGTGAAGCCGAATGGGATCGTGCGGCTGAGGCCGATGTGACCGTGGTCGAACCCGAGGACGTGGCTTCCTGGAAACCGACGTTCGACGGTGACGCGTACCTGAGCGTCGACATTGACGCCGCCGACCCGGGCTTCGCGCCGGGGACTGGCACCCCGGCCCCGTTCGGCCTGTGTCCCCGGGAGATGCGAGCGGTCGTCCGGGCGGTCGCGCCGCGCGCCGTCGGGTTCGATGTTGTCGAGGTGAACGACCGTGACGACGGGCAGGCGGCCGCCCTCGCCGGGAAGCTACTCCAAGAGTTCGTCTTTGCGGGCGCGGACGGCTGACGGGAGGATACGGCTCACGGAGGACGGCGGGGCTACCGCGCTCGAAGCCCGAGCTAGGTTCGCTTGCCAATCTCCTCGCGAAGCAGTTCTGAGACGACTTCGCCGTCGGCTTTTCCACGGAGCGCGCCCATACACTCGCCCATAAGCCCCGAGAAGGCTGCCATCCCCTCGGCCTCGACTTGAGACTCGTTTCGCTCGATCACCTCAACGATAGTTTTCCGAACCGCCTCACGGTCGACGCCGGACAGCCCCGCGGCCTCGATCGCGGCCTCGGCCGACAGCGCCGGCTCCTCGGCGAGTTCGGTCAGTACGGGAGCGATCCCCTCGTTGGCCAACTCGCCCGCCGCAGCGAGTTCGAGCACCGACAGCAGGTGCTCCTCGGTCAGGTTCTCAACCGGGACATCGTCACGCCGGAGTTCGGTTAGCGTCGATTCGAGGGTGCTCGCCGCGGTCGTCGGGTCGACACCCCGCTCGACGGCGGCTTCGAACGTCGGCATGTGACGGCCGTACGCGACCTGCTCGGCGAGCCCTGCCCCGAGCCCGAGCTCCTCGCGGTAGCGTTCGACCCTCTGTGTGAGCAGTTCCGGCGATTCGATTTCGGAGGGATCGGGGTCGACCGGCGGCACGTCGGTCTCGGGGTACATCCGCGCCGCGCCCGGAAGCGGGCGGAGATATTGCGACGTACCATCGTCGTTCGCGCCGCGGGTCTCCTCCGGCACGCCCTCGATCGCGGTCTCGGCGCGCTTGGCAACGGCCTCGATGGCCCGCTCGGCGACATCGGCGTCAGCAGCGACGATCCCGACCGCATCCCCGGGATCAGCGCCGACGGCGTCCCGGAGTTCCTCAACTTCGCTCTCTGTGACGCCGTAAGCCGGCAGTTCGTCGGTATGAAAGATTCCGCCCGCGCCTTGGCGCTTGGCGTGGTCGGAAAACTCCGTCCCGAGGCGTCTGTCGGGTTGGATCTCGCGGCCGACGAGGCCATCGAAACCGACGAGGCGGACGGCACGGACGGCTTCGGCCCCGGCGATAACACCGCTGTCGGTGTCCGCGAACACCTCGGTCACGTCGGTCGGCTCCGCGACCGCGGCGTCCCGTGAACTGAGCGTTTCGGCGATGTCGAGCAACTCGACCTGCCTGTTGGCCTCGCCCGCGACGAGGTCCTCGATGTCGTCGAGGCTCTGTACGCCTTTCATTTCGACGCGTGCGCCCGCCGCGATCGAGACGTTCACGTCCTGACGGATCGTCCCGAGGCCCCGCTTGACCTTTCCGGTCGAGCGGAGCAACATCCCGATCCGTTCGGCGGCCTCGCGGGCCTGCTCCGGCGTCCGGATGTCGGGCTTTGTTCCGATCTCGACGAGGGGGATGCCGAGGCGATCCAGGCCGTAGGTCACGCCGCTTTCTCGCTCCTCGATTCGGGCCGCGGACTCCTCCTCCAACAGCATGTCCGCGATCCCGACGGGGCCGTCGTCGGTTTCGATCTCGCCGTCGGTGGCGACGAGCGTGGAGCGCTGAAAGCCCGAGGTGTTGGAGCCGTCGACGACGATCTTCCGCATGACGTGAGCCTGGTCGACGACGGTACAGTCCAAGAGAGTCGCGATCTCCAGCGCCGTGTTCAGCGCCTCCCGGTCGAGCCGCCCCGGCGGTTCGTCGTCCTCCTCGACGAGACAGGTGGTGTCGAAGGCGAGATACTCGAACTCCCGGTCGACGCGGGACTCCTCAAGGGCGGCCTCGTCAAGCTCGCCGAGTTCGGACTTTGTCGGGTGAAGATACCGGCTGAACGACCGAACCGACTCCCCTGGGTCGCGTCGCTCGGTCGGGCAACCGCAAAAGAGTTTGCTCGCCGTGTCGAGCTGTTGGTGGATCTCCAGCCCGGCAACGAGCCCCAACTCCTCGTAGTCGTGAGTCATTACTCGACGGTGCGGCACGGACGCTCAAAAAAGACACCATCCGGCGGGGCGCGCGACCACCACCGCGGACTGACTGTCGTGATCGCCGGGGGTCACCGGTCGGGCGGCGGTGCTGTTCTACGTGTCCGCTGTTGGGGTGTGTCTGGGGCTCGGTTATTCGAAGTCGCCCTCTTCGAGGGCGGCCCGCAGTACCATCCCGAG
>Ga0207753_1000012_pt1 | contig 84161 bp, 67 predicted proteins | sample PonA233FremontCA_2_FD_187273 | JGI IMG/M metagenome (GOLD analysis project Ga0207753, IMG submission 187273) | Salt pond sediment microbial community from Fremont, CA, USA - Pond A23 Sediment 3 (SPAdes) | ecosystem: Environmental > Aquatic > Non-marine Saline and Alkaline > Saline | place: USA... | reverse complement strand
ACTTCTCCACCTGCTGATCGATGGCGGCGTTAAAGAACATGGCCATCAGCATCGGCGCCGGGCCGTTTATGGTCATCGACACGCTCGTCTTCCGGTCGCAGAGGTCAAACCCCGAGAAGAGCTTCTTCATGTCGTCGAGCGTGCAGATGGAGACGCCCGCGTTGCCCACCTTGCCGTAGATGTCAGGGCGCTCGGCCGGGTCGCGGCCGTAGAGGGTGACGCTGTCGAACGCCGTGGAGAGGCGGTTCGCCTCGTCGCCCTGCGAGACCAGATGAAAGCGGCGGTTCGTGCGCTCGGGCGAGCCCTCGCCCGCAAACTGCCGCGTGGGCATCTCGCCCTCACGCTTAAACGGAAAGACGCCGGCGGTGTAGGGAAAGTAGCCGGGCAGGTTTTCGGTGAGCGCAAACTCAAGCCGCTCGCCCGGATCCTCCGTCTTCGGGAGGGCGACACGGGGGATCTTCGTGCCGCTCAGGCTCTCGCGGTAAAGCGGCACGGTGAAGTCGCGCCCCCGCACCGTGTAGGTAAATTCCTCCTGCCGGTACTCCTCGGCCAGATCGTCCCAGTTCTCCAGGATGTCTTTGCAGCGCTTGTCGAGCTTGTCCCACCAGTGCTGCTGCATCTCGTCGAGCCGACCAGCGATCTGCTCCTGATCGTCTGGCGCCCAGTCGTCCACCTGCTCGCGCGCTCCCGTCGCCTCGCCCCACTTGCGAGCGTACTCGACCTGCCGTTCGGCCCAGTCGCGGTACTCCTCGCAGGTCTCCTTGATTTCGCCGAGGTAGCGCTGTCGGTCCGGCGGAATGATGGCGACCTCCGACGGGTCGGGCTCGGGGATCTCCTCGTCGTAGGTCTGTGATTCTCGGCCAAACTCGAAGTCCTCGTTGAGCCGATCGAGGAGGGCCTTGTAGAGGCGCGTGACGCCGGGGTCGCCGAAGTGAGAGGCCATCGTCGGGTAGACGGGCATGTCCTCGGGGTCGTCGTCGAATCGCATTCGGTTGCGCTGCACCTGCTTCCGCACGTCGCGCAGGGCATCCTCCGAGCCCCGCTTCTCGAACTTGTTGATGGCCACGAAGTCGGCCAGGTCGAGCATCCCGATCTTCTCCAGCTGCGTCGGCGCCCCGAAGTCGTGGGTCATCACGTAGAGTGTCAGGTCCGTGAGGTCCACGATCTCCGTGTCGCTCTGCCCGATGCCCGCCGTCTCCACGAGAATCAGGTCGTAGCCCGCCGCCTGGCACACCCCGATCGCCTCCTTCAGCGCCTCGGTCGTGGTCCGGTTCGCTTCCCGCGTCGCGAACGATCGCATGTACACGCGCTCCGTGCTCGGTCCGTAGATCGAGTTCATGCGAATCCGGTCGCCGAGCAGCGCCCCCCCGGTCCGCCGCCGCGTGGGGTCCACCGACAGCACCGCCAGCTCCAGGTCGTCGTGGTCGTTCAGGAAGCGCCGCACAATCTCGTCGGTCAGCGTCGACTTTCCAGCGCCACCGGTCCCGGTAATTCCCATCGTTGGAACGTTGGAACGTTGAACGTTCAACGTTTCAACGTCCATCGTGTCGGGACTCCCGTCTCCTCGCGGTTCGCCGTCCACAGACTGCGATTCGGCCTCCTGCTCGGCGCCAACAACGACCGCCGCCTTCTCCGGCTCCGGTGCCTCCACCCGCGTTAGGTTGCGGGCCACAACGCGCGGATCGCGGGCCGGCACGTGGTCCGGCACCTGAAACTCGGCGTCGACCACCGGAAAGTCGCACTCCTCCACCATGTCGTTGATCATCCCCTGCAGCCCCATCTCCATCCCCTCGTCCGGCGAGTAGATGTGGGCGATGCCGTACGCCTCCAGTTCCTTCTTCTCCTCCGGCACAATCACGCCGCCCCCTCCACCGTAGACGCGAATGTGTCCGGCCCCGCGCTCCTCGAGCAGGTCGTGCATGTACTTGAAATACTCCATGTGCCCACCCTGGTAGCTGGAGACGGCGATCCCCTGCGCATCTTCCTGAATCGCGGTGTCCACGATCTCCTTCACCGACCGGTTGTGGCCGAGGTGGATGACCTCCGCGCCGGTCTGCTGTAGAATGCGGCGCATGATGTTGATGGCCGCGTCGTGCCCGTCGAACAGGCTCGTGGCCGTGACGAAGCGAACCGGATGGGTGGGCTGATAGCGGTCAACGTCCATGGTCACAGAGAGAAGTACGGAAACGAAAATCGAAACGAGCGGCGGATCGCCGGTAGAAGCGCTTCCACCATGGATACGTGTCGGTGCGGGACACGTTGCAGAACCTGGCGGACCGAAGGGGCGCGGGCGAGCGTCCGGCCCGCATCGTGGGACGCTGGGGGAATGCGGTCGATGGTGTTTTTACGTGTCGTGTAGAATACGATTGCCTGGTGGCGTCTTTTCTATCGTCGCTCCTAAGCGCCGGATTCAAGGAGGAGGTTCATCTGGGCGTCGGATGCCATCTCAAAACCATCAATTTGCTCTAGAACGAAGGAGGCTTCTCTCCCCACTCTCAGCCGCCCCGACATTAAAGATAACACGGACGTGCACCAAAGGGCCGGTGGCCGTGTCCTCGGGCTTGGGGAACCGCGGCTCCAACCCATTTTGGCCAGAATCTACGACTCCGGAAACGTCCGTCCCGAGATCACCGGACCAGTGGCACGGCGAAGCACCCCCTCCGCCACACTACCCAGAACCCGCCGCTTAAGTCCCGAGAGCCCTTGCGTCGCCATCACCACAAGGTCCTCAGGCGCGGCCGCCAGGTCCAGGAGGGTCGGCACAGGATCTCCGGCCTCCACGACGGTCGAGACCTCCGGGACGTCTCTCTCAATGGCATGCCCCCACTTCTCAAGCTCAGACTGCACTTTTGCCTCGATCTCATCCGCAGAGAGTTCCGAAAATTCGACCTCGTAGACGGTGGGAATCTTCGGGAGTTCAACGACGTGGGCGAGCGTGAGCGGGGCGTCGTAGAGGGCCGCGAGCCGGGCCGCATACCGGAGCGCCGACCGCGACACCTCAGAGAAATCGATCGGGACCACGAGACGGTGGACCGAGGCGGGCTTCGACGCGTGCTCATCGTTCGCCTCCGTACGCGCCGTGAACACCGGGCATGGGGCCGTCCGGAGCACTTCCTCCGCCACACTTCCGAAGAACACACGCTTGACCCCGCGCCGCCCATGGGTGCCCATCACGATGAGGTCGACCTCGTGCTCCTCAGCAAATTGCACGATGGTGGGAGCCACGGTGCCGCTCCGCTCTACGACGTATGAGAGGTGCTCGTCGTTCGGGGCAAGTGAATAAGGCGACAGGGCGTCTCGACATCGGTTCTCGAACCGTTGCTGAATCCGGCTGACACCAGCCTCGGGCGACGGCTCTCCGCCGACGAAGGGGCCCATGGAGACCTCGTGTACATGCATAAAGTGAAGCGTCGCCCCCGTTCGCTCGACGAGGTCCACTGCGTGGGCGAGGGCCTGATTCGACGACGGAGAAAAGTCACAGGCGAAGAGAATGTTGTCGATCATGGGCCAGGATGGGTGCGTCAAAGAATCAAGGACTGAGGATCAGAGGTGCTGCTCTCATACAATTTCCGGTCCCTCCGGACTGGTTCCGCCGGCGTTCAGGGTCGGAACGTGGTCCGTTAGCTCTTTCGTTCAGGAACTCCCCGGATACGCTCGACTTCCTTTGGCTGACGTCCGACGCCACGCCTCTCACGAGGCGTCTTTCACGCCCATTCGCAGCGTTGCAAACCAACCCCCCAGTCCCGTGGCTAAGCTCGTCATTGCCGGAGGCAACGGATTCATCGGCACCGAAATTTGCCGCGTCGCTGTACAGAACGGCCACGAGGTGGCCGCTTTCGGACGGCGTGGCCGTCCCTCGCTTACCCCAGCCCGCCACCCGTGGACGCAGGAGGTACATTGGCGGGCCGCCGATGTTTTCGCGCCGGATACGTGGCGCGATCTCCTGGATGAGGCCGACGCTGTCGTCCACTCCATCGCCACCATCCGCGAGGCCCCCGAACGCAAGGAGACCTTCGACCGGATCAACGCCGAGTCGGCTCTCGTCGCCGCCGACGAGGCCGTAGCGGCAGGGGTCGATGCGTTCGTGTTTCTCTCGGTGCGCGACAAGCCGCCCGCCGTGTCCCACTCGTTCCTCGCCGCCAAGCGACGCGCCGAGCGGGCCCTCCGCGAACGCTATCCCACCCTGCGGTCTGTGTCTCTGCGCCCCAATCTCGTGTACGGCGATCGGCGGACCGGCACCGCTACGGTGGCGGCCGTCCTGGAGCGCCTGCAGGGCCTCCGTCCCCACCCCTACGCCACTGCGGCGGGCCGCCCGTTGCCGGTCGAATTTGTGGCAGCGGCCGCGGTGCAGGCCGCCACGACATCCACCGAAGAAGGAATTCTTTCCATTCCACAAATCGAAGATGCCGGGCGCACGAGCGGACTCGTGCCGCTCAACGACATTTCCGAGCCGTCCCTTACCCCCCTCCTCCTGGGTCTCGGCGGCTCAGCGCTCGGCGGGTGGCTCGTGTCGCGCTGGCTCCGTCGGGGCGACGCGGACGCCTAATTCTGCGGCGACGTCCCCTCAATCGGACGGGCCGAGCGCCCGGTGAATGTGTTTCTCAAGGGAGCCTTTAATATCGTCGATCACCTCCTGCCCATCGTCGCTCGACACCGAGATGGCGTGCACATAAATCGCAGAGCGGTCCGGCGCCACGTCCATACTAAGCGTGCCGGGCGTCAGTGAAATCATGTTGGCCAGCATCGTGATCTCGCGGTCGGTCTGCACACTGAGCGGGTACCGTACGATGGCGGGCCGAATCGTGAGGGAGGGCTGTAGCACGTACCACGCCACCTCCACGGCCGAGACCAACAGCTCCCGCAGGAACACGAACACCAGCACCACGCTCCGCCAAGCCCGACGCAGGGGACGGCCATCGCCCGCAACATTGTCCTCTTCGGGGTTGAACAGGGGCCGGGAAAGCCGGAGGATGGCCACCGAAAAGACGGCCCCGACCAGGAGCGTCCCCACCCCGAACGACCCGTGGAGGGCCCCCCAGACAAAGGTCATGAGCAGTACCCGAACGAGTGTCGCAACCATGGCCACCGTCAGTAGTCCGTCGAAAGGTCCAGTGGATTCGTCCGCGGTGCAGGGCCCTCCCCCTACCCGCCCAAAACGGCCTGAATGTAAGGCCCCGAGTCTTTGAGATGCACCGCCGCGTCGTGCGCAAAGGCGAACAGCGGCTCGGCGTAACACCCCAGGACGAAGAGCGCGAGCGCGAGGACCGCTACCGGCCCCTGCAGCATCGACCGCACGCGCCACGAGTCTCCCGCCCCGAACTGCTCCTGGTCCTCCAGGGCGGGGGACTGTTGAAAGGCCCGCCCCCAGACCTGCGCCACCACCAGCAGCGTGAGCAGGCCCACGACGAGGGCTACCGCCACAATTGTCCACTGCTCCTGCGCCACACCGGCCTGAATCAGCGTCAGCTTGCCCCAGAAACCGGGAAACGGCGGAAACCCAGCCAGCGAGAAGGCCGGTACGATGAACGCCGTGGCCAGCAATGGCCGATACTCATAGAGCCCGCCCATCCGCCCGACCTCCGGGGTGCCCGTCTCCCGCTCCATCAAGCCACCGATAAGGAAGAGGGACGTTTTGACCGGCACGTCCTGGAAGACATAGAAGATGGCCCCGGCCAGGCCGAGGGTCGTAAAGAATCCTAGTCCCATCACTACATAGCCCATCGCGCTAATCACAAGAAAGGCCAGCAGGCGCAGGACGTGCCGTTGCACGAGCGCCCCGAAGACCCCCAGAAGCATCGTCCCGCCCGCCACGACGAGTAGTACTCCCTGCGTGTACCCCGAAGGCTCCGGAAAGAGCAACGGGAAGATGCGAAGGAGAGAGTATACCCCCACCTTGGTCAGTAGTCCCGCAAAGACCGCCGCGATAGGGGCCGGCGGCGTGTGGTAGGAGGCCGGCAGCCAGTAGTAAAGCGGAAACAGCGCGGCCTTGATGCCAAACCCAACCAGAAACAGCATGGCCACCACCGGCTCCAACCCCTGCTCCCGCACCGCCCCCATGCTCCCGGCCAGGTCTGCCATGTTGAGCGTCCCCGTCAGTCCGTAGAGGAGTCCGATGGCCGTCAAGAACGACGCGGACGCCACCAGGTTGATGCCAACGTACTTCACCGCCCCATCCAGTTGCTCCTTTTCGTTGCCCAGCACCAGCAGGGCGAAGGAGGCGATCAAGAGCACCTCGTACCAGACGTACAGATTGAAGAGATCCCCCGTGATGAACGCCCCACAAATTCCCATGAGCAGCAGATGAAACAGCGAGTGGAAGCCGTATTTCTCCCGCATTTCGTCGATGCCGACGAGGGCGTAGATCGTGATGGCCAGGGCTACGAAGCCGGTAATCGCCAGCAGGCCCGCACTCAGGGGATCGACCACCAATGTGATGCCGTAGGGCGCTGGCCAATCCCCCATCTGCACGGCCTGGATACCAGATGTCTGTACCGTGTAGGCAACCACCACACCGGTTGCGAAGAGTGCCGTTGCCCCCACCACGCTAATCACCCGCTGAAGTCCCCGCGCCTTGCGGGCCAGGAGGGCACACATGCCCGTGATGGCGGGCACCATGATAGGAAGAACCAGCAGCGTATTCATACGGCGAGAAAGCGGTGGGGAGACAGATCGGCGGGACCGGCGCGGCTACGCAGGCAGGCGCCGGGCCGAATCATCGACGTCGAGAGGCTCGCGCGGCTCAGAGGCCTGGATGTCATCGGCCTCGATGCTCTGCCCCGACGCAAAGTGTCGGTAGACCAGGACCAGGGTGAACGCCAGTAATCCAAAACTAATCACGATGGCCGTCAGGATGAGCGCCTGGGGCAAGGGATTTGCGTAGGCGCCCTCAATCACCTTTTGGCCTTTCGGAATCACGGGCGGTTCCGCCCGGGTGAGCCGGCCCATCGTAAAGATGAGGAGGTTCACCCCGTTGGACAGCAGGATGAGCCCAATGACGAAGCGCAGAAGACTGCGCCGCATCAGTAGGTAAAAACTGGCGGCCAGCATTGCGCCGGACACGATGGCGAGAACCTGTTCCATTGTACAGGGACGTCAAAGTAGATTGTAGAGCCGTAAGCGAAGCGGTCTGCTATTCTTCACTCCTCGGCCAGTCCCGGGAGCCGATCCTCGACCGAGAACACCATTAGCAGCACCGTCCCGACGACGACCAGCATCACGCCAATGTCGAACAGAAGGGTGGACCCAAGGTGCAGGTGCCCAAGCAGTGGAAGGTGCACGTCCACCCACAAACTGGTCAAGAGCGGCTCCCCCATGACCAGTGCAAGCAGACCAGTGCCGTAGGCACACGCGAGCCCCACGCCCAGTAGCGTATGCGCCTCCACCCGCAACACTCGTCGCGAGGCGTGCACCCCAGCCGTCAGCACGTGCAGGACGAAGGCCGAGGCCGCGACGAGTCCGCCGACGAACCCCCCTCCTGGCAGGTTGTGCCCCCGCAGGAGCATAAAGAGCGAGAACAAGAGTAGGAGCGGCACCAGTATGCGGGCCGCGACCCGTAAAATTAGCGAATACAGCATCGGTCCGCTGGTTCGTCAGCGAGAGGGTCCAGTGTGGGTGTCCTTAAGAAGTCTCCGTGGCCGTCTCGGACGCCTCCCCTCCAGCCTCCGTCTGCGTCAATTCTGGCTTCTTCTGGCTCGGCATCCGCATGAGCACGTACACCCCCAGGGCCGCCACGGTGAGAACCGTGATCTCCCCCATAGTGTCGAGGCCCCGGAAGTCGACCAGAATCACATTCACGATGTTGTGCCCTTGGGCTTCGGTGTAGCTGTTGGACGCCAGGTAGTCGCTCACCCGCCGATCCAGGGGAATCTTGATGATCACGCTCATGATGGCTGTAAGGAGCGCCCCACAGCCGGCAGCCACGAGGCCGTCCCGCAGGCGAATCCCCAGCGGCTCGTCGCCCTGAATGCCGGGAAGATGCACAATCACGATTACTAAGAGAATGAGCGTGAGCGTCTCCACCGCGAACTGCGTCATGGCCAGGTCGGGCGCCCCGAAGAGCAAATAGAGGAGCGCCACGCCGTAGCCGCCCACACTGAGCGCCAGGATGGCCACGAACCGGTCGTGGGTCCGCACCGCTACCAGGGCCGCCAGCACAATGAGCCCCGCAAGGGCAACCTCGTAGTATTCGACGTTGCCCGCAAACGAAAGCCCAGGGACGGTACCGCTTGCCAGTAGCCCCCCGCCGACCAGCACAAAGATGCCCGAGAAGGTGGCGAAGAGATACCACCGGAAGCGCCCGTTCTGCACGGTACGGGTCACTGCGTCGCTGATGCGCGCCACGCCGTAGAGCCCTCGCTCAAACACCCGCCCCGGCCCTTTCCCAAAGAGAACCCCAAGCCCCTGCATGAAGACGCTTTCGCGGAGTCCCTCCCAGAATGCGTATAGTGTGAAGCCGAGCGCAAACGTCCCGAGGCTCGCCATGAGCGCCGGCGTGAAGCCGTGCCACAGGGCAAGGTGCAACTCGTGCGACTCCTGCAGGATGCCCGCCTGCGCGGCCCCGAGCAGTGAATGGTCGATAAAGGCCGGGTACAGACCGAAGGCAAGCCCCACCCCCCCCAGCAGGAGCGGCCCCACCCACATGCTCAGCGGCGCCTCGTGCGGCTCTCGGGTAAAGGCCCCCTTCATCTCCCCAATGAACGGCTTCAGACCCACGAGCAGGCCCGAGCCCACGAGGGCCGCGTTCGACAAAACGCCTGCTCCCAGAATAAGCGGCCCCCAGGCGGGACTGTGTAGGGCCGCCTCGTAGGTCACCTCCTTGCCGATAAAACCAAAGAACGGCGGCAGGCCGGCCATCGACAGGCCCGTAGCCACGCCGCCGGCCATGGTCCACGGCATTGCCCCCCGGAGGCCGCCCAATTCCAGGAGGTCGCGCGTACCGGTCTCATGGTCGATGCTGCCTGCCATCATGAAGAGACCGCCCTTGTAGAGCGCGTGCACTACCGTAAAGGTGACCATTGCCTTAATGGCCGTCTCCGTGCCAATCCCCAAGAGCATCGTGAGCAGCCCCAGCACCATAACGGTGGTGTAGGCCAGAATCTGCTTCAGATCGGTATAGCGCAGGGCCAGCCACGCGCTCATCAGCATCGTAAAGCCGCCCACGAGGCCCAGCGTCCCCGTCCAGACGGCAGTGCCGCCGAGAACCGGGTGGAGCCGCGCCAGCAGAAAGACTCCTGCCTTTACCATGGTGGCGGAGTGAAGGTAGGCACTCACAGGTGTGGGACCGGCCATGGCCGCCGGCAGCCAGAAGTGGAAGGGAAACTGCGCGGACTTGGTAAATCCCCCGGCGCACACGAGCACGAAGATGGCCAGGTAATAGGGATGGTCCTGCACCATCCCCCCCATGCTTAGCATCTGGCTAAATTCCCAGGTTCCCGTCACGCTCCCCAGCACCACGAGCCCCCCCAACAGCGCAAGACCGCCGCCGCCCGTCACGACGAGGGCCTTGCGGGCCGCCCGGCGCGACTCCTCCTCGGTGTGGTAGAAGCCGATGAGGAGGTACGAGGTGAGGCTTGTGAGCTCGAAGAAGATAAAGAAGAGAAATACATTATCAGCCACCACGAGGCCGAGCATTGCCCCCATGAAAGACAGGAGTTGCACATAGAAGCGGCCCAGTTGCTCGTGGTGCGCCAGGTACCCGCCTCCATAGACGACAATGAGCGTGCCGATGCCCGTCACGAGGAGCGCAAACAAAAGGCTGAGCCCATCCAGATAGAACGAAAGGGGGACCTCGAGCGACGGGAGCCACTCGTGGGTGTGCCGGATGGGGTCGCCGTGGGCAATGCGGGGACCCTGCCGAGCGAAGAAGACGAAAACGCCAAGCGGCAGAAGTCCCAGCACCCATTTTGCCGCCTCGCCCAAGAAACGCACCGCCAGGGGCGCGAGCGCGGCACCGACGAAGATGCTAAGTACAGCCAGGAGCATGACCGAAAAAGCCTAAAGGGGGAGAGTTGAGGAGAGAGCCGTCCGACAAAGCACTGCGTTAGGTAGCGGGGCCCGAGGGGCCATGCGCATCCCGAACGCGAGCATTGGCCTCAGTGGGGGGCTCCTCCCCCTCTCGCCGGAGCTCTTCGTACCCGGTCCCCCAGTCGTCAAACGCCGTCGCCTCCCACAGGCGAACATTCCCGAGATACCCCGCTCGTCCAATCATGTGGGCCGAGACGGGCGCCGTCAGAAAGACGAACAGTAGCGCCACGAGGGCTCGGGCCGTAACGCTCACCTCCCCAAAAGCCACCGCCGCGGCCACGAGCACGAGCCCCACTCCGAGGGTGCCGGCCTTCGTCACCGCGTGCATGCGGGTGTAGAGGTCAGGCAGACGAAGCAGTCCCACCGCGGCCACGAACATGAACAGGGTCCCCCCCACGATCAAGACAGCAGCAATCACATTGGTCATGAATCCACGAGGGCTTCTCCGGAACGAACACGCTCGATGTACCGGGCTATAGCAAGGGTTCCCAGAAAGGCGAGCAGTCCAAGCACGAGGGCCACGTCAATGAACGTGTCCTCTCCCGCAAGAATGGCATAGGCCGTCAGAAACCCCATCGCGAGATAAGCCACGAGGTCGAGCGCCACAACCCGGTCCGGCAGCTCAGGACCCCATAGCACGCGAAGGAGCGCACCGGCAATGGAAAGCCCGAGCACCGCCAGGGTGAGGTAGATGGCCCAGAGCAGCGGCCCGTCAACGACGTCCATCGGCCAGGGTGGGAAACACAAAAGCAACGACAGGTGCAGCGGCAGAAATTTGCCGCAGGAGTATGGTAATGAGGGTGGGCGAGAGAGTCCAGCGATAAAGCAGCAATCGATCATGAAGACGCGCCGTGGGTCCCTGCATCCTGTGGAGCAGGAAGCACAATTTTTCATCTCCGGGGAACGAACGGAAACGTTCATTCTGTGTACATGGAGGGTGCTATTCTCTCTGTGACCTTTCTTCGCACAACAACTCTCCCTACCGATGCCTGAAGATACGCTTTTTGAGTTCGAGCAGGATCTGTCGCGCGCGGATGTTGCCACCTACTTGCGCACCGTGGCCGACAAACTCGACGAAGACGGCAGGCTCGACTTCTCGGCCGCCGACCAGTCCACCACCATCGAGGTGCCCGAGCACGTTGAGTTCGAGATTGAGCTCGAACGTGAAACTAACGAGGAGGGCTCCGCGGAGGTTAGTCTCGAATTCGAACTAGAATGGTACGAGACGGAAAACGGCACGATCGCTGGCCCCGGCTCCCTGGATATTGATTAGTCTCTGTTTGGAAAGTCGGCCTTCTCGAACAGTAGCCAAGGACAGTTTGTCAGAGCCGGGAGTCAGTACTTCAGCAAGGCCAAGGTTGCCTCACAATTCCTGGGTCAGACTTTTCAAACACTGCCCAGTAGTCCACCCACAGTTCACCACTACGCTCCCACCTCCCTGCTCTCCAATGGTTAAGCACGTTTCGGTCTTCGCCTTTTCGGTATGCCTGTTCGCCGTTGTGTCGGCCATTCCCGGCATGGCCCAGGAGCGCGGCAACGAAGAACCGCGCACGAGCCCCAACGCGGCGGTCTCCCAAACCATTGGGACCACGGAGGTGCGCATTACTTACGGTCGCCCGCAGGTGAAGGGACGCGAAATCTTTGGCGCCTTGGTCGCATACGGCGAGGTGTGGCGCACCGGCGCCAACGAGGCCACGACGTTCTCGGTCTCGTCCGACATCACCATTGAGGGCGAGCCGCTCCCGGCGGGGACTTACTCTCTGTACACCATTCCGGGTGCGGACCAGTGGACCCTCATTTTTAACAACGTGGCCGACCAGTGGGGCACCAATTACGACCAGAACGAAGACGCGCTCCGGGTTCAGGTTTCCCCTGAATCAGCGACCTCGCGGGAAATGATGACCTTCCTGTTCGAAGAGGTCACGGCCCGGCGCGGTACCTGCGTGCTGCACTGGGCGGACGTACGCGTGCCGTTTGACATTCGGGTCGCGGAGAACTAGACACTCTGCCCCTGACCGTCCCCAGGTGCCCAAACGCCGCTCGCCCCCTTTCACACAACCGCAGTGCTCCGATGTCCGACGACGCCCAAAACGAAATTACCTTCGTCTACGAAGACACGGACGAGGCCTCTACTATCGCCGCAACGGGGGCACACGGAGGTCCCACGCCAGACGGAGCGTCCGTAGTGGCCAACCTATACGTGGAGCGCGGGAGTATTCCGCACCACGTAAGCCACCAGATCGACGAGACCGGTCAGGTGGACCTTAGCGAACGAAGCGAGCAGGTGACGCGTGGGGAACTGACCCGCGAGGTGCAGGCGTCCTTGGTCATGACCCCGGAGCACGCGATGCAGCTGGGCCAGTGGCTCCAGCAAAACGCCCGTCAGGCCATGGAGCAGCGCGAACAAACGTTCGGCTGAGCGCAACTTACGTCCCCCCTTTCAACATGCTTCCCGGGGAGCGTCTAGGAGCCGGGGATTGGGAAGCCGGTCTGTCCGCGGGCGGCGGGTCGTCCGACGCAGATTGGGGACACTCAGAGTCGTGCGTGCAACAACTCCTCTGCTAGGTCCCACCCATCATGGCGCGATGTCCTTCCTGCGGCGCCCATCGCGACGCCTCGGACGATTATTGTCCGGTGTGTGGCGAGACCCTCACGCAAGTCCACCTGTCGGAGGACACCGGTGAGCCGTGGTACGAGCGACCGGGCACAATGCTGGTGCTCGTGCTCTTGTTCTGGCCCGCAGCCCTATACGGTGTGCACCGTCGGGGCGGATGGGCCGCTCCCGCCAATCGCTGGGTATTGGGCGGCTGCCTCCTTATGGCAATCATCTGGAGTGCCCTGATCTGACGCTCCGAGGGCCCTCATGCAGCCTCCACTCTGTCCTGCGTCGCAATCGGGGCCGCGAGGCAGGCGTCCGGAATTCCAAAGGCGTCGACCAGTGCTTCAGCCTGAGGCCGCAGCTCGTCACACAGAGCATTGACGCCCCCCCGAACAGCTTTTGCCTTGGCCGACGTCACGTAGCCGGCTTCCAGGAACCAGTCCAGGTCCGCCTCGACGCGGGCCAGGGCGAACAGCTGACGCAGGGCGGTCAACGATTCGCGGATCGTCGGATCGTCGATGGCCTCGATCGCCGCCACGAACCGATCGAGGATCACTCGTTCGGCCTCGGCGTGGGCCAGATCCACCAGATGGTCCTGCACGTCGACGAAGGCTTCGAATGGATCCATGTCGTCGTCGATACGGCGCTTCAGTCGCTGTCCGACGTTCTGAAGCATCTGTTCGGCCCGGTACCGGAACGCCCCCTGCTGAAAGTCCAGACTTCTGAGGTGATCGGCATCAGTCTTCCGGGTCACCACGGGGTTGAGTTCCGCGACCTGCGTAGCCATTTCCGCGGCCACGAAGCGGGCCATGCCCAGCAGGTTCATGTCCCGGAACTCACGCCGGAAGTCCGAAAGCAGCCCCTTCGCCACCTGCAACATGAGCACGGTATTGTCGCCCTCGAAGGTGGTAAAGACGTCGGTGTCGGCCTTCAGCCGTCCGATGCGGGTGTCGGCACGATAGCCCTGCCCGCCACACGCCTCGCGGGCCTCCTGGAGCGTATCGGTGGTGTGCCAGGTGGCGTACGCCTTGAGGGCATTGGCTTCCGCCTCGATCGCATCAAGCGACGCATCGCGGCCCTTCGCCGCAAAGCGACGCGTGAGGTCGTCGAGCGCAAAGTGCAGGGCGTAGGTGGTAGCCAGCTTCGGGAGCAGGCGGCGCTTGTGGGTGCGGTAGTCCAGGAGCGGCACCTCCGGCTCGTCCTTCGGACCAAACTGGCGGCGGCGGTTGCCGTACCGCACGGCAATCGTGAGGCCCGACTTGGCGGCGCTGAGTCCGGCGCGCGCTACGCTGATGCGGCCCCCAATCAGCGTGCTCAGCATCGTGAAGAAGCGCTTGCCGGGGCTGGGGATGGGGCTGTCGTAGGTACCGTCCGGGGCCACCGAGGCGTAGCGGTCGAGGAGATTCTCGCGCGGGATGCGCACCTGATCGAACCAGAGGCGCCCGTTGTCCACGCCGTTCAGGCCCATTTTTTCGCCGCAGTCCTCAATACGGACGCGGGGCCTAGGCGTGCCGTCCTCAGTGCGGATGGGCACGACGAAGGCGTGCACGCCGTGGTCCTCACCGTCGGTGTGGAGCTGGGCAAACACGGTCGCCACCCGCCCATGAACCGCCGCGTTGCCGATCCACTCCTTATGTGCTCCGTCGTGCGGGGTGTTAATTACGAACTCTTCCGTCGCCGGATCGTAGCGGGCGGTGGTTTCGAGTTCCCGCACATTGGAGCCGTGATTCCGCTCCGTCATGGCAAAACAACCGGGCAACTCCAGCGTGCCGGCCGATTCCAGGTACTTTTCGTGGTGTCGCTCCGTCCCGAGGCGATGAATACTGCCCCCGAAGAGCCCAAACTGCACGCCAAATTTCACCACCATGCTGAGATCGTGGTAGGCCAGCGTCTCGAAGGTGGCAATGAAGCGCCCCATGTCGCCGTCGCCGCCGTAGTCCTCGGGGTATGCGAGGGCCCCAAGGCCCTGCTCGGCCAGATGCTCACACCAACGAAGCACCTGCTCGCGGTAGGCCGCGGTGTCGAGCTCGGGACGGTAGCGAAAGACCGGGTCTTGGAGAAGTGTCCGGATGTGGTCCCGAAGATCGGCGTGCTCGCCATCAAGCACCTCTGTGAGGGTGGACACCTCGAACGGGGCCTCCGAGGTCGGCGGCGTGGGCTCGGGGCGCTCTCCCAAGAGATCCCCCACGAGCTCCTCCCCATCGATGCCGAGCGCCGCCTCGATGTCCGCCAGCGCACGGCGGGACGCGTCGGACAGGGCCGCCCCATCGCCCCCCACCGTCGCCACGGCCGCCCCTAATTCTGCGAGGGAGCAGCGCGTGGTCACCGACGTCTCCTTGGCCCCCTCCTTCAGCGCCCGCACCCACCGAAAATACTGCGTCGCCGTCGGGGGCGTTTGCGGATCGAGGTGGTTGCAGATCGCCTCACGGGTCGACGTGTCGATCCAGTCCTGCGCCCGGATCTGGGTACGTATGGTCTCGGCCTCAGAGGGCGTAAGCACCCCATCGGCCCAGGCCACGTACAGCAGCGGGAGCACAGCGCGAACCTGCGGGGAGGAAGTATCAAGCATAGGCGTGATGAAAAACTCTGGTGAGCCTCTGCATTCGAAGCGGATCGGCCGCGTCAGACCGTGCGCATGTGCTCGGAGTGCTCGTGAACAGCCTCGACGAAGACGCGGGCGTGCTCGGGGTCGTGGTCCGGCAGCATGCCGTGGCCGAGGTTGGCAATGTGATGGTGCGGGCCAAAGCCCGCCAGCATGTGTTGTACCTCGCGGCGCAGGGCGTCGGGCGGGGCGTAGAGCGCGCACGGGTCGAGGTTGCCCTGCAGAACAGCCCGATCGCCCACGACCTCCCGCGCCGCGTCCGGCGCCATCGTCCAGTCGAGACTAATGACGTCGTAGTCCGTGGCCGCCAGGGCGTCGAGGGCAAAGTGCGCCTCCTTCGCAAAGACAACGAGGGGCACCTCGGGGTGTGCGGCGTGGACCCGTTCGGCAATCTCAGCCAGGTACGGAAGACAGAAGGTGCGGAAGGTCTCCGGGCCATGCAGCCCGGCCCACGAGTCAAACACCTGAAGCATCTGCGCGCCCGCCTCCACCTGCCCGATAAGGTAGTCCACGATTACGTCGGTGGTGCGCTGCAGAAGCGCCTTACTGGCCTCCGGGTGGCGATAGAGCCACTTCCGTGCCGCCCGATAGGACTTGCTGCCCCCGCCCTCGACCATATACGCCATGAGGGTCCACGGTGCCCCGGCAAACCCGATGAGGGGTACCCGCCCATTGAGGCGCTTGCGGGTGACCGTGAGGGCCTCGAAGACGTGGCCCAGGGCATCGTCGATATCTGGTTCCACGAGCCGCTCCATCTCATCGGGGGTTGTGAGGGGCTGCGGAAACGTCGGCCCCTGCCCCGACACCATCTTGACCTCTAGCCCCATCGCTTCGGGCACCACCATGATGTCGCAGAACAAAATGGCGGCGTCCACGGGCAATCGCTCGACGGGCTGAATTGTCACTTCGGCCGCTAAGTCGGGGGTTTCCACAACCTCGAAAAAGTCGTGCGTCTCCCGCACGGCGCGATACTCGGGCAGGTAGCGCCCGGCCTGCCGCATCATCCAGACGGGCGTTCGATTCGTGGTTTCGCCGCGGGCGGTGCGGAGAAGGAGGTCGTTCTGCAACGAAGGGAAGGAGGCCATGCAGGCGCGAGAAGGCTCGGGAAATTAAGCGAACGAGAAGCGGCGGAAAGGCGCTGGGCGTGCCCCGCGGATTCAGGGCCCCGACTCAGATTACGGGTAGAGATTCTGTGTGAGGAAGTCGGTCGTGCGCGACCAAGCCGTCTCGGCAGCCTCGGGGACGTAGCTCTCGCCAGAGGGGTTTGCGAAGGCGTGACCTGCGTCGTAGAAGTGAATGGCCCCGGTCGCCCCGGCCTCGGTGAAGCGTGACTCAAAGTCGCGGGCGGCCTCGGGGGACACTGCCTGATCGGTTCGACCAAAGTGTGCCAGGATGGGCGTCGTCGTCTCTCGCAGCACCTCCAGCGTCATGGACGACGGGGTGCCGTAATAGGCCACCGCCGCGTCGTACTGGGTGGGCGCCGCGGCTACCGCCTCGAACGTGCGGCCACCGCCGAAACACCATCCCATGACGGCCACATGGGGGGCGCTCGTCTCGGAGCGAAGGTAGTCATGGGCCGCTTGAAGGTTGGCCCGCATCCGACCGGGCTGGTCCATTGTGCGCTGCATTAGGACACGGGCCGAGTCGGACGAGTTGGCGGTGGCTCCGTTGTAAAGATCGACGGCCAGGGCGCGGTATCCCTGTCCAGCCAACCGGCGCGTGGCAGTGCGAATGTTGTCGTTGAGCCCCCACCACTCGTGAATTACGACGATGCCGGGCAGGTGGGCCGACGATGGGTCTTGGCCGCGTGCCGAGAGGATGGAGTCGGGATTTGCGGGGGCGGCCATGTACCCAACGACCGGCGTGCCGTCGCCGGTCTGCGTGTACGAAACCGTGTCGGCGGTGACGGGACTTTCAGGGGCGCGGGCTGCATCGGTAGCGGTGGGCGTCTCGCCGTCGTGCTCTTCGGCCATGCGGTCGGTCTCGGACTCCCCCCCGGTACATCCCAGCAGAACAGCGCCAGCGAGGACAAGGAGAATCAGCGAACGAGTAGGCATGAGGGCGTGGAATTGCGGACGTGAAAGGGTGCAGTTGAGAGATGTGTTCGGCCGTGACCGGGGGGACAAGTGAGACGGACCCGGTGCCTGTGTCCGGCTCGGTGCATGGTTTTTTGCGGACATGAACCGCTGGATTATGTGTGGAGCAGATCGAACCATTTTCGTCCCGGAAGGTTCGGGGACTCGACGGAAATTCCTCCCAGTTTCTGTGCCGTTCGTGTCGTCGACTCCCTCCCTGCCGTACAGCGGCGAGCTGGGCCGCAAGGCCCTACACCTGCTGGCCCTGACTATCCCGCTGGGCATGTGGTGGGGGGGCATGCCCCTGGCCCTCTACGTGCTCGCCCCGGCGGCGCTCGTCGCCACAGCGGCCGACGTGGCCCGTGCCCACTCGACGTCATTCAACCGGTGGATCCGATGGATTTTTGGTCCCCTCATGCGGGCCGACGAGTTGCCCCCGGTGGGCGCGGGCGTCCGCTTCAACGGAGCCACGTGCGTGTTGGTGGGCGCTGCGCTGATGGTCCTCCTGTTTCCGCTGCGTCTGGCCGCGCCCCTCCTTGCGATGGCGATGCTAGCCGACGCCGCGGCGGCCCTCGTGGGCCGTCGGCTCGGCCGGCACCCGTGGGGGCGCCAGGCGGCCACCGTGGAGGGCAGCGCGGCGTTCGTGGGGACCGGCCTCGCCATCATGGCCTGGATGCCGGCCATTCCGTTCGGCCCCGCCGCCGCGGGGGTACTGGGCGGCGCGGTGGTGGAGGCACTGCCCCTCCCCATCAACGACAACATCCGCGTGCCCGTCGCGGCGGCCCTCGTCGTGGCCGGGAGCGAAGCGTTGTTTTTCGGCAAACCTTTCCCCTTGTTTGCGGGCCTCCCGGCCTGAGGCCGAGGCGCCTCGAACCTGCGGGGACAAGTCCGGGTACCAGCGTTGAGTCTCCGATCCGCCCCACCTTTCTCGTCTCCATGCCCGACGACACCCTTTCGGCCTCGGCCCTGCAGCGCCTGACCGGCCTGGAGCCGTTTCCGCAGCCCTCCATCATTCCCGTCCACGCACCGGTAGTGCTCATGCACGGGTTTGGCGTGGGGGCTTCGTTCCGCCGCGGCGGCCACCTCCATGAGGAGGCCCTCTACCTTCGGTCGCGCGGGGTCCCGGCCATCGCGCCCAATGTGTCGCCCTACAACACGGTGCGGGCCCGCACGGCCCAGTGGGACGACCGGCTGCAGCACGTGCTCGACGACACCCAGGCCGACCGCCTGCTACTCATTGCCCATTCTATGGGCGGCCTGGACGCGCGCTACCTCATCACCAAGATGGGCTGGCATGAGGTGGTCGATGCGCTCGTGACCATCTCGACGCCCCACCGCGGCTCGGCCATCGCCACGCTCGTCCTCAGCCAGCCCGACCTCGTGCGCGACTGGCTCACGAATATGGCGGACTGGGTGGGTACCCACATCCTCGAAGACGGATCCGCCAACATCCGGCAGGCCCTTACGGAGCTCACACCCGAGCACGTGGAAAATACGTTCAACCCCGAGGTGCCCAACCATCCCGACGTGACGTACTGGTCGTACGGTTGCGAAGCTGGAAGGGGCACGAATACCCCCATCGCGCCCATCTTCCGGTACCTCAATAATTACCTATACGAGCGCGAAGGAGCCAACGATGGCATTGTGAGCGTGCGCAGCGCCCGCTGGGGCGAATACCAGGGCACCGTCGACGCCGACCACGGCCGGCAGGTGGGAATCTCCTCCGGACTTGCCTCCCACTTCGACTCGAATGCCTTTTACGCCTCCATCGTCGAAAACCTGGCGGACCAGGAATGGTAGGGCCTGTGTCGTGAAGAGGAAGTTCCCTTCAGCGTTGCCCTCCCCCACACTACCCGGTCGCTTCCGCGAGGGACGACCGTCTCCGGTATCTCTCTGAGAGTAGTTCCATTCCGGATGTCTTCCAACCAGCGCTTTAAGCTCTTCTCCGACCCTGTACACGGATTTATTTCCGTGCCGAAGAACGTTCTCATGGATCTCATCCAAACCCCCGAGGTCCAGCGCCTGCGTCGCATTCGCCAGCTTGGCGTGGGGCATCTCGTCTTTCCGGGGGCCGAGCACACGCGTTTCAACCACGCGCTGGGGGCCATGGCACTCATGCAGGATGCCCTTACGAATTTGACCGAGAAAGGCACGCCGATTTCGCCCGAGGAGCGCACCGCTGCTCTGGCCGTGGCCCTCCTCCACGACGTAGGGCACGGGGCGTTTTCGCACACGCTGGAGCACCAACTGATCGAGGATTTCTCGCACGAGGACATGAGTCGTGTCCTTCTGGTGCGCCTGAACGAACGCCTGGATGGGGCGCTGGACACGGCCCTGGCCATGTTCGACGACGACTACGAACGGCCCTTCTTTCACCAGCTGGTGTCCAGCCAACTCGACATGGACCGGCTCGACTACCTGCGGCGCGACTCCTTCTACACCGGTGTGGCTGAGGGCGAGGTGGGCGTCCAGCGCCTCCTCAAGACCATGCGCGTGCACCCGCTTCAGGGCGGCCCGGCCTCCGAGGTGATGATTGAGGCAAAGGGGATCTACGCCGTGGAAAACTTCTTGATCTCACGCCGGCTTATGTACTGGCAGGTTTATCTCCACAAGACCGTGCTGGCGGGCGATGAGCTGCTGCGTGGCGTACTTCGGCGCGTACAGACCCACCTCGACGCCGGGACCCCGCCGGACTGGCTGGCGCGGGGCTCTCGGGCCCTGCTTTTTTTCCTCGATAACGAGGTGCACGCCGACCAGATCGGCCAGCCTACGGTCCGCGACCACTATCTGCAACTCGACGACACCGACGTCCTCTTTAGCCTGAAGCAGTGGATGCAGGGCCCCGATCCGGTCCTATCCGACCTGTGCCGCCGCTTCATCAACCGCGTCTTCTTGCGGGTCACTTTTCTACCACGGTCCCCCCACGCCACGCAGATCGAACACTGGCGCACCCAGGTGGCCGACTGGCTCGTGGACGAGGGCTTGGCGGCCAAGAACGAGGCCAAGGCTGCCGCCCGACACTACCTCACGATCAACGTGTCGCGCCACACCGCCTACGACAGTGACAAAGAGCTGATTGGCATTCTGGGGCGCAACGGCACGGTGCAGGAATTGTCGGAAATGGCCGACACGGCCACCATCTCCGAGCTTACGGGATTCGTGGAAAAGCCCTACGTCTGTTACCCGAAGCCGGTCGATCTCGACGTGGCCGCCGTTGCCGAGACGTAGTCTCTCTGAACCCTGCGCCGAGTAGAACTCGGGGCGCCAATTGGCTCCCAATCGATTACAGGGAGTGCAGCCGGTCGGAGGGATCGCTCTTTTAGCGTCAGCCCTGCGGTCGGTCCTTCCCTTGGTCCCTGCAGACCCGGACGTTTTTCTTTACCACCACCCGGTTTGCTTGCCCCAGGGACATCCCTGGGGCCCGGAACAGGACCATTCGTCGCCCCAGGCCGCCAACTCGTCGCTTTCCCTTCATCTCTTTAGGCCCTGCAAGGGTAGATATGTCCCCGTCGCTCAGAGACTGCAACCGATGATCGGGGGCCCTGTCGGATACAGCACCCGGCAGACGACGGGACCGACACGTCCTTCTCACTGCTTCGTGCCGCCCATGAACAGCTTCTCCGCGTTTGAACAGCAGGTTTCCACCTACGAAGACCGGGTCTACCGCATCGCCCGGTCGATGCTCAAGGACGAGGCGATCGCGCAGGACGTCACCCAGGAAGTCCTCGTGAAACTCTGGGAGCATCAGGACGAGTTGGACCCGGACGGCCTCATGGCGTGGCTCACCTGCGTGACCCGCAACGCCTGCATCGACAAACTGCGGGCGCGCCAGCGGCGCCACAAGCGAGTGCGCGTGGACAACGACGGGGTAGACCGTGCAGAGAGTCCGGGCCGCACACCCGACCATCACGCCGAAACGGAAGACCTGCGCAACCACGTGCTGAATGCCCTGGAGCGGGTGGACGATCCGTACCGACGTGTGGTGGCCCTCCGGGAACTTCAGGGGCTCAAGTACAAGGAGATTGCCGAGACCCTGGACATGCCGATTAACACCGTCAAAGTGTACATCCACCGCGGCCGCAAGCGGCTCCGCACCCAACTCGACCACCTCCTCGACCCCACCCTCGCCTAGCTCCCTCCGTCGCCCCGTTGTCCTTCGGCGGACGCGTTGGTACGTTACCGGGGGATGTCTTTTTCTCAACCGCCGCTTCCGCCATGGAGATGGACACGATTATCGAGCCGTTCCGAATCAAGTCGGTGGAACCGATCCGGCTGACCTCCCGGGCCGAGCGCGAACGGCTCATCCGGGACGCCCACTACAACCTGTTCAACCTGCACGCCGACGACGTCATTATTGACCTGCTCACCGATTCGGGCACCTCGGCGATGAGTGCGGCGCAGTGGGCGGGGCTCATGCAGGGCGACGAGAGCTACGCGGGGTCGCCCTCCTACTTCCGGTTCGAGGAGGCGGTCAAGGAGCTGATGCCGTTCGAGCACGTGATCCCGACCCATCAGGGCCGGGCCGCCGAACGCATTCTGATGGGGCTGGTGGCGGGCCCGGAGGCCAAGATTCCCAGCAATACGCACTTCGACACGACCCGCGCCAATATCGAGTCGACGGGCGCCGAGGCGGTCGATCTCGTCATCGACGCCGGCCACCAACCTGAGTACCCCCACCCGTTTAAGGGCAATGTCGACCTTGACCGGCTGGAGATGTTTCTGGAGGAGCATGGTGCCAATGTGCCCATCGTGATGCTGACCGTGACCAACAACACCGGCGGCGGCCAGCCGGTATCCATGGCCAACATCCGCGGGGCGAAAGCGCTGTGCGACGCGCACGACGTGCCCCTCATTCTCGACGCGTGCCGCTTTGCCGAGAATGCCTACTTCATCAAGCAGCGGGAGGACGGATACGGTGATCAACCGGTCAAGGAGATCGTGCGGGAGATGTTTTCCCACGCCGACGGCATGACGATGAGCGCCAAGAAGGATGCGCTCGTGAACATCGGGGGCTGGCTGGCGCTCGACAACGATACGTGGGCCCGTCAGGCCCGCAATCAGCTCATCCTCACGGAGGGCTTCCCGACTTATGGCGGCCTCGCGGGGCGTGACCTGGAGGCGATCGCTGTTGGGCTCCAGGAGATCGTGGACGAGGACTACCTGGAGTACCGCATGGCCTCCACGCGCTACCTGGGCGAGGCGCTTACGGAGATCGGAGTGCCCATCGTCAAACCAGTCGGCGGCCACGCGGTCTATATCGATGCCAAGCGCCTCCTGCCCCATATTGCGCCGCTCGACTATCCGGGACAGGCCCTCGCCGTTGCCCTCTACACCACCGGAGGCATTCGGGGATGTGAAATCGGATCCGTCATGTTTGGGCGACAGCCAGACGGCAGTGAGGAACCAGCGGACATGGAGCTTGTGCGCCTCGCCATTCCCCGCCGCGTCTACACCCAGAGCCACATCGACTACGTGGTCGAGTGCTTCGAAACCGTATACGACCGACGCGAGGAACTTAGCGGCTACGACATGACGGAGGAGCCGCCCCAGCTCCGCCATTTTACGGCCCACTTCCGTCCACAAACCCCCACGGCGGTGCACCGCGAGACAGAGGAGCCTTCTGGAGGATAACACGTGCGGCCTGCGGACAGGCCTTTTCTTGCGGAGTGGTGATAAACGAGCAGGGGACTTCCCCCTTCAGGTTCGGTAGTCGGCCCGGATCAGTGTGAGCCCGTCGCGCTTTGTGGCTGTGGTCAAGGCCTTCCGACAGGCGACCGGATCGGAGGGATCGTGGAGCGGCACCACACAATCGGAATAGCCCGCGAGGACCGTATCCACCGCCTCTCGGGCAACCGGCTGTCCCCCGGTGGCGTGGGCGCGACCGTTGTCGAGCACCAGCACATTGAGGGACAGCTCCCGCTGGTTCACCTCCAGGAGCCCAAGGTGTCCCGCCGCCACGAACCCAAAATCGCCCGTCACCGCCCACGCTGGCGCCTCGCCTGCGGCCTGCGCCCCGAGCGCGAGGGGGACGCTTCCGCCCATGTACGTGCACAGATCCACGGCCGCCACGGGGGGCAGCGCAAATAGGGTGGCGACCGTCGTGTCGCCCGCCGTCACGGCCCGTGGCTGGTTGGCCAGGGCCTGCATGAGGGGCTCGTACTGCTCCGCCACCACGCGGTATTCGTCGGGCAGCTCGGCAGGGACGCGGGGCAACGGGGGCCGATCTACGGCGTCAGGATCCCTTTTCTCCCGCCGTGCCTGAAACACAGCGTGCTGGTACGGGGCCAGGAGCGGGCAGCAGACGTGCCGGGCGACATCTCGCTCGTAGGAGCTGTGCGGCGGTGCGGGGACATCAGGCATCGGCGGGGCCTCCTCGGAGACTGCGTCCGCGTCCAGGATGAGTAACTGGGGAAGCCCCTGGTCTTCGGCGCGTCGAAGGGCCTTCGGCAGTGCCCGCAATTGCCCGGCCCTCTCGGGACGCCTCGTCGGAAGCCCCAACTCGCGGGCCGCCCCCTCAATATCGACCACGCTGTCGGAGTGGGCGCCCGTCGGATCGTGGAAGACAATGAATGCCAGCCCAGCGGTAGTGCCCGCCGCGAGGCTGTCGGCAATGGCGTTGGCGGCCTTCAGAAAGCCGTGGGCCTTCAAGAGCACAGCGGCACGATGTCCCCGCAGCGCGGCCCCATGCGCCATCCCGACGGCCACTTCTTCGTGGAACGAGAACGGCGGGGCCGTGTCGGCTTGTGCCTGCCAGGCCGCATACGTCTGCGTAGCGCCGTGTCCCGGCACGGCGGTCGCAAGACGCACGTGACTGCGACGGAGCGTCTCGGCGATCGCCTGAGCACACGTCATGGAAGGACGAAAGCATTTATGGAGAGGCGCCTTCCAATTGTCCACGGCGGGACCTGCTACCGGTAGCCCGCCAGGCGACGACGGGCCCGCCCCAATGCCGGGGGCACCTCGCCCGGCGGGGTAAGCTCCCCCCGAAGATTGGTCTGCACGAGGCGGCGCACCTCGTCCGGCGTGTGGTCCTGCTCGAACAGGTAGTAGAGCTTTGCCAGAGCGGCCTCCGTGGTCATGTCGTAGCCGCTCACCACCCCGGCGTCCGCGAGGGCCTGCCCCGTGGCGTAGAGACTGAGATCGGCCGTTCCTCGGAGGGGCTGCGGCACCGCCACGATGACCACGCCCCGTTCGGTGGCGTCTCGAAGAACACCCAGAAACGCATCGTCCCGGGCTGGAGCGTTCCCGGCCCCGAAGCACTCCAGCACTACGCCCTGAACGGGCGGGGCAAGCACATTTTCCAGCGAGGCTGCGTCCAACCCGGGAAAGAGACGAAACGCCGACACTGTGGCCGTCCCCAACGCCGTCACGACTGGCGTACGGGGCGGACGCTGCGGCGCAGGAACGCGATCCCATTCCAGATCCAGGTCGATCCCCGCCGTCCCCACCGCCGGAAAATTGGGCGAGTCGAAGGCCGCGAAGGAATCCGCGTTCACCTTGGTGACCCGGGTGCCCCGGAACAGACGATCGTGGAAAAACAAGTGGACGCCAGCGAACCGATCATGGTAATCGCCCAGCAGCACGATCGAGGTCAGGAGGTTACCCTGCGCGTCGGTGCGGGTCTCGTTGAGGGGCAGCTGGGCCCCGGTAAGGAGGACTGGCTTGTCCAACGGCTGCAGCATGAACGACAGCGCGGCGGCGGTAAACGCCATCGTGTCCGTGCCGTGCACCACTAAAAACCCGTCATAGGACTCGTGGTGGTCACGGATCGTTCGTGCAATGCGCAGCCAGTCAGCCGGCGTCATGTTCGCGCTGTCCAGGAGCGGATCGAATTCCAGCACGTCGTACGCCGGCACGTCGTCGGCCTGGAACGCTGCCCGTGCGTCCATGAGCGCCTGCAGCGTTCCAGGCTCCGGCACATATCCCCCCTCGCTTTCCACCATGCCGATAGTGCCGCCGGTGTAGACGATGAGAATGCGGGGGCTAGAATCGGACATAAAACGGGCGAGCGGACCTGAGGCTTAACTGTAGCAGAATTTACTAGCCGCATGCTGCCCAGATGGTTACTTTGTTTCGGCTAACTTTTTAATGGACACTCCGCGGTGAGCACCTCCGTTTTCCCCCCACGCCGAGAGGCCCCCTCTACTCCTCATCGAGAATGTAGATGTCTGAAAGGTTGCGGGCGAGCTGGCCGTAATCGAGCCCATAGCCGATGACGAAAAGATCCGGGATGCGAAAGCCCACGTAGTCGAGCGTCAAGTCCGGCTCAGTGGCTGTGGGCTTGTGGAGAAGCGTCGCCACACGCAGCGAGGCGGGATTGTGCTCCTGCAGACGCCCCTTCATAAACTCCATAGACAGGCCCGTGTCCACAATGTCCTCGACGATGAGCACGTCGCGGTCCTCCAGGTCGGCGTCCACGCTCTTCAGTTCGTGGACCTCGCCACTGGAGACTTTCGCGTCGCCGTAGGAGGAGAGCTTGATGAAGTCGATTTCGCAGTCCGTGTCGATCGCCCGCATCAGGTCGGCGGTATACATGAACGCTCCGTTGAGCACACTCACGAGGATAGGGGTGGTGTGAGCGTAGTCGCGGGTAATGGTCGCCCCCATTTCGGCAACCCGTTCTTGGATGCGGTCGGCCGACAGGTAGCGGCGGAAGCGGTCGCCCTGCACGGTGACGCGGGACTCGGTGGGCGGGGCGGGTGTTTCCAGAAGGTCGCGCGTAGCGGGCATGGGCAGGCCGGCAGTCAACGGAACAGATCAATGGCGGCGGATCCGATCACCGAAAATCTAGGCGGCGGCGTCGAAGATTGACAGAGGTCCTATGCTTTTTCACGAGGTTGTAGGACGAGACGGGCAATCTGCTCCGTCTCAGGGCGTACGCGCACCCGGTCGTCGAGCCGGTGCCCCACCACCCAGGCGATATGCTCGTCGCCACAAAGAACGCTGACCCCGGCCCGACGGTGGGGCGGCACGCACCGGTCGGTAAGCAGACTGCTAACCGTCTTGGTGCCGTCTAGACCCAGGGGCCGGAAGCGATCTCCGGGCCTCCACGTCCGCACCGTAAGATTTGCCCCCAGACGAGCGGCGTCGGCGTAGACCGTCCGGGAATGCTCAGTGTTGAGGGTATCGGGGCGGGGCACGTCCCGCGCCACCCGAAGCGTGCCCTGGGGAATCGAGACGGGAGAGCCCGCCGTCACGGGCGTGGCCGACAGCGGCTCCGGGGCGGCCTCCTCGGGCAAAAAGCGGAGCCCCTCCCGCTCCCGCCACACAGTTCCCGTCCCTACCTCCACCCGACGCCCCACCTGGGCGTCCACGAGGGTTGCAAGCTCTTCGGCCACGGCGTAGGAATAGGGCGCCGCTGGAAGGGCGCGGCGCAGGGCCGCCAGGAGCAGCCGTCGACGCCAGACCGGTGGGGCATCGATCAACGTACCGAGCGCCAGCCATCCGCCCGACTCGCGCTCGTCGTACGCGTCTGCCATCCGCGCTCGGAGGGCCGGACGCAGATCGTCGTCGACATATTCCCGCATGAGGGCCGCCGAGCGGGCTATCGTGTCCCGTGCTCCCTCGAAGTGGTCGGCTAGACGGGGCAGGATCTCGGTCCGCATCACACCACGATCGTACTCCAGGCTTCGGTTTGTGGGATCGGTGCGCCACGGAAGATCGACGGCCTCGGCGTACGCTTCAATCTCGTCGCGGCGGGTGCTCAGCAAGGGGCGCACAAGGGACACAGAGGAGGCCTCACGCAGGGGGCGCGACGGACGCATCCCCGCTAGGCCTTCCGGCCCGCTCCCACGCACAAGGTTCAGAAGCAGCGTTTCGGCCTGATCCTCGCGGTGGTGACCCGTAGCCACGACGGCGGCATCGATGGCCACTGCATGCTCGGCGAGCGCATCGTACCGCAGCCGTCGTGCAGCCTCTTGCAGCGACTCGTCCTCCGCCTCGGCCCGGGCTTTCGCATCCAGCGACACGGTCGTGGCCGGAACCGCGGGGGTCCGCTCGCGACACCACCGGCGTACGAGCGTCTCGTCCGCATTCGCCCCCTCACGGAGGCCATAGTTAACGTGGAAGGCCTGCACGTCGTAACCAAGACGGCGGAGGACTGACAGGCACGTCATGGAGTCCACACCTCCACTTACGGCAACGAGGACCGGCCCTTCGTCCCCGAGCAGCCCATGCTGCCCGATATACGACGCAATCGCGTGGAGAAGGGAGTGCGACATGGCAACCAGCTTCGGTGTCCAACCCGTAGTTCTGTACGCCGCCATCAAAACGGCTTTTCGCATTTCGAACCTCGCATCTTCAGGGAGCGGATTGTTTGACAGTGAGAAGAAAACCGGAGTTCCCCCGCCGATGTCCCCTGGATCCACTCCCCCACCGGACCCAAGGACACTGTGACTTCCGAAATCGCGCAGCACAGTTACGGTGTGACGGGGCTGCCCCTTGACATTTCCGTGAATTTCTATTACTAGATTGTCACGATTGAATTCATGCACACTGTATGCAGGGCCCCACTCCACCCTGCGTGAGCCTTTCCCGTCAAGAGTTCTCGCTTCGTGCCCCGTCCACCGCCCGCACGCTAGCCATGTCCTCCTTTCTCCGATGGACCGTTCGTCTCTTCGCAGGACTACTCCTGCTCTTTCTACTGGCAGCGGTCAGCCTGTATGCGGCCAGTGCCTATCGGCTGCACCAGACGTACGACGTGTCGGTGCAGAACGTCCCGATCCCAACCGACTCGGCGGCCATTGCTCGGGGCCGTCACATTGCCGTGACCCGCGGGTGTGGCGACTGTCATGGCCCTCGGCTCGGGGGGAGCACGGCCGTGAGCGATCCCATGATCGGCTCGCTTCACGCCCCGAATCTGACGCCCGGGGGCGTGGGGGGCACGTACTCGGATGCGGACTGGATTCGGGCCATCCGACATGGGATAGCCCCGAACGGTTCGCCATTGGTCTTTATGCCCTCATTCGAGTACTACTACCTGAGTGATGAGGACCTCGGCGCGCTCATTGCGTACCTCAAGCAGCTTCCACCAATTGAGAAGAACATGGTCGCCCCAAAACTGGGCCCGATGGGACGAGCAATGGTGGTGGCGGGACGGGGCAACTTCCGGCTGTCAGCCGCTCGAATCGACCACGACGCGCCCCGGCCCACGGCTCCGCCCCGGGGCCCCACCGCTGCCTACGGCGAATACTTGGCCTACTCCTGCGTGGGGTGTCACGGCTCGGAGTTGACGGGCGGTCCCATTTCCGGAGCGCCTCCCAGTTGGCCTCCTGCCGCCAATATTACCCCGCACGCGGACGGGATTGGGGCCTGGACGAAGGCGGACTTTTTTCGAGCCATGCGGAAACAGCAACGCCCCGATGGGTCCCGTATCGACCCGGTCATGCCCGCCGACATGGGCAAGCTGACCGACCAGGAACTGACTGCGCTCTGGAAGTACTTGCAAACAGTGACACCGAGGCGAAGCGAATAGGCCCCTCTCCGGCGTAGATCCTCCCGTACGGGCTTCATCGGAACGCAAGCCGAGGGCTTTGTTACCGCCCAAACTGGTCGGCAAGCTCTTCCAGTGACAGCTTCACCATGGTGGGGGTGCCAGTGGGGTCGGCGTAGGGCATCTCACAGTCAAAGAGGTCGTCCAGGAGGGCCCGCCGCTCGGCGTCGGATAGGGACTGGCCGCGAGTGACCGCACTTCGCTGCGCTAGCGTCTTGGCGAGACGCTTGCGTCGGTCATCGTCCACGGCATCCTGCGCGGAGGTGTACTGCTCCAGGATGGTGTCGAGAATGGCGTCCTCATCGCCATCCGGCACCTCGGTGGGCACGCCACGCACCGACACGGTACGACCGCTCAGCCGCTCCAGGTCGAAGCCCAGTGCCTCTAGGTCATCGCGCAGTTCTTCGAGGAGCTCCACCTCGGCCGGGGAAAGGTCAATCGTGTGCGGAAAGAGCAGGCGCTGTGACTCTCCCTGCCGCTTTTGTAGATGGGCCCGGGCCCGCTCGTACAGCACACGAAGGTGGGCGGCCCGCTGGTCCACGATCATCACGCCGGTATCGGTGGGCGTGACGATGTACGTGTCGTGCAGTCCCCAGACCGGTTGCCGCTCCGGCCCGGCGTCGAGCTTAGAGCCCGAAGCCGTCTCGCCGGACCCATCGGGGGCCAGCTCGTCGGGCGATTGGTTCGGGGAACGGCGGTACAGCGCGTCGGACTGATCGCCGGGCGTCATCGACGGATGGGATTCCTCACGCCCGGACGACGAGGGCCGCGAAGAGTCGGCCGAGGACTGGGTTGTGGAGGCAGACGAGTCGGCGGAGGCCCGGCGCGGCTGAAAAGATGTGGGCTGAGGAGAGGCGCCCCTCGTCTCCGAGGAAGCATCTTCGGCGGACGACGAGGCCTGACCGGAACGTTCCGAGGGATCCGTTTTCTCCTCTCCCTCCACCTGTGGCGCCGTATGGACGCGCCCAAGCGCCCGGCGGATTGCACTCCGGAGAAACCCGTAGATTCCACTCTGGTCGTCAAACTTCACCTCCGCCTTCTGCGGATGCACGTTGACGTCCACGCGCTCGGGGTTCATGGTCAGGAAGAGCGCGAAAAACGGGAAGGCCCCGTCGGGCAACAGGTCCTCGTAGGCCTTTTTCACCGCATGGCTCAGGTAGCGGTCCTGAATATAACGCCCGTTCACGAACAGGAACTGCTCGCCTCGCGTCTTGCGGTGGAACGAGGGAGCCCCAACGAACCCCCGCACCGTCAGGTCGCTCGACGCATCCTCCACCGCCACCAGTTCGTCGCGGTGCTCGTCGCCAAAAAGACCGAGAATTCGCTGGCGGGTGGCGGTGTGCCAGTCGTCGTCGCGGGCCGCGGGCAGGTCATAGTGCTCGTGGCCGTCGTGCTCGAGCCGAACCGCCGTGTCGGGATTTGCGAGGGCCAGCGACTGCACCGTCTCAGTGAGGTGCTTCAGCTCGGTGGCGGGCGTCTTTAAGAAATTGCGCCGGGCCGGCACGTTGTAGAAGAGGTTACGGACCGCGACCGAGGTGCCGTCGGGAATGGCACAGGGACGCGTCTCAACCACTTCGCCCCCTTCCACCCGTACCAGGGTCCCGGCCCCGTCCTCTACCCGCTTCGTCTTGAGCGTAACCTGCGCCACGGCGGCGATGGACGCCAGTGCCTCCCCGCGAAAGCCCAGCGTCCGGAGGCGCTCCAGGTCGTCGATCGAACGCACCTTGCTCGTGGCATGGCGCTCAAAGCAGCGCTCCGCGTCCTCTGGGCCCATGCCGCACCCGTCATCCACTACCTGCACGAGGGTGCTGCCGGCGTCTTTCAGGAGGACCTCCAGGGACTCGGCCCCGGCGTCGAGTGAGTTCTCAATCAGCTCTTTCGCCACCGAGGCAGGCCGCTGTACCACCTCGCCCGCCGCAATCTGGTTGGCGAGGCGGTCGGACATCACCTGGATGATGCCCTCGGTCGCAGACGTCTCGTCGGCCACGGCACAGACAGGCTGATACAATTACAGCGAGTAGTAGAGGAGCAGCGTTAGAAACAACAAGGCAAGAAAAAACAGCAGGCTGAGGGGGCTGTTCTGCGCCTCTCGGGCCCGCCGGGATTCCATTCGGCGCTTGATGTCCCGATCGTCGTCCTCCTCCGGATTGTAGTGCCGAGGACGATAATCGAACGAGCGAGGCCCCCGCCCGGCGCTAAAAAGACCCATGGCCGTATCGACTCCTCTGGTCAAAGACGCATGATGGATTTTAAACTCTACTCCTAAAGCCGTCGTTCCTCTTTGACGTCCCGTCCGCCCTTTTGCTCGGGAAATGTGCCGCCTAAAACAGCCCCGCCACGAGGTGGAGATAGAGCACGATCAACGGAGCGGCCACCGCCATGGCATCGAACCGATCGAGCATGCCCCCATGCCCCGGCAGCAGATGACTTGAATCGTCCAGGTCGGTCGAGCGCTTGAGCTTGCTTTCCAACAGGTCGCCCAGTTGGCTCACGCCGCCCCCAATTACCATCAGCGCGGCCGTGTGGGGCCACGACAGTAGACCGACGAGCGTCACCTTGAGCAGCCCTCCCACGAGAACGGCCGCCCCGAGTCCCCCGAGCGTGCCCTCCCACGTCTTGTTCGGCGAGATGGTGGGCGCAAGGGCGTGACGCCCAAACGTGCGCCCCACGTAGAAGGCCGCCACGTCCGTAGCCCACACAATCAACAGCGTAAAGAGCACCAGTTGGAACGCGCCGGCCTCGGTCACCGCCACGCTCCGCACCTCGCGTAGGGCCACGAGGCTACTCAGCAGCGCCGTGGGATAGACGACCCCAGCGATGGTAACCGTAAAGCTGATAAGAAACTGCTCTTGCGGAAGCACGAGCGGCGCAGCCACCACGAAGACGAGCAGTCCCACCGCGGCAACGGGCCACAGCGAGGGTTGCATGTAAAGCGCCACGACGAAAAGGCCCAGCCCGAAGCCGGCCCCTCGGTGGGGATGTGCCCCCTTGCGCTGGGCCATTTGGTACAATTCGCGTTGCCCCAAAAGGCCAATCCCTGCGACGAGTCCCGCAAACGGCCACCCCCCCAAGTACGCCAGCACGAGCACCACCGGGGCTGCCAGAAGGGCCGTGACGACACGGCGTAGATTGTTGCTCACGGGCACGGGAGTTGCTCCTTCCTCAGCGGACCGTTCTTCACATCACGCGGACGACTCGTCGTCTTCGTCCGGGGGGCCAAAATCCATGTGTTCATGTCCCGAATCGAGCTTCGAGTCTTCTTCCGGCGTGTTAGCGGACGGCGCATCGGGATCGGCCCCCAACGCAGCTTCTTCCAGTTCCTCTTCCGACATGTGCTCTTCCAGGAGCGACACCGCGTCGTCGGCCTGCTCCGGCGGCACCATCACGTGCACCGACGCGAGATCGCCCACCGTAAGGTTAAAGGCATGGTCGCGTTGCGTAAGCACGACGGCCGGAATGCCGCTGTCATCGAGCCGATCTCGTACGAGATCGGCCTCGTAATCGGTACTCGTGCGAAAGACGCTTACCCAATCCTCATGGCTACTCATGGATGGCAGAAAGACTCATGGACAGAACGCGGACCCCGTTACACAAGTCATCCGTCGCGGATTCGGGGCGCTAAGCTATGTAGAAGATAGAGAACACCACCGACAATCACGAACCCGACCAGCACGGCATACCAGGGCATCGAGGCCTGTTCGAGCGCCTGGAGGTCGTAGTCCGGCTGCGTCTTCGCGTAGCGCGCCGCCACCACCGCAAGGCCATTATGGGCCACGTGAACGGCCATGGCCGGGAGCAGACTGCCAGTACGCCAGACCAGGTACGCCATGTACACCCCCAAAACGATCAGCGGGAGCGCTTGGGAAGGCCGGAGGTGATACAGGCCAAAGAGCCCTCCGGCCAGCAAAATGCCCCCGGCCGGACCAGCCGCTCGCTCGAACTGGCGCTGCGCGTAGCCCCGAAACAGAACCTCCTCGCAGATGCCGGGCACCAGAGCCAGTAAGATCACGTTGAACCCAAGCCCGAGATTGCCATCCAGCACGCGGCGAATCAGCTCGAGTTGCGACTGCTCCACCAGCCGCAGGGACTCGGGAAGGGGCAACTGCTGATTGACTTGCGCCAGCCACTGGGTCACGGGCTGGAGCCCGATGACCCCGATCAGCGCGAGGAGAAACAGACGTCCATCAACGCCACGTATACGGAGATATTCTACCCAGTTGGACGAATGAAGGCGCGCCGCAAGCATGGCGGGAATGGCAAGCCCTAGGACCTGCCCGATGCCGTTGCTTAGCACCAGTTCTTGGGTGTAGGTCGTCATCAACTGTTCCTGACTGGCAAAGGCGTCCAGGGACAATCCTCCCTCCGCCATGGCGATTTGCACGACGAGGATGACGGGCGTGAGGAGAAACTGGAACAGAATAAACGCCGCCCCGAGGCCCAAGAGCCCTGTCAGAAAGCTGAGGGTCGTCCGGTCGACCGAGGATCGTTCAAGGGGCCCGTTTAAGGGAAGGCGGCCCCGACGACTCCACGGATCAAGCAGGGACGGCATGCCGCCGGACGGAGGAGAAGGGGAGGCCACGAGGACAGAGAAAAGTCAGGGCAAAAGACGTGTCGACGGCTTGAAAGTGCGGATCCCTGCGCTGTTTGCCCCTTCGAAGCTTTTTTGCAGGAACATTCCAGGGGACTTCTCCGAAGAGTAAGTACCTCTTTTCATTACTTCGCGCTCGTAGCTCAGTCGGACAGAGCATCGGTTTCCGGTACCGAAGGCCGGGGGTTCGAATCCTCCCGAGCGCACAATACGAGGTAGGCCTGACTGAGATGTCCTCTCAGTCGGGCCTTTCTATTTTCGGGTACGCTAGTGGACGTAGAGCGTGCCGCGCCTGACGATTCACGTCGGGGATTCAGGGAAGAGACAACAACCGTGCGGCCGAAGAGAGGGTGCCCCCAGGCCGGAGAAGAATCGTGCTTAGTACGAGTCCAGCATCGTCGTAGCGTCGGTGCCATACGCCACGAGCGTACTCGTCCAGGCCGTCCCCTCCTGGGGCGCACCGACTTGATACTTCACCACATGCCCAGGCACCTCCTCGGACAGATACCACGTAACGGTGCCTCCCCCCGTCCCGCCCTGGTACTTCACGTGACGGGCCGAGAAGGCCCCGGCGGGTGTGTCGACCTGCTCGGTTCCCACCGTGGCCCCCTCTACGCTCTCCTCCGTCAAAGACTGAGGCGACTGATAGACGGTGTTCTCTGTTACGGGCACCTCCCCCACATTGCCCTCCGGATCTTTGGCCCGGAGGCGAACCACACGGCCCTGGCTCGGATTGACGAGCGCCTCGTAAATCCAGGTCTCTCCGCCCTGCAGGCCTTGGACGCGCCACCACTGGTTGCCCTCCGCTGTCTCCTTTAGGTACGCGCGCTCAAGGGTGTCGAGGGCAGTCTCGCTGTCCCCCGAGACGGTGGCCCGGTACCGCACCCACTCCCCTGGCCGGTAATCCGCCTGGGCCGGCCACATTCCCCCCGCTGTGAACGCCCGGCTAAACAAGACCTGTGCCTGACTCACCATAAATTGGTTCCAGGCCCCAGTTCCGTAGGCGGGAAGGTTCACGGCCGGGGACAGTTGCTTACCGATCGACTCTCCAACCTCCTCCCCCGCCGCGCTGGCTGCGGAACTGACCCCAGAATCAACGGCCGACTCAACAGCAAAACATCCTGAAAATACCGCCCCCGGTAGCCCGATACAGAGCAGAATTACCAGGATTCGAGGACGCCATGGGAACCGGAGGAAAGACATCATAGCAGGCATAGGTTGGGAAATGAGGACACGGCGGAGGATGTGGTCCGCTCTCGGCAGAACGGTATCGGCCCCGCTCAAACGCCGCGAGGAGACTCGTCCACCAGACGTCGTATTGAGGTCGTGTCGAACGGAAGATTTTTTTCAAGACGCCCATATGTGATGCAATAATGAAGCTTTTACGAACTGAAGTGTCAAGAGTCCCCCCAAATCTCTCGGGCCGGAGGGATAGTTTCCCTTGAGTCGGGCCCTACGGGGCCATCGACATTCCTCTCGATGAGCCATAGGTTGGGGACCCCCACAACATTGCTGGATCAAATTCTCGACTCATGCCCCGCTTTCTCCCCCCTCTGCTGTTGGCATTCGTTCTGTCCCCGCTGGTGGCAACGGCTCAACCCGCCGAGCGAACTTCTTCCCTCTCGGTGGAGCAAATCATGCAGGACCCCGAGACGTGGGTGGGCGACTGGCCGAGCAACGTCCGCTGGCACGAGGACGGCGAGACCCTCTACTTCGACTGGAATCCGAACGGTGATTTTCCGAGCGACTCGCTCTACAAGGTGCCCCGGAATGGCGGCGCGCCGCAGAAGGTGTCGCCCACCGAACGGCGTTCCCATCCGCCAACGTTCGACGGCTGGCATCACGGCGAACACGTCTACACCGCCGACAAGACCCGCAAGGTGTACGCCGCCGACGGCGACCTCTACCTCTACAACCGACGCGACGACGCACAAACGCGGCTCACCGACACCCGTGTCCGTGAATCGGCCCCCCGCTTCGCCCCGGGCGCGCAGCGCGTGGTGTACCAACGGGAGGACAACCTCTTCGCTCTCACGCTCTCGACCGGACTCGTGCACCAGTTGACCGACCTGCGACCGGGAACCGCTCCTGAAACAGACGAGCCGTCGGCGCAGAAACAGTTTCTGAAAGAGCAGCAGACGACGCTCTTTGAGACGCTGCGGAAGGAGCAGGAGCAGCAGGAGAAGACCGAAGCCGCTGAGAAACACGAGCAACGGGCGGAGAATCCCCCGCCAACCTTCCACTACGGCGATCAGCCCCCCCAACAACTCCGTATCGGCCCCACGGAACGGTTTGTAACCTTCACCCAGGAAACCGAGCGCCCGAAGGCAGAACAAACCGTCGTGGCGGACTATGTGACGCTCTCCGGTTTCGCCGAGGTGGAACAGGCCCGGCCGAAGGTCGGGATTCCCCCCGAGGACTTTTCGCTCCACGTGCAGGACCTCCAGCGCGATACGACCTACGAGGTCAACCTCCATCAACTGCCGGGCGCGTACGACGTCCCGACGTACCTGCAGGAGAAGGGCGTGGCGCAGGATTCCAGCGAGGCAAAACGGGCCCTATACAGCTACGGTCCGTACTGGAGTCCGGACGGCGAGCACGCTGTGCTCGTGGTGCGGGCCCACGACAACAAAGACCGCTGGATCGCGCGACTTGATCCGGCCACGGGCGACCTCACAGTACTCGACCGCCAGCACGACGAGGCCTGGATCGGCGGGCCCGGCATCAGCGGGTACGGCGGCCCCGGCACGGTGGGCTGGATGCCCGATAGCGACCGCTTCTATTTTCAGAGCGAGGCCACCGGCTGGAGCCACCTCTACACCGTAAACGTGGAGACGGGCGAAACCACGCAGCTCACGAGTGGCGAGTTTGAGGTGTCCGATGTACACCTCTCCCAGGACGGCTCCACCTGGACCTTCACCAGCACAGAGAAGACGCCCCACGAGCGACACACGTATCGGATGCCCGCAGACGGGGGCGAACGCACGCGTCTGACGGACGAGGCCGGCATGTACGCCGCAGAGGTAAGCCCGGACGGTGGGCGACTTGGGATGCTCTACGAGTACACCGACGAGCCCCCCGAGGTCTACTTGCAAGACGCTACCGCGCAGGCTTCCAAGACGCGCATCACGGAGTCGACGACCGAGGAGTGGAACTCATACGACTGGCGCGACCCGTCCATCGTTCGCTACGAGGCGTCCGACGGTGTGCAGGTGCCGATGCAAATTTTCCGACCGGAGGCCCCGAACGGCGCCGCCGTCCTGTTCGTCCACGGCGCCGGCTACACCCAGAACGTAATTCGCGGCTGGCCCTATTATTTCCGTGAATACATGTTTCACAATATGCTGACCGACCTCGGCTACACCGTGGTGAACGTCGACTACCGCGGCTCCGCGGGCTACGGGCGCGACTGGCGCACAGCCATCTACCGCCACATGGGTGGGCGCGACTTGCAGGACTACGTGGACGTCTCCGGCTACTTGGCGGACGAGTACGACATCAATCCGGAGCGCCAGTTCATCTACGGCGGCTCCTACGGCGGCTTCATGACGCTGATGGGCCTCTTCACCGCGCCCGATGCATTCGGCGGCGGCGCGGCCCTGCGCTCGGTCACCGACTGGGCCCACTACAACGACATCTACACCTCCAACATCCTCAACAACCCGCAAACGGACTCCCTCGCCTACGCCCGCTCCTCGCCCATCTACCACGCGGAGGGCCTGGAGGACCCGCTCCTGATGCCCCACGGCCTCGTGGACACCAACGTGCAGCCGCAGGACATCTTCCGCCTCACACAGCGTCTCATCGAGCTGGGAAAGGAGAACTGGGAACTTGCAATTTACCCGGTGGAGGGGCACAGTTTTGAAAAGCCGTCGAGCTGGACGGACGAGTACCGCCGCATCTTTGAGCTCATTCAGACGAGCGTGGGGCCCGCACGCGGTCAAAACTGAAGCGTCACCGCGACGCCGATCGGGGCAGCCTGCACGGAGAGCTGCATCCCCGCATCGAGGAGCGACGTAATACGGCCCCGCGACGCCCAAAACGCGATGCCGTCGAGCACGAGCAGCCCGGCGCCCTGCAGGATGAGCGAGGTGCCGAAGCCCCGCCACCGACCTACGTTTTCAATTCCGTAGTAGCTCGCCCCCAGCATGGTGGCCCCCACGGCGGAATAGGCCACGTTCAGCCCAAGGTTGAAGAGCAAAATGTCATGGAACTGTCGCTCCGCCGCCAGCAATGCGGCGGGCTCGGTGGGCGGCGTGCCGGTCGCAAGCAGTCCGCCCGCGGCGATGCCCACGTTGACCACACCCCATCCCGCCGACATGGCTCCGAAGTGCCACCGAGTGGACGTGCTGGAGCGCGACGATGCGAGGACGAGGGCAAGCCCACCGAGCGCGTTGGTTCCACCCCACGCCGCTACGCGCCACAGGTGAGCCTGCTTGGCCGTCTGCAACTGCGCCGACTGGGCCTGCACAAGGGAATCCCGATCGAGGACGTCGGTCTGTGCCTCCGCTGCCCCGACGACCAGCAACAGGAGCAGAACAGCGAGAATCGCGGCGGTGGAGCGGCGGAGAGTCATCACAGAAGAAGGCACGGGGTCGAAAAGGCGTGGGCCTTCGGGCCGCGAGGGTCGAAGGGGCTGGGTGGACGAACGGAGGAGTAGCTGTCTATCCAATTTCCAGCATGCGCTCTACGGCGTCGAGCGCCCGGACGCGTACCTCTTCCTCGATCTCGATCTGGTACTGATTGTTCGCCAGGTTGCGGCGCGTATCCTCCAGGGTAATCTGGTTCATGTGGGGACACCGCTGCCAGCACATCCGCAGTAGATTTTTGTCCGGGTTCTCGCCCATGATATTGTCCCCCATCGAGCACTCCGTGAGTAGCAGGTAGCTTTCCGCATCGGTGTTTTCTACGTACTCGATCATGGAGGAGGTGCTGCCGGAGTGGTCGGCCTCTTCCACCACCTCCGGGCTACACTCTGGGTGCGCCAGCACCACCGTATCGGGGTGCTCCTCGCGGGCCTGCTGGATGTCCTCCACCTGAAACATCTCGTGAACCACGCAGCGCCCCTCCCACCCAATGAGGTCGGGGGCGGTCTCCGAGGCCGGTACCCCGTCGCCTCCAGTGGGTGCGCCATCGCCGCGCCCCTTCCGCTGGCGTTTCTGGGGGAAGAGGATCTCTTTTCCCGTCTCCTGGGCCACGTTTTGGGCCAAAAACTCGTCCGGAATGAAGATAACCGTGTCCGAATCAAGGGATTCGACCACCTGCGCGGCGTTGCTGGAGGTGCAGCAGATGTCGCTCTCGGCCTTCACGTCGGCGTAGGTGTTGACGTAGGTGACGACCGGCAGCCCCGGGTATCGCTCGCGCAGGCGCCGCACGTCTTCCGCCGTGATGCTCTCGGCCAGGGAGCAGCCCGCCTCCTCCGCCGGCAGGAGCACAGTCTTGTTCGGGTTCACGATCTTAGCCGTCTCCGCCATGAAACGCACGCCGCAGAAGACGATCGTGCCCGCCTCTGTCTCCGCGGCGCGGCGGCTCAGTTCCAGTGACGACCCCGTGTAGTCCGGGATTGTGTGGAAGAGGGCCGGTTCCATGTAGTTGTGCCCCAGGATGACGGCATCCCGCTCCTGCTTGAGGGCATTGATCTCGGCGGCGAGGTCGGCTTTGTACCGAAGCTCTCGATCGCTGGGCACGTCTTCAAGCCGCTCCTCGAGAAGGTCGTAGAGCGTGTCCGGGTCGGTCAGGGTTACGGCGTCGTTCATCATGGCGGATAGGGCTATGTGTCGTCTATACGGTCGGTTCACAAAAATACAGAGCCCGAATGGCTCTGGCTATCGGGCCCGAATGCTGACGTCGAGCGCGGCGGCCGAGTGGGTGAGCGCCCCCACCGAAATCCGATCCACGCCCGTCTCGGCAACGGCGGCGACAGTGTCGATCGTTACGCCGCCGGAGGCCTCCAGGGGCACACGGCCGTCGGTCCAATCCACCGCGTGGCGAAGGGTATCGCGGTCCATGTTGTCCAGCAAGATGACGTCCGGTGAGAAGGCCAGTGCCTCGTCCAGTTCATCGAGGGTTTTGACCTCTATCTCCACGGGATGGTTGTCACCATGTTGCTTGCGGACGCGTCGAAGCACCTCGGCCACACCGCCGGCCCCGTCAATATGGTTATCCTTAATGAGGACCATGTCGTAGAGGCCCATCCGGTGGTTGCGTCCCCCACCCTGCCGTACGGCGTACTTGTCAAGATGACGATGGCCGGGAAGCGTTTTGCGGGTGTCCAGAATGTCGACGTCTGTATGGGCCACGGCGTCGACGAAGCGACACGTGCGGGTAGCCACGCCGGAGAGACGCCCCAGGAAGTTGAGTGCGGGCCGCTCGGCCGTCAGGAGCGCCGGGCCAGGCCCCGCCACGGCTGCGACCGTTTGTCCCGCCTCCACGCGCGTCCCGTCCCCCACCTGCGGTGTTACGGACAATTCATCGTCCACGAGCCTAAACAGAGCGCGGACCAGCGGCATGCCGGCAAGGATGCCGGACTCCTTCGCCACGATGTGCCCCTCCAGTCGGCGATCCGGAGCGATCGTGGCGGCACTCGTTACGTCCCGTTGCGACGCCGTGTCGATTGCATTTCTCTTCCCCTCGGGATGCACATCCTCGGCGACACTCAATCGAAGCAGCCGCAGGACGGTCGGGTGGCGAAGCGCATCCGGCAGGACACGACGAAGCGTCGGAGTCGCAACGGAGCCGAACGGAGAGTCAGTCATCTTCAGGGAGCATCCGCAGGTCATCGGGAAACCGATCAACGGCATCAGGGTGTGCCGGTCATTCACCGAGCCGTTGCCCCCGCCCCGTGGGACGGCTCGGAATTATCCATGACGTAGTGACACCCGACGGAGACGTCATTCTCGGCGGCCGCCTCTGTCACGAGCAAAGCCACAGCACAGGCCGATCGTAGTTCGTGGACTACACGGGGAGCCGCGGCACCCGCAAAGGCATCCACCTCTGTCTTCAGGGTCCGCAGGTCGTCGAGGGCCTGGACCAGTCCGTCGGGGGTCCGGCGGAGCCCTACGTGCTCGTCCATCGCGCGCTGCAGCCGGTCGAAGGCAGCCCCCACGAAGGCCTCGGAGGGGGCGGATCCGGCCTCCTCCAAACTGCTATCTCCGCGCGTGGTGGACTCGTGCTCGGCGGCCTCGGTACCGGCCCGAAGGCCCCACACCAGTCCCTCCAGCAGCGAAGTGGAAGCGAGCCGATTGGCCCCGTGCACCCCAGTCCGAGCACACTCTCCCACGGCGTACAGCCCATCGTGCGTAGTACGGCCGTTGGTGTTGACCACGACGCCGCCGCACAAAAAATGCTCAGCGGGCACTACCGGAATGCCCTGCGATGGGTCGATGCCGTGTTCGCCGCAAAGGGCCGTAAGGTCGGGGAAAGTCGCCCCAAAGTCGAACGACGAAACGTCGAGCATCACCTCGCCCGTGCGGTCGTGCTCCCGTTGCACGGCGCGGGCCACGACGTCGCGGGGCGCGAGTTCAGCGTCCGGATGCACCGCGGGCATGAAACGGTCGCCGGCGGCGTTGCGCAGGACGGCTCCTTCCCCCCGCACCGCTTCGCTCACCAGAAACGGGTCGCCATCAGCCACACACACGGTCGGGTGGAACTGCACGAACTCCATGTCGGCGGTCGCAGCCCCGGCACGGGCCGCCATCGCAATTCCGTCTCCCGTGGCCCCGGCGGGATTCGTGGAACGACTGTACAACGCCCCGATCCCGCCCGTAGCGAGGACGGTGGCGCCGGCGTGCTGGCAAAAGACCGTATCGTCCGATTCGAGCAGTGCCCCGGTGACTAACTCATCGGCTCTTAGCAGGTCAATGGCGGCGGTGTTTTCCAGGAGTTCGACCCGGTCGTGATCGGTCAAATACGCCAGGAACGGCTCGTGGATGTGCCGCCCCGTCGAGGCATCCACGTGGAGAATCCGGGCCTCCGAGTGGGCCGCCTCCCGACCAAAGTGAAAGGAGGCGTCGTCCGTGGTGTCGAAGCCCACCCCGAGGGTATCGATGAGAACGTCGCGCACCGCCGCGTCCGCATTCTGCACCAGCACATCGAGGGCGGCCGGGTCGCTCGTTCCACTCGACGCCACGTCAATGTCTTCTTTAAACTGCTCCGGGGCCTGTCGGGCCACGGCGATGCCTCCCTGTGCCCACCACGTCGAGGCCCCCTCCGGCTGCGTGGCCTTGGTTGCGAGGGTGACGGAGGCCCCCTCCCGGGCCGCACCCAGGGCCGCGGCGAGCCCAGCAATGCCAGAACCAATCACGAGAACGTCGGTCGTGGGACGACTCATCAAACCACCAGACAGCTGTTGCGTGGACGTTCTGTTCCGGGTACTGTCTCTTCGGTCTACTGTCTCAGATTGCTCGGGAATACGCCCGTCACAGACGGCGGCCGGAGCCACAGCGACAGCAGAGTCTCTCCCTTGTCAGGGCAGGATCTCTAAGGCCTGCACATAAGATCTGATCCACGCACGCAGGGCCGAGACACGAATATTACGCCTCTCCACAAGATTCAGCCCGCCTCTCGCCCGTGTCCAACGAACGACCTCACGCGCCCTAGTTCTCGACAGCTACGGCCGGGGGGGTGGGGACGGAAACAGACGGATGCTTACTTCCGAGGATGGCTCACTCTCTCCAGCCTCCCCGACCGCCGTCACGCGGTAGTAGTAGCGCGTACCGGCTTCGACAGACGCGTCGGTAAATTCCGTCTGGCCGAGCGGCGATCCCCCATTCACCGGCGTTCCGCCCACCCCGGAGTCGGCCGTGGTGCTGCGGTACACGTTGTAGCCGGAGACCGCCGATTCGCCATTCCAGGTCAGGGAGACAGCGCCGTTCGTCGTAGTCGCCTGCAAATTGGTGGGGGGCGACGGAGGCTCCGCAGACGATCCCCCACCGTCACAGCCCATCCCCCACAAACCCCCTGCCCCAAGGACCACGACGGCTAGAGCTCGCATGCAGACCGACGGAGAACGGAAGCACCTCATGACTTCGGAAGCAGTTGGGGGAAACAGAACGAAGGTCACGTCTCACCGGACGAGAATTACCTTTTCGACGTGCTGTTGGTCGTCGGTGGATACTCGGAGGAAGTACGCCCCGCTAGCCAGCGGGCGCCGCGACGAGCCTCTCCCGCCCCAGTGTACACGGTGGACGCCCCCCTTCTGACGCTGATCCACCAGGGTCTGCACGCGTCGGCCCAGCAGGTCAAACACTGCGACGGTCACGTCTTGCGCTTCTGGCAACGTGTACTGAAGCGTCGTGCGATCCCGAAAAGGATTGGGAGCCGGAGCCTCGACCGTCACAGCTTCGGGGAGACGCGCCTGCGTCTCCGACGCCACGTAGGAAGAGCTCCCAACCAATAGCCGCAGACGAGACGGATTGGGACCCGCAGAAAGGGTTATTGGCCCGTCGACACGCATATCGTAGGTGCGGTCCGTTGTCGGGTCGTGTAGCGCCACGTCCACCTGCCGCGACGCGGGAAGCGACGCCGCACGGAGCCTCACCGGTCCTGTCGTGTCGGCCCGTAGCTCCAGGGTGTACGTTTGTCCGTCCGTCCCCGTGGGCCGCACGTCCCGAGCCAGCCGCTTCCGACGCTCGGCCGCTGCATCGGCAAACGGAGCAACAATGGATGCCGATAGGGCCGCAAACCGCGACGGCGGAGTAACCAAGTCCCACTTGTCTTTTCCGTCGGCCGCCGCTGCGTGCTCGCCCACCCGGACACGGGCATGGGTCTCGGAAACGCCTCGTCGCTCTGCGACCAACGCGACCGTGCGGTCCATTCGACCCTCCGCAGTGGCGTTTGTGGTAGCGGCCTCAGTGGGAGAGACAGGAATCGTGAGCTGGTCCAGTCCCTGATCGTTGAGGAAGTAGAAGGCCTCTCCCCCGGTCGCCGCCCCAAAGGTGGATGCCTGCCGAAACTGCCCGCCGTCCCATCGCCAAAGGGCCTGCAGGGTCCCCTCTCCGCCAATGGTGGCGTCCTCGACGGCGCCCCAGTCGACGTCTTTCGGAAGCGGATTCGAAATGATATTCCACCCGTCGTGCAGGGGAATCGTCGTGGCGTCATTCTCCACGTTGACCGTGGGAATAGTCGTCTCGACCGACCAGTCGTTGGTGCTTAGTACCCAAAATCCACGGCCCGGCCGAAAATTGAACTGGTCACTGTCATCAAACTTGACAAGAAAATCTTGGTCGCTCCCGTCGTCCCAGTACGCCTGCCAGTCGATCCCGGCCTCGCCGGAGAGCGTCGACGCAAGCGACCGGTCCACCTGTCCCGGCAGAGCCACAAGTCGGTAGCTCTCTCCTGTGCTCGGGTCGCCGAAGGAGCGCGTCACGTCGACCGTCGTCTCGGCGGGCAGCCCCGACTCCAGGTCTTCCTTGTTGAGTGCCATGAGCTGATACCCGCTGTCGGGCTGGTCGGCGCCAAATCCTTCCCCGTTGAATTGGCCCAGAGGCCCCTCAAAGCTCGCCTGATCAGGAATGGGCTCCCCGGCCAGCTCGGATCCACTGGGAATGCGCAGTGTGAGCGAGCCGGTCCCGTCCTCAATCGTGTAGTTGCCGGCCGAGCCGCCCGACTGAAAGGTCTCGTCTCCATCGGCATTGATGGTGAAGTCTTCCACCCGCACCAGCTCGGCTTCGTGGTCTTCCCCGGATTGCACAATGTCGCCGAGCGTGAGGAGGGGCGGACTGGGTAGGGGCTCCTCCTGCGACAACACCTCGTATCCGGTGTCCGGGACGTTCGTCAGTTCGAGGAGTCCATTGTAGTATTCGAGCGTGCCGGACACCTCCAGCCGCGTGCCCTGCCGGATGGTGGATCCGAGGTCCTCGCCGAACGCGCCGCCCGATTCGAATACGTACAGCCCGCCCGTATCATCCTGGAGGTACGGCCCGTCGTCGCCAACCCGGGTGACCGTGCCCTCCACCGCCACAGTCCGTCCACCACCGCGCTCTCGGGCCTCCTTGATCGAGATCACCTCGGAACCCGGGGCGCCCGACGCGTAGGCCCGCCCCGCGAGCGTCGAGTCGACGATGAAGGGATTGAGCCGGTTGCCCTGGTAGGAGGCCTTGGCGAGGCTCCGGCGGAGCTCAGTTGCGTCCACGGGATCCTGCTCGTGCCACTCCAGCAGCGTCTGGCGCTGGGCCTCGAAGAACGAGAGGTCTGCCCGACTGGGGTAGGCCATGGCGAAGTAAAAGACCGCGCGGGCCACATCTCCCTTCTTGCCGTGGCGCGGCTCGAAGCGGCCATTGTCGCTCGGGCTGCCGCACGAGTTGCCCACCGACTCGGTGTACCCGTCCTGCTCTTCTATCGGCGGGGGACTCGACTGCACCATCTTTTCTCTGATCCAGCGCTCCGCCTCGGCGTCATTGATCTCGGCGTAGGGGTAGTTGCACCGAAACCCATTGGCCTCCGACCAGGCCGGCGCCAGGATGTACATGTTGCTAAGCGCGGGCTCGTTTTCCGAGCCCTTGCTGCGGGGCCAGAGGTGCTCGGTGTTCACGTCCTGGTCGAGCAACTGGCTGGTCGCATCCCCCGCTGGATCCACGGAGGCCTGAAAGCCTCCGTAGATGGTCTCGACCGTGCCCTGTTCGTTGAGGATGGTGCGGTACAGCGAGTCGCGGGCCGCGTCGTACCCCAGCGTCGGCGGGTTGCCGTACTGTTGCCGAAGCGAGTCGATGAGCACATCCCCGCTGTCGCCCGCAACGACCGGTCCCTGCGCCGCCGGACTGTCTAAAATCCAGAGCGTGAAGCGACTCGGCGACGAAATGCCCCCGTCGTCGGACGAGAGGACCACCTCCAGCCGCTCCACCCCCTCCTGCTCGGTGTCGTCTGAAGGCTCCAGGGTGAGCGTCTTCGGCGCCGGGTCGGCTCCGGAGAACGTCAATGTCTGCGGGCTCTGAAACCCGGTCACGTCCGTCCCATTCTCGGCCGTGCTTTCTGGCCCCACCTCCGCCGTCACCGAGACATCGTCGTTCGTGTCCTTGTTGAAGACCTCCACCTGCACCGACACGGAGCTCCCTCCCTCCTCGACCCGCGTGAACAGACGGGTGAACGCGAACGACAGCGAGGACTCCAGATCGCTCTCCTGAACCGGGATGAACTGGTAGCCCTCGTCGGGCTCGTCTCCCCCTGCCCCCTCTCCGTTGAACTGACCCAGGACCCCTTCGAAGGCAAAGACGCCCTCGGGAATGGGAGCTCCGCCAATGGCGGTCTCACTAGTGTCCTGCACCCGAAATTCTCGGCTTCGGCCCTCCCCGTCCTCCACCGTGTAGGTCGTGTTGTTCTCGAAGGCGCCCGACGCACTGGCGAACCGCAGCCCCTCTACACGAAGGAGTTCACTTTCGTAGTCCTCCCCGTTCTGGGCCAAGTCCGACAGCAGGACCGACTGCGGGTCGGGCGGCGTGCCCTGCCCCTGCACCGTGAAGCTCGCGAGGTCGTCGTTGTTGATCTGAACCAGCCCGTTAAAGACCGAGGTCGTCCCGGTCACCTCCAGGGTCGTCCCCGGCTGGATCGCCCCGGCCTCGATGGAATCCTGGAACGCAGCGCTGTTCGGCCCGCTCGTCTGCCGGACCACAATCGCACTGGCGCCGGTGGGGCCGCTTTCATCCTGAATGCGGGCATACGCCCCATACGCTCGCGTCACCGTGCCCTCCACGGTGACCTCGCTGCCAAGGCCCCGCTGTCGGGCCTCGTTGATGGTGATCTGGGCTGTACTCGGTCTCACCCCCAGGACCATCATCAATGCGGCCGCCACGACGAAGGCGCCTGTACGAATCATTCGGGGCATGGCATCCAGAAGTGCTACTGTAGACAAACAGAAAAAGCGGGGACACCCGGACCCGGATGCCCCCGCCGAAGAATCCTGCGATGGGAGGTCTTAGGGAAGCTGATCCACCACCCTGGCGATGTAGTGCTCGCCCCCGAAGGACGCCTGGCGGCTCGCGACAAAGATCTCGCCGTCATTGTTCACGGCAACAGGTTCGGTGAATCCACTTACGAAGTCACCGACGGGCGAGTTTTCGATAAGCTGCGTGCGGTTGAACAGCAGATCGATGGACTGGTCCGAGATCCGGATGGAGCCCCACTGGTCTCCATTTTCCGCCTCGAATGATCCATTGTAGACCACCAGGAAGGACTCTCCATTCCGATTGACGATGTCAACGTCTCCGATGTCGTTTCCGGAGTCGGGGATGAGGGGCGACCCCTGCCGGTACGGATCGACGAACGTTTCGATCGTGGCGCTGCCCGCAGGGTCCGTGACCCGCACAATCTTGCGGGTACGATTCTCCGTACCCCCGAAGCCGCCGGAGAAGGCGTAGAGGTTGCCGTTCTCGTCCACGTCCATTCCGTTGCCAAGATCGAGGTCGGGATCCGTGACGACTTCCGCCACAGTCTGCCCCGCATCCGTGTCGTTGACGGAGTAGAATCCGTCTTCCGGTGCCCCATCGAACTGCACACCCGCAAGGTACACCGTGCCGTTGCTGTGGGCCAGGGCGCCGAGACCGGCCTCCGAGGCAAGCACCGTCGGGCTGCCCGAAGCGGAAAGCTTGTACACGTAAGTGGATCCAGACCCTTCGCTGGACCGGAAGAGGAAGTAGACGTTGTCGCTATCGTCCTTCGTCACTCCATCACAGCGATCGATGGTGTTCGACGCCGCCGAAATGTCGGCGTTCAGGTTCGACGCCGACCGCTCCACGGTCAGCCCGTCGCCGTAGGAGAAGATACCGCCTTCGCTGCTGTTGAAGAAGACGACCTCTCCCGACGAGCGCTGTACAATGCAGTGGGCGTCGGTATTTCCACTCGCCGGTTCAAGGTCCTGCGCGTCCGCGAGGAGGCCAAAGAAATCATTGTTTTCGATCGCAAGGGTGAGTTGTGAGGTCCCGACCTCTGCATCCACGGAGTCCGGAATCGACAGGTCGAAGACCGCTGTCTCCTGCTGCTCGATCATCTGGTCGTCGATCACCGGGATATCAAACGAAACCGTTCCGCCCGACGTGGCACTTTCAGGAAACCGAATGGTCGTGTCGGCGGGAACCCGGAGGTCTTCGTCGCGGGTCGCTGTGCTCTGAGAGGCATTGAATGAAACATCGACGGGCACCTCCTTGAATCCCGGATCGGTAATCGTCAGGTCCACGGAGTACGTGCCGTCACCTTCCCCCAAAGTCACACTCGTTTCCGAGAGGGTGATCGACGTAGACTCCCCCAGGTCACTGGGAACGCCTCCTCCGCTGTCGCACCCGGTGAGGACAAGTCCGATCACAAGAACAGGCAGGAGCGCGCTGCAAAAACGTCGCATAGGTCGTTGCATCGTAAAACGAGTAGAACGGTAAGTGTACAAGACTTTTACGAGGTGTCCGCCTAGGTCAGGGCTTCATTACCGGCCCACGATCCGGACGTCGTCCACCTGCTGCTCTTCGGACGAGCCCCCACCAGTTCCACTAGACTGGTACCGAAAGGCCACGTACACATCGTCGGCCTGAAACTGGGCGTCGGACAGGTCGACTTCGCCCGACGCGACAAAGCCCTCACCTTCCGCCGCGAGATTCTGGAAGCGGTCGGTGATGTCGGTCCAGTTGGCGTTCTCCGGATTGCCCGATCCGTCGTAATCGGTCGACACCTTCACCTGAAGCGGCTGCACCTCCCCTCCATCGTCGAAGCGTTTCTTATTCCGGAAGGTGAGCGTCTCGCCTTCAAAGTCGTTGAAGTTAATCGCCGGGCTGATGAGCCATGAGTTCGAGGCCTCGCTGCCGTCAAAGGCGTTGGCTACGGCGTAGCTGTTGTTGTCGAAGTTTCCGACCCCCCATCCATTCCCGTTGGTGACGTTGAAGACCGACATCGGACCCAAGCTTCCGCCCTCAAAGTCCTTGAAGAAGATTTCGATCGCTCCGATCGCCACCGTTAGCCGATTTGTCGCCCCGACCGACGCGTTGGTGACATTCTGGAAGACGAAGACACCCTCTTCCTTCGGCTCATTCTCTTCTTCGTCTGTAATGTCGAGCGTCAAAGTCTGCGTGTTACCCGTGGTCGCAGTGTCGGGGAAGACCACACGCCCGGCTACATACCCGCTTCCCACGTTGCGACTGGACCCGAGGCCAAAGTCCGAGGGGCTCGTGCTGCTCGTTCCGTCGGCGTAGAGCACCTCCGCCGACACTGTGTCGTTGGGCGGATTGGTAACCGTGACCTCAATCTCCACCTCACCGGCCTCTTCGGTAATGGAGATATTGTCCGTCTCGAACGACACTGTGGCGTCCGCTCCCCCAGTGGACTGGGTGGGCGGCGTGCCACTGTCGAACCCGTCGCAACCAGCAACGACAAGGGCGACGGCAAGGAAGAGAGCGGGAAGGCGAAACGAGGAGAGCGTATGCATGGCGGAGTGCGTTCTGCGGATTGGAGCGCGGAGACGGTGCTGGGGGATAGCGGACACTAAAAGGTGTACTTGATGCTCACGCGGGCGCGCCAGCGGGAGGGAATTTCCGAGGTAAAGAACTGCTCACCGTTTAGGCGCTCTCGGACGGTCTCCTCCTCAAAGGTGACGCGCGGCTTGCCTACGTCGTCTTCCGTAATCACCCGCCCATTCTCAACCGTCCCGACCTGTTCAGGTCGGACGTAGCCCTCGAAGCCCCAGGCCGTGACGTTATTGAAGCTCGTGTTCCTAATCCGTCCCCAGTCATCATCAAGCAGGTTCAGGAAGTTATTGACCTCAGCGATGAATTCGATGCGCTGTCCCTCAAACGTCCGGATGCTCTGGGAGACCTGCACGTCGAGGATATTTTGCCAGGGCGTGCGGGCGGTATTCCGCTCAATCACTGAGCCGCGAGCCGCGCTGAGGGCGTCGCTTCCATCGATGAAGGCGTTCATCAGCTCCCAGTTGTCGCTCTCCAGGAAGATGTCAGACCGGTTCTCCGGCACGTACACGAGGTCGTTCAGCGTCTGCGTATCGCCGTTGGCGTTGCCGTCGTAGATCCAGCTGAACGGCTCTCCGGAGCGCCCCTCGTAGATGAGTCCGATGGTCGTCCCGAAGCGATCGCCGTAGGTGAGCGTATAGTTCAGCGTGCCAAGAATGCGGTGGCGGATCTCATAGTCGGCCGTCCCCACCCGCGGGTTGTTGATGTCCTTGTTCTCGTTAAACTGCCAGTTGGAGATGGCCCGGCTAGAAGATCCGTTGTTGACATTCGTGGCGCGGGTGTAGGTGTACGCGATCGATCCGCCGAGGCCTGTCCGCACGTTGCGTTGCAGCTCGCCGGTCAGGCTGTACTGGTACCCCTCGTTCGTATTCTCCAAGAGAATCGCGTTGGTGAAGCGTTCGCTCACGCGGTTGACGTCGCCCCCCGGCGTGCCGTAGAACGGACGCCCGTACTTGGACTCCTGGATCGGGTAGCGCCCGTCGCTGGTCCCCCCTGGCTCCGGCGCCTCCAGGTTGATGTTGCGGAAGGTGACATCGTTGATCGTGTTCGAGTAGATGCCCTCAAGCGTGCCGACGAGGCCAAGCGGCAATTCCTGATCCACCGCCAGGTTCATCCGGAAGGTCTGCGGGTACTTGAAGTCTTCGGACGCCAGGTTAATCTCTGTCGTCTGTACCGGCGCGAGAAGGCCGCTGCACCGGCCACTCTCGGGGTTGTTCTGGCAGAACGGAGCGTTCGCGGGGAGCGGCTGTGCCGTCGGGTTTTCGCCGATGTTGGTGGGGACAAATCGGCGCCCCTCCTCCGGTGCGCCCTCGCCGTAGAAGTCGCTTCCCTGGTCGAAGGTCGCGTCGATTCGGTTGACGTCGGCCCCCGTATTGCTGTACTGGTTGGAGATGAAGACGTAGGGCGGATCGCCACTGAAGATGCCAATCCCTCCCCGAATCTGAGTCGAGAGATCACTGCTCAGGAACGCCCGGTCGTAGTTGAACCCGAGCCGGGGCGACCAGAGCGGATTCCCGCTCGCCACGTTGCTGGTGCTTCGGCCAAAGGCTTCGTACGCCGTGGGGTTGAAGGTAGGATCGTCCGGCAGGACCGGCACATCCACGCGCAGACCAAGGGTGAGCCGCAGATTTTCGAGAGCCTGCCACTCGTCCTGCACATACCCGCCAAACTGAAAGGCCGAGAACTCAGCTTCCGGCCGATTGGTGCCGGCTGCCTGGGTGGCGTAGCTGTACTGGTATTCCGACGGCTGGCCGCGCCGTAGCGCCTCGGTGGCCGAGATGGTGTCGCCGTCCGCCACGAATTCTTCGAACGTGTACGAGCCGAAGAAATCCTGAATGAACAAGTTGGTGAACTGGTAGAACTTATTGCTCGTCCCCACTGTCAGCGTGTGGTCGCCCGTGGTGTAGGACAAGTTGTTGGTGAACTCGAACAGGTCTTGATCCAGGCGATTGGCCTGACTGAACCGGCCGATTCCGGCCCCGATCTCATCGCCGCCCCCAAGGTCGAGTGTAATCTCCGGGAACGCAGTGTCCTGAACATCCCGCTCGTCCCGAATGCGGGTGTAGACGAAGCGGGCCTCGTTGAAGATGTTATTTCCGATGCTACTGTTAAGCTGGGCCGTCAGCGAGTTCTGCTGGCTGCGAAAGACGTACTGGCGATTGGAGAAGCTGAAGCTTCCTTCGTTCCGGTCAATTCCCTGATCGTCCGTCGCGTTCACGTAGTTGTTGCGGAGCGTCAGGCGGTGATTATCGTTGATGTTCCAGTCGAGCTTCACCAACAGCTTCCCGTCGTCCTGCCGCTGCGTGAGAGGGTCAATGCCCCCCGGACTGTAGCCGTAGGTATCCTGGAAGACCGACTGGATCTCAGTGAGCGTCTCGCGGGACTCTCGGAAAACATTCGTGCCTTCGAGATCCTCGCCGACCCGTGTGTCGAGCGGCGAGCTTTCTCGCTTCAGCTCCGCACTAACGAAGAAGAACAGCTCATCCTCAATGATGGGCCCTCCGAAGGTCCCCACGTAGAATGCCTGGTTGAATTCTCCCGTCCCTACCCCCTCGAGGTCGCCGGTGAAGTCTTCGGTGCCGCCCTTGAAGCGAAAGGATCCTTCAAATTCGTTCGATCCGCTCTTGGTGATGGCGTTGATTTGGCCACCGGTAAACCCACTGGAGCGGACGTCGTAGGGAGCAATGTTGATGTTGAATTCCTCGATGGCGTCGAGGCTGATGGGCTCGGCCCCCGCCTGGCTGCCGGGCACCGCGTCGCCCAGCCCGAAGACATCGTCGAGCGTCGCCCCGTCAATCTGAATGTTGTTGTAGCGACTGTTGGCCCCGCCAATGCTGCCGTCACCCTGGGCCTGCGGCACGAGTCGCGTGAAGTTGGTGAGGCTCCGACCGATAGCCGGGAGCTCTTCAATCTGCTGGGTCGACACATTCGTGGCGGCCCCCGTTCGGTCCTTGTCGATCACCGCGTCGGACCGCTGCCCGATGACCTCCACCTCTTCCATCTGCGCGGTCTTCGGCTCCAGGGCAAAATTGATCTCGCGGGATGCGTCGAGCTGCAGTTGAATGCCCTCGCGCCGGATGGTCTGGTACCCTACGAAGGACGCGGAGATCGTGTAGGGACCTCCGACCCGCATGCCCTGGATGGTAAACCGACCGTTCGGGTTCGTGGCAGTGCCGTAGCGCGTGCCGGTCGGCTCGTGGACGGCAACGACGTTTACCCCCGGCAGTGGAGCTTCATTTTCGTCCACGACGGTCCCCGTGATCGAGGCCGTCGTCCCCTGCGCCTGAGCGGCGCCACTGGGCAGCCCGAGCACAATGGTCACGACGGCAAGCAGAGTGAGGGGTAGCCAACGTGTCATCATGATGGAATCGGTCGGTTCGGTCAGTCGGTGAAGGAAGCGGCCCGTGGCGGCCACCCTGCGGATCGTAACGCTGGGCCCCATTGACTTGAGGGACACGCATTGCGACCCAGGGTACAGCCGTGATAATAAGAGAGGAGAGCCTCCTATTCTGTGAAAAACCGATAGCTCATTCCGGACCGAAGCCGCCCCGGCTCTATTGGCTCCGCGTAGGCCGCACTGAAACTACAAACACGTCCCGCTGCTCATTGGTGATGCGAAGCGTGTGCGGGTCGTCCCACGTCACGGCTTCGGCCTGTTTGCTTTGCTCCGCCGGCAAATCGATGCGCCGGGGCTCCGTCGAGAGCCAGTGCGTGTCATCCTCGGGGCGGGGAAAGAGCCAGACCGATGCGTAGCCCAGCACAGCCAACCGGTCGCCACTCGGACTGAGGGCGGCGGCGGTGGGGGGAGGAATAGAATCGTGCCGGTCGACGAGCGTTAAGGTGTTTACGCGGTGCGTGTACTCGGTGTCCAGCCGGTACAGCTTGGTTCCAGACTCGGACACGTCAATCTGTTGCCCCTTCCGGTGCTTGGTAAGCACGTACAGCGTACCGTCGTCCACGAAGAGGCTCTCCGCGTCGAAGTCCCACTCCTGGGCCGGGAACGTCTCCTGGTCCGGATACCGGATGGGCAGATGCTTGACCGGACGGGTCCGTCGGTCGTAGTAAAACGGCTCCCGGATCACGTAGATGCCCAGGTCGCGCCGCGCATTGCCGTTGTTGCCAATATCGCCGAGGTACAGCGTACTGTCCTCCACAGCAATGTCTTCGTAGTCGATGTGGGCTGCAGCCCCGAGCTGCACCCCCGGCCAGGCGGACTTCTCACTCTTGGATGCGTCGGCACCGGCAGCGTGCTCATCGCTGTGCCACGGGGCTACGTGCACAGCCCCGGTACTGTCGACCGCAAAAATGCGGGGCCGATCCCCACTGTCGTTGTGAACCCACCATACGTTTTCCTGCCACCGACTCCGCACAATGCCGCTCATTTCGCTAATCGGGGCGTGGGGCACATGGCCCGTCTGGCGGAGTGTCGGCGAGAACTCCAGGACCGGATCCTCGTGGGCCGTCTGCGCCAGGGCGGTCTGCTCCCCGCTCAGCAACAGCACGGCGAGTACCACGAGGGAGGAACGCAGGAGTAATGACATTAGCGGCGGGAATCTTTCGAAGGGGTAAGCGGGACGACGCGCACAGAGGTTCTGTAAAAAGGCAACCTTGCCACCGAGTCTCAACCTGACTCCAGCAGGCCCCAAACAAAAAATGGGCGGCCGCCTGATGGCGACCGCCCAAACGGGAATCAGGTTCCCGCGACGAGGCCAGACGTTAGAAGGTGTAGCGCACACCCAGTTTCATCTGCCATTGCGAACTGTAGGACGACCCAGTCCGCAGCTCGTTGAACACCTCTTCCTGGTCGAGCGCGCCGCGGAACGTGTCGGCCGTTCCGTCGCCGTTGGTATCGTCCACGTCGAGAATCTGCGCCGTGTAGACCGGCGTGAGGTCCATGCCCGGACCGCCGTCCTCTCCCGGCGGATTCTCGAACGAGTCAAACTGGGTCAGATTCACCTGGTTGGTGCCGATGAATCGCTCGCCCCAGTCTGTACCAAACACATCTCCGAGCAGGCTGGAGAAGTTAAACACGTTCGCCGTAATCTCGAGGCTCTGCTGCCGCCCGAGGAGTTCCTGGAATACCTCGACCCGAAGGTTCAGGTCAAAGACTCCCTCCCAGGGCGTACGATCGGCGTTACGGCTCGTGTATTCGCCGCGCTTGTCGCTCAGGTAGTCATTCCCACGAATGAACTCCTCAAGCGCCGCGGCCTGCTGCTCCGGACTCACCGTGACGTCTCCCACGGTGGTTTCCGTGAAGGAAAGCTGGCTGGCCGTCTTCGGCACATAGAAGAGCGACATGTCTTCGCCCCGCTCCTGCACCATGGTGGCGCTGTTATCAATCACGTAGGAGAAGGGGCGTCCGGACTGCCCGTCGTAGATCAGGGTCACGGTCGCCGCGACCTGATCGAGAAGCTGTTGACGGTAGCTCAGACGACCAAGAATCCGGTGTCCCGGCGAGAATTCCGACTCGGCGAGCTCGATGTTGTTGGCCCCGTTCACGTGCTCCACACCGTCCCAGTTGGAGTTGATCTGGGACGACAAGCCGTCGTTGACGGCGAAGGACCGGCCGTAGGTGTAGGACACATCTGCGCGCAGACCGCTGTTCTCCGTCACGATTCCCTCGAACGTCTTGCGCAGCCGGGTGGTGATGTTGTAGGAATACCCTTCATCGGTATTGCCAACCCGGTGGATGTTCGAGTAGCGCGAGTCAATGCGCACATCACCGGCCTGCGTGAACGGGCTCGTGCCCGGGCCATACTGCGACGGCACCCAGACAGGGCGATCATCCGGGCCATTCAAGGTTGCATTGGCCGGGCGCAGGTTCACGTTCGTGACCAGAATGTTCTGGAGGGTATTTGAGTACTGTGCCTCGAACGTCCCCACAAGTCCCCCTGGGAGCTGCTGGTCCACCCCAATCGAGGAGCGCCAGAAGCGCGGGTTCATGTAGTCCTCCTCGAACATCTCCAGTCGCCCACTCGGGATGAGGTCCGAGGGCTGTCGGTCCGAGAAGTCCGCTACCGTTAGGCCATTCTGCGGATTGGGACGAAACGGATTCTGACCGAACTCAAAGTCCACCGTTCCGGTGTTGGTCCCGTTGTTGAGGTACATCCCGCCGGGCCAGACGAAGGGCTGTCGACTGGTAAAGACGCCCGTACCGCCGCGAAGCTGCGTACGGTCGTCGCCAAACACGTCGTAGTTAAAGCCGAAGCGTGGAGCCCAGTGAAAGACCGGATCCGGGGTATCGCCCGGCCGCGCTCCGTTCATCGAGTAGTACTCCTGAATCTCCGGAATCGTCGTGTTACGCGGGTTGAGGGCCGGATCATCCGGAACCAGCGGATCGGACGGGTTGGCGAATGCCGGATCGTCGAGATAAATCGGCACGTCGACGCGAAGCCCACCCGTGAGGGTCAGTTGGTCGCTCACCGTCCACTCGTCCTGCACGTAGAGGCTGGTATTGAGCGCGCTGAAGGCGCCCTGTGCATTCGTCGCATCGCCAATTCGCTCCTCAAACGCGTCTGTGTTCGGGTTGTCGTCCACGAGCGAGAACCCGCGGGCGAAGATCGAATTGCGAACCCCGGCGTCAACTCCTTCGCAGGGATTGCCGCTCACGGGGTCTACCGACGCACACACCGTCTCCTTGAAGTCGTCAACGGCGGACCCGGAGCCATCGTTGTCGATGAAGATGTACCAGCCGTAGTTGAAGGGGACGAATTTATTGGCGAGGTCGTAGAGCTCATTGTGGGTCCCCACCGTGATGGTGTGGTCGCCCAGGAAGATGTCGAAGTCATTCGTGAGAGTGAAGACCTCCTGCTTCAGGAAGTTCACCGTCGAGAACGGCTCACCTCCGAGGCTAATCTCTCCCTGTCCGTCGCCAATATCGATGGTTGGAAACGGCTGGTCGAGATTCGTGTCCCGGTCGTCCTCCACGTTTTTGTAGCTGAGAATCAGCTTGTTCGCGTAGGTATTCCCAAACGTGCTGTTCACCTCCAGCGCCGCGTTGTGCGTGGTGTTCGGAAACACCTCGTTCGTGCTGGAGAACGAGATCGCCGTCGGACTTCCGCCGAAGGCATCGACGTTTTGCGACTCCGAGTAGTTGTACCGGGCGCTGAGCCGGTGATTCTGACTGATGTTCCAGTCGATCTTCCCGAAGAACTTGTCGCTATCGAGGGTCGTGGCCTGCCCCCGAAAGCTTCCCGGGTCGTACCGGTCGCCGACCGTATTCTCGACGAAGCTTATTAGGTCATTAAGGTCCGACTCGTTTTGGATCGCCGAGCCCTGGTACTCTTCGAACCCTCCCTCGAATGGCTGCGGGGACGACTCGTCGTTGAGGTCAAAGTTCACGAAGAAGAACAGCTTATCCTTGATGATGGGCCCACCAAGGCGTCCCACGAAGCGCTCATTGCTGAACTGTGGAAACGGGGCGTCCGGCAGGTCTTCCGCCAGGTTCTCATCGCGGTACTCAAAGGCGAAAGAGCCCTTGAACTGGTTCGTCCCGCTGCGCGTGACGGCGTTGATGGCGCCGCCCCCAAAGTAGCTCTGGGTCACGTCGTACGGGGAGACTTCGATGTTGAACTGCTCGATCGCGTCGATGCTGATGGGCGTCGCACCGGTCTGGCCGCCGTCGGTCCCCGTGGCGGAGAGACCGAACACATCGTTGCTTACCGCTCCATCGATGAAGATGGAATTGTAGCGGTTGTTCTGCCCAGCTATCGAGATCGAGGATCCGTCGTCATCATCGTTCCCCACGATGGCCTGAGGTGTAAAGCGGGCGAAGTCGGCAATCGATCGATCGATCGTCGGGGCCGATTGCACCTCCTCTTGGGAGATGTTGGTCGAGAGGCCCTTCCGATCTTTATCGAATACCGCGCCGCGCTCGGAGACGACCTGTACCTCATCGAGTTGCTGTGTTTGCGGCTGGAGTTGCAGCGAAAACTCCCGAGTTTCGCCGAGGGAGAGCTGAATGCCTGTCTCTCGCTTCGACTGGTAGCCGACAAACGACACCGTAATACTATACGGACCGCCAACGCGAACATTGGCAATGGTGAAGTTTCCGCTTTCGTCGGTCGTGGATCCGTACTGAGAGCCGGAGGGCTCATGCACCGCCACGACGTTGGCCCCGGGAAGGGGATTTTCGTTTTCGTCAAGAATGGTTCCTTGAATCGTCGCCGAGGTCACACCCTGGCCTAACGCCGCGGACGGCCAGATGAGGACCCCAAGGAGAATAAGTAAGGGAAAAGTTGTAGCCCAGCGTTTCATGGGGGTTGATGGTTGGGTTTGTGCACCTGTGAGTGGTGGGGTACCGACCGGAACTGCGTCCGGCTAGGCGACCGTCGAGGGGCGTGCGTCCTCGCCCTGAGCCCCTTCGAGCAACAGGGCGGGCCTCTCTCCGATTGCCACTTCTACGATAGGGAATAACCCCCCTTTTTTCTATCTCATTCTTTTAAGAATCGGTACCTTGTGCTTCCTTAACCTATGGATAATGATTTGATAATAAAACTCACGCTTCCGTGCCCCTTCCTTGCAGCCCAGCGCCCCCATCACCACGCCTCGTACCCGGCCAGTGTCCTACAGCGCCCCCGGCACCAAGAGCGTCGCCACGAGGCCCGAGAGCACGACGCCGTCGAAGGTGCCGGCCCCACCGATGCTAGCCATGCCCGCCCCTAAATTGGCGACGTCGCCGAGATGCAAGAGATCGGCCCCAATGAGGGGCCCGAGCACTCCCGCCACAAAGGCGATGGGCGGGGCCCACGCGGGTGCCAGCAGCAGGCCGCACAGCGCGGCCGCCCCCGCCGGAATCAGGGGCTGGAGGGCGATCCCCTTTTTCGGCACGGGCGTGGCGAAGTAGTAGCACAGGGCCACGTTGAGGACCAGCGCTGCCCCCAAGGCCCACAGGGCTGAAGGCGCCTGCAGAGCAATCCGACCCGCCTGGTACCCAGCCAGGGCCGTGGGCACGAGACAGCCCCCAAGGTTTACCGCAATAACGGTGTGCGTGCGTCGCCTCACGGGAGGTGCCAGCAGGCGGCCCAGCCCCAGAAGCCGGGTGGGGCGATGTTCTATCACCTCGGGTTGTTCGATGCGCGCAACCGGCACATTAATCAGTCCGCCGACAAAAATACCCAGCGCAATTAGCCCCGAACTGGTCGGCCCCAGCCCCAACTTGCCAAGGGCCACCAGGACGACGTTGGCCAGGAAAAACGGGACCAGCAAGACCATTCCCAGAACCAGAAGCGACAGGCATCCTGTGGGGACCGTGCGCATCGAGGCGGGCGCTTGGGGGAGAGAGAAGACGATGTGTATCGTCGGTGGCCGCTAGAGCGGACGAACCCGCACGCTGTCTAATTCAACGCGGGAGACGAGACGGGCGGCGCCTTGCCCCCAGAGGTCGGGATACTGAGCCATTTGATCCGCCCTGAGACTGTCGACGGTGTAGTTGCGGTAGTCGGCAACACGCACGCCGCCCACTCGACGCGCGTTGTAGGCCTCCCGAAATCGAGTGCCCGCCTCCTCGTCCGCCCCTTGTCCGTAGGCGTAGGCGAAGTAGTCCATGGCGTAGGTGTCCGTCCGGAACCAGTACACGAACACGTCCTCCCAGTCTTTCCCTCCCCCATCTTGGCGGAAGGTCACCCGCACACGGTGGTACGACACCCCGTCGATGGTGTCGCGGCCGCCATACGTGGGCTGCACGGCCGGGTCGTCCAACGGCTCAGGGAGCAAGGAAAAGTAGGCGACGGAGTTGACGGCCGTTTCCACAGCGCTCTGATCGGAGGACGAGAGCGACACCGTGTCGCCCTCTACCGTCCGGTAGAGTCCCGCATTTGTGAGGCCTTCCGTGACCGATCGTCCCAGCGAATCGGTGTAGGCACGCCGGTAATGAAACCGGCCCTGGTCGTGCCGGAGGCGATACGCATCCCCTCGGAAGCGAAAACGCATGACGGCCCGATCCAGCAAGGCAGCGCCCTGGGCGGCCCGGGCACTATCGATGACGGTCGTGGCCGAGAGAGGCCTCTCGGACGATTCACAGCCGCTCGTGACAAAGACCCCCGCGGCGGCTAGCAGAGCGAGGAAAAAAAGACGCGTCGAAGAGGAAGCGTGCGAAGGAATGAAAGTCATCATCCGGGTGCGCGGTGCAAGAGGCAATGCGTTCGGGGAGGCTCTCCGAGAGAGAGTGAGGTTTGGCGGGCTGGTCCGCCCTCTTCATGATTCGTGCTCTCAACGCGGGACCGAGGCGTAAGATGCCGGGCACGCCCGAACAGCCCTCCTGAAGGATGCGTAGGAGGCAACGCACGGCGGACCGCATCGATGCCTCTCCCCACCGCTTGGATCCCTACGCCCTATGGTGCCACGATTGTTTGTTCTCGCTGGGGGAACTCTGCTGGGGATACTGCTGATCAACGCGTGTTCGGGTCCCGAGTCGGCCCCCTCGTCGGAGGACGCCTCGTCTCGTGTGTACCACGTGCACCTTCAGCTGACCGAGGAGAAAACGCAGGCCGCTGAGACCCTGGGACAAGCCCTGCGCTGGTGGAAGCAGCAACCCTCCGCCCAGCGCCCCCCACTGGCCCCCAGTGCCCACTCATCCAGCCGCCCGGTGACCATCAAGTGGAGGCCGCCCTTTTACCGGGTGCGTCTCGGCCCATTCGACACGAAGCGCCAGGCCGAGCGCGTCGTCGAGACGGCTGCCTCGAGGTTTCCGGATGCGTTCGTAGCCCCCGGCCGTACCGCCCCGGCGTCGTAGCCCCGACCTGCTGCATCGGAATGTATTTTACGACCTTCCCCCTGTTTCGCCCTCTTCTGCCCCACCCGGTGCCGGGCGACCGCTGCCCTCCCCCTCACGACCGACCCGTACTCTGCCATGGACATTGCCCTCATCCAACAGTCCGTTGCCTCGTCTCCCGCCACCGCACGCAGCAAAGGGGTACGGGCCCTCGCGGCGGCCGCCGAGGCCGGAGCCGACCTGGTGGTCTTTCCGGAGCTCTCGTTCACACCGTTCTACCCGCGCCTCCCACAATCGGACCGTCCCGAGTCCCCCAAGGATCTCGCCGAGCCCGTGCCCGGCCCTACGACCGAGGTGCTGGCCGAGCAGGCCGCGCGGCACGGAGTCGTGGTGGTGTTCAACCTGATGGAGCGGGACGGTGACCAGACGTACGATACCTCACCGGTGATCGACACGGACGGTACCGTGCTCGGACGAACACGCATGATGCACATCACCGAGTACGAGCACTTCCACGAACAGGGCTACTACACCCCGGGCAACACCGGTGCTCCCGTTTACGACACGGCCATTGGGCGAATCGGGGTGGCCATTTGCTATGACCGGCACTACCCCGAGTACCTGCGGGCACTGGCTCTTCAGGCCGCTGAAGTCGTGGTTGTCCCTCAAGCCGGCACAGTCGGCGAGTGGCCTGAGGGCATGTACGAGGCGGAGCTTCGGGTAGCTGCGCTCCAGCACGGCTTCTTCACTGCGCTCGCTAACCGCGTGGGGCAGGAGGGCGACATGCGCTTTGCCGGACGTTCTTTCGTGGCGGACCCGTTCGGCGAAGTGGTCGCTCAAGCCCCCGAAGGCGACGAGAGCATTCTGCACGCATCGATTTCTCTCGCCGACCGGGACGACGCGCCGGCCCGCCAGCTCTTTCTTCACCACCGCCGTCCCGACCAGTACGAACAGGGCGCCGTCGCTCGTCCCTCTTCCCCGTCGTCGGCGTGATTCCGCATCGGTCTCATGAGCCCACCGCGACGGCTACAGATATGCGGCGAGGTATTGATTCCAGAGCATGAGCACGAGCATGACGAGCCAGAGCAGGTGCCCCATCCCGGTCCCAATGGCCACCTTCTTGCGGGCCGAGTCGGCCGCCTCCGCAGCCACGTCGCCGCCCTCCACGGCGGCCTGCAGGGCATTCCACCCTGGCCGGATCACGAAGAGCTGATCCGCCGCGAGCAGCACGATCAGGGTGACGGACGTGTGGTAGAGCGGACCGTAGGCGGCGAAGTGTCCCCCAGCCACGAAAGCGCCGAGCGAGAACACCAGCGTCAACACCACGAAGATATTCATCTGTCGCACGGAATCCTGCCCGTCTGCCGCCAAGGCTACGCCCGCCTCCCCCCCCAGGTCGAGCACCTTTCGGGCCCGCCCCGCAAGACGAAGGCCCAGTCCAAACCACGCCGCGGCGGTGATGATGTGGAGGACGACGAGAGTTGACTTTAGCATAGGTCAGAGAAGTCAGTCGGAGTGAAGCGCGCCTCTCTCACGGGCGGCACGGGGTAGAGTTTTGTGGACAATCCGTCGACTGCGGCGCCGAACGTGTGAGCCGATCTTCCGGTTATTACCGAACGCAACGACGTCCGCACGTGAACAGACGGTTCAGGTCTCATGGGCGCCAGCACCCTTGGACGGGGACTGATGTATTTAGGACTCAGCCTGGTTCTCATCGGGGGGCTGGTCCTTCTCCTCGGGCGAATTGTCGACTTGGGGAATCTGCCGGGCGACCTTCTGTACGAGGGCGACAACGTACGTATTTACGCACCCCTCGCGACGATGATCGTATTGAGCGTGGTCCTTACGCTTCTGCTGAACCTCGTTCTTCGCCTCTTCCAGTAGACGGAGACTCTTCTGCAGCCCCTACGCGGCCCCTCCGAACGGATCTTTCTACCCGATCGGTAATTGCAGAAAATGTGCCTCTCATCTCGAAACGAGGTCGACAGCTCCTCCCCTCTTCCCCCCGATCGGCCCCGCCAGTGCTGTGCCCCGTTTGTCTTACCTGCACGCATCTCTTCTCGTCTCGTCGCTTGTCGTTCTCAGTCTACTATTCACGGGATTGCTCCCTCGCACGGCGCGTGGCCAGTCTCCCATTACCGGGGACGAGGTGAACTGTGCGGACGGCTCGGCCGATCGCTACCCCTGCGAGAATGTCGACCTGCTTTCGTACCTGCCTCTCAATGAGCTTGGAGGGGGAGCCGGCGTCGAGGCCAACGACGTGTGGGGCTGGACCGACCCACAGACCGGAACTGAGTACGCCCTCGTGGGGCGGACGGACGGGACCGCCTTCGTGGACGTGAGCACCCCTACCGAACCGGTGTACCTAGGAAGCCTCCCAAGCCACACAGGATCGAGCACGTGGCGCGATGTCAAGGTGCACGCCAATCACGCCTACGTCGTGAGCGAAGCGGCCGGGCATGGCCTGCAGGTCTTTGACCTGACCCAGCTGCGCGACATTAGCGACGCGGAGCGTCCGGTGATGTTTTCGGAGACGGCGCACTACGACCGGATGGGCGCGGCCCACAATGTTGTGATCAACGCCAAAACCGAGTTCGCCTACGTCGTCGGGGCCAATGGGAACGGCACCACCTGTGGGGGCGGCCTTCACATGGTTGACCTGCAGGCCCCGACGGCCCCCGCCTTTGCTGGGTGCTTTGCCGATCCCTCCACGGGGCGGGCAGGCACAGGCTACACGCACGACGCACAGTGCGTCGTCTACCAGGGGCCCGACTCGGACTACGACGGGCGGGAGGTCTGCTTCAACGCCAACGAAACGGCCCTGAACATTGCCGACGTCGAAAACAAAAGTGCCCCTGCCACAATCGCCAACGCGACGTACCCCCAGATTGGATACACCCACCAGGCCTGGCTGACTGAAGACCATCGCTACCTCTACGTTGACGATGAGCTTGACGAGCGGCAAGGAACCGCCGATAGTACCCGCACGCTCGTCTTCGACATCACCAACCTGGACAGCCCGGAGCTCGTGACCAGCCACGCGGGAAGGACCGGTGCCATTGACCACAACCAGTACATTGTGGGGGACTACGCATACCAGGCCAACTACCAGAGCGGACTTCGCATCCTAGATGTGTCTGCCCCGGAGCGCCCGACCGAGGTGGCCTTCTTTGACACCTTCCCGAACGGTAACGCGTCCTCGTTCCAGGGCGCGTGGAGCACCTATCCGTTTTTTGAGCGCAACATGGTCCTCGTCAGCAGCATCAGGGAAGGGCTGTTCGTTGTCCAACCGAGCTTCCAGCCCATCCTGTCGGTCACGGGAACCCCGCGCGACCAGGGGGCCCTCATCCGATGGACCGTCTCGGGCGACGCCGAGACGGCGGAAATGGAGCTTCAGCACAAGCCGCCAGCGGCCACGGCATGGCAATCGGTCCAAACCTTCGACGCTCAGGGGGACAGCGGCGTTCAGGACTACGAGTTTGCATTCGTGGAACTCGTCCCCGGCACCCATCAGGTCCGCGTGCGACACACGGCCACCGACAGCAGTGTCTTCACGAGTCGTGCGCGCACCCTTCGCATCCGGCCCCGCGAGGCCTACCGGGCGGACGGCCCGTTCCCGAATCCCGCACGCGAGCAGGCCCGTTTCGAACTGATTCTCCGCGAGACGCAGCGGCTTCGGGTGGCGCTGTATGACACGATGGGCCGCCGTGTGCGTCTGCTGCACAACGGCCCGGTACAGGCCGGAGCGACGAAACACTTTCGCCTTCGCACCTCCGAGCGGGCCAGCGGCACGTACTTTCTGCAGGTCTGGGGCGAATCCGTGCAGCTGACCCGCAAGCTCGTCGTGACGCGGTAGCCCCCTCTTCACTGATCTCTCTGGAACTGCTTCCTCAGTTGCCCCTCTCTGGAACTGCTTTCTCAGTTGCCCAATGCCCCCTCCCCCTGCGTGGCTTCGCGGTGCCCTGCTCGCCGCCGTTCTGGTGCTAGTGGGCTGCGACAGCACAACCTCTTCTTCCTCCTCCCCCAACCCGGCCAACGCCGTCTACGTGTGTAATCAGGCGTCGGCGACGGTGTCCGTGATCGATCCCGCAACCCAGTCGATCGTGGAGACAGTCGACCTTACCGCCCACGGCTTCTCTCCGGGCGCGAAGCCGCACCACGTGGTCGTGGAGCCCGACGGCTCGGCGTGGTACGTCTCCCTAATTGGGGAAAACACCGTGGCCAAGTTCAACGCCCGCAACGAGCGGATGGACACCGTCGCGTTCGAGTCGCCGGGCATGCTGTCGCTGCATCCACGTACGAACCTGCTCTACGCCGGGCACACAATGAGCCTGCCCGATGTGCCAAGCACCATCGCCGTAATTGACCGGTCGGAAATGACGCCCGTCGCGGTCCCCCTTTCCGTCCCTATCGACCGGCCGCATGGCATGACGGTGAGTCCCACCGGTGCCTACGCGTACAGCAGCAGCCTCACGACGAACCGTATCGTGGCCATCAACACTGAGACCCAGGAGGTGCAGCCACCGGTCACGCTTCCCGGCTCACGGCAGCGGTATGTGCAGTTCGATATCGCCCCCGACGGCCGGACGGCCTTCGTCACGGGTCAGGTGGCCGGTCAGGTTCAGGTGCTTGACCTCCAATCCCCCACCGCCCCGATGCTCGCGGACAGTGTGGCGGTCGGCGCAGCACCCTGGCACCCTCAACTCTCCGCCGACGGATCAACCCTGTACTTCGGGAGCAAGGCGACCAATACGGTGTATGCCCTGAACACCAGTACCCTCGACACGACCGTCCTTCGAGGTCCCGGCCTGGCACAGCCCCACGGAAGCACCCTCTCCGGTGACGGACGGTTCCTGTACGTCTCAAACAACAATCAGAACGGAACCTATGACGCCCCGGACGGGGCCGGAACGGTCGTCGCGATCAATCCGCGCACCCAGTCGATTGCGACGGTCATTGAAGTGGGGCAAAACCCGACCGGCATTAACTCGCGATGGCGACCCTGAGAAGTCCCCCCTTGGCCCCGCCTCTCGCAACAAGCGCCGCTCGCTGGGCCCAACATCGGCCACGAGCACTCTCTTTGGAGTTCGTAACTGATCTGTCTCCATGAAGCGTCGGTGGCTCCTTGCAGGTCTCCTCATGTCCATCCTTGGGCTCACGGGCGGGGCGCACGGGGCGTTGGGGCAGGCCTTTGAACAGCGCGTGTCGCCGTTTCCGGTGCGGGACACCACCGGAGAGGCGTACGCGTTTCCGTTCCTAGGCGGCCTGAACACCCCCCGCCCGCAACTCGTGGACCTCGACGCAGACGGCGACCTCGACCTGTTCCTCCAGGAGCGGCGCAACCGGATCATCCATTTCGAAAACACCGGCACACCCACGGCGCCGTCGTTTCGGTGGCGGACCGATCATTTTCAGGGCCTTGAGGTGGGGGCGTGGTTTCGCTTCGGCAACCTGGACGGCAAGGGCCCGCTCGACCTGTTGGCGGAAGAGCCCACCAGCAACATCCGCTACTACCGAAACGTCGGGACCTCGGGGACGCCCGACTTCGAACGCGTCGACGGACCGCTCCGCGACGCGGACGGCGCCCCCATCCCTGCCGATCGGCAAAACATTCCGCTCCTCGCAGCCCTCGACTGCGCCGGGCCACCGGACCTCCTCCTCGGCACCCTCAACGGACGGCTTCGCTACTACGAGCACATCGGGACGCGCGACGAGGGCATCCCGGCGTTCCGGAAGGAGGCAGATCGCTATCAGGGCGTTTGTGTGGGGCCGCCCAGCGTATGCGGGGGCCGTTCGTCGCCCCAGAACTTTGGCTCCGCCCCGCGGCACGGGGCCAATGCCCTCACCAGCGGCGACCTGGGAGGCGACGGTGACCCCGACCTGCTCTGGGGCGACTTCTTCAGCCAGAGCCTCTACCTGATCGAGAACACCGGCTCGTGCGAAGCGCCTGTCCTCCAGCGCGAGGCCGACACGTTCCCTCCCTCCGATCCCGTGCAGACAAGCGGGTACAACGTGCCGTCCCTGGCGGACCTGGATGGCGACGGCGACCTCGACCTGCTCGTCGGCGTGTTGGGCGGGAGCGGCACCGGGAGCAGCGCGGTCGCAAACCTGCTTCAGTACGAAAACCAAGGGACCGACGCGCAGCCCGACTACACGCTCCGAACCCGCCAATTTGTGTCGACGCTGGACGTAGGGGGCGTGAGTGCCCCCGCCCTCGTGGATCTGGACGACGATGGCGACCGCGATCTGGTGGTGGGCAACAACCAGGCTCCCGGTGGCGACGCGGCACGCCTCCACCACGTCGAAAACGTGGGCACGCCCACCGCCCCGATCTTCCGGCGGCGAACGTCCCGGCTTCTGCCCAAGCGCACGGACGGATTCAACTTCGCCCCGGCGTTTGCGGACATTGATAGCGACGGCGACCCCGACCTGTTCGTGGGTACCTTTTCGGGCACGATTCGCTTCTACCGCAATATCGGAACTGACCAGTCCCCTCAGTTCGGGCGTGCCCCCGAAGGCGACCTCACGCTCCCCCAGGGCAACTACGCCACCCCGGCCCTCGTGGACATCGACAGCGACGGCGACCTGGATCTGTTTGCCGGATCCTCGGGTGCAGAGGGCACGGTGGCGTTCTACCGTAACGAAGGGACGCCGCAGCAGCCTGCCTTCACGCTCGTCACCGACACGTACGCCGACCTCCGGGCCGGCAAGAGCCGCACCCACCCTGCGTTCGTGGACCGGGACGGAGATGGAGCACCGGACCTGTACCTGGGGACGAACGCAGGCCTGTCGGTGTACCGGAACACCGGGTCGCCGCAGTCCGCCGAATTTGCCCCTCAGGCCGACTCCCTCGCCGTCCCCTTGCGCCCGCTAGTGGCCCCGACCCTGGCCGACGTGGACGGGGACAATCGAGTCGACCTAATGACCGGAGGCGATGGCGGTGGGGTCAAATTTTTTGCGGGACAAGAAGCGCCCGCGGGGCCGTCCGTGCCGCCGGGGGCGGGCGTCCGTGCCGCCCCAAATCCATTTGCGGACCGGACCACCCTCACGTTCTCGATCGAAGAAGCAGCACCCGTATCGCTCAGCGTGTACGACCTCCTGGGGCGCCGCGTATCAGTCCTTCTGGACCGGCAGCTTGGTCCCGCCGAGTACACAGAGATCTTTCGGGGTACGGGGCGCGCCAGTGGCGTGTACCTCTACGTGCTGAGCGTGAATGGCCGCGTCCGCGACCGGGGACGGCTCATCCACGTCCGGTAGGCTGCATTCCGCCCCCCTCGCCCCACACGGCCAGGAGGGCCAGTCGACCTCACAGCCCCCCTGCTGAAACGGCCCGAGCGTAAACAGGACCAACCCATTCCGTGGAGCATCTGGACGCCTCCGAACCGCTCGTTGCATCATACGCCGCGGGTTTCTTTCTTGGTCTCTCCCAACACAGAACCACTCCTGCGGCGGCCGCGCAGGAGCTTCCTGGCCCTGCTCTCCGTTTTGCCCCTCGCTATGACCACGTCGCTCGACACCTCGATCCTCACCGTCATTCTCGGCGGTGGCAAAGGCACTCGCCTCTATCCACTTACCAAGCTCCGGGCCAAGCCCGCCGTGCCCCTCGCCGGGCGCTATCGCCTCATCGATGTGCCCATCTCGGCGAGCATCAACTCAGGGATCACGCGCATCTTCGTCCTTACCCAGTTCAACTCCGCCAGCCTCAACCGCCATCTCGCCCGCGCTTACCAGTTCGACCGCTTCAGCAACGGCTTCGTGTCCATCCTGGCGGCGGAGCAGACCCCTTCCTCCAAAGACTGGTTTCAGGGCACGGCCGACGCGGTGCGCCGCAGCCTGCCCCACATTGAAGGGCACCGGCACCGGCACGTGCTCATCCTGTCGGGCGACCAGCTCTATTCGATGGACTACCGAAACATGCTGGCCCACCACCGCGAGACGGGAGCGGACGTAACCCTGGGCACCATCCCGGTGACCGCCGACGATGCCACGTCGTTCGGAATCCTGAAGACCGACGAGCAGGACATCATCACCGAATTCCACGAGAAGCCCGACGCCGACGAGCTGGACGGCCTGGAGAGCCCGGTGCAGCCGGAGCTTGAAGATGAGGGGCGCACGTACCTCGCATCGATGGGCATGTACATTTTCGACCGCGAGCCGCTGCGCGAACTACTGGAGGCGAACCCCGACGACCACGACTTTGGCAACCAGATCATCCCCCGGGCCATTGACGAGATGACGGTGGCCAGCTACCCGTTCGCCGACTACTGGAGCGACATCGGCACCATCCGCTCCTTCTACGAGGCCAACCTGATGCTGGCCGAGCCGGAGCCCCCCTTCAGCCTGTACGACCCGAACCGACCGCTCTACACGCGGGCCCGCATGCTGCCCCCCGCCAAGATCCAGAACTCGACGGTACAAGACTCACTGATTGCGGAAGGTAGCCTCATCGAAAATAGTCAGGTCGTGCAGTCCGTCATCGGCATCCGGTCGTACGTGGGCCGCAACACCACCCTCAAGAACACGGTGATGATGGGGGCCGATCATTTCCGCTGGCACGACATGGAAGAACGCGGATTCGTGGAGGGCCCGCCCAATCCGGGGATCGGGGAGGAGTCGTACGTTGAGGGAGCGATTATCGACAAGAACGTGTCGATCGGGAAGCGGTGCATCATCAAGAACCGCAACAACGTACAGGAGGCCGAGGAAGACCTCTACCACATTCGGGACGGAATCGTCGTCATCCCGAAAAATACCGACATCCCCGACGACACGATTATCTGAGTGTGGGAGCACGGGGGCCTGAGAGGGGAAGGCGTGACTGAAGGAATTCCTTCTTTCCGGTCGGCCGTGCCCCACCCCCGTGCTCTCTCCTCCTCCGTACCACAACCTTCTCCCCTGCCCTCTTTGCAGATCGAGGTCTCAAACCTATGAACATCACGATCCTCACCAACGAGTACCCGCCTAACGTCTACGGCGGGGCCGGGGTGCACGTTGAGTACCTCACCCGTGAACTGGCGGCGCTCGACGACGGGGCCCACGAGATCGAGGTGCTCTGCTTTGGCGACCAGGACGAGACGCGTGGCAATCTCCGCGTACGCGGCATCGACCCAGACTTCGAGCTGCCGCGCCAGGACGAACGCCACGCCAAGTTCATGGACGCCATGGCGCGCGACCTCATCATGGCCGGTTCCGTGGCCGATGCCGACATTATTCACGGACACACCTGGTACTCGCACCTCGCTGGCTGCCTTACCAAGCAACTCACCGGCGGCCAGTTGGTCCTCACCACCCACTCGCTAGAGCCGCACCGTCCCTGGAAGCGCGAGCAACTGGGGACCGGCTACGACGGCTCCTCCTGGGTCGAGCGTACGGCCTACGAGAACGCGGACGGTGTGGTGGCCGTCTCCGGCGCAATGAAGAACGACGTGCAATCCCTCTACGATGTGGGCAACGCCGAGACACGGGTCATCCACAACGGCATCGACATCGACCAGTACTGCCCGCGGCCCGACCGCTCAGTGCTGGAGGCGTACGACGTGGACCCCGACCAACCGTTCGTCCTCTTCGTAGGGCGCATTACGCGGCAGAAAGGCATTCTGCACCTCGTGGAGGCCATCCACCACTTCGACGACGATGTCCAAGTGGTGCTCTGCGCGGGCGCCCCCGACACCGAAGAGATTGGGCAGGAGATGACGGCACGTGTGGAGACGGCGCGGGCCGAGACCGACAACCGCATCGTGTGGATCGACGAGATGCTGCCGCGGGAGGACGTGATCACGATGTACTCACACGCCTCGGTCTTCGTCTGCCCCAGCGTGTACGAGCCATTTGGCATCATCAACCTGGAGGCGATGGCCTGCGAGACGCCGGTGGTGGCTTCCCGCGTGGGCGGCATCCCTGAGATCGTGGTTCCCGAAGAAACGGGCCTGTTAGTGGATGTAGACCCGACCGGGGGGGACGACGTGGAGCCGGCCGAGCCTGTGGCGTTTGCGCGGGGCCTGGCCGACGGGGTGAATACGCTGATGGCCGATCCGGAGCGACGCGACGCGATGGGCAGCGCGGCGCGGCGGCGCGTGGAAGAGCAGTTCAGTTGGACCGCCATCGCCGAGCAGACGCTCGATTTTTACAAGTCGCTGGTGGATGAGAGCCCTCCCCAACCATGATGTGTGAGGCGAGATACGTGAAGCGTGATTCGTGGTCGCGGGGATCGAGTAGACGGCACCACAGCTGAGATTCCTCGTCCGAACGTGCGGACCGGGCTGCGGCTAGCGCCAGCAGAGGAAGAACGTACGGTGGCTTCCTAATGGCGACGCGAACGAACGGAAGCACCGCCGTGCGTTGAACGCCCATGGTGGAACGTCTTCCCGCCCGGCTCAAGTGAGTGTTATCGTCATGCCTGAGTTTGATCGTCATGCCGGAGCCGGTGGAACCGGATCGTCGCTCCCATTCGGGTCTTCCGGTCCCGTCCCCCCCTTCTCTCCCGCCGCTGCACGAGCCTCGTCCCACGTATCGTTGTTCGCGAGCAGCCGCTTCGCGTCGGCAAGCGACACGTCAAGCACGTCGAGGACCATGCGGAGGGCCTCCAGGCGCGAGTGGCCGTCCCGGCGCAGCCGCCGGAAGGTGGTCTCAATGTTTTCGTCGCCCGGCGGGGACGGGCGGTCCGCGTCCGTAGCCATGAGCGAGAGCGAAGGTTATTCGTCGGTGTCGATGCGGCCCGCCTCGCGGAGAATCGTCCGGAGGCGGTCTAGTGGCAGGGCCTTCTGCGTATGCCCCTGGCGCCCGGTAACCGTCGTGGCGGTCGTGAGGGCGTTGTACACAGCCTCCTCCGTCGCCTCCACGGTGGCGAGGAAGAGCGGATTCATCCGGTCGTTGGGGATCAGCGAGTCGGGACGCGGGGTCGCGTCGTCGGTGCGCCGGTTCTGCGTCGAGAAGGCCACGACGAAGTCGCCGGAGCCGTTGCTCGAATAGCTACCAGTGCGGGCGAGACCGAGCATGGCCCGTTTCGCCATCCGCTCCAGGCTGCGTGGACTCACCGGCGCGTCGGTGGCCAATACGATCATGCACGAGCCTTCGTCTTCGGGCCCCCGACTCTCGCCCTCGGTTCCCTCAACGACGGAACGGAAGTCGTGGCGGCCGAGTCGTTCTCCCACCGGCACCCCATCGATGCGAAGCACACCTCCGTAGTTGGCCTGCACGAGCGCCCCGACGGTGTAGCCCCCGTGGGGGTCCGGCGTCACCCGCGAGCTGGTGCCAATGCCGCCCTTCCACCCGAGCGCGCTCGTTCCCGTCCCCGCGCCTAGACTGCCCTCCGCCACCGGCCCGCCTGAGGCCTCTTCGATGGCGGAAACCACGTCGTCGGTCGTCACGTGCTGCCCCCGGATGTCGTTGAGGTATCCGTCGTTGGTCTCCCCCACTACGGCGTTCACCGAGTAAATGTCAGAGTGGCCCGGTCGGTCGAGCGTCCAGTCAACCACTGCCTCCACCGCCGTGCCTACGTCGAGCGTGTTGGTGAGCACGATGGGCGTCTCGATCGTGCCCAACTCCTGCACCTGCAGGAACCCGGCCGCCTTGCCGAAGCCGTTGCCCACATGCACCGCCGCGGGCACCTTTTCCCGAAAGAGATCTCCCGCATGCGGCAGAATGGCCGTGACACCCGTCCGCACCGAATCGCCCTCCCTGAGCGTCCGGTGGCCTACCCGTACGCCGCCCACATCCGTAATGGCGTTCAAGGACCCCGTGTTGAAGAGGCCGGGCGCCACGCCAAGGTCTCGAATACGGGGCCGGGGCTCCTCCTGGGCCTGCACAGCCATGGGCAAGAGCGCGAGCGTGAGAAGAAGGGCGGCGAGACGATGCAACATGCCGGGGGGACCTCAGGCAGATGAACAAAAACCGCGGGTGCGGTGTCGTCGAACGCTTATTCTCCTGTTAGACTTTTGTGATAACCTGCCGGGCCGGTGAAGGTACACTGCAGTGAAGACGGTGACAAGGCGTCCCCGCCGTCCCTCCGTGCCTTTCTACACACCAGCCCAGTCTTCAGTATGGAGATGCGCCAGCCCTGCACCGCCGACGACCCAAAAGTAGACGCCCTCAAATCAGGAAGCGAGCACGCATTCCGGTGCCTCTTCGAACAGGAGCGAGAGCGCCTCCGCCGCTTTATCCTCAAGCTGGTCGACGACGCCGACGAGGCCGAGAACATCGTCCAGGAAACGTTTACCGAGGCCTACAGCCAAATTGAGAAGTTTCGCGGGGAGTCCTCGGTGTCGACCTGGCTGTTCTCGATCGCGAAGCACCTCGCTTACGGACACCTCCGCAAAACCGGTCGCCACAAGTACCACGAGCACGAGACGATCGAATTTCTACAGGTCGACCGGAACGAGGAACCTCCCACCACGCTGGAGGACGTGGAGCTGTCCGAGCGGAAGCGCATCGTGCACGACGCCCTGCAGGAACTGCCCGACCACTACCGGCGCGTGGTGCAGTTGCGGGACTTGGAGGAAAAGTCGACCGCCGAGACGGCCGAGCACCTTGGCTTGACGGAGGTCAATGTGCGGGTCCGGTTGCATCGCGCCCGCAAACAGCTCCGCGAACACCTCTGCGAGCGGATGGAGTGCTAGGAGGCCGGGCGTTGGGGGCTTATTCGTCCACCGCCCCATCTTCCCACCCCTCCGTGACGACGTGGGCGTCCGGCGCGCCGAGATTTTGGAGGGCGGCCTTCGTGTCGACCACCATTTCCGGCACGCCGCAGACGTAGAAATACGGCCCTTCGAACCGGTCGATGAGGGCGGGAAGGTGTGCCTGCACATGCCCGGTGCGTCCCGCCCACTCCTCGTCCGACAGCACGTAGGCTACCGTGAAGCGGTCGTGGTTGGCAGCGTAGAGGTCGAGGGTTTCACGATACATCAGGTCCGCCTGGGTGCGCTCGCCAAACAAGAAAGTGGCGTCGCCGCCTCCCGCAGTGAGATACCGTGTCGCCATCGAAATCATCGGCGTGATGCCCGTGCCGGTGGCGACGAAGACCACGTCCCGATCCAGGGCTCGAAGTCCCAAGTTGCCGGACGGTGGCGTGAGTTCGATGGGATCGCCCACCGATCGCTCGTGCATCCAGGAGGAACATGCCCCTTCCGGGTAGCGCTTCACCGCAAGAGCGATGGTGTCGGTCCCGGGCTGGCTCACCGGCGAGTAGGGACGGAATCGACGCCGACCCTCAGCCCCCTCGAAGGCTACGCTCACGTGCTGACCCGGGGTAAACTCGAATGTGTGCCCGTCCACGCGGAGCAGGAACTGCTTGACCCGCGGCGTGAGCGCATGCACAGAGACCAGGGTGGCGCGGAGCGTATCCACGGGCATGGAAACTGGAAAGACAGGTTGTGAGCAGGTGCTGTCGGGTCGTTAGGGCACCGGGGGCGGGTTAGCCGTCCGTGGCGGGACGGTCGTGAGCGTCGGCGAAGGCCCGGGCCTCGTCGGTCGTCTCGAAGAACGTGACCGTCGGGTAGCGCGCCTGGCCCAACCAGGGATGATCGGCGGTCACGTCGGCGTCTACCAGTACACGGTTGGCCTCTACATCGTCAAACACGGCCACTCGCTCGTCCAGTCCGATGCCCGCGAGGGCGTCGCGGAGCCCCTCGACAGTGCGGTACCGGCCGATCTCCTCCCCCTCCTCCGGCGGCTTGACCTCGGCGCGGGCCGAATGCGCTCGAATCGTCACCCGATCCGTCGACGCGTCTCGAAGTACCTGAAAAAGCGCCGAGGACGGTTGGGCATCGGACGCACCGGGGTCCGGCCCCTCTGGAGAACGGACCGTCTGGCCCGTCTCATCGGGGGGCTGGTTGCCGTGATGAGCGCCCACGTCGGTTAGATCGTCCGGAATATCAGTCATGGGATTGAGGAACAGAACTGGTCTTCATTTGTGGTTCATGGAGGGTTCGGCTATGATTACGAACCACCCCTACCGAAGATACAGTGCGCTCGTGATTCGTCGATGAAGGTCGCGCGGCCCCCGGCCGCGGAGCGAGCGCCACGCCCCAATCCGTTCGGTCGGAACGCCTCGTCGACAGCTTGGCGAGCCTCATGGCCAGAGCGGAGTCCCCCCATGCGTCGTGTTGCCTGCTTTCTGGTGTTGCTCTGCCTTCTCGGGACCACCGGGGTTGTGCACACCATCGAGGCGCAGGTGTCCTCCACGCCCCCCCCAACCCGGACGGCTGGAAAGACCGCAAACCTCTTCCACACGCTCGACCCGAACCGTCCCATCGACGGGGTCCGTCTTCAACTCCCGGACCGCTGGACGGTGCAAGCGGCGCACCTCCTCCGGTACGGAACCCGATCGGTCCCGGTTGAGCTCCGACCGGCCTCCGACGGCACGGTCTTTCTCACCCCCAGCACTTCAATCCAGGGCCCCCACGAGCTCGTGGTGCGCGTGCAGTTGAGTCGTGAGTTGGGACAGCACGAGTGGCACCTGACGCCGTTTGTCCAGGGCTCCATGCCCCAAGGCCAGGAGGCCGCGTCGGCACGGCAGTTACGGACTGCCGATCGACAGTCCCAAACGATCAAGGTATCCTCTCCTCCTCGGCCCGACAACTCCAACTTCGCCCTCGACCTGGAGCGCGCCACATCGCCCCTGCTGCTCCGAATGCCCAATCAATTTGCTCTGGGCCGCCGCGAAGCCTTTACCGTCGAGTTTTGGCTGCGCACCCACGGGCTTGATGAGGTGGTGCTCTCGTCCTGGACCGGCGAAGAGCATCGGGCCTACCCCCTCGAATTCGTCGTGGATCAGAGCGGGCGGCTCCGGGTCTACACCGGTCGTTCGGGACGACACCAGGCGCTCCGCACCAAAACCCCGGTGGCCGACGGGCACTGGCACCACGCGGCGGCGATATATGACGCCGACGACGAGCGCCTTCGGCTGATGCTGAACGGGATGGTGGTCGACTCGCTTCGTGCCCGCGCCCTGCCTCCTGCCCGCAGCCCTCGGCCCCTCGCCCTTGGAGGCCGCCGCCCCCGCAACGCAACGCAACAGAACGCCCCCCGACCGTACAGCGGCCGCCTCGACGAGCTTCGGATCTGGCCCACCGAGCGCCCCGCCGCCGCCCTTCGCCAAATGAAGGATCGGCCATTCGCGGAGCCCTCGGGCGAGGAGGGGCCCTTTCGGCTCCATTTCGATACGGACATGGCTACGGACCGCCTCGACTGGGCGGAGGGAGCCCGGCGGGTACCGTCCCGACTCACGTTCCGCTCGGCACTGCGGGATCTGCAGGCGCAAACCGATGGAGAATCTGTTACGCTCCGGTGGACGGCCCAGGCGCAGGACGGCCGTTTTCTCATCGAACGGTCGAGAGACGGAACGTCATTTACCACGATCGACCGCCTCTTCCCATCCCCGAACGGACCGCCGTCCGGGAACACACAGGAGATGACGTACACAGACAACAACGTGCTCGGACCGGTGGTGTATTACCGGATTCGCCAAGTCGCACCGGCCGCCGACACCGAACACACAACGGGCACGATTAAGATTGGACTGGGGGCCGATCCCTCGTCCACCCGTCCCGTCACACTCATCGGCAACTTCCCCAACCCCTTTCGCGAATCCAGCACCATTGCCTACCGGGTAGAAGAGTCCCAACCCATCACCCTCACGGTATGGGACGTGTCGGGCAAACGCATCGCCACACTGGCGGAGGGCATGCACGATCCCGGCTACTACGAGCACACACTGCGCGCCGGCAGCCTACCGAGCGGGCCCTACTTTGCCCGGCTGGAGACGGCACAGGGCGTGCAGTCGCACCGGATGGTTCTTCTCAAGTAGTGCCCGATGCCCACCGTCCCATCTCGCCCTTCGTCCGGATGTGTCGTCGTGAAACAGGGCGGGTGCCGCCGCGCGTTCTACCGCGCGGATCCTTCCGTTTCTCTTGACCAATCGAGATGCCATCGACCACCATGGACCTCACCTACTTCGGGCATTCCACCTTCCAAATCGAGACCGACGCGGCGACGCTTCTCTTCGATCCCTTCTTCGCCGAGAACCCCCACACCGAGACGGATCCCGCCACCCTGGATCCGGACGTGCTGCTCCTCACCCACGCTCACTTCGACCACTTTTCGGACACCGACGCGGTGCTCGACCACAGCGATCCGCTTGTTATCAGCAACTTCGAAATCACGCAGTACGTGCAGCAGGAGTACGGCCACGACGCCATTCAGCCGCTAAATGAAGGCGGGAGCGTGGAATTCGACTGGGGCTACGTGGAGTCCACGCACGCCCGGCACAGTTCCTCCTTCCCGGACGGCTCGTATGGCGGTGTGCCCAATGGCTTCGTGCTGGAGTTCGACGACGAGGTGGTTTACAATACCGGCGACACGGCGCCCTTCGCCGAAATGCAGTGGGTGGGCGACCTGTGGGACGTGGACGTGATGCTGGCCCCCATCGGGAACGTCTTTACGATGGGCATCTACGGCGCCCTTCACGCCACAGAGATGGTAGAGCCGGACCTCGTGGTACCGCTCCACTACGACACCTTCCCGCCGCTCGAGACGGACCTCGATGCCTTTGAGGACGCCTTCAAAGAGGCCGGCTACGCCACACGCATCTTCGGCGCCGGAGAAACCGCCGCGCTGTAAGGGGCAGTGCCCCTCGGGCAGAGTGCCCAACGCCCACATCTGGCTGGCCTGCGACGGGGGCTCGGGGGCGGGATTCTGTGAGGAGTGATCCGTGAAGCAGGAGAAGCGATGCACGGCCTCACGAATCGCGCCCCCGTCCCGCCAGTCCACCGGTCGGTGTCTGTTCTCCTTCAGAGAATCGCTTCCCCTAGTCGTGACCACCCTCGGCATCCTCTCGGACACCCACGGCTACTTTCACCCCAACCTGGCCGACGACCTTAGGGGGGTCGACCGCATCCTGCACGCCGGCGACATTGGGGACCTTGCGATCCTGGACGGTCTGGAGGCGGTTGCGCCGGTGACGGCTGTGTGGGGCAATATCGACGACGCGTCCATCCGGCGTCGCGTCCCGGAGCACCAGCGGTTTACGGTGGAGGGGCTCGACGTATGGATGACCCACATCGCCGGCCGACCCGGGCGGTGGCAACAGGGCATGGGTGAAAAGCTGGCGGCCACCACGCCGGACCTTCTGGTCTGTGGCCACAGTCACATCCTGCGAGTCGAGCGGGTGCCCCCCCTCGATAACATGCTGTACGTCAATCCCGGGGCCGCTGGCAAGCAAGGATTCCACCGAGAAAAGACGTGTCTCCGCCTCACCATTAAGGACGGCCGCGCCACGGAGGCCGACGTGATTCACCTCGACGGGGCGCCTTCTTCCTCGGTCCGCCCCAGCGCATCATGAGCCTTCGCGACCCTCGGCACCGAAGCCGGCGCTACGACGGATCGATCGGGCAGCGTGAATTGGCCCAGTGGATGATCCTCGGCATTCGGGTCCTCGCGGTCCCCACGGTGCTTCTCAGCCTGCTGCTGGCGATAGACACGGCCCTACCGGGCTCCTCCGAAGTCGGCCTCGCCTACCGTAGCACCTTCAATGCTCGCTGGCTGGGGCCGACCGCCGTCGATATCTCGGTGGGCTGGCCGGACCGGACCGGGTGCCTGGAGCAGCGCGAAGACTCGGGACGGCGCTTCCTCTTCACCACGCGTCCCGGTTGTGCCGGCACGGTATCGGTGAGCACAAACGTGGGCCGCCGCATCGCCGGACGGGATACGCTGCGAGTCGTCCGCACGCCCCTCTTCGGGCAGGTCCGCACGGTCCACCACCCGGCCACAAATCAGACGGACCGGTGGTATCCCCTCTGGGACCTCGGGATCGCCGTCCTCATCGGACTCGTGCCGCTCTTGAGCTTCGGGCGGGCGTTTGGAGTGTACGACACCACCGACGGTGTCTCGCGCTACCATGCCGTCTACTTCCTCCCGGCGCTCGCCGCCGAGGCGTTTTATGTGTGGCTCTTTGTACAGGCCGTGGGCGGTGGGTGAGTCCCCGTTCAGTCCTCCAAGCACCAGCGGGGGCCATTGTCCCCCGCTGGTGCTCGATGGGTCAAACGGGGCGTCGGCAGCCCTGTAGTCAATCGTGGTGCTCGGTGCGCTCGGCCTCCGTGCGGTCGAAGAGCCGGCGGAGCAGGGAGCGATCCGCGTCGGTGAATACTGTGTCGCGACGGGCCATCACGCGCTCGGCCACCTCGCACGCCTTCCCGAGCCGGTACGTGGCGAGGCCGTCCGCCCCGCCCCACGAGAAGGGCGGTACGTAGCGCGGAGGAAAGCCCGCCCCGTACAGGTTGCAGTTCGTCCCCACCACGGTACCGGTGTTGAACATGGTGTTGATGCCACTCTTGGAGTGGTCGCCCATGAAAAGGCCCGCAAACTGACGCCCCGTCCCCACGAAGCGGCCCACATCCGGCGCGTAAGCCGACACCTCTCCGTAGTCGTTCTTGAGGTTGGAGTTGTTCGTGTCGGCGCCCAGGTTGCACCAGCGCCCGAGCACCGCGTGGCCCAGGAAGCCGGGATGGCTTTTGTTGGAGAAGCCTTGCAGGATGGTGTCGTGCACCTCCCCCGCAATTTTGCACCACGTCCCCGTGGCGGTCCCGTCGACATTCGCCCCAATCTTGACGTGCGTCTTGGGCCCGATCACGCAGGGCCCACGCACCACGGCCCGTTCGTGAACAATGGCGTCTTGGCCAATGTAGATGGGCCCCTCCTCGGCGTTGAGAATGGTTCCGGGCTTCACTGTGGCGCCACTCCCAAAATGAATGCGCTCAGGATGGACGCCCGTGACCCCGTCATGGACCGCAGCGTGCGGCCGATCCGTCAACGGCACAGAGACCGCGTTGCCGAACCGGGTCTCAATGTCGCGTACGAGGGTCGGGCGCAGCGTGTCGAGCAGGTCCCAGGGACGCTCCACCAGTGTGGCTTCGTCGAGGGCGGTCGTGGGAAGGTGGCTGAATGCATCGGCCGTGAGGGCCGGGCGGTGGAGAAGATCCTCGGGCAGCGCGGCCGCGGCGTCGGGGATCCACGCGGCGACCAGGGTCTCGTTCTGCACGAACGCGCGGGCTTCTTCCCGCCCCAGCTTTTCTTCCAGCCGGCGCTGCGGGGCACCGTTCGCCGCCACGTACCGTCCGTTCAGAAACAGCACGTCGGCGCCGACCGGTAGCACGTTGACGGACGTAGCGGGATACCGTTGGCGCATCACGTCGGCCACGATCGGGCGGGCATGGAGGACAATCCCATGCGGGTCAAACGCGTCGTTGGCGGTTTCGAGGAGGGTGCGTCCGCCCAGTCGGAGGGCGTAGGCCGCCCGGGTTTCGACGAGCGGGCGCAGGCCAGGAACACGGGCGTCTTCGAAGAGACACAACTGCATGGGCCGGAGCGGAATCGGAAAGGAGGAGTTAACGGAGAGCTGCCGTCTGGACACCGCAAAGGTAGCAAACAGCATCCTCGATGTCACGGCTTCGGGGCTCATTGATCTCGAGCGTGTAGCCCCACGTTCCCAAACTGTGAAACAATAGCCTCCTTCCTCTGCAAAGGGCGCATGTGTGCAAACTCCGTTAGGGATCGTCCGTTGTGTGTATTCTACGATGCACGAGCCCTCCGCACGGACTTCTTGACCAACCAACGCATTGAACCTGACATGCAATTTTTCGTCGACACGGCCAACCTGGATGAGATTCGGGAGGCCAACGACATGGGAGTTCTCGACGGTGTCACCACGAACCCGTCCCTCGTTAAAGAGGAAGGCAATATTGACTTCCATGAACACGTCTTCCAGATCTGCGAGATCGTCGACGGGGATGTCTCCGCCGAGGTCACAGCCACCGACTTCGACGGAATGATGGAGGAAGCCCGCCAGCTCCATCAGATCCACGAAAACGTGGTCGTGAAAATCCCCCTGATCAAGGACGGCATCAAGGCCCTCCGAGCCCTCGACGAAGAGGACATCCGGACCAACTGCACACTCTGTTTCTCACCGACGCAGGCCCTGCTGGCGGCCAAGGCAGGGGCCGACTACATCAGTCCGTTCATCGGCCGCATCGACGACATCTCCTCCGACGGGATGGGACTCATTGAGGAGATCGTCCAGATCTACGACAACTACGACTTCGAGACCGACATCCTCGCGGCCTCGATTCGACACCCGACCCACGTGAAGCGGGTCGCCTTGGCCGGGGCCGACGTGGCGACTGTGCCGTTCGAGACGCTGATGGACCTCCTGGACCACCCGCTCACCGATCGCGGGCTGGAGCGCTTTCTGGACGACTGGCGCGAGTACAAGGAGTCGCGGAAGGCGGAGGCTGGACTGACTTAGCCTATACGGGGCGGGAGACTGCACGCCCGACACTTCGCGTCTCCCTGTTGTCTCCTCCACGACCCTCATCCTTGCACCCCCTCTATGAAATTTCTGGCCCTCGGCGACACCGACGGCATCGGCGCGAGTTGCCACTATCTCGATCTCAACGGCACCGGCCTCGTCCTCGACGCGGGCACCGACCCGCAGCGCGACGGTCCCGACTCGCTTCCCCGGTTCGAGTGGGTGAGCGACCGGGCCGACGGCTACGTCGACCACGCCATCATCACCCACGCCCACCACGATCACATGGGCAGCCTGCCGGTGCTGGTGCGCCGCTTCCCGCACGTGATGGCGCACATGACCGACGCGACGAAGCGGCTGCTCGACTTCCTACTCCCCTCCTCGGCTCGGCTGCAGCAAAAGCGTCTAGACCGGGGCGAGACGTCGCATGAGCCGCTCTTTACCGAGGACGATCTGGACGGCCTGGAGCACTTGTTCCTTACGCACGACCTGGACACGCCCTTCGATCTCACCGGGCCGAACGGAGCCTCATCCGTCACGGGCGAATTCTACTCCGCGGGTCACATCTTGGGCTCCGCCGGGGTGGAACTCACGTTCGAGGAATGGGGCCGCGAGCGGCGGGTCTTCTACACGAGCGACACCAACATGCAGGCCCAGACCATCATTCCCGGCGGCGATTATCCCGACGATACGGACGTGCTGGTGTTGGAAACGACCCACGGGGCCGAGTCCGCCCCCGAAGAAACCAGCCGACGGGAGGAGCGCACCCGGTTCCGGGACACCCTCGCTCGGGTGCTGGCCCGTGGGGGCACGGCCCTGATCCCGGTGTTCGTGATGGGCCGAGCACAGGAAATGCTGGTGCTACTGGGCCAACTCAAGCGCGAGGGCGCCATTCCGATGGACGTACCCATCTACACGGCGGGCTCCATGCGGGCCATCGCGGAAATCTACGACGATACGCGCAACACGACTCCCCGCCTCGACCCAAGCGATCAGGTCTTCGGCGTGGAGCAGGAGCGCGTGCCCTACGAAGCGGAGGCCAAACGTGAAATCCTGGACGGCCCCGGCATCATGGTCGTAAGCAGCGGCATGATGTTCGAGCCCACCCTGTCGAACGTCCTCGCCCGGCGCATGGTGGAGAACGAAGAGGATGCCGTACTCCTGGTGGGGCACCCCGCCGACGGCACCCCAGCCCGCCGACTGCTGGATGCTGCCCGGGAGGAACAGGGGGCCCCCGTGATGCTGGCCGACGGGCACGGCCCACAGCCCGTGTACTGCACCGTGGAGCGCTTCCGCTTTTCCGGCCATAGCGACCGCCGCGACCTGCTGTCCATCGTGGACCGGATGGACCCGGACACAGTGCTTCTCGTCCACGGCGATCCTGAAGCCCGCACCTGGATGGCCGAGCATATTCGGGAGGCCCACCCCAAAATCGACGTGCACCGCCCGGATTGGGGCAGTGTGATTGACCTGTAGATCGAACACGCCTCCGCGTCCCAATGAGGGATGGCAGGATTCTACCTGCGATCCGTAGGGCGCCGTTTGTAATACCGGACTCGTCCGCCCCAACACAGTTCTCTAGAGAACGCGCACTGTCCCTCCACAACCCGGAGCGGTTTTCATGCCGACGCTTCAGCCCCCCCCGCCGCAAGTCCTCCACGACTACCTCGCCCCCCGAATCACGGGCACCCTGCACACCGACGAGATGATGCGGGCGCTGTACTCGACGGACGCGAGCATGTACGCCATGTCGCCGATTGGCGTCCTGGTCCCCGAAACGGCGGCGGACGTGCAGGCCGCCCTAAGCGTCGCCCACGAGCACAGCATCCCCGTGCTGCCGCGAGGAGGTGGTTCCTCTCTGGCTGGCCAGGGGGTGAACGAAGCCCTCGTGATCGACTTCAGCAACCACCTTAACCGCATTTTAGAGATCGATCCGGAGGCGCAAACCGCCCGCGTGGAACCGGGCATTACGCTCTCGGAGCTCAACCGAGCCGCCGCTGAGCACGGCCTCATGGTGGGCCCCGACCCCGCGAGCGCCAACCGCGCCACGCTGGGCGGCATGTTCGCCAACAACTCCACCGGCACCCACTCCATCGCCTACGGCAACTTCATCCACCACGTCCGTCAGGCGGAGGTCCTGCTGGCCGACGGGACGAAGACGACCGTTGGCCCCACTACCCCCACTACCTGGCAGGAAAAAATGCGCGGCGACGGCCTGGAAGGCGCCATCTACCGCGGCCTCAGGGCGCTCCTCGCCGACGGCGGACGCGAGACGATCAAAAACGATACCCCGAGCCATTGGCGTCGCAATAACGGATATCGACTGGAGACACTGCTCGACGATCCACCCAACCTCGCAAAGCTACTCTGTGGCAGCGAGGGGACACTGGCCGTCGCCACCGAGATTACCTGCAATCTCGTTGAAAAGCCCGCCACCACCGGTCTCGGCGTGGTCCACTTCGAGTCGCGCGACGATGCGCTTCGGGCTGTCACTACAGTGCTGGACACCGACCCGTCGGCCGTGGAGCTGTTCGACGGCGTGGCGATTGAGCGCACCCTACAAACCCCCGGGTACGCTGAGCGCCTCACATTTTTGGAGGGCACGCCCGGCTCCGTCCTCATCACCGAGTACTTTGGCGACTCGGACGCGGAGATCACCGAACACCTCGACGCGCTCGACCAAAAAATGGCCGACGCGAACCGGGGCTATACCACCGTCCGCGTCACCGAGCCCGACGCCATCGACAACGTCTGGTCGATTCGCAAAGAAGGCCTCGGCCTGCTGATGGGGGTGGAGGGCGACTATAAGCCGTGGGCCTTCATCGAGGACGCCTCGGTGCCGGTCGAGAACCTGGCGGACTACATCGACGAGCTTTCGACCTTCGTTGACGCCACGGACACCCGCGCCGCGTACTACGCCCACGCCTCTGCCGGCTGTCTCCACGTGCGCCCCTTCGTCAACACGAAGGACGAGGCGGAGGTGGAGAAAATGACGAACATTGCGAAAGAGTCGCTCGATCTTGTCAAAAAGTACGGCGGCGTCGTTTCCTCGGAGCACGGCGACGGCATCGCGCGGGGCTGGGCGAATCCCGAGATCCTCGGCGAGGACCTCTACGAGTTGTGCCGAAATACGAAGACCCTATTCGACCCGGAGCGCATCCTCAATCCGGGCAAGGTGGTTGACGCGCCCCCCATGGATGAGCACCTGCGGATGGGACCGGACTACCGGACCCGCCCCTTCGACACCGAGCTCGATTTTTCGGGGGACGGGGGCTTTACAGGGGCCATTGAGAAGTGCAACGGCAACGGCGCGTGCCGCAAGCTGCGGGCCGGCACCATGTGCCCCAGCTTCATGGCCACCCGCGAGGAGCCGGACTCCACCCGCGGCCGCGCCAACGCGCTCCGGAGTGCCCTAGCGGGGGACCTCTCGGAGGACGCCATGACGGGCGACGACATGCACGAGGTGATGGACCTCTGCATTCAGTGCAAGGCCTGCAAGACGGAGTGCCCGTCGAACGTGGACATGGCCAAAATTAAGACGGAGTGGTTGCACCACTACTGGGACGACAACACGATGCCGCTCCGCACGCGCCTCTTTGCCCACCAGCCCGACGCGGCGCGGTGGATTAGTGGCACCCCCTTGGCGCCGATCGTCAACTGGGCAAGCAACCAGCCGGTCCTTCGGACACTAGGCGAGGCCGTCTTGGGCGTCAGTGCCGAGCGCCCCCTCCCTCCCTTCGCCCGACAGACGTTCCACCAGTGGTTCACGGCGAACGAGGATCGGGCGCCCGCCACCGGTCCGCGCGTCGTGCTGTTTCCCGATGCCTTTAACGCATACCACACGCCGGCCCCACTACAAGCTGCCACAGAAGTGCTCTGGGCCACCGGGCACCGCGTGGAACGTCCCCCCGCTTCCGTGGGCAGTGCGCGGACGCTGCTCTCGAAAGGCCTCGTGCCGCAGGCCCGGCGTCGGGCCCGCACAACCGTGGATGCTCTTGCCCCCCTCGCGGAGCAAGGAGTGCCCATCGTAGGACTGGAGCCGAGCTCCATCCTCACGCTCCGCGACGAGTTTCTGGACCTGCTGCCGGACGATTCGCGCGCCGACGCTGTAGCGGACATGGCCGCTACGTTCAGTGAATTCATGGCTACTCAGGCTCAGAACGGGGCCCTTGATGGTGTGGACTGGAGCGGCCACGGCGCCGTGCTCCTGCACGGCCACTGCCACCAGAAAGCGCTCGTTGGCACCGAGGCCACCGAGCAGGCGCTCGCCCACGCGGGCTTCGAGGTGCGAGCCGTCGACGCAGGCTGCTGCGGCATGGCGGGTGCGTTCGGGTACGAGGCC
>Ga0207753_1000011_pt1 | contig 87068 bp, 84 predicted proteins | sample PonA233FremontCA_2_FD_187273 | JGI IMG/M metagenome (GOLD analysis project Ga0207753, IMG submission 187273) | Salt pond sediment microbial community from Fremont, CA, USA - Pond A23 Sediment 3 (SPAdes) | ecosystem: Environmental > Aquatic > Non-marine Saline and Alkaline > Saline | place: USA... | reverse complement strand
TCCACGAGCGGATCGAGACGCTCGATCGCCTCCTCGAACTCGGCGAGGCGGACCTCGACGCGCCGACCGAGCGGCTTGAAGAACCGATACGGGCGTACGACGACGCGATCGCGGACGTCTTCAACGCGTTCCGCCGTGAAGCTCCCGCGGCGTCGTTTCTCGGGTTCGTCGATCGGGCCGCACGCACCCCCTTCGTCGATTACGAGTCGCCGCCCGAGGACCTCCTCGAATACGTCCGCGAGCGAGAGGCGGGTGAGTATGCCGTTGTGGACTTGCTTGAGTACGCCGACTACTCGACCTCTAAGCTCTCACACTATGTCGACGATGCGGCCCTGCTGAAACGCCGGGTCGCGACGAACCGGACGTACCTCGAGCGGCTCTCTGCAGATCCGCTGTCGATCGGTTGGCCCCCCGAGTCGGCCGAGACGCTCCGCTTTCGGATCGAGGAGTTGCTCGGCCTCGTCGGGACGATCGCCGACGATGCGACCGTCTCGACGCTGCGGGAGATCCGTGAACTGACGCGGACTGACTCGTACGAACGCATCCGGGAGGCCGCCCGCGCCGAGGCGGAACTGACCGACGAGCAGCGACGGAAACTTGAACGCGGTGAGGTTGAGACCGAGCGCTCGGCCGCCCGCGAGGAACTCGAACGTCTCGAGGCCCTTCTCTCGGAGTGACGGGCGCGATCGGTACGACCGGCGCGGCCGGGCAACGCTACGTACCGTTCGTTATCGCCTCGTAGATCGCTTCGAGAAGGGCCTCGGCGCGATCGTCCTCGCGTGCCTCGGCGTACAGCCGGACGAGCGGCTCGGTACCGCTCGGCCGGACGAGCACCCAGCCGTCGCCGTAGTCGAGTCGATAGCCGTCGATGGTCGTCAACTCGGCGTCGGCCCACTGGGCGTACGATTCGGCCGCCGACAGCATTGTCTCGCGCTCCTCGGGATCGTCGTACTCGAGGTTCCGGCGACGGGTGACGTACTCGTCGTAGCCGGCGGCAATCTCGCTCGCTGGCCGGTCGACGAGTAGATCGAGAAACCGCGCCGCGGTGTAGGCCCCATCGCGGGCGATCCGGAACTCAGGGAAGAACACCCCTCCGTTGCCTTCGCCGGCGATCGGGACCGACCGCCCGGCTGAACGGAGTTCGCGGATCCGAGTGATGAGGTACGTGCTTCCGATGGGGGTCAACTCCAACTCGGCCCCGGCCGCCTCGACCACGTCGACGAGCCGCTGGGAAACGTTGACCGCGGAAACGACCGCGTCACCCTCGTCAAGTTCCGCGGCCGCAAGCGCGGCAAAGGAGGCTTCCCCATCTATGTGGCGTCCCTCCTCGTCGACGAAGATCGCCCGGTCGGCGTCGCCGTCGTGTGCGATCCCGACGTCGGCATCGCTCGCGCGGACGAGCCGTCGCAGGTCTGCAAGATTCTCCGCGATCGGCTCCGGGTCGCGCCCGGGGAAGTGACCGTCGGGCTGTGCGTTGACGGTCACGACACGACAGCCCAATTCACGGAGGAACTCTGGACTACTGAAACAGCCGGCACCGTGGCCGGGGTCGAGTGCGACGGTGAGGTCGGCCCCGTTGATCCGGTCGCGTCGCCCCTCCGTTTCGAGTTGTTTGAGCAGTCCGCGGACGTACGCTTCGTCCGCCCTCGCTACCGAGCGACTGCGGCCGACCGATGTGTAATCGACACCCCCGTCGCTCCCGTCGGCAAGACGGCTCTCAATCCGCTCAAGCGTCGGCTTCGGAAGTTCGACGCCGTCGCTCCCGATCAGTTTGACGCCGTTGTACACCGGCGGATTGTGGCTAGCCGTGATGATCACGGCTGGCACACCGTGGCGTTCAGCGTACGCCTGTACGCCCGGGGTGGGGAGAACGCCGAGGCGGTCGACGTTGGCTCCGACGGAGGCGAGCGTTCCGGCCGTGACGTCGGCGAGGGGTCGGCCGGTCGTCCGCGTGTCGCGCGCGATGGCGACGGTATCGGCACCGAGCGTCCTGCCGGCGGCGGCGGCGATGCGGCCGACGAACGCCGGCGTCAGTTCCTCGCCCACGACGCCGCGAACGCCGCTCGATCCGAATACGTCCATGTCTGTCCTCTCCAATGGGGACGATAAAATGGGTTCCGACGGAGCGGCGATGTCCTACCGGAACGGGGGGACTCCCCCCGATTAAGATGATAGAATGGAGAGCTATCGCGTCAACGGGCGTCTTAGTTCACGATGTCCGGTTACTTTACATTATACGCCACACGATGTGTCGGCCTCGGACACGTTGTTCGACATCCCGGATTCATCTCGAAAGGCGAAACTTTCAGGTCGGCTGGAGCGAAACATCCGGATGATGGACCCCTTGGAGGACGGATCGAACCGCGAGGTCGAAGCCGTCGTCGATCTGCTTCGGAAACGCGCCCCGCTGTTAGAGCTGCTGGCGGATGGCGCGCGCGATCAGCGCGACCTGCGTGACGAACTCGGTGTCTCTCGGTCGACGGTGTACAAGTCGCTCCAGCAACTCCGTGATGCGGGCCTCGTCGCGGAGCGGGACGGCGTCTACGCACTGACCGGGTTCGGCCGATTGGCTTGGCAGCGCCACGACGACTACCTCGCGCGCCTTCGGCGTCTCGACGCCGGGCGGCGGCTCCTCGAGACGCTGCCGGCGGACCAGCAGTTTCCGCCGACACTCTTCGAGCGGGGCCGTATCACCGTCCCGGGACGGCATGCACCCGAGCGCCCGCTTGATCGGCTTTCGGAACTCGGCGGTAAGGCCGATCACCTCCGGGTACTATCTCCCTCCGGGATGCCGCGGTTTCTCGCCAGCATCCACGAGAACGTCGAGGCGGGCAAACAGACCGCACAGATTGTCGTCGAATCGGACGCGATCCCCCGGCTTCGATCGGGGTACGACCGGTTCGATACAGCCGTGGGCGCGGAGGGGTTCGAACTCCGTGTCATCTCGAATGAGTTGCCGTACGCACTCGTGCTGTTCGACGAGGCCGACGTCGGACTGTTCGGGTACGAGGAGGGTGTCCTCGTCGGGGCCGCCTTCAGCGACGACCCGGACGCACTCTCGTGGGGCGAGCGCATCTTCCAGCGAACAGTTGAGCGCTCGAAGAAGATATAAACGCTTTCGGCGGTGAAACGGCGATAGTATCCATGAGCGACGACGACATCAGCCTTACCGAAAAGCGCGTCTACGCCGGCGGCAGCGACGCGACGACTGCCGCCGTCGCCTCCGAGGTCGGCCTGGCGCGGGTGTCAATCTCCGCCGACATCGTCGGCGAATTCTCGCTCGAACGCCGCGGCCCGACGACCGCAGTCACGGCCGTCGACGGGCGGTTCGCGGTCGGTACGTCGGAGGACGTGTTCGTCGACGCCGACGACAATCTCGAGGGTACCGGGTTTGGGGGTGCCGTGGCGCTCGGCAATCAGGATGGCCTCGTTGCGAGTGACGGTGAACGGATTGCCCACTACGACGGGAGTTGGCAAACGCTCTCGGAACTTGAGTCCGTCCGGTCGATCGACGGTGGAATGGCCGCCGCTGACTCCGGGGTCCACCGCCTCGATGGGACCCATGTGGGTCTCGACGACGTTGTCGACGTGTCGGCGGCCGGGACACCGTTGGCGGCCACCGATGACGGGCTATACTACCTCGCAAACGGTTGGATGCGCGCCGTTGAGGGATCGTTTCGAACCGTCGCAAGTGACGGCGAGCGTGCTCACGCGGCGACTCAGGACACTCTCTACGAGCGGGATGTGGACGGGACCTGGCATCCGGTCGATCTCCCGGTCGATGGGACAGTCGTTGATATCGCTTACGACAGGGGGGTCTATGCCGTGACGGTTGACGGGGCCTGCCTTGCGAACGCCGGGGATGGCTGGCGGCACCGATCGCTCGGATTGACCGGTGTCGCCGGGGTCGCTCTCCTATAGAACGCTGCGTCGATAGAGATAGTTGAAGCGGTGGACGGAATCCATAGCGAACTCGGACCGAAGCACAACAATCTGATCGACACCAGAACGCAACCTGCCTGCTTGTGGCAGCAATCGCCTACGTATAGTGGCATCCGCTTACCCCTTGTGAGCCCCGCTCCGAACCGGACTGTCAGACTGCCCCGGAACCAGTTTCACCGCGCTCTCGGAACTTTATATACTCGGGAACCCGAACCATACGTATGACCCGGCTTCCGGGAGTCGATCCGCCCGAGCAGGTGGTCTGTCACGTCGACATGGACTGCTTCTATGCAGCCTGCGAGCGGCTCCGGGAGCCGGAACTTGAGGGCGAACCACTCGTTGTCGGGATGGGCTACGAGCCGGGGGAAACACACGGCGCCGTCGCCACGGCCAGCTACGAGGCCCGCAAATACGGCGTCGAGTCCGCGATGGCGATCTCTGAGGCACTCAAACGGCTGCCACGGCGTGTGGCCGCCGATCCGGATGACCCGTCCGGATTCTATCGGCCCGTCGATATGGCGTTTTATGAGTCCGTCAGCGAGGACGTCCGGGCCGTCCTGTCGGCGGCGGCCGAGACAGTCCGGAACGTCTCGATCGACGAGGCGTACCTCGATCTCGGCGACGTTGAGTGGGGGGGTGCCCGGTCGTTCGGCCGTTCGCTGAAGCGGGACATCGAATCCGCGGCGGGCGTCGTCGCCTCCGTCGGGGTCGCCCCGGATATGACGACGGCTAAACTCGCCTCCGACGCCGAGAAGCCGGATGGGCTGGTGGTCGTCGAACCGGACACCGTGCGGTCGTTTCTCGCGCCGATTCCGGTCGAAGAACTCCACGGCGTCGGCCCGGTCACGGCGTCGGAGTTGCGATCGATGGGCTTTGAAACCGCGGGCGAGATCGCCTCGGGCACAGAATCAGTCTTCCTCGACGCCTTCGGCGAACGGGGTCGGGATCTCTACGCGCAGGCCCGCGGCGAGGACGACAGAACGGTCGAACCGAAGGGGAAGCCGAAGAGCCTCTCGAGCGAGTCAGCGTTCACCGAAGCGACCGAGGAGCGGAGGCGAACGGAGACGAAGGTCCGCAACCTGGCATCGGAAGTCGTAGCACGCGCGAGCGCGAGGGATGCTCTCTATCGGACAATCGGTATCAAGGTCGTCAGGCCGCCGTTCGATGTGAACACCCGATCGCGGTCACTTTCGGGGCCCGTAGACAACCCCGAACTGGTTGAGCGGACGGCGCTTGAGCTACTCTCGGAGTTCACGGGCGAGCCGGTGCGAAAGCTCGGGGTCCGGCTGTCAAACCTCTCCTTCGACGAGCGCGATCAGGCGACGATATCGGAGTGGGAGAGCCATGACGACGGGAGCGACTCAACACCCGGGCGTCGACGACAGGCCGGCAACGGGCAAGCCAAGCTCTCTCGGTTCGAGTGACGGCGCGGACAGCCTTTTGTCTACACGGGACGGAACCGTGGCATGAACCACCTCGCAACGGCCGAGGATGGACGGTGGCGCCTCTCGAAACACGCACACGTCGTCGTTCACGAAACCAACGACGGGAACGAACTTCTCACCGTCTACGACTGTGGCGCCGCACAGAAGCCGCCGTCGGCGCAGCTGATCGGCAACCTCGTGCGCGTCGACGCGGCACACGAGATTGTCCGACAGCCAACGGGGTACATAGCCAAGTTGCGCGAGCACTCAGTCCTTGAACGCCAGGACGAGGACCACTGGGTCGTCCGGAGCCGGTAGCGAGCAGGCGGGGCGTTCCGTCGTTCCGGCGTCGGTGCCCCACACAACGGCCTCGACCGATCGCCGGTCCCGTTCAGATCACACGGTTGGTGCTTCCGTTGTCGGTTATAAACCTTCGTTCGACCCCGGACTTGTGCGATGTCCGTCTGATAGGGGCGACCCTGGCGCCGCACGACGTCCGTCTGACGGAGAACTATACCGTCAGAGCGTCTGGCTTTCGACGATGGGCGAGGAAACGATCACCGTCGGCGAGACGCGGGACGGGGAGACCACAGTCGAGTTGCCGATCGTCGATCTGCTGACCGGGCGTGGATTTGTGACCGGGAAGTCCGGGTCAGGGAAGTCGAACTCTGCGAGCGTCGTCGCCGAGAAACTCCTCGACCGCGGCTACAGCCTGCTCGCGGTCGACATCGACGGGGAGTACTACGGCCTCAAGGAGGAGTACGAGATCCTCCACGTCGGCGGCGACGAGGAGTGCGACTTACAGGTCAACGAGGAACACGCCGAAAAGATAGCCGAACTCGCACTCGAGGGAAACGTCCCGATAATCCTCGATGTCTCCAGTTTTCTGGACGAATCGAAGGCTCGTAATCTTCTGACGGAAACGACGAAACACCTTTTCGCCAAGGGGAAAAAACAGAAACAGCCCTTCTTGATGCTCGTCGAGGAGATACACGAGTACATTCCCGAAGGAGGCGGCATCGACGAGTGCGGCCGGATGCTGATCAAGATCTCGAAACGGGGCCGCAAACACGGCCTCGGGATCGTCGGGATCAGCCAACGGCCCGCCGACGTGAAGAAGGACTTCATCACCCAGTGCGACTGGCTCGTCTGGCACCGTCTGACCTGGAACAACGACACGAAAGTCGTCAGCCGGATTCTCGGGAGTGAGTACGCCGACGAGATCGAGGATATGGACGACGGCGAGAGCTTTTTGATGACCGACTGGAACGAGTCGATCCGTCGCGTCCAGTTCGAGCGCAAGCGGACGTTCGATGCGGGGGCGACCCCCGGACTCGACGACTTCGAGCGTCCGGAGCTCAAAAGCGTCAGTGGCGATCTCGTCGACGAACTCCAGGAGATCACGGACGAACGGGAGCGCCGCGAGAACCGGGTGAACGAACTCGAGCGGGAACTCCAACAGCGCGATGAGCGCATCAGGGATCTCGAGCGCCAACTCGCCGATGCGCGCGACCTGAAGCGGATGGCTGACCGATTCTCACGGGCGATGATGGAGCAGGTAACAGGGCGTCCGCTGTCGGCCGCGCCGGGACGACAGAGCGAACTCGAGGAGGCACTCGACGGTCCCATACGCCGTGATCCTGAACTTGAAGCCGAACTCGAGGCGGTTCGGAGCGGCGACCGTGAGCCGATGGCATCGCCGGTGCCTGACGCCGCCGACGAGTGGGACGACTCCGCCGAGTCGGACGCGACGACTGATACAGATGCGGACAGTGATGGTGAATCAGCAAACGCGACCGGAAAGGACAACGGGAGCCGAGATGGACTGTCCAGCAGCGGGGCCTCGAACGGTAGCGGGGCCTCGAACGGCAGCGGGGGCGATGATCGGGTACAAAACGATCCCATCGATTCGAACGCTGACTCGGTGATTGATGCTGCGGCAGCTTCGAGCGTGTCCACCGGGGATGTAACTGGGACCTCCGATGAAGATCGAGGAAAATCCGAAAGCGAGGCGGGCTCGGATGCCACTACGAACCGCAACACCGGCGCTGAGGGTCCCCTCGAAGATCGGCTCCGGGCGGAGGTCGACGCGCTTGACGACGTTGTCACCGGAATGTTGCGACAGTACCGTCGATACGGCCCGATGGAACCGGGCGACGCTCACGCGGCGGCAGGTGGGTCGGGGGATCGGGGGCCGGCGTACGCGGCGAACCGGCGGCTCAGACAGCGTGGCTTGATCGCTCACATCGGCTGTGGGCAGTACGATTACGCACTCACAGAACTCGTCAGAGAGGAATTGGCTGACCCGGTTCGTCCTGAGACGACGCCGAGCGATGAGGATGTCGTCGAAATCGTCGAGGCGGTCGAAGCGGAAGTATCGGCGGCCCGAGATTCCACCTCGAAGTATTCGAAAGTGAGTGGCCGTGAGGAGGACAGCACACTACACCGTGCGGCTGAGCGATCCAGCGTGAGTCGCTGATCGGCCGGATCGGATCGTTACGCGATCGGGTCCACGAGCGATTCGAGCGCGGCCCGGGGATCGTCGGCTTTTGCGACGCCCGACGCGAGGAGGACGCCCTTGGCCCCGAGATCGGCGGCGGCGACGAGGTCCTCGCCGGTCGAGATGCCCGCCCCACAGAGGACGGGCGTGTCCGAGGCGGCGTCGACGGAATCGGTGACAACGTCCGGGTCGGCTTTCGAAACCGGCGTTCCGGTCCCGATTAGTTCGGGCGGTTCGACGGCGACGGAATCCGGGCCGAGCCGGGCGCCGGCGGCGATCTGTCGGGGGTTGTTCGCACAGACGATCGTCTCAAGTCCGGCCCGTTCGGCCGCCCGCAGGCTCCCGTCGATGTCGGCCAGCCGGAGACGGTTCTCCGAGTGGTTGAGAAGCGTCCCGTCGGCTCCGGCCCGCGAGGCGGCCTCCGCGAGCGTTGATCCGGTGTGAGAGCCGTGGCCAACCGGCGAGACGTGTTGGGCCCACGTCTCGGCGCCGGTCTCGGCGACGGACGCGAGATCGGCTGTCTGTGGTGCAACCGCGATCCGGACGCCGGTGTCCTCGGAAACGTCGTCGGCGATCGAGGCGATCTCGACCGGATCACAGGGGTAGGCCTTCAGGTTGATCAACACGAACATACCACGACGGCCGTCGCGCAGGAAAAAATAGCTACCTATCGAGCGACCCGTGTCGAGGCCGTGACGCTGTCGGGAGGCACTCCCGCCCCTGACGACGCCGTCGGTGATCAGTTTATTTCCGGCGCCGAGCGCCGCCTGCTCGAGAATGATGGCCGAAACTCGCGTCACGGGGGGTTGCCCCCGTCACAGTATAACCGCGTCCGGGACGCCCGTTTCGAGTGACTGTTTCGTGTGGTTCTTATCCAAACCGTCCGAGGTGTCCGTATGGAACGAGTGTCGGACCGCGGAATCGTGGGGCGACGGGCCGTCCTCGCCGCGGCCGGCGTCGCCCTTGCGGGGTGTGCCGACAGCGACGGCGGCGAACCGGAAACGACACCCATCCCGGACGCCGAGCGCGAGGCCTTCGACAGCGGGTGGCCCACCTTCGCGAGGGATGCGACCAACACCGGCTACGCGCCAGATATCTCGGGGCCGTACACAGAGATCGGCGAGCGCTGGCGCTTCGAAACCGACGGGTCGATCGCCGCGAGCCCGGCGATCGCCGGCAATACGCTCTACGTGGGTAGCACCGACGGCTCGCTGTACGCCCTTGATCCATACGTCGGTGCGGAGATCTGGTCGTTCGGGACCGACGGCCCCGTGACGACCACGCCCGCGGTCGTCGATGGGACCGTTTACATCGGCTCGGGCGACGAGCGGCTGTACGCGATCGACGCAGCTGACGGGACGGAGCGGTGGCGCTTCGACGTTGGCGATCGGGTCGGCTCAAGTCCGACGGTCGTCGGCGACACCGTCTACGTCGGCGGCGTCAACAGCTCGGTGTTCGCCGTTGACCGGAACTCGGGCGAGCAACGCTGGCGGTTTGGGACCGGGGCGTCGGTGCTCAGTACGCCGGCGGTCGCCGACGGCACGGTGTACGTCGGGGCGGGTGATCTGAACGTCTACGCGCTTGAGGCGGCGAGCGGCGACGAGCAGTGGCGGTTCAGAACCCGCGGTATCGTCAGCAGTGACCCGGCGGTCGTCGACGGCACGGTTTATACCGGATCAAGGGACAGCACCCTCTACGCCCTCAACGCGGACAACGGCGAACCGACGTTGCAGTTCGACGCCAACGAGCAGATTCAGGGAAGCCCGGCCATCGCTAGGGGAACGGTGTTCGTCGGGTCGACCGATGGCTTCCTCTATGCGATCGGAACCGACGGCGGCGAAGACGATGGCCGGTGGCGGTTCCGGACCGGTGATTCGGTCATCGCTAGCCCGGTGGCGACCCAAAACCACGTCTTTGTGGCCTCGACGAGCGGCAACGTCTTCTGTATCCTGCCGGAGGATGGCGGGACCGTCTGGCGGTTTGAAGCCGAGGCCGCCGTCCACGAGGGTCCGGCGGTCACCGACGAGTGGCTCTACTTTGGGGACGTGAACGGAACTGTCTATGCGATCGGCTCGGGGTGAACCCCGTACCTCGTTTCCCATCCGTATGATGCCCCATTTCGAACACCGACACATCCCGTCAGATCAGCGACCGCCTGGAGTTCGTGACGACGATGAGGCTGCTTACGCCCATCAGCACGGCCGCAATGAGGGGGTTGATCAGCCCCGCGACGGCGAGGGGAATCGCAACGAGGTTGTACCCAACCGCCCATAGGAGGTTCTCGCGGATCCGGCGTCGGACGCGATCGGCGATCCCAAAGAAGCTTGGGACGGTGGAAAGGTCGTCGTCCGTGACCACGGCGTCGGCGGCGTCGATCGTCAACTCGGTCCCGTGAGACATCGCGATCCCGAGATCAGCGCCCGCGAGCGCCGCCGCGTCGTTTGTTCCGTCGCCGACCATCGTCACCGTGCCGTCGGCCCGGAGCCGTCTGATCAACTCTCGTTTGGCCTCGGGGCGGACCTCCGCAAACACGTCGTCGACATCGGGGTGATCATCGAAACGTCGGGCCGCACGCTCGTCATCGCCGGTGATCACGACCACGTCGGTTTCGTCGTCGAACGCGGCGATCGCGTCGTCCCAGCCCGACCGGGGAGTATCCCGAAGCACGACGACGCCAGCCGCGGCTCCGTCCCAGCCGACGAGCGTCGGGTGAGCGCCGTCGGCTCGGGCCGAATCGACGGCGTCCGCGAGGTCGCCGGGGACCGTCCAGCCTGCCCGTGTGAACGCGTCTGGATGGCCGACCATCGTCCGGTCCCCCTCGACCGTCGCCGCAACGCTTCGGGGATTTCGTTCGAACCCGGAGACATCGCCGGTCGGCTCGGGCGCCGCGTCGAGAATCGCCCCCCCGATCGGATGATTTGATCGCCCCTCGACGGCGGCGGCGCGCTTGAGTATTGACTCGCGGTCCGCACCGACGACATCCACGACGGACATCTCGCCGGTCGTCAGCGTCCCCGTCTTGTCGAAGGCAACGGTATCGGTGTCGGTGACCCGCTCGAAGACCGAGCCGTCGAAGACGAGAAGGCCGGACTCGGAGGCCGCGTTCGATCCGGCAGCGAGTGCCAGCGGCGTTGCGATGCCGAGCGAGCACGGACAGGAGACGACGAGCACCGACACGCCGATGAGGATGGCCTCGCCCGGAGGGCGACCAAGCCAGAGCCAGCCGAGCGTCGTCACGACGGCGACCGTCACGACGACCGGGACGAACACGAGCGCGAAGCGGTTGGCGACCCGCTGGACGCCGGCGTCGGTGCTTTGGACCGACCACAACAGTTCCATCAGCCGATCGACCGTGCTCGTGCGTTCCTCGCCCACCTCGACGACGAGGGCGTTGTCTGTGACGATCGACCCGCCGATCACCGCCGAACCGGGGGATTTCGGCACCGGGATCGACTCGCCGGTCACGACCGACTCGTCGACCGCCGCGGTGCCGTCCGCGACCTGGCCGTCGACGGGGATCCGCTCGCCCGGCCGAACCAACACACGCTCGCCGGAGGCGATCGACTCGATCGGGGTTTGCTCCGTCGAGCCGTCCTCACGGAGTCGCCGGGCGTGGGTCACCCGCGACTCCGCCAACTCGGAGTAGTAGCCGAGCGCGCGTTCTTTGAACCGCGACTCGACGTGGTCGCCGACGGTCACGACGGCGAGGATCATCACCGCGACGTCGAAGTAGACGGTGCGGCCCTCAAGCAGGAACAGCGACGCCGCGGAGTAGAGATACGCCGCGCCGACGGCGAGGGCGATCAACACGTCCATGTTCGGCTGGCCGACTTTCAGGCTCACGTAGGCCCCCCTGAAGAACGGGTAGCCGACGCCGGCGACGATAATCGTACTCCAGACGAACAGCGGGATGAACACCATGAAATAAAGATTCGACCCATAGAGGAAGTCCCGCGGGTAGACCCCGACGTAGGTCGGATAGACGAAGAGGAAATAGGGAGCCATCACGGGCATCATCACGATCACGGCGATTGCGGCGCGGTACTCCTCCAATGAGAGTCGATCCAGGAAGCCGTTGGGCTCCTCGCCCGGTTCGGAGGCGTAGTAGCCGAACTGACTCAGCGCGTCCGGGATCGCCGCCCGGTCGCACGCGTCGGGGTCGTAGGTCACCCGCGCCATGTCGGTGGAGTAGCTCGCCTCCGCCCCGTAGACGCCCTCGATATCGGTCGCGGCGGACTCGATGAACAGCTCACACGTCGAGCAGTGGAGGCCGTCGATGGAGAGATAAGCGGTCTCGGCATCAACGTCGTCGGGGACCGCCTCTCCTCCATCGCCCGGCGCGTCGGCGTCGTCTTGGAGGGCCTCGGCGTCGACTTCCTCGGGGTCGACGTCGCCGAGGGTCCGATACACCTCCAGACAGCCCCGACAGCAGAACGCTCCGTCGACATCGGGGTCGGTGACCGGCTCCGCCGGCGTCGACAGATCGCACAGCGTACACGAACCCATCAGTGCTGCTTGGGGCTCTGAGAGTAATTCGGTTTGGGTTTCGGCTCGGTGTTTCGGGCTGCCGCACGGAAGCTATATATAAATCCGAGCGATGCGGCGGAAGTAGTCCGGGAACGCGGGCCCCACGGGTGGGATCTCTCGACGGACTGTTGAAGGAGCAGCCTACCTCGTGTCCGTCGTCCGCCTCCCTTCACTCTGTCTGAGGTGGGTTCATCACCGACTACATCGACAGGAATTGACCAAACCGGAAGGTTTCGGAACGAGTAGAGCTATCCATTGAGATACCGGACACGCACTACGACGCACGGGGTAACAGGCGCGGAAGAATCGGAGGCAGTATCCGGAGGATTGAGCGAAAATAGCCTTCTGACAGCGTGTTATAGAAGGACTCACAATTATTTACCGCGGTGCAACTCAAACTAAAAGCGGTTATATGGCGATAGCTACAGAATGCAGTGCGAGATACAGAGGACACAGTCAGCGAACCGCCATTGTTTTCTCCTGTCCATCTGGGGTGGAGCAACTGTTATAACGGTGTGCGAATCGAACGCGAGGTTGGCTTTCAAGTATCGAGAACGGGCCCGTGGCGAGTGACAATCATCGAACGATCAAAACGGGAACGTCCCGTCTCTCAACAATATACTCGCCCACCGGGCCAAAGACTTTATCGCCAACATCCTGCTCGGTTTCACCCAATACAACAAGATCGTAGTTGCGAGCGGCTTTGTTCATCTCAAATGCCACATCACTTCCTGTTCGCACCTCTCGATGGATTTGAACGGGTGGAATATCTTCGTCCGCAAGCACTGAACTCACCTCCTTGAGGATTCTTTTACCCTCAGCTTCTCCCTCTGGATCATCCGGGTCCGCTATGTGTATGAGATCAACTGAAATCAGTTCATCACGATCAACGATATTGAGAAGATTGGCCACTTTCTCTTCAGCATTCTTCGTGTGACGAGACGCAATCAGTATCTTGCCGAGGGTATTTGTCCCTCCCGGAATGAGAATCGCCTCGACCGCATCTGCCTCGGCGATTCTTTGCCGTGCCTCCATCCGATGGTGGTTGAAAATGAGGTCGTGTTCCGTCCGTACTCCTCGTTGCTCGAATCGCTCGGCCTGCTTTCGCAGTTCTGTCGTGAACGCTTCCTCGTATTCGGCCTGTGCCTCTTGGACAGACTCGTCATCATCGAGATGGTAAAATCCCACAAGTTCTGCGTTCGGGTATGCAAGAGATTCAAGAAACCCCGCCGTAGGGAACTCTGGGTCCGGAAACTCGACGAATACAAGGACGGTTGGGTGTTCCATGGTGCCCGTACAACATCCACCCAACTAATTCTTCCCCCGATACTGGCTCGGCATCAGCGGTACTGACTTCTGAATTAATCCCTCTATCTGTGACGTTGTTTATTAGGATTATGCCAGATTCCGACCGTCGTGACACTTCGTTTGTCTGTCTGTAGCGGTTCTCTTGTAGCCTTCTGATACCAGTTGGTGACCGATTCGCGCGCTGTATCTTGCACGCGAGTCTTGACAGGACTTGGAGAGACGGAGTGTGCGATGTTTTCTATGACACGCTCTCCGATGCAGAAGTTTGATTTGGGTTGTCCTGAGTAGGGAAGATCCTGATTTTTTATTTATTCGCCCGCTTATCCCGAAGATTTTTACATTTGGCCCTATTTTAATAAATCGTAAGAGGGCGGCTCATCAGTAGATCGTCTATTGGGGACGACGACATGAATCTTCGTTTCAAAATAGAGAATTGGCAGTAGCGGTGCTGTGCAGTGCAGTTCTACCGAGCGAAGCGAGGTAATGGGGACGGAGGGATTTGAACCCCCGATCTACTGATATCTCCGGTATGCGCCTCGGAACTCCAGAGGGTCGTCAACGCGGCGCGATGATCAGTCGGCCGCTCGGTATATCAGTCTGGAGTCTCGTCACCGGGCGCGTGGCCTCTGGAGTCAGCCGCCATGCCTGGCTTGGCCACGTCCCCTCGTCGATCCGTACCTCCGGTTCGGATAAATGGGTTTCGATTCGCGGTACCGCTATACGGCCGGCGGCCGAAACGACCCTATGGACGAGTCGGTCACGCTCACCGTCCGCGAGGACGGAGCGGAGACGACGATCGAGGCTCCGAGGGGGGCCGTCCTCCGGGACGTCCTCCGCTCGCACGGCTTCGACGTGTACGGATCGGTGTCGAAGGTGGCGAACTGCGGCGGTAGAGGGCTGTGCGGCACCTGCGGCGTCCGGGTGGCGGACGCGGACGGCGGGTCGATCCCGGCGGCGGGGCTCCACGACGCGGCGGCCAAGCGGTGGGGATACCCCCGATTATCGTGTCGGATCCGGGTTACCGAGCCGATGACCGTCGAGGTGATCGAGAAGGTCGTCTGGGGGCAACTCCGACCGAGGTGACAGGGAAATCTCGACGAGAGTGCAGCGTCGAGGGCCGGGGCGGCGTCCCGAGATGTCGGAAGGTATATGAAAATCACCGCTACAACATATGCGTATGTACACAGTTGTAGCAGGTATCGATAGCGACAAGGAGCGTGCGAGGGCTCAAGCCGAGACGATTGCGGACATGCCGATGGACACCGAAGAGATCGAGGTGGTACTCACCCACAGCTTCGAGGAGAACCGTTCCGGGGCCTCGGTCGCGCAGGTGTCGTCGGTCCAGCGGGCCCAGAGCGTTCTTGAGGACGCAGAAATAGATGTCATTCTCGAAGAGGCCGGCAGCGACGATCCCGCCGCGACCGTCCTCAACTTCGCCGACGAGTACGACGCCGATCTAGTCGCTGTGGCCGGGCGGAAACGCTCGCCGACGAAGAAGGTCGTCTTCGGCAGCGTCAGCCAAGAGATCATCCTCAACACCCACCGGCCGGTCCTAGTCTGCGAATAGACCCGCGAGATGCGAAGGTGCTCGACGCCACCGTTGATGTAGGATTTTTTGAGCAACGAAGCTAGTTACTCGATCCCATGTCGATCCCGCACTGGCGTCAAAACTATCTATCCGTCTCGTTCCATCCGCAGTCTTGGCACTTGTACCCCGTGACGAACTCCGTAACGCTCGGCATGTAGCCGACAGAGAGCACGTTGCCACCACACTCGGGACACTCGCGGTCGGCGTCCTCGATCGCCTCAGCGTCCATGACGCCCTCTCCTTCGATGAGTTCGGCGAGTTTTCCCGGCGTTACCATACGTCCCTCGACGACACGGTTGTCGGCCATACGACGATAACGGACGCCGATGGTGGTAAGCCTGACCGTTCCGGTTACCGGCCGGTTCGGTGAACCACCGTAGGGGTGGGGCGAGGAACTCTCAGAGCCACGGGGCCCGGTCGCCGTCCGGGACGCCGGGGGAGCCCTCCTCATCGGCGTCTCCCTCGACCGCAGGGGATGGCTCGCCGTCGGCGTCGGGGCTTGGGTCGGGGTCCGCGCCGGGACCACCATCGGTCGCAGCCGGGGCGGCCCCGGCGTCGTCGGCGTCGATCGCACCCTCGGGGTTGAACGCCAGCAGGCCGGTCAACGCGAGGACGATGAGCGCCAGCGGCTCCTCGCCGGTGATCGGGCCGACCTCAAGGATGGTCAGCGGAAGCACACCCAACGCGACGGCGCTCCCGAAGCGGAACCGGTCGATGTCGACGTTGTCGCGGAGCCACGGGCTGAACAGTGCGACCGCGACTGCGAAGCCGACGCCGATAGCCGCGGCGCCGGTCCCATACAGAACGAACATCGGCTCGGAGACGAACCCGAACTCGAAGCCGTTCGGCTGGAAACTGGCGACGAGCCCGAGGGCGATCACGACACCAGGGCCGGGGAGATACTCACCGACAGTGGCGCTCGCGGTCCGAGCCGCGACGGCAAGGATCACGAGGGCGGCGAAGCGCTCGAAGACCTCCATCGCCAACATCGACTCGATGGTCGGTGCGATGGCGGCCTGGACCGCAGCAAGCGGAATGACGAGTGCCCCGACGATGAGGATGTTTCGGACGCGCTCGCGTCTGCTGCCCTCCATCTCTGCGAGGACGACGGCGAGCGTCGCGCTGCCCCCGAAAATGAGCAGGCCGACCTCGACCATGCCGAGGAGCGACGAGACCGCCCCCGCGAGGACGAGCGCCGCGAAGATGCCGTCCAAAAGCGGCAGCGCCATGACCGTGGCGAGCAGCCTAGTGCCTTCACCGACGCGTCGCTCGACGCGTAACGCGACCGGATGTCTGGAGGTACTCATCCGTCAGGCGGGATGTCCCTCACCGTAGGATCGGTGGTAACGATGGCGATACCCTCCCGAACGGCCGTGCTCGGATCCAAGCTTTGGATCAAACCGCGGCGACGGGTCGAACCCGAACCGTTTGAGGGTATTCTCCGCATTGGTGATCCACATCGCGGTTGTAAATGTAGCGCTGGTGCCGAGGGCGTACTCGCCGGCGGTGCGCTGTGCGATGGGACTTGCGGAGTCCATATACAACTGTAATCCCCTGCGTTTGATAAATGTTGTGTGGGTCGTCGCCGCACGCGAGCGACGAACGGCAACCGTTTGCTGCGGCCGTTCGACGGACATGCCCGGAACGGATCCGATTGGGGACGAACGTCCATTCGTAGTGTACAATGGGTGGATCCGTTCATTGGAAGTGCTCACCCCGAAGCAGTGTCGCGGCCTCGTGGGCGAATTTCCAGCGTACGGCCCTTCGAGGCCGTGTCCTCCGTCCCCACGGGGCCACGCTCTCGCAACGCTTTTGAATCGGGGATTCCGACCGTTTACATGGCGAGCGACGAACCCTTCTCAGAAAAGCTCCGCGTCCCCGAGGCTCTGACGTTCGACGACGTACTGCTCCGTCCAAAGGAGAGCCGCGTCGAACCCGACGATGCGGACATGGCGACCCGCGTCTCGACGAACGTCACGCTGAATCTCCCCGTCATCTCGGCCGCGATGGACACCGTCACCGAGGCCGAGTTGGCCATCGAGATGGCCCGTCAAGGCGGTCTCGGCGTCCTCCACCGCAATATGACCGTCGAAGAGACGGCCGAGCACGTCGAGCAAATCAAGCGCGCCGACGAAGTCATTATCCGCGACGTCGTCACTGCCGACCCCGATCAGACTGTCCGCGAGGTCGACGCGATGATGGAGCGAGAGGGTGTCTCGGGCGCGCCCGTCGTCGACGACGACGACGTCGTGTTGGGGATCATCTCCGGAACCGACATCCGCCCGTACCTGGAGGTCGGCGAGTACGACGCAGTTCGGGAGGCGATGACGGACGAGGTCGTTACGACTGGCGAGGACGTGACGCCGCGGGAAGCCCTCGAGTTGATGTACGAACACAAGATCGAGCGCGTGCCGATCGTCGACGGGGCGGACCGCCTGACCGGCCTCATTACGATGGCGGGCGTGCTCGCCCGGCGCGAACACGACAACGCGGCCCGCGACGACGACGAGGCGTTGGTTGCCGGGGTCGCGGTCGGCCCCTTTGAGACGGACCGCGCTAGGGCGGCCGACGACGCCGGCGTCGATATCGTCTTTATCGACTGTGCACACGCTCACAACCTCGATGTCATCGACTCCGCCCGTGAAATCAAAGCCGAGGTGGACGCCGATGTCGTGGTCGGCAACGTCGGGACGCGGGAGGCCGCCGAGGCGATCGCCGACTTTGCCGACGGGATCAAGGTCGGCATCGGCCCGGGGTCAATCTGCACCACACGGATCGTCTCCGGATCCGGAATGCCGCAGATCACCGCGGTCGCAGAGGTCGCAGATGTCGCGTCGCGACATGACGTTCCCGTCATCGCCGACGGCGGCATCCGGTACTCCGGGGACGCAATAAAGGCCATCGCCGCGGGCGCCGACGCCGTCATGCTCGGGTCGTACTTCGCCGGGACGGACGAGGCCCCCGGCCGCGTCATCACGATGAACGGCAAACGCTACAAGCAGTACCGCGGGATGGGATCGGTCGGCGCGATGAACGACGGCGGCGGCGACCGCTATCTCAAGGACGAACCCGAAGACGAGGAGTTCGTCCCCGAGGGCGTTGAGGCCGCAAAGCCATATAAGGGGCCGCTCGCCTCGGAACTGTACCAACTTGTCGGCGGGATGCAGTCTGGGATGGGCTACGTCGGTGCGAAGACGATCCCGGAGTTCAAAGAGCGAAGCGAATTCGTGCGGGTCTCCTCGGCCGGCCAGACCGAGAGCCACGCCCACGACGTCGTGATCACTGACGAGGCGCCGAACTACAGTCCGGACAACTAATCTCAGCCACGCCGCGTTTCGGGACGGCACGGACGGCCATCGGCTGTCGCTCATCGCCGATCAACCGCTGACCTCGAATCTTATAACCGTCGGCGCTCTACAGTTAGCTATGCCAAGCGTCGCCGCCCAGTTCGTCACCGCCTTCGAGTGGCTGTTCGGGACCTTCGGCCCCTTCTTGATCCCGGCGACGCTCTTCGTTCTCGGTGCCGTGGGGTATCTATTTCTCTATGCCATCGAGCGAACTCGTCGTAACGACTGGTCCGGCGAAGGCCAATAAGCCGGAGCGCTTGGAGGAAGTGGGTAGGAATCGGGGAATAACCTATATTCTGGCCCTTGGTACAAAGATGTATGAACGATGACGCGATGGGCCGGTTCCCGGTCCCCGAGCGGGAGTCGCTGCCGGCGGATATCCGCGAACGGATCGACGAGGAGACCGAACGCGCCGGATTCACGCCGAACGTCTTCTCGGCGTTCGCCTACAAGCCGAGTCATTTCCGGGCTTTCTTTGCGTACCACGACGCCCTGACGGAGGACACGCCGCTCGAACGCGAGGAGATTGAGATGCTGGTCGTCACGGTGTCCGGGATCAACGACTGTCTGTACTGTGTCGTCGCTCACGGGGCCTTGCTCCGGATATTCGCCGACGCCCCGAAACTCGCCGATCAACTGGCGACGAACCACCGAACGGCGGACCTTTCGGAGCCCCATCGCGAGATGCTGGACTTCGCGGAAACGCTCACCGAGTCACCCGGTACGATCGACCAAGCGGACCTCGACCGACTCCGCGAGGCGGGGTTCTCGATGGAGGAGATATGGGATATCGCCAGCGTCGTGGCATTGTTCAACCTCTCGAACCGGATGGCGGTGTTCGCCGACATGCGTCCCAACGACGTGTTTTATACCATGGGGCGGGACGACGGCGGCGACTAGCGTCGCACAATACTGGGAGCTACTGTGCCATGGTAAGCTCTCCGTACTGCTCCTAGAAGCGTTTAGGTGCGCATCGGTCATGCCGTCACATGATGGCTGATTCCCGATCGACGACCGTGACACCCCGCACAGAACCAATCGGTCGATCCGTATCGCCTGACCGGTTCGATCCGAGTGATCACCCCGTCTGTGTGGATTCAACGACGCCCGTCGAGGTGACCCAGTACGTCCGCGGTGACGTGAGTGCGCCGAGCAAACGCCAGATCGAGTCGGTCGCACGCCGTCTTGAGGCTCTCTCGGAGACGCAGTTGGTGGCCAAGGTGCATACCGAGCAGTGGCCACCACGCCGACACGCGGTCGAGTCGGAAAGCGACGCCACGACGTGTGGCGCACTCGTCGACCGGCTTGATCGGTGGGCCGACGATGTCGGATGTTCACTTCGGCCGGCGATTCGCCGACGAGCACCCAAATCGCTGCTCGATGACGAGCCGTCCGAGCCCGACCTCTGTGTCCCGGTGATGCTGTTGACATTGACGCGTGCGACCCCGGATGCGTCGGGGTTGGCTGGCGTCGTCCCATATACGGTCCCCGACGAAAGCGGCGGCGCGACGACGTACACCGTCGCTGACTGGCTGACGGCGGCCGAACGCGCTGTCGGGGTGGACACCGGGGAATCACGCGGCCGCAAGCGCGGTCCGGTCTCGTCGCGGCGGGCGTGACCCCAACTCGCCGTCCCGGCCGTTTCTGATCCATGCTGTAGGGCCGCCCCGGATAGGGAATCACGGTTTGATCTGTGGCGGCCCCAGCCATGGACCTGTACGTCGTTCACCCGACGATATCGGCGTCCCCCAAGACGTCGCTGAACTGTTCTGAAAAACGATTTCCCGGAGAGACTGAGCCACCGAAGCGTCGAGACGGCGCTCAACGACCGATACTGCGGCGACTGGTTGCCCGACGAACGCGCCGATCCTTGGACCCATAGCTACGTCGCCGCCGACTGTGTTGGATTGATCGACGCTCAACGGATTTTATTACGCGCCACCCCGTCCCCGATTCTATGGTGTTCGAGGCGTCGGGTGGCCTGGCTCCGGCCGTCCTGTTTCTCGTCGGCGTCGTGATCGTCGTCGTGAGCGTCGAGACGTTCATCGAAGCAGTCGCGGAGGCGGCGCTGGCGCTCGGCGCATCAGGGTTCTTTCTCACGGTGGTCCTCGCCGGGACCGACCTCGAAAACGTCGTCCTCGGTCTCACCGCGGCGGTCAGGGAGTTACCAGGGTTGGCGCTCGGAACCGTCTTCGGGGAGGCGCTATTCGTGTTGGCGGCCGCCGTCGGTCTCGCAGGCGTCGTCGTTCCCTTCGAGACGAACGTCCCGCGGAGCTACCTCGGATTGATGATCCTCTCACCGCTTTTGTTTCTGGCGCTGGCACTTGACGGCACGCTCTCGCGGCTCGACGGCGCGATACTCACCGCGATTTTTCTACCCTACCTGGCGGTCGTGTACGCCCTCGAACGCCGGACTGAGACGCAGTACCTCTCCGCCGAGGAGATTGCTCTCCAGGAGGATGAAACTGGGACGGAGGTGGACGACAGACGCGGAGCAGAGGCAGACGATGGACGCGGGACGGAGGCGGACAACGGAACCGGAACGCGAGGGTCGGATCGCGAGGAAGACGGGGGATGGTCGAATCTAGACATCGACCTTGATCTCGACATCGATGATCTCGTCGCCGAGCGCGTTCCCGAGCGATACCGGGGGGTCGCATACCTCGCGGTGGCGGTCGTCGCCGCGATTGGGATGACTGTCGGCTCCGAGCTGGCCGTCTCCGGCGCCGGTGACTTGCTCGAGTTGCTCGGCGTCACCGGCCTCACTTTCGGGGCGACCGTACTGAGCTTTGTCGCCTCGCTTGAGGAGTTGTTCTTGACCGTCGAACCGGTCCGACGCGGCCGCCCGCATATCGGCGTCGGCAACGTCGTCGGGAGTGTCCTCTTTTTTGTGAGCGCGAACGCGGGTCTGATTGCGATGGTCCGCCCCCTCGATACGACGGGGACGGTGTTGACCGTCCACTGGCCGTTCTTTCTCCTGACGCTCAGTATCGTGGCCGTCGCGTTTCTCCGGGGGCGGGTCGACCGCCCGACCGGTGTGCTCCTGCTTGGGGTGTATCTGGCCTACTGGCTAGCGAACTACGCGGTTTGAACCGGGCGACACCCGACTGAGCGTCGGATCTGAATGGACGGTTGGGTGGGCGACTCCTACGCCAGCGGTCGACTTTGGCCCCGTCGGTGAGACAGGTGGCTATCGTGCTGTGACTCACCACGAGCGCTTTATCAACCTCGCCGAATCGTTTGGCCCCGTCAGCGAGTTGAGCGAGGATGTCGACCGCACATTTCCTCTCGAAGACATCTCTGACGTTCGCTGTGTTGCGGTCAGCTCCGATATTATCGTCTAGTTTAAAGCTGGGAGACGGCGTCCGGATCGGCCGAATCCCTGAGAGACTCTATTCGAGGTCGAAGCGATCGAGCGTCATCACCTTGTGCCACGCGTCCACGAAGTCGTGAACCAGTTCTGCCTCCCCGTCCTCGGCCGCGTACACCTCGGAGATGGCTCGAAGCCGGGCGTTCGAACCGAATATGAGGTCGATTCGGCTCCCCGTCCAGTTGAGTTCGCCCGTGTCACGGTCGTAGCCCTCATACACGTGTTTGGACTCCTCGGACTGCTCCCACTTCGTGTCCATGCTAAGCAGGTTCGCGAAGAAGTCGTTGGTCAGTGTCCCCGGCTCATCGGTGAAGACGCCGAGGTCGGACTCCTGATAGTTTGCGCCAAGGGCGCGCATCCCGCCGACCAGCGCTGTCATTTCGTTGACCGTCAGGTTTAGCAGTTCAGCATCGTCGACAAGCAGCTCTTCAGCTGGCTGGTTGACAGTGTCTTGGATGTAGTTGCGGAACCCGTCGACAGTCGGTTTGAGCGCCTCGAAGGAGTCGACATCGGTCTGTTCTTCGGAGGCGTCCGTTCGTCCCGGTTCGAACGGGACCTCGACGTCGTAGCCGGCCTCGGCAGCCGCTCTCTCGACGGCCGCGTTGCCGCCTAGAACGATCAGGTCGGCGAGCGAGACCCGAACGTCGTCGGACCGGGATCCGTTGAATTCCTCTTTGAGTTCCTCAATCGTGTCGAGGACGGTCGCGAGTTCGGCGGGTTCGTTCACTTCCCACTCCCGTTGCGGTCGGAGACGGATCCGTGCGCCGTTGGCACCGCCCCGTTTGTCGCTGTCGCGGTACGTCGATGCTGACGCCCACGCGGTCTTGACGAGCTGTTGGGTCGACAGCCCTGAGTCAAGGAGTTCCGCTTTGAGCTCCGCAACCGCCTCGTCGCCGATCAGGTCGTGATCGACATCCGGAATCGGGTCCTGCCAGACCATCGTGTCATCGGGCACCTCCGGGCCGAGGAACCGCGAAGGCGGGCCCATATCCCGATGGGTCAGCTTGTACCAGGCCTTCGCGAAGGCTATCCCGAACTCCATCGGGTTCTCTTGGAAGGTTTCCATTATCTCTCGGTAGTCCGGGTCTCGCTTGAGAGCGATGTCCGTCGTGAGCATCATCGGGGTGACTGACTCGTCTTCGTTGTGGGCGTCCGGGGCTTCCGAGATATTCTGCCCCTCCGTTGGCGTCCACTGCCAGGCACCGCCGGGGCCTTTCTCCGGCTCCCACTCGTAGTCCATCAGGTTGTTGACGTAGCCCATGTCCCACTCGGTTGGCGAAGATGTCCAGGGACCCTCGATACCGCTTGTGATCATTGCGCCCTGGGTGGCTCCCTCGTGCTCCCAGCCGAGGCCCTGCTGCTCGATGGGTGCAGCCTCCGGTTCCGGGCCCATGTTCTCCTCCGGATCGTCTGCGCCGTGGACCTTCCCGAACGTGTGCCCGCCGGCGATGAGCGCAGCCGTCTGCTTGTCGTTCATCGCCATCCGGGAGAACGTCTGTCGGATGTTCTTCGCCGATGCCATCGGGTCCGGCTGGCCGTCCGGGCCTTCCGGGTTCACGTATATGAGCCCCATCACTGACGCGCCGAGTCCATCCTGGATCTCGCCGGGTTCGTCGAACCGCTCGTTCGTCTCGAACTCGTCCTCTGGACCCCAGTTTACGGCTTTATCAGTGTCGAAGGCGTCCTCGCGTCCGCCGGCGAAGCCGAAGGTCTGAAACCCCATCGACTCGACAGCCACGTTCCCCGCGAGAATCATCAGGTCGGACCACGAGAGGCTCTTGCCGTACTTCTGTTTCACCGGCCACAGCAGCCTGCGGGCCTTATCAAGGTTCGCGTTGTCAGGCCAGCTATTGATGGGTGCGAACCGCTGACGACCGCCGGCTGCGCCGCCACGACCGTCGCTCGCGCGATACGTGCCGGCACTGTGCCAGGCCATCCGAATAAAAAACGGCCCGTAGTGTTCGTAGTCGGCCGGCCACCAGTCCTGCGACGTCGTCATTACGTCTTCGATGTCTGCCTTTACCGATTCCAGATCAAGGGACTCGAACGCCTCCCCGTAGTTGAACGCCTCCCCCTGCGGGTCGGTCTGTTGTGCGTTTTGATCAAGAATATCGAGGTTCAGGCGGTTTGGCCACCACTCTTCGTTTGATTTGCGACCTTGTGAACTCATCGTTGTTATCTTACTGCTTTGGCAATTTAATGTTATCGATAGCTAAAGGATATATCTCCGCTGGCCAAAGTCAAATGTCAGATGCGTAAACAATCGGTGCCATTGAATCTACTTCTCGCATTGCGTATGATCTTTTTAAACTGCTGTGACACATAGCATTGTGAAAATTTCTCATAGCTGGCGCCGGTTTCTCACTAAAATATATGAATAACGTACTTTATATATACCGTACATTTCGACGCTTGCCGACGGGAAAGACGATGAAACGGACCCTCGCCTGACGCCCTATTGCGCGGTATCCGCCCGTTCGGTGCGCTTACCCGAAGACCTCGGCACCACGCCCGATCGCTGTCTGATAGGCGCGGGCGTCGACACCGACGTCGTCGAAGGCGTCGAGCATCGTCCCCGCGATGGTCCGACGGTCCTGCTCGTGGCAAGCGGCGATCACCGTAGGGCCGGCCCCGGAAATCGTCACGCCGGTCGCCCCGGCGTCGAACGCGGCCGAACGGACGGCTTCGTACCCGGCGATCAATTTGGCGCGGGCGGGCGTGACGATCGAGTCGTCCATCCCGCGCCCGACGAGGTCGGGGTCGTCTCTCGCCATCCCGACCGCAAGCGTCGCCGCGTTTCCGACGACCTCGACGACTTCTTCCATGCGTGCCCCGTCCGGGACGACCCCTCTGGCGTCCCGCGTCGAGACGACGATCTCGGGTAGGCAGGTGACGAGCGGGATCGACGCGTCGACCGCCGTCACCCCGTCTTGGCGGGCGATCGTGAACCCGCCCATGATCGAGGGGGCGACGTTGTCGGCGTGGGCCGCCCCCGAAACGACCGCTTCGCCCTCGGCGGCGATCGGGACGAGCGCTTCCTTTGAGAGGCCGCGATCGTACAGTTCATTCAGGCCGACCGCGGCGGCCGCGGCCGATGCCGCCGAAGAACCGAGCCCCGAGGCCGGCCGAACGCCCTTGTCGATCTCGATGTGAGCCGGAGCCTCAAGCGCCTCCGCGACCGCGCCGACGGTGTTCTTTTCGGGGTCTTCCGGGATGTACTGGCTTCCGACGCCGGTCACCTCGATTGTAGTGCGGTCGGCCCTCTCGACGCGGACGACATCCGCCGGTCGCTCCAGCGCCGCACCGAAAACGTCGAAGCCACTTCCAAGGTTGGCGCTCGTCGCGGGAGCCCGCACCGTTACCATGTGCCTTCGTTTCCGTCGCCCCGGAATAAAACCCGACCTTTCGCGCCGCGACGGGGAGCGACACGGCCGGGGAACCCCCCGGCCTGCTCGTCTCGCCGCGGCATAACCGACATTGATCACACGCCGAGTTGAGCCGGAACCATCGCCGGGGCTTTTATAAGAAGCCCTCGATGTGGTCGGCGACCTCGTTGGGCGTGTCGCCGACCGGGACGCCCGCGTCGTTCAGGGCGTTAATCTTCGACTCCGCGGTGCCGGTGCCCGACCCGGAGACGATCGCGCCCGCGTGACCCATCCGTTTGCCCGGCGGAGCGGTCCGGCCAGCGATGAAGCCAGCGACAGGCGTATCCATGTGCTCGCCGATGAACGCCGCGGCCTCCTCCTCGTCCTCGCCGCCGATCTCGCCGCACATCGCAACGGCCTCGGTGTCGGGGTCATTCTCGAACAGTTCGAGGGCGTCGACGAAGTCCGTCCCGATGATGGGATCGCCGCCGATGCCGACCGCCGAGGTCTGGCCGATCCCACGCTGGGTGAGGTTGTCGACGACCTGGTAGGTGAGCGTCCCCGAACGGGAGACCAACCCGACGTTGCCCTCGGCGAAGATGTTGCCCGGCAGGATGCCGAGTTTCGCCTCGCCGGGCGTAATGAGGCCCGGGCAGTTCGGTCCGATCAGGTGGGTGTCGGTCTCCGATAGCTTTCGGTAGACCGTCGCCATATCCTGTTGCGGGACGCCCTCGGTGATGGCGACAACGAGGTCGACGGGCGAGTCGAGCGCCTCAAACAGCGCGTCGGCGGCGAACGCCGGCGGGACGAAGACCACCGACGCGTTGGCGTCCTCCTCGCGGGCGGCCTGGTGGACGGTGTCGTAAACCGGGACACCGTCGACCTCCTGGCCGCCGCGTCCGGGCACCGCACCTGCCACGATGTTCGTGCCGTACTCCATCATCTGGCCGGTGTGGAACTTCCCCTCACCGCCGGTGATCCCCTGTACCACGACGCGTGTATCGTTGTCGACGAGAATACTCATTGTTCTTCCTCCTCGGCGTATTCGACCGCACGCTGGACGGCGTCCTCCAGCGTCTCCTCGACTGTTACGAGGTCCGTGTTCAGGATCTCCATTCCTTCCTCCGCGTTAGTCCCGGCGAGTCGGACGACGACCTCCTTCGGGATCTCGTCGAACTGTTCGAGGGCTTCGTTGATCCCCATCGCGACCTCGTCGCCACGGGTAATTCCGCCGAAGATATTGAACACGACCGAATCGACGTTCTCGTCCGAGAAGACCATATCGAGGGCGTTCGTGACGCGTTCGGCCTTCGCGCCGCCGCCGATGTCGAGGAAGTTGGCCGGCGACCCGCCGTAGTAGTCGACCAGATCGAGCGTCGTCATGACGAGGCCAGCGCCGTTGCCGATGATACCCGTGTTGCCAGACAACCTGACGTAGTCGAAACCGTACTCGTTGGCCTTCGCCTCGAGTTCGTCGCTCGCGGCCTCCTCTTCCATCTCTGCGAGGTCGGGATGGCGAAACAACGCGTCCTCGTCGATGTTCATGACCGCGTCCGCCGCGACGACCTCGTCGTCGGCCGTGATCATGAGAGGGTTGACCTCGATCTCGGTGGCGTCCTTGTCGTCCCAGAGCTCGTAGAGCTGGGTGAGAATCGAGGCGACGTCGTTAGCCACCGCACGGTCGACACCGGCCTCGAAGGCGGCCTTTCGAGCCTGGTAGGGATGCATCCCGAACGCCGGATCGATGTGCTCGCGCACGATGGCGTCGGGCTCCTCGGCGGCGACCTCCTCGATGTCGACGCCGCCGCGGGTCGAGACCATCGCCACCGGCTTGCCCTCGCCACGGTCCATCGTCACGCCGACGTAGAGTTCGTTCGTGAAGTCGACGGCTGCCTCGACGAGCACGCGGTCGACGTGCAGCCCTTTGAGGTCCATCCCGAGGATCTCGTCAGCGGCCTCACGGGCCTCCTCGGCGTCGTCGACGAGTTTGATGCCACCGGCCTTGCCGCGGCCGCCGACCTGTACCTGCGCCTTGATCGCGACCGGGTAGCCGATCCCCTCGGCCGCCTCAACCGCGTCGTCGACGGTCGAGGCGAGTGTCGAGTCCGGAACGGGGATCCCGGCGTCGGCGAAGACACCTTTTGCTTGGTATTCGTGAAGTTTCATCGCTGGTTCGGCCGAACTGTCGAAAGACTCGGAGTTAGTAGTACCGAAACGAATCCGCGCTCGAACCGCGGCGATTCGACCGGAGAACAGCCTTTAGCGTGGCTCTCAGGCGAGAACGCTCGGTCGATCGGCGATCACGCCGTCGACGCCAACATCGGCGAGGTGCTCGGTCTCCGAGACTGAGTCTACCGTCCAAGCCGTGACGCTCATTCCGGCGCGGTGGGCGGCGTTGACGAGTTGCTCCGTACAGGCATCGGCCGGAGGGTGGAGGAACTCACAGTCGAGTTCGGCAGCCGTACCGACACAGTCCGTCCCCGGCTCGGCGGTGAGGTAGGCCCGCGGAACAGTTGGATCGGCAGCCCGACACTCGGCGAGCACGCTCCGGTCGAAGGCGGAAACGATGCTGTTGGGGTGCATGGAGGAGAGGTGTCGGAGCGCATCAGCCTCCGTTCCCTGTTCTTTGAGTTCGACGTTGACACCGACGTGGTCCGGGACCGTCCGCAGGGCCTCGGCGAGCGTTGGCACCCCAGCCCCGCTCCCGAGTACGTCCAGCGCCTCAAGTTCCGCTTGAGTGAGATCTGCGACTGCCTCGCTCCCGTCCGCGATTCGATCGATCGTCGGGTCGTGGATGACGACGAGTTCGCCGCTGGCACACCGACGGACATCGATCTCGATGCCATCAGCGACCGCGGTGGCGGCCTCAAGCGCTTCCAGTGTGTTTTCGGGGTGTATCGAACGGAAGCCACGGTGGGCGATGAGGCGCATGCGTAGGGTCTATTGCTCTTGATCTTAAGAGGCTAGTGACTGTCGCCGTCGGCTCATCTGTTGTCGCGGTATTCAGTATCCGTCGTCTAGCTATCTGTCATCATGATAGCGGAACGTCTTTTTAATTGCTGGTCGTTTCTCGACTAAGACCGACCCATGACTATGGATGACAGCATCGAAGACGTACGCGAAAAAAAGCGTGACGCCGAGCGTGGCGGCGGCGAGGACCGTATCGAGAAACAACACGAGAAGGGCAAACTGACCGCACGCGAGCGCGTCGAGTACTTCCTCGACGACGGCACCTTCGAGGAGTTCGACCAGCTAAAAACGCATCGCTGCACCAACTTCGACATGGACGACGACCAGCCGTACGGTGACGGCGTCGTCACGGGATACGGGGAGGTCGACGGCCGAACCGTCTTTGTCTTCGCACACGACTTTACCGTCTTTGGCGGTTCACTGGGAGAGGCCTTCGCCGAGAAGGTCTGTAAGGTGATGGACCGGGCCATCGAGACCGGCGCGCCCATTATCGGACTGAACGATTCCGCGGGTGCACGCATTCAAGAGGGGATCGATTCGCTGGCTGGTTATGCCGATATCTTCCACCGGAATCAGAAGGCATCGGGCGTCGTCCCGCAGATCTCCGCGATCATGGGACCCTGCGCGGGCGGCGCGGTGTACTCGCCCGCGATCACCGATTTCATCTACATGGTGCAGGACACGAGCCACATGTTCATCACGGGTCCCGACGTGATCGAGACGGTCACAGGTGAGGAGGTCGGCTTCGAGGAGTTGGGCGGCGCGTCGACTCACACCGGCGAGTCGGGGGTTGCACACTTCTCGGCGGCCGACGAGAAGGACGCCCTCGACGACATCCGGTATCTGCTCTCGTATCTCCCCTCGAACAACGTCGAGGACCCGCCGCGGGTCGAACCCTGGGACGACCCCGAGCGCCGCGACGAGACACTCGAGGAGATCGTCCCCGACCAACCGCGAAAGCCCTACGATATCGTCGACGTTATCGACCGGATTGTCGACGAGGGCTCCTTCTTCGAGGTCGCCGAGTCATACGCACGCAACCTCGTCACCGGCTTCGGCCGTCTCGACGGCCGCTCGGTCGGCGTCGTCGCGAACCAGCCACGGGTCAACGCCGGCACCCTCAACATCGACGCCTCATTGAAGGGCGGCCGTTTCGTCCGATTCTGCGACGCGTTCAACATTCCGATCGTCACGTTCGTCGACGTTCCGGGATTCATGCCCGGCACCGATCAAGAGCACAACGGGATCATCAAACACGGCGCGAAACTCCTGTACGCATACAGCGAAGCGACGGTCCCACTCCTGACCGTCATCACGCGGAAAGCCTACGGTGGCGCCTACGACGTGATGGCGTCGAAACATCTGGAGGCCGACGTCAACTACGCGTGGCCGACCGCCGAGATCGCCGTCATGGGTCCGAAGGGCGCGGTCAATGTGCTGTACCGCGACGAGTTGGCCGACGCCGACGACGTGGAGGCCCGCCGCGACCAACTCATAGACGAGTACAGAGATACGTTCGCAAATCCCTTTACCGCCGCCGAGCGCGGCTTCATCGACGACGTGCTCGAACCCACCGAGACGCGCCCGCGGCTGATTCACGACCTCGAAATGCTCGAATCAAAGCGCAAGGATCAACCCGACAAGAAACACGGGAACATCCCGTTGTGACGATGGCGCTGGAGATCGAGATCCCCGACGACGCCGACGAATCGGAGGCGGCCGCGATCACGGCCGTTCTCCGGACGCTTGCCGCTGAGGCGGAAGCGCAGGCAGGGGCCGAGCAGTCGGTAGAACCGTCCCGCGACCCCTGGGTGTTCACCGGGCGCGTTGCGGGGCTTCAGAGCCGCCGCGTTCGCGCGCCAACTGACGCGCCCGCCGACGACTGGAGCACCGCGGGGCGGACCGATCGGTTCTGATCGCGGTCGCCGTTCTTGCCAATCGACCGACACATCACGGATCGATAGAATAAGGTGCTCGCCGTAACACCGATCGAATAATAATGTTCGATAAAGTGCTCGTCGCCAACCGCGGGGAGATCGCGGTCCGCGTCATGCGCGCCTGTGTGGACCTCGGGGTCGACACCGTTGCGGTGTACAGCGAGGCCGATAAACACGCCGGCCACGTCCGCTACGCCGACGAAGCGTACAATATCGGCCCGGCGCGCGCGGCCGACTCGTATCTCGATCACGACGCTGTCATCGACGCCGCCCGGAAGGCCGGCGCCGACGCGATCCACCCGGGCTATGGCTTCCTCGCGGAGAACGCGGCGTTCGCCGCCGCCGTCGAGTCGACGGAGGGTGTGACCTGGGTCGGCCCCTCCGCGGAGTCGATGGAGCAGGCCGGCGAGAAGACGAAAGCCAGGACAGTCATGCAGTCCGCGGACGTTCCGATCGTCCCCGGGACGAACGATCCCGTCACGGACGTCTCGGAGGTCCACGAGTTCGGCGAGGAGTACGGCTACCCGATCGCTATAAAGGCCGAGGGCGGTGGCGGCGGCCGCGGCATGAAGATCGTTCACGACCCCGAGGAGGCGGCCGACCAACTCGACGCCGCAAAACGGGAGGGTGAGGCGTACTTCGACAACGACTCGGTGTATCTTGAGCGTTACCTGGAGAACCCCAGACACATCGAGGTCCAGATTCTCGCCGACGAGCACGGCAATGTTAGACACCTCGGCGAGCGGGACTGCTCGCTGCAGCGCCGCCATCAGAAGGTTATCGAGGAGGGACCGTCGCCCGCCCTCTCCGATGAACTCCGCGAGGAGGTCGGCGACGCCGCCCGCCGCGGCGCGGACGCGGCCGACTACTACAACGCCGGCACCTTCGAGTTCCTCGTCGAAGAGGAAGACCGCGACGACGGCGAGCTGCTCGGCCCTGACGCGAGTTTCTATTTCCTCGAGGTCAACACCCGGATCCAGGTCGAACACTGTGTCACCGAGGAACTGACGGGCGTCGACATCGTCAAGTGGCAACTCCGGGTCGCCGCCGGCGAGGAGATCGACTTCGAACAGGAAGCGGTCGAACTCGACGGCCACGCCATCGAGTTCCGAATCAACGCCGAGAACGCGGCCGAGGACTTCGCCCCCGCGACGGGCGGCGACCTCGAGACGTACGACCCGCCGGGCGGGATCGGCGTCCGGGTCGACGACGCGCTCCGGCAGGGCGACGACCTCGTCACCGACTACGACTCGATGGTGGCGAAACTCATCGTCCACGCCGCCGACCGCGAGGAGTGTTTTGCCCGCTCGGAGCGCGCGCTTTCGGAGTACGACATCGAGGGCATCCCGACGATCATCCCGTTCCACCGGCTGATGCTCACGGACGACGCGTTCGGCGCCGGCAGGCACACCACGAAGTACCTCGACGAACACCTCGACCCAGAGCGCGTCGAAGCGGCCCAGCGGAAGTGGGGGGCCGATACCGAGTCGGGCGAGACCGACGACGGGGAGACCGTTGAACGGGAGTTCACCGTCGAGGTCAACGGCAAGCGCTTCGAGGTCAACTTGGAGGAGAGCGGCGAGTTCGCGGCCCTGGCCGGCGGCTCTGGTGGTTCGGGCGGGAACGCGGCGGGTACAACGGCGGAGCGACCGTCCCGCGGTCGCGGAAGCGACGACGACGAGTCCGAGATCGACGCCGACGGCGAGGTCGTCGAGGCGGAGATGCAGGGGACGATCCTCTCGGTCGATATCGACGAGGGCGATTCGGTCGCCGCTGGGGACGTGATCTGCGTGCTCGAGGCGATGAAGATGGAGAACGACGTGATCGCCGAAACCGGCGGTACCGTCGTTGAGATCGCGGTCGGCGAGGGTGACTCGGTCGACCAAGGCGACCCGCTCGTCGTTCTTGAGTAGGCCGCGCCCGTCCGCCGGCGATGGCTGTGCCACGCGAGTATTTATAAATGGACGGTGGAAACAATCCCGTGGAACAGATGACTGACGATTCTGAAACGAGGACCGAACCGTACGAGGAAGGCGACCGCGTCCGGGTGCACCTCTCCGAGGAGGCCGCTGAAAGCGAGCTTGACGGAACAGTGTGTCGCGTTGTTCACGTCTTCGCCGGCGGTGACGGCGGGGACGAGGCCGTTCCGCGCGAGACCGCACGCGCGTCGTACCGTGTTGAGGACGTTGAAACCGGAGATGTGCTCCCGGCGGTCGTTCGACACCGCGACGTGGTGCCGGCGGGCGATTGAAGCTAGCGGTGGGGATCGCTAACGGGGGCGTCGACGGCCGCCGCTCCGCGCCCGGTCACGACCTCTGGGAATCGTTCACCGGGTTTTTTATATTCGTCTCTGTATGTGTATGTATGCCAACGTCGGAGACGACGGCGCACGCCGATGGCGCGACGACCACCAACGAACTCTGCGCGACGCTCGGGTGCAAGTTCGACGAGGACGGAACCTGTATTCGCTGTGGCTCTGCCGAAGGGTAACGATCCTCGGGAGACACCGACCCCGGAACATTTTGCCGTCTGATTTCGCGCCGCTCTATCCGTGGGACGGCCGAACGGGTTCGATGTCCCCTCCGCGGAAAGGCGAGACTTCTCGGGGCCCCGGGCGCTGCCTCGGTTCGCAGGTGTGCTCCGCCTGCCTCTAGGCGATCGCACCAACACCTTTGAGACCGACGCACTCATACCGATGATATGAATTGCCGAACACCGAGTACGCCAAAGGCGGGCACCAGCGGGGCTGAAATCGCCCGCTGCCCCGGCGCGCCGGTTCGAGGAAACGGAGCCAGCCCCGGTTCGGGGGATCGGCGCGGCCGCAGATCCGATCGTCGAGGCGCGTAATGCGCGCGGCTGTACACGGTAGTGACCGCCCGGCCCTCCTCGACGCTGTCGGCTGATGCACATGGACTCGATCAAATCGATAGGTGGCCGGACGGCCCTGTTCGTCCTCGTCGGCGTCGCGCTTGTCGGCGGATCGATAGGCCTGTTTGTCGTCGACGTGGGCTCCGCGCCCCCGGAGCCGGTCGACTCCGAGGAAACGGTCAGCGTCGGATTGACGCTCGCGGATGAACTCCGTCTCGAGGACGCGGCTCCGAACGCTTCGCTGCCGCGCGTGCAGGTGTTCTATTCACAGTATCCGTTCCCGATCGGGTACTACGGGATCGAGTCGTTCGCGGCGAAACAGCGACAGCCGTATCACAAAGACCAGTTCGGGTACCCGACTGCGGCGTACGTGACCGATTACACGGGACAGTCACTCGAGTTGACCGACGACGGGATCCCGAGCACCGACGGGTCGCCGGGGTGGGTCCCAGCCGAGGACGCGGTGTACGTGGCCGGTAGCGCGGCGCGGACACCGGACGGTCCGGCGTTGCTGCCGTTTTCGACGCGGGACGCCGCCCGGAGTTTCGCCGCCGAGCACGGCGGGCGCGTGATCGACTGGCAGACGGCGCTCGATCGACCGACCGAGTCGGAGCCTGCAACCGCGCTTCGCGAGCGGGTGGAGACGCAACGCCGCGAGGCAAACGAAACCGTGGCTTCGAGGACCCGACTCCGGGAGCGCCCGGTGTCGGTCGTCGTCGGGGAGGACGAGTCGACGGTGAACGAGGCGATCGAGTCCGCGCCGCCGAACACGACCGTCCTCCTCCCGGGCGGGACGTACCGGGGGCGGGTACAGATAGACCGGCCGGTGACGCTCCGGGGCGTCGACGACTCGCGAATCGTCGGTGACGGCAACGGTACCGTCGTCGTCGTGCGCTCTCCCCGAGCGGCTGTCGTCGATGTCAACGTGTCCGGAGTCGGAAACGCTGTCCCCGGCGGGGCCGCGACCGACGATCACAACCACGTCAACAATCCCAGCCACGATAGTGCCGATACGATCGGCGACGAGTACTGGGACGAGGACATCGAGGAGACGTACGCCGGCGGCGACACCGCAATTGCCGTCGAGACCGCACGGGACGCGCTCGTCTCCGGAGTCGGGATCGACACCGACGCTGCCGGGATCATCCTCTATGAGTCGCCCGGAACGGTCGTCAGAGACGTGCACGTCGTCGGCAACGAGAGCTACCGAAACGGCCACATGGGGCTGGTTGCGATGCGCTCGCCAGGGGTTGTCGAGGACTCGACGTTCGTCGGCGGATTGGACGGCATCTATACCCACCGCTCCGATGGGATCGTCGTCAGGAACAACGAAATCTACGACAATCGGATGGGAATCCACCTGATGTTTACTTCCGGGTCGGTGTTGCGCAACAACACCGTCTCCGGGCAGGAGTACACAGGCATCCACGTGATGACGGGGCCACAACGGAACGCGGTCGTCGGCAACCGGATCACCGAGACGGTGACGGCGCTCGTCGTGGGCGGATCGGAATCGTACATCGCGGACAACGTCATCCTGGACAACAACCTCGGGTTCCAGATCGACGTCGTCGGCTCGATCGTCGAAGGGAACGTGTTCGCCGACAACCGCGCGGGTGCCGAAGCGCGGGCACAACTCCCGACAAACCGGGTGTTCGACAACGACTTTGTCGCCAACGAACAGCACGTCAGATCGGCCAACGGCCGCCTTCGTATCTGGACCTACGACGGCGGCGGGAACTACTGGGAGGGCGCGACCGGACGAACCGACGGGACCGTGATCCGGCGGACATACACGCCGACCGATCCCGTCGACGGGCGACTCCACCGGACCGACGGGACCGCGGCGCTCGCGCGTGCGCCAGCTTTGGACGCCCTCGCCGGGTTTCAGGGATCGGTCCCGGGAATGCGAGCCGACGAGGTCATCGACACCGCACCGCTCTGTGAACCGGTGAACGAGGGGTGGTTCGAGCGGACCGGCCGAACCGACACCGAACCGGTCTGTGCGTCCGGAACGCGTCGCTCCGCGGGTCAATAGATAGCGTCGATTTCGACCGGCGAAGAACGCTGCCGGTGGCCGAAACGAAGTTGCCGCTCCCGAAGGTAGTGGATCCGCCGATTACAGTTCGTCGGCGATCTCGTCGGCGTCGATGTCGGCCTCCTCTAAGGCCTCCTCGATGTCGACGTCGCCCGCGCCGCCGCCCATACCGCCCATCATGCCGCCCATACCCATCCCCATGCCGCCGCCATCGAGGATTTCTTGAATTAGGATGCGGTCGATGTCGGTGAGTTCGATGAGCTGCTGGGCGATCTGCTGTTTCTGCATCATCCACTGCTGGTTCATCGAAAGCTGCGGCGTCGACTCGATGTAGAGGGTGCGCTTCTCGACGGTTTCGGTGACCGTCTCCGGCTCCGCATCCTCGTCCTCGTCGTCGTCCGGCTCCTCGACGCGGGTCTCCTCAACGTCGTCGGTTTCGACCCACATTTCCAGGTCGAGATCGAGCATCATGTCGAGCAGGCCGCGGGCCTGTTCGAGGTCGCCCTCGACGGTGTCGAGCAGTTCGTACTCGTACTCGATGTCCTCGCCGGCCAGCGGGTGATTGAAATCGACGCGGGCGCGGCCGCCGATGATCGTCTCCAGGACGCCCTGCTCGCCGTCGATCTGGATGCGAGCGCCGGGGTAGCGGTCGTCCTCGTCGATCTTGTCGGCCGAGACGGTCTGGACGTCTTCCTCGTCGTAGGCGCCGAAGGCCTCCTCGGCGGTGACGACGACGCTTCCCGTCCCGCCGACCTCCTTGCCTCGGATGTCGTCCTCGACCGCGGGGAAGAGGTGGCCCTCTCCGAGCACGATCGTCCGGGGCTCGAACTCGCCTTGGTCAGCGACGCCCTCCTCCTCGGCGACCTCCTCGTCGGTTGTGTCGACCAACTGGCCGTCCTCGGTGGTCCGGGCGGTGTAGGCGATCCGGACGAACTCGCCGTCCTGAAGCCCCTCGGCTTCCTCGGCTGCGTCTTCCTCAACCGTCTCTGTCTCCTCGACCTCGTCGGATTCGTCGCTCATACTCCCCACGACAGCCGTCTCACCCTTAACCATCACGTTTCACCGCGGCCGAAGGGACAAAAAGGCGAGTTTCCATCCGGGACGGAAGCCATGATCCTTTTTGCCGTTCCCGGAGATGGAGTCGGTATGTACGAGGTCGAACTGAAGGTTCGCGCCGAGCACGACCGGGTCCGGGCCCGACTCGAGTCGATCGGCGCGGAGCCTGCGGGGACGGTATCGCAGGTGGATACGTACTACGACCACCCGGTTCGAGAGTTCGCCGAGACGGACGAAGCGCTCCGCATCCGCCGGGAGACGGACGACTCGGGCGAGCGGGCGAAGATCACCTATAAAGGGCCACTCGTCGATGACGCCTCGAAGACCCGCGAGGAACTTGAGACGGGCGTCGACGACGGAGACACGATGGCGGGCGTCATAGAATCGGTCGGCTTCGAGGCGGCGGCAACGGTCGAGAAACGCCGAGAGCGGTTCTACCACGGCGAGTACACCGTCACGCTCGACACCGTCGACGGGCTCGGCGAGTTCGTCGAGGTCGAAACCGAGGCCGAGCAAATCGAATTCGCGCGCGAGGGTGCGGTCGACCTGCTCGAACGGCTCGGGCTCAACCCCGACGATGGAATTCGCACCTCGTATCTCGGCCTCCTGCTCGACGAGACGTGATATGCCTGATGGTAATCAATTAGGCCCATTTGGTTTCCGTAAGTTATAGAACCGGTCGAAGGGTACGAACGGTAATGACTGACCGAAACATCCGCGTCGAGCCGGTCGACGGCCGCGCGGTCGAGGATCAGGACGTCGAAATCGTCGAGCGGAAGGGGCTGGGCCACCCCGACTCGCTCTGCGACGGGATCGCCGAACACGTTTCACAGGCGCTGGCTCGGGAGTATCTCGACCGCATCGGGACGGTGCTCCACTACAACACCGACGAGACGCAGTTGGTCGCCGGCCGCTCGGCGCCCGCCTTCGGTGGCGGTGAGGTCGTCGATCCGATCTACCTGCTGATTACGGGCCGGGCGACCAAGGAGTACAAGGGAACGAAGATTCCCGCGGAGACGATCGCGCTCAGGGCCGCCCGCGACTACATCGACGAGCAGTTCCCGTTCATCGACTTCGGCACCGACATCGTGGTCGACGTGAAGTTGGGCGAGGGCTCGGGCGACCTCCAAGAAGTCTTCGGCGAGGACGGCACGCAGATCCCGATGTCGAACGACACCTCCTTTGGCGTCGGTCACGCGCCGCTGACCGAGACGGAACAGATCGTCCTCGAGACCGAGCGCCAACTTAACGGCCGATACAGCGACGAGAACCCGGTTATCGGCCAAGACATCAAGGTGATGGGCAAACGCGAGTCCGAGACCATCGACGTAACCGTTGCCGTTGCCGCTGTCGACCGGTACGTCGACGGGATCGAGGAGTACGACGCGGCGATGGAGGGCGTTCGGGCGTTCGTCGAAGATCTCGCCACCGAGTACACTGACCGGACCGTTCGGGTCCACGTCAACACCGCCGACGACTACGAGGAGGGCTCGATCTACCTCACAACGGTAGGGACAAGCGCCGAACAGGGCGACGACGGCTCCGTCGGCCGCGGCAACCGCTCGAACGGTCTTATAACGCCGAACCGTTCGATGTCGATGGAGGCCACCTCGGGCAAGAATCCGGTCAACCACATCGGAAAGATCTACAATCTGCTCTCGACGGAGATCGCCCGCTCGGTCGTCGAGGCGGTCGACGACATCCGTGAGGTCCGCATCCGTCTGCTCTCGCAGATCGGCAAGCCGATCGATCGGCCTCACGTTGCCGACGCCAGCCTCGTCACGGTTGCGGGCGTCGAGGTCGGTGATATCGAAGCGGAGGTCGAGGCGATCATCGACGACGAGCTCGCGAACGTGACTGATATCACGGAACGCGTGATCGACGGCGAGTTGACGACGTTCTGACCGGAACGGGAACGAGTCGGGGGTTACGATCGGGGGTGTCGGCCACCATCTGCCCGCCGTCGGTCGAGCGAAACCGCTTTTTCAGTCGCTCCGTATGTCCGGCCATGACGCGAGTGTGTCTCGTCGGCGAGGACGACGTCGAGTTACGATACGAACTCCTCAGCCGCGAGACGTCGCGAGCGGCGCTTGCGACCTACGACCTCGCCGCACCCTATACCAACACAGTCGCGCTCGAGACTGTCTCGCTGGGCGCCGCCGTCGCACTGCTGAACGACCTCAATTGGTATCTGGTCCGGTTCGCCCGCGAGGCGCTCGTCCTTGACCCGTCGGTGAGCGACGACGAGTGGCTCTCGCGCGCGATCGCGACGGCGATCCGCGACGATGAACTCGATCACGCCGACTCCGGGCGGTATCTAAAGCTGTTCGGCGTGGACAACGGGCGACTTCTCGAACCGATGTTCGTGACCCGAACCGGCCCGGAGCTCCCGGCGTACGACCTTCACGAGGTTGCGGATACCCTCGCCGTCCGGGTGACCGAATCCGAGTTCGGCGCGTAGCGCGCGACCGCGTCGATCCACGCTCGCGTTCTGCCCGCACTCAGATCTCGACGCTGCTGGGGATGAGACTCCGGTCGCGGAGCAGGTTCCCATCGTCGTCGTATACTAAAAGCGTCGACTTATCGTAGGCCGCCAACTGGGTCCCCTCGTCGGTCTCGATGACGAGCCGGTACCGGCCGTCGGTATCGGCACCGGCCGCCTCGACGATCGAGAGGATCGGGGCGCTCTCGACGTTGACCTCGAGGACGTACTCGCCGGTAATACGGTCCGACACCGCGAAAACGCCCGTCGGCGCGTCGGCGTCGAGTGGCTCGTGTAGCCGGTAGGCCACGTCGACGCCGTCGCCGTCGAGTTGGCCGTCGTTGCGCCGAAGCCGCGTTTCGAGCTCCTCCGTCGGCCCCTCGTACGTGATCGACACGGTCGGTTCTCCTGGTTCGTCGGCCGTCACATCCGCCGTCTCTAGAGTGAAGTAGTCACGCCGCATCCCTGTTTGCGTGTTGGTACGAGCGCCGCACGCATGAACGTAACGCCCTCGTCAGAGACGGCCCGGTCCGCGTGGGGTCGAGTCGACCCCTGGCTGTCCCGGAACGAACATCGCAATCATTCGGGAGGCTCCGATGATGGTGGGGGTGGGCTGGCGACGGTCGGGGCTGCGCCGACGCCGGCAGAAACGGCACGATCGGTGGAACGCCAGGCCGAATACGGCGGAGTTTTATTCCGTCCGCTCGCATATAGCCGGGTACGCGACATCGATGGACCCAGACAACGCGTCCGCTCGCCCGGACGAGCGTCCGACCCGATCGGTTCGACAGCGACTCGCCCGGGCGGTCGAGTCGCTCCGCGGGTCGTCGATCTCCGACGAACCGTACCACCCCGGCGAACACAGCCGGATTGTTGGCGACCGGACGTTCGACGGTGAACGGGTTGAGGCGTACTGGCTGAACGCGCCCTTTTCATACGCTGTCATCACACACGACGACGAGGAAAACGAACACCGGTATCACGTTGTTGAACCCGAACTCGACCGTTTCGAGCGCGACGTTCTCGAGACGCTGTACGACGATGTCCGGGTCCCGCTTTTATACACCGAACACGACGGCGACCCACACGATGTCCTCCGGTCGGAACTCCGAACGCGGCTCGAGCGATACGGGGTCGAGCCGGACGTCGCAGGATTCTACCGGCTGTACTATTATCTCTACCGGCGGTTCCAGGGCTTCGGCAAGGTCGATCCGCTGATGCACGACCCCTACATCGAGGACATCTCCTGTGACGGGTACAACATCCCGCTGTACGCCTACCACGACGGCTACCAGGACATCGAGACGAACATCTCGTTTGAGGAGACCGGCCTCGACAGTTACATCGTCCGGATGGCCCAGCAGGCCGGTCGGCACATCTCTGTGGGCAACCCGATCGTCGAGACGACGCTCGTCGACGGTTCCCGGGCGGAGTTGGCGCTGGGCGAGGAGGTGACGCCACACGGATCGGCGTTCACCATCCGGAAGTACAGCGACGAGCCGTTCACCCCGATCGACCTGCTTGAGTTCGGAACCTACTCGCTCGATCAGATGGCGTATCTGTGGCTGGCGATCGAACACAACAAGAACATCGTCTTTGCGGGTGGGACCGCCTCGGGAAAGACCACCTCGATGAACGCCATCTCGATGTTCATCCCGCCGCGGTCGAAGCTGATCACCATCGAGGACACCCGCGAACTGTCGCTGTATCACGATAACTGGCTGTCGTGTGTGACCCGCGAGCGCCTCGACGAGGCCGCGAACGTTACGATGTATGACCTGCTGCGGTCGGCGCTCCGACACCGCCCCGAGTACATCATCGTCGGCGAGGTCCGCGGCGAGGAGGCGATGACGCTGTTTCAGGCGATGAATACCGGGCACACGACGCTGTCGACGATGCACGCCGATTCGGTCCAGACGGTCATCAACCGCCTCGAGAACGAGCCGATCAACGTGCCGCGGCCGATGGTCCAGTCGCTCGATGTCCTCTGTGTCCAGCGGCTCGCCCGCTTCGGCAGCGAGCGCGTTCGCCGGGCGGGGACGATCGCCGAGATCGAGGGGATCGACCAACGGACCGGCGAACTCGACTACACGGGAGCCTACCAGTGGGACTCCGCGACCGACGAGTTCAGCGAGGGAACGAAGAAACTGACCGAGGAGATCCGCGAGGAGCGCGGCTGGTCGAAAACGGAGTTGCTCAGGGAGATGCGCCGACGCCGGCGGTTCCTGGCGTTTCTTCAGGAGCGAGGGATCACCCAGTACGAGCAGTTCACGGCGATGGTCAACCGATACTACGCCGTCCCCGAGGAGGTGATGGACCGAATCGAGGCGGCCGAGTCGGACAGCCGCATCGATCTCGACGCCGGTGAGGCCGTCGACCCGGCGTCGAACGAGGCCGAACCGCGGAGCGGATAGATGCTCTGGGTGCTCCCGCTTCTCGCGGCGGTCTGTCTTCTCGGTGTGTTCGCCGCAGCCCCGTACAGCCCCCGGATCGATAGCGCGATTACGCGAGTGGCATTTCTCCTTCTCGGCGGCCGCCGGATCGAGATCGATACCGAACGGGAACAGTCGCTTCGGGCGGCGGCGATCGGCGTTCCCTACCGGGAGTACGCCGCAAAGACGTATATCTACGTCGCCGGGATCGGGGTCGCGGGCGCGGTGGCCGGCGTGTACGTCGGCGCCGCGGGGCTGTTCGTCGCCTCCTCGCCCGGTTTCACGTTCGACCCGAACGCGACGATCGAGACCCCCACCGCCGTCCAACTCGGGCTGTTTCTCCTGAGTGGCGGGCTCCTAAGCGGGGTCGCGGCGGGGGCGACCCATGAACTCCGGTGGCGGATACCGTCGATCCGGGCGGACGGGCGTGCGAGACGGATCGACGCCGGCCTTCCCCGAACAGTCGCGTTCACCTACGCCCTCACTCGTGGTGGGATGTCGTTTCCGGACGTGCTCCGAACGCTCTCGGCCAACGAGCGGGTGTTCGGCGCGGGTGCCGCCGAGGTCGGCGTCGCCGTCCAGAATATCGATCTGTTCAACGTCGACCTCGTGACAGCCGTCCAGGACCTCTCGGAGAACACGCCCTCCGAGCGCTTCGGCACGTTCACCGAGAACCTCTCGAGTGTCCTCCAGAGCGGCGGGGACGTCTCTGAGTTCCTCCGCGAGCAGTACGAGCGCTACCGCGACGAGGCCGAAGAGCAGCAGGCAGAGATACTCAATCTCCTCGCGACCACCGCGGAGGTGTACGTGACCGTGATCGTCGCCGGTATGTTGTTTCTCATCACGATTCTGTTGATAATCGGGCTTACGGCCGGCGATACGCTTCTGTTGATGCGGGTCTTGACGTACGTCATTATTCCCGCTGCGAACGTATTGTTTCTGGCGTACCTCCTCGACGTCACCCGGCCGCTTCGTGCGACGGGGGACGAACACGAACACGAACACGAACGCGACCGGGAGCGGCCAGCTGAGGGACTCACCGCCGGCCACTCCGTGGAAAGCGACGGCGGCTACACCCGACCGGGTGCGGCGGCCGATCACGGACGACTGTTCGCGTACCGCCGGCTCCGGTCGATCAGAGAAACGCTCGCCTCGCCGCTGTCGTCCGTCATCGATCGGCCGCGGTTGCTCCTGTACGTCACCGTCCCGATCGCGGTCATCGCGACTGCTGTCCGGCTACCGGCGGTGTTCGCCGGCGGCGGCGTCGATGTCCGGGCACTGGACGACCTGCTTGTACAGGTGACGATCTTCCTGAGCGGGACGTTCGCGATCGTCTACGAGTACAGCCAGCGTCGGCTCAAACGGCTCGAATCGACCGTTCCGGACCTCCTCGAACGGCTCGCCAGCCTCAACGAGGCTGGGATCTCAGTCGTCTCCTCGTTCGATCGGGTCCGCCGGGGGGACATGGGCGCGCTTGACGCGGAGGTCGACCGCATCTGGCGGGACGTCCAGTGGGGCGCAACGACCGAGGAAGCGCTCTCGCGATTCGAAGCGCGCGTCCGGACGCCCTCCATCACTCGCGTCGTCACGCTCATCACGAACGCGATGCACGCCTCGAACGAGATCGGCCCAGTACTCCGGATCGCGGCCGAACAGGCTCGTTCGGACCTCCAACTCCGCAGGCAGCGCCGACAGGAGATGTTCACCTACCTCGTCGTGGTGTACGTCTCCTTTTTGGTCTTTCTCGTCGTCATCGGTGCACTCGAGTACGTCCTGATCCCGAGCCTGCCGGACGTGGGGAGCGTCGGCGGCGCGGCGGGCGGCGTCGGGGCGGGGCCGCTCGGCGGCTTCGAGAGCAGCGACCGGGACGCATACCGGCTCGTCTTTCTCCACACCGCATTGGTCCAGTCGCTACTTTCGGGACTCGCCGCCGGCGTCATGGGTAGTGGCTCGATTAAAGCCGGTATGAAACACGCCGCGGTCATGCTCTCGATCTCCTACGTCGTGTTGACCTTCGTGATCTGATCGCTGTACCGCGTCGGCGTTCGTCCTCCGTCTCGGCTCGCATCGTCGCCCTCTTTGTCCCCGCGGCGAAACCGAGGCCATGGACGACCGCGCCGGCATCCGAGCGACGTACGACCGGATCGCCGCCCACTTTTCATCGACCCGCGAGTACCCCTGGCCGGAGGTCGAATCATTCTGTGCGGGCCGCCGTGCCGCCACGGCCCTCGATATTGGCTGTGGAAACGGCCGCCACACCGAGTTGCTGGCCGAACACGCTGACCGGGTTATCGGTCTCGACGTGAGCCGCGAGTTGCTGTCGGCGGCGGGCGAGCGGGCCCCTGAAGCCGCGCTCGTAGCCGGCGACGCCGCATCGCTGCCGATTGCCGACGGATCGGTGGGCCTCGCGGTGTACGTCGCGACGCTACATCACCTCCCGACACGGTGTCTCCGCCGGGAGAGCCTTGACGAACTCGCGCGCGCCCTCGACGATGACGGCGCGGCGCTCGTCAGCGCTTGGAGCACCGCACACGATCGATTTGAGGCCGACGCGGACGCCGAGACGGGCTTCGATACCGAGATCGACTGGACGCTCCCCGGCGGCGAGACGGTCCCACGCTACTACCACATTTATACGCTCGCGGAGTTCGACGCGGACCTCGCCGCGAGCGATCTCACAGTCATCGAGTCGTTCGTTTCCAGCGGGAACTGCTACGCCGTCGTTGAGTCGTCGTGACCGTGGCGGAGTTAAATATGGATGGCGTGTCTGCCGGATCATTTAAATACTGTTTCGAGAACAAAAAGACCCTTATATGACGTGGTGTTACGATCCTGTGCGCGCCGGTGGTTAGCGGCCCGATGGGCCGCGAGTCACGGCGCGAGGACGACGAGCGCCGGTGGTCTAGTGGTAGGACCTGAGCCTTCCAAGCTCATGGCCCGGGTTCAAATCCCGGCCGGCGCACTCCCAGTGGTCGTGGGCCGCCCGACTTCTCGCTCGCTCCGCTCGTGTGATTCCCGACCGGCCTATAGCGAAACCGAACGCAGTGAGGTCCCGAAACGCGAACAGAGCGTAGAGGGACCCGTGAGCGATTCTCTTCGACCCGTCCCACCGATACCAGCAGCTCCCGCCCCAAGAGCGATTACTTAAATAGCGAGGGGAGACTCCGGACACACGATGTCAGATTCATCGGACACAGCAAACGGCGAACCGTCGTTGCTCGGTCGAGTGCTCTTTGCAGGTGGGCTCGCCGCGCTCGCGATACGCAACCTGACGAACCTCGAGGGGCGTGTCGCCTACGCGGACGCCAAGGGCGTCCCGGCGGCCGATCGATTGGTCCCGGCCGCTACCGGTCTCCTGCTCGGCGGAAGTCTCGGGATCGGCACTTGGACGTTCCCCCGACTCTCGGGGTCGAGCGTCGCGGCCTTCTTTATCGGCGTCACCCCGCTGATGCACGACTTCTGGGCCGTCGATGACGACGCGCGCGATCAGGAACTCACGTCGTTTCTCCAGAACGTGACGCTGCTCGGCGCCGCCATCGTCTTTATTCGGTGGGCTGCCGGCGAGTAAGCGCGCGCTACCCATGAGTCGGGCCGGAACGTCCTGAACGCCGGGTCCGCCACACGCGTTCTTTTTCAACCCGCGTCGCCATCGCGAGATAGAGCGCGAGCACGAACAGGCCGACCGCGCCCGCCGCCGCCACGCCGAGAGCGTCTGCGCCGAGGAACATCGGCTCCTCGCGGGCGACGGGGAGGAACGTGTGATGGAGCCCCCCACGGACCGGAAGAAAGTAATCGACGGTCGTATCGAGGGTGTACCACGCGGTCGCACCGCCGACACCGGCCGGCGAGAAGCCAGCGATCCGGTGGAGAACGAACGCCTGCAGCACCATCGCGGCGTGGCTCCAGATCAGGAACTGCCGCATCGCGGGGTGGAGATAGCTGAACTCCGACCAGAATGCGAGATGCACCCAGACGGTCCATCCACCCAGGATGATGTTGCCGAAGAAAGCCAGCGCGGTCAGCCACTCCCGCGCGTGACCGAGTTTCCACGATGCGAGTGCCAAGGCGACAAACAGCGTTGCGACGGGGCTGTCGGGGACAAAAGGCCACATCTCCACAGGTGTCCGAGCGAGCTGGAAGCCGTAGTAGTAAAAACCGAACGCCGTCCCGGCCAGGTTCACGAGGACGATCGGCCACACGAGGTTCAACGCGAGGTTCTCGACGGGTTCGGGCAGCGGCGCGACGTACCGGGGAAGGTCCTCGCGGGGGACATCGGACTCTAGGAGTCCGCGGACATTCATACTGGTCACTCCGGGCGAGAAGATAAAAACGCCCCGAGAGCGGCCCGCCGGTGTGTGCCGACGCTCGGCGACCGGGCCGGAGACTCGGCGGGGCCGATGGCCCCGAAAACCAACGGTAAACGAACGGGGGGAACGACACGGATTAAGTGTGCTCGGCCCTTAGATTGCAGTATGAGTGAAACGGATCTCGAGGAACTCAAGCGGGGCACGGACCTCGTGAAACGTGGTTTCGCGAAGATGCAGAAGGGCGGCGTCATCATGGACGTCGTCACGCGCGAGCAGGCCCGTGTCGCCGAGGACGCCGGCGCGGTCGCCGTCATGTCGCTCGAGGCGGTCCCCGCTGACATCCGGAAACGCGGTGGCGTCGCCCGGATGGCCGACCCCGGTGCCCTAGAGGAGATCATCGATGAGGTCTCGCTCCCGGTGATGGGGAAAGCCCGCATCGGCCACGCCGCCGAGGCCCAAATCCTCGAGGCAACCGGCGCGGACATGATCGACGAATCGGAGGTGCTCACGACCGCCGACGAGCGCTACCACATCGACAAACGGGAGTTCACCTCGCCGTTCGTCTGCGGGGCCCGGAACCTCCAAGAGGCGTTGCGCCGGATCGACGAAGGCGCGGCGATGATCCGGACAAAGGGCGAGGCCGGGACCGGCGACGTGAATCAGGCCGTCACCCACCAGCGGAACATCCAGCGCGCGATTCGCACGCTCTCCGGGATGGCCTACGAGGAGCGCGACGAGTGGGCCAGAGAGCACGAGGCGCCCCGCGATCTCGTCCACGAGACCGCCGAGATGGGCCGACTGCCGGTCGTTAACTTCGCGGCGGGCGGGATCGCGACTCCCGCGGACGCCGCGCTCATGATGCAGTTGGGCTGTGATGGCATCTTTGTCGGCTCCGGCATCTTCGGCGCGGAGAATCCCCAGGCGATGGGCGAAGCGATCGTTGCGGCCGTCAACAACTACGATGACCCCGACACGCTCAAGGAGATCGCCAAGTCTCCCGGCAAGGGCATGAAAGGCCAAGCGAACGAGACGATGCCCGAAGAAGAGAAGTTGCAGGGCCGGGGCGTCTAAGCGGGATACACGCCGACATTCGAGCGCCAACTCCGTCCCATGCGCTGTCGGACGATACGCTTTTTTACGTGATACCGGGGTCGCGGTCCCGGGGGTAGCGCTGTTCGGCCACGGCGAACGCGAGCGTGCTCGCTACCCCGAGAAACGTCCCGGTCGTCAGCGTCACTGCGAGGTACGACAACTCGGCGAATGGCAGCGAGACAAAGAAGGCGGACACGCCGTGGAGGACGATGGCGATGGCGACGACGTAGAAGGGGGCGTTGAGGTACCGCCACCGGAACTCGCCGGCGAGGTATTCGTCGGTGACCCGGCCAAGGGCGGCGACCACGCCGCCGGCGGCGGCCCACTGAACGGACCCGTAAACGAACGCTGCAACCGGCCTGATCATCCCCGAGCCGGTGTCAGTGAGCCGATCGGTTGCGTCGAGGCCGCCAACTCCCCCGACGACGACGAGCGCCGCTGCAACGACGTACGTGACGAGTTGGACCCGTCCGGAGAAGAGGCCGACCCGAATTCCCTCGAGCGCCCCGTCGATCGTGTCCTCAAGTCCCAACCCCCGAAAGAGAACGTACAACCCGAGCAGCGCCGAAATGACGCCGAGCGTCGACCCGGGAAGCCCGATGGCGTCGGCAAGGATGGCGATCGGGTATATCAAAAGCAGGATACCGAGCGGGATGAGAATCGTCCCCCGTGTCTCGGGATCCGCGAGCACCTGTTTGAACGTGTAGTACATCGATTCAAGATCCTGGGCCTGTCGCACGACGACGCGTCGAACCCCGTCGATCGGGACCCGCGACCGGATGACCGGCAGGACGCTCTCGTCCTGTGCGCCGTCGGTGACCACGATCGCTTTGACGTCCTCGCCGGTCGACAGCGACGCGAGAACCGTGTCGACCTCCTCGCCGACCTTCCGGTTTGCCGAGACGTCGGCCTTGGCGGTCCCCGTGACGACGGCCACTTCGACGGACTCGTCGTCGATGTTGTCGTGGAGATGGACGCCTTGGAAACATACGTTGACGTCGGAGTCCTCGGGATCGGCGGTCGCGAGGGCGACGGCAGCCGACTCGACAGCCTCGCGGCCGACAACGGGGGTGTCGAACGACGTCTTCCGGCCGAGGTCGTCGTCGAGGTCGACACAGAGGATCAACAGCATCGATCGTTGTACGTCGTTTCGTGCGGTGGGTTAAGTTCCTTCTCCCCCATCGTCCGCTTCCCCTCAGTTCGCTTATTATGCGGCCCGCGGGAACTGCCCGTGCTACCGCGATCCGGCCCCGCCGCCGAACGCCGACAGATCGCTTTGGATCCCGGCCGCGAGCGTCGACTTCCGCCGGAGGTCAGCCATCGACACCGGAAGCCGTGGGACGAGTTCTCGGATCGCGCCGTGAAAGCTCTCGGCGACGGCCGCCTCGCCGGCGACCGCGTCCCGGATCGACTCGCGGATCTGCCAGACGCCGACGGGCGCCCAGTACCCCTCCGTCGCGTGCCGGATCACGAACACCGTCGCCTGCCGGTCACGCTCGGCGAGTGCCTCAAGAACGCCGAGTCGGGCAGCGTAGTAGGCCCCGGAGGTTTCGTCGACGTACTCCGTCCGCCCTTCGTAGCCCTCGCTATCGGCGGCCATGTATAACCGTCCGTTCGGGTCGGGGTTCCAGATGCTGCCCGGGGCCTTCAATTCGAGAAGCTCGAACTCCCACTCGCCCGGTGCGGCGACGACCCAGTACTCGTTGCCCATGTACTCGGCGTGCCACACCGACGTTCGGTCGATCGTGGGGGCGTTACGGATCGTTCCGCGGAGATACTGCCCGATCGTGTCGTCGACGGCGGTGATCGACCACCGCGTCGGAACGAGCCGTCGGTTCTCCCCCCGGCCGAGCGCGCCGACCGAGAGCACGTTGTTGATCTCGTAGACGTCGAAGCCGCGGCGATAGAGATAGGTCATCGCTCCTGTCGCGCGCCAGTCGTCGTCCGAGAGCGTCTTCTCGATCGCCCGCGGAACCGAGGGATTCTCTGTCACGCGGGCGGTGTCGGCGCCGACCCGCGGGCCTCGGGGAGCGGCGATGTCCTCCAAGGACCCGTCGAGGTCGAACCCCGGCCGGTCCTCAAGGCCGAGTTCGATGTCGACCGGGCGGTCGGCGATGGCGACCTCGCGTTGGGTGCCGACAAAGCCGTCCCAGACGTCGTGTGCGTCGATATTCGAGCGCCGCGTGGAGTTCAAAAGGCCCGTCCGGCGCTGGAAGACATCGTCGATACCGTACCCTTGCTCGTACCACGCGCCGGTCGTGACGTAGTCGGCGGCGGCGTCTTCGTCGCCGACCGGGGCGAGGAGGCCGGCCGAAACCTGTGGATAACTCGACCGGCCGACGAACACCGATGGGGCCGTCGAACCGACCAGCGTCTCTCCCGAGAGCGTCTCGTCGAAGCGGGTCCTCGCGTCGTCGATATACTCGGTCACGGCGTAGGATTTCTCCTCGGCGAGTCTCCGGAGTTCGACCGACTCGTCGCGGTCGAGGTCGTCGACGTACTCGTCGAGGCGCATACCACCTGTTCGGGGGCGGCGTTGAAATGTCGTTCGGGCCCCGGTCTCAGGGAGGCGATGACTCTTCTAATGTCGGGTCCGATCGGAACCCCTATTCTCGCCCGTCCAAGAGCAAAACGTATGCCGGTCATCGACTGTGACCCCGATCGCGCCAGGGAGCGCCTGGAGTCAGAGGGCGTCGAGATCTACCCCGGGAACACCGACCACGAACTGTGGCGGGCCGACCGCGAGGGCGCGACGGCAGTCGCTTACGAGGGGTCGATAGTCGTCCAAGGGAGCGATCCCGCGCGGCTGTCCGGGCTCATTGAGGACGGCAGCGGACGGGCGCACACCTACTTTGACGGCGCCTCGCGTGGCAACCCCGGCCCGGCCGCGATCGGGTGGGTAATCGTCACCGACGATGGGGTCGTCGCCGAGGGGTCCGAGCGGATCGGCCGCGCGACGAACAATCAGGCCGAGTACGAAGCCCTGCTCGGGGCGCTTGAGGCCGCCACCGACTACGGCTTCGACGAACTCGTGATCAAGGGCGACTCACAGCTCATCGTCAAGCAGGTCCGCGGCGAGTGGGACGCCAACGATCCTACGCTACGCGAAAAGCGGGTTCGCGCCCGAGAGCTGCTTCGCGAGTTCGACGAGTGGAGTCTCGATCACGTTCCGCGGGAAATAAACGATCGCGCCGACGAACTGGCGAACGAGGCGCTCGATGGCTGACGAGACCCCTGACCCGACCGACGAAACCGGCACCGACGAGTCCGCCCTCCCCGAGGACGTGATCGACCGCGCCGAGACACTGACCCGGCGGCTCCGGAACGCGGTCGACGACAGCGAGCGGGCGGCCTACAAACACGAACGCGACGCCCTCCTCGACGAGCACGGCTACGGCGCGCGGGTTCGGGAGGGCCAAACCGGCGAGACGCTCGTGTTACACCCTGCAGTGTGGATCGAGGACGGCACGATCCGGACCGATCGGATCGACGACACGAGCCAGGCGATCGAACGGCCCCTCTCCGGCCCCGGTTCCGGCGCGGACTGGGCCGAAATCGACGAGCACAACCGGACGATCGCGGCCCGCGTCCGGAAGCGACATGGGGCGGTTCACGGCGAGACTGCCACCGCGTTCGCAGATTTCATGAGCAACCACTACGCGAAGCCCATCGAGCGTGCGACCCCCGGCGAGCGCGAGGAGTTCCGGACGGAGTATTTCCCCCGAAACGCGTGGCCGACGGACGAACAGCGCGAGCGGGTCACGGAGTCACTCCGACTCACCGTCGAGGCGGCCGACGAAGTGTAGTCCGACTTACCGTCGAGTGGCCCGACAAAACGTAGCCGGATCACCACGATCGAATGTCGAAAGCTCTTTGCGATCCTCGGGCACAACGCCGGGTATGGCCGGAGCAAACCTCTGGGAAGACCTCGAGACGGGTCCGAACGCCCCCGAAGAGATCTACGCGGTCGTTGAGTGTCTCAAGGGCGAGCGAAACAAATACGAGTACGACAAGGACATTCCCGGCGTCGTGCTGGACCGAGTGCTGCACTCGAACGTCCACTACCCCTCTGATTACGGGTTTATCCCGCAGTCGTACTACGACGACGAGGATCCTTTCGACGTGTTGGTGCTCGTCGAGGACCAGACGTTCCCCGGTTGCATCGTCGAAGCCCGCCCCGTCGCGTTGATGAAGATGGACGACGACGGCGAGCAGGATGATAAGGTCATCGCGGTCCCCACGGAGGATCCCCGATACGACCACATCGAGGATCTGGCGGACATCCCCCAACAGCAACTCGACGAGATCGACGAGTTCTTTAAAACGTATAAGAACCTCGAGGCGGGTAAGGAAGTCGAGACGCAGGGCTGGGAGGACAAGCAGGCGGCGATGGACGCGATCGAGCACGCCCAAGACCTCTACGAGGAACACTTCGGGTAGCTGTCGATCGCCGGAGCCGTTTGGCACAGCTGTGTTATACACTGGCGTCATCGAGCGTTAGCGGCGCTACGCGTGTACGGGCCGTTTTGCTATTTGATACCCGGCGATAATCGACGTATCGTCTCTTAGTACTTCGATTCTCCGGTATAGATTACCAACGGTAATACGGCGCTCGACTGCGGATACGTTATGATTATGGATTGATACTTGTGTTTGGATGCCGTAACGTTAAGTATGAGCACCGATCACTCCGACAGCTTTGGCGTGCGTCACCCGACTGTCATTCCGGAGAACTTCGAGCGGGCTGACGTCGACCCCGATACGGACGACGAGTAGTGCAGCCAGCGCCGATAGGGGATTTGATTGCCGGTTTCGACGACCGCTGTCGGGTTTGCCGGTCGAAACGAAACTTATTGTAGCCGCCACTCGGAAAGCGACGTATGGGACTGTTTGATCGGCTCCGTGGCGGGAGCGGACCACGAGTCGCTTTCTTCGGTATCGACGGTGTACCGTACTCGTTGATCGCCGATAACGAGGAAACGTTCGAAAACCTCCACGCCATCGCGTCGGGCGGTAAGATCGACTCGATCGTGCCGCCGGAATCGAGCGCATGTTGGCCGGCGCTGACGACTGGCGTGAACCCGGGATCGACCGGCGTCTACGGCTTTCAAGATCGCGAAATCGACAGCTATGAGACGTACGTCCCGATGGGACAGGACGTCCAGGCGACGCGGCTGTGGTCCCGCGTCGACAACGCCGGCGGGGAGTCGACGGTGATGAACGTTCCCGTCACGTTCCCCCCGGATCGGGACATCCAGCGGATGGTCAGCGGCTTTCTCTCACCGGGTGTGGAAAAGGCGGCCTACCCCGATGAACTCCGCGAGACGCTTGAGGGACTCGATTACAAGATCGACGTCAACGCGAAACTCGGGCATAAAGACGACAAAGAGGCGTTTATCGAGGATGCACACCAGACCCTCGATGCCCGCTTCGAGGCGTTCAAACGATACATTGAGACCGACGACTGGGACCTCTTTTTCGGCGTCTTTATGACGACCGACCGGGTGAACCACTTCCTGTTCAAGCACTACGCCGAGGACGGCGAGTACAAGGAGGAGTTCCTCGAGTTCTATGCGAAACTCGACGGCTACCTCGGGGAGTTGCGCGGAATGCTCGACGAGGAGACGACAATGGTCGTCGCCTCCGATCACGGGTTCACGTCGCTCGATTACGAGGTCAAGTGCAACATCTGGCTCGAGAAGCAGGGGTGGCTCTCATACAAGAACGACGACCACGACAGCCTCGGCGACATCGCCGACGACACCCGGGCGTACTCGCTTATTCCGGGTCGCTTCTACATCAATCTCGAGGGGCGCGAGCCACGTGGATCCGTCCCCGAGGAGGAGTACGAGGCTGCCCGGAAAGAACTCAAAAGCGATCTGGAGGCGCTCGAAGGGCCGGAGGGGACCCCCGTCGCCGATCGCGTCGTGACGAAGGAGGACGCCTTCCGCGGGGACCACGACGAGATCGCCCCCGACCTCGTCGTCATCCCGAACGACGGCTTCGATCTCAAGTCCGGCTTCCGCGGCGGCGATGCGGTGTTCGACACCGGGCCGCGGAACGGGATGCACAGCTTCGAGAACGCCTGCCTGTTCGTCGACGACGACGGCGCGAAGATCGATGACGCAGACCTCTATGATATCGCGCCGACAGTTCTCGAACTCCTCGACATCGGGATCGACCGCGGGGAGTTCGACGGCGCCTCGTTGGTGTAGGGCGACTCCTCTCCCAATCGAGTCGTTCGCGCCCGGTAGTTCATAACCGATCGCGAGCCACCCCACGGTATGCCTCCGACAGAGGCCGACCACGACCCCGCCCCGACCGGGACCGACCACGATCGTGAGACACTTGAGCGGCGACTCGAGGCCGTCGAACGGGCGCTCTCGGAGGAGAAACCGCTTGAACGTGCGGACCGCCTCGATGAACTGGAGTCGCGCGTCGCCGAACTCGAAGCCGCGGTACAGGCGCTGCGCGGATACGTCGGGTCGGTCCGGGCGGTCAACGAGGAGATCGAACTGCGGGCCGACCGCGCCCTCCGGAAGGCCGAGGCTGTCGAGCGAAACACCGCCCCGGAACGGTCCAACCATGGAGCCGGGTCGGACCCCGACACCGATGGCGGAGCCGTCACCGTTTCGGACCCCGGCCGGGCCTCCGAGTCCGAGTCGGAGACCGAGTCACGTACCGGATCGGCGTCCACGATAGACGACCGTCCAACACCCCTCGAACGGCTCCGCGAGCGGCTGTGATCCGCGTCGTCCTCGCCGTCGCGCTGGCCACCGCGATCTTCGGCCTCGTGATGCCGAGCGCCGAGCGCGCAGACCGGGAGCGAAACGCCGCGCTCGCGCTCGAGGAACTCGAACGCCTGCGTGACGCCGCCGAACGGCTCGCCGCCGGGAACGATCCTGTCGCGCCGGGCCGGGACCCGGCCGCGACGACCGTCACGATCGAACCGCCCGACCCGACGTTCGCCGCCCCCGGTCGGCTCCGGATCGCGAACGGCAGCCTGCGGTGGGAATCGCCGACCGGGCACGACAGCACGGTCGACGTTGCGGTCCCGATCCGCATCGACGCCCCGGCGGTCCTCACCGAACGAACGCGCGTTCGACTATCGTTGGTTCGGACCAACGGCGAGACCGCCGTTCGAATCCGGATCGATCGGGGAAGGAGTTAAATATGAACACGCGCCCAGACCCCCCGTGTTCGACCGACTGCTGTCATCGGAGGACGAATGCCGCTGTGAGCCGACGTTCGAGGCCGACCGCCTCTCCGTCGAGAGCGACGAGTGTCCGGGCGGCGGACGGCTCATCGAGGAGCCGGCCTGCCGTCGGACCGTCGTCGAGGCGCTCGAACGGCGCGATGTCGAGTCCGTCCGGACGCGATCAGCCGGGTTCGAGCGCGCCTACGAGGACGAGGCAGCCGGCTTTCTCGTTGCCGCCGGCCGCTTTGTTGACGCTGCGTCGTTCCACGACGAGGCCCTCGCCGATCGTACCCGCGAAGACCCTCTCGGAGCCGCGCGGGCAGCCGCCGGACGAGACGGCCCTGTTGCGGATGTTGTTGCCGAATCCGGGCTGGCTGTTTTTCTCGGCAGCGACTACCGGACGGCGTTGCGCCCGCAAATCGGCCCGACGGTCGCTAAATCCCGCGTCGCTACGCGCCCCCCGTCCCAGGCGACGTTGCGCGACCGTTACGAACTCGACACGGGCGGGGTCGTCCGCCGCTACGACGGCGCGGAGATGGGGACGTATCATCTCACGCCTGCCGAACACCGCCTCGACCCCGAGGACACCGCAACGCTCGCGGCGGCGCACGGTCGGTTGGCCCGTGGCGCGATAGAGGGGGGTGAGCGCGCGCCCGCTCGCGCCGTCAGGTCGGTCGCAGATCCCGGACAGCCGGTCGGGACGTTGACAGCCGCACTCGGCAAGCACACACGGGGGCTCGGCGTCCTCGAGGACTGCTTCGCCGACCCTGACGTGACTGACGCGTTCGCGACCGCCCCCGTCGCCGAAAACCCGATCCGGGTCCGTTGTGGCGGCGAGACACTCCGGACGAACGTCAGGCTCACCGAAGACGGCGTCGCCGCGCTGGCATCGCGGTTCCGACGGTCGAGTGGGCGGGCGTTCTCGCAGGCTAGCCCGACGCTCGATGCGACCGCGGACGCCGGCGGCAGACGAATTCGGATCGCTGGGGTCACTGACCCGGTAAGTGACGGAACCGGATTCACGTTCCGGGCTCACGACGAGGAGGCGTTTCGGATCGCCGACCTCGTCGACAATGGGACGCTCTCGGCGTCAGTCGCGGCGTTCCTCTCGGTGGCGACGAAACGCGGCGCGGCGACGCTTCTAGCCGGATCGCGCGGAGCCGGCAAAACGACGCTGCTCGGGGCGTTGCTGTGGGAGATCCCACCCGACGTCCGGACAGTCGCCATCGAGGATACACCGGAACTACCCGTTTCGGAACTCCAGCATGACGGTCGGGACGTCCAACCGCTCCGCGTGACGACTGGCGACGGCGCGTCGATCACCGCGACCGAAGCGCTCCGGACGGCGCTCCGGCTCGGCGATGGAGCGGTCGTCGTCGGTGAGGTCCGCGGCGAGGAGGCGAAGGTGCTCTACGAGGCGATGCGGATCGGCGCCGCGGACGGGACGGTCCTCGGGACGATCCACGGCGGTGGCGGCGAATCGGTTAGAGAGCGCGTCGTCACCGACCTCGGCGTCGCGGAGTCGGCGTTCGCGGACACGGATCTCGTTGTGACGCTCGAAGCGTACAAGAACGGGGGATCGAGACGGCGACGGGTCCGGGCGATCGAGTCGGTTCGACGGTCCCCCAATGGGGTGGGCTTTGAGTCACTGTACGACGCCGACTCGGGGGCGATTCGCGTGACGGACAGCCGGCTCGTTGAGGAGCTGTCAACGCCGACTGAGACCGCTGCGGACGTCGAGTCGGCGATCCGCGATCGGACGGCAGAACTGGAGGCGTGAGCGCCGTGTCACCTGATCACACGTGGCCGATCCGGGGATTGGCGAACCTGTCGCCGCGGTCGTCGACGCCCGAGTCGATTCAAGAGATCGCGCCGTTCCTCGGTGGTGATCCCCGGACCCTCGCTGCTGCCGCCGACGGCGTCGGGATCGTCGTCGGCCTCTGTCTCGGGGCGGCGGCGATCGGCCTTCGGCAGCCGTCGTTGCTCCTTGTGGCTGCGGGCGTCGGCTCCGGAGCGGCGATTCTCGCCCGCGGCGGCGTCCTCGTGGTTGCCAGCGCCCGGCGAAGTCGAACGCTCGGCACCGCGCCGACGATCGTCAGCCGCGCCGTCCTCCGGATGCGGATCGCGCCGGCCGCGGAAGAAGCGGCCGCCTTCGCCGCCGCGACGAAGGGACGACTCGGGGACCGACTCGCCGACCATGTCGGGCGCGCCCGCGGAACGCAGTCCTCGGGGCTCGGGACGTTCGCCGAGGCCTGGCGCGGCCGGTTTCCGGCGCTGTACCGTTCGCTGACACTCGTTGAAGCCGCTGCGGACGCCCCCGAGAGCGAGCGCGATCGGGCGCTCGATCGGGCGATGGAGACGATCTTGGACGGAACCCGGGACCGCGCCACGGAGGCCGCCGACTCGCTACGAGGGCCGTCAACGGCGATGTACGCCTTTGGCGTCCTCCTCCCGCTCGCGCTCGTCAGCGTGTTGCCAGCTGCGGGCGCAGCAGGCGTCGAGGCGACGCTCCCGGCGATCGTCGGTATATACGATCTCGCCCTTCCCGTCGGGCTGCTCTGCGGAAGCGGCTGGCTGCTCGCGAACCGTCCGGTGGCGTTCCCGCCGGTTCCCATCGACAGCGAAGTCGCATCCCATCCAGCGGTTTATATCGGTACGGGTGTCGGATCGGGGCTCGCCGCTGCGGCCGTTGCTCGGACGCTCCTCCCGAGGTGGACGGTGCCGCTCACCGCCGTTGGCCTGGGGATCGGGACCGCGCTCGTGGCTCGGTATCACCCGGTCGTCGCCGTCCGAAAACGCACCAACAAACTCGAGTCGGCGCTCCCGGACGCGCTGTATCTCGTCGGCCGGCGCGTCTCTGACGGGATCGCTGTCGAACAGGCGGTCGCCGACACGGCCGGGGAACTTGAGGGTATCGCTGGCGATGCGTTCCGTTCGGCCGCCAGGCGACAGCGCCAACTCCGCGTTGGCGTCGAGGCAGCGTTTGTCGGCGAACACGGCGCGCTTGAGGACTTGCCGAGCCAACGAGCCGAGAGTACGGCCCGCCTGCTCGGTATGGCCGCCGGGGCCGGAGCGCCCGCGGGCAGGGCGCTCGTCGAGACGGCGGACCATCTCGACGAACTCCGACGCGTCGAGCGGGACGCAAAGCAGAATCTCGGCCGCGTGACGTCGACGCTCTCGAACACCGCGGCGTTCTTCGGCCCTCTCGTCGGCGGCGCAACCGTCGCGCTCGCTGACAGCGTCGGGACGACGGAGGCGCTTGACGGCAGCGCCCCCGAGACGGCCGGCCTCGGGATCGCTGTCGGCGTATACGTCCTCCTCATGGCGGCGGTCCTAACAGGGCTTTCGACGGGGCTACAGCGCGGGCTTGACCGGGCAACCGTCAGCTACCGGGTCGGCATTGCGCTCTGTACCGCGACGGTGACGTTTCTCCTTGCGGTCTTCGCCACGTCCGCCGTCTCCGGAGGTTTATGACATAGCACGGGACCAGACTGCCCATGTTCGGATTGCCGCTGGACGCGTGGTACGTCTGGATCGGGCTGGCGATCGTCAGTAGCACCGCCGTCGGGGTCGTGGCCACCCTCCCGTCGGCGGCACCACCCGACGCCTCGGGGGCGGCCCGGACGGTCGACGGCGTTGCTGCGAGCGAGCACGCCGCGGTAGGGAAACACCCGCTTTCGAACGCCGAAACGGTGCGAATCGGGTCGGACTCGGTGTCGCTCCGCGGCCCTGGCGGCACCGAACATGCCGGGTTCGGTTACGGTCCGGTCGTCCCGGTTCTCGACGACCCTGGACTCCGGGCGACGCTTAGGGGCGAGCCGCCGGATCACGCGTTCCGGACGCCGATCGAGTTCGAACGGGCCGTACGACAGGCCCGGGCGACGGGACCGCGGTGGCAGGGAGCCGATCAAATAATCGTCCGGCGGGTCAACTGGGAGGGGATCGACGTTGTTCTCGTCGGATAGGGGCCAGACCGAGCCGCTCGCGGCGCTCGTTGCCGTGTTCACGCTCGGCCTTGGCCTCTCGTTATATGTCGGCGTTCTCGATTCGATGCTTCCCTTGCTGACGATCGAGTCCGAGATGGCGCCGGTTGCGACCAACCGGTTTATTCAGGAGGCGTCTGATTTCGGTGTCGTCCGGCCGCCGATCGGGGATGCAATCGACGCCGCCAGTCCGAACGGGTACTTCATGAACGCGACAGTTCGAACCCGAACGGACGCGTGGTTCGGCGGGCCGACGCGAGGGGAAATCTCCGACTGCGTCCGCCGCCGGGTGAGCGTCCGGACTGCCCCAGGACGCGTTCGACCGGGGACGCTGGAGGTGTGCGTATGGCCAGAGGCGTGAGCACCGTTCTCGATGTTGCGATCTGTCTCCTGTTGATCGGTGTCGCGGTCAGTACGCTCGCCGTCGCCGTTCCCGATGAGGGCTGGCGATCGACAGTCGACGGGGACCCAGAGGCGATGTCGGTGGGAACCGTAACCGCGACCGTTCCGATCACGAACGGCCACGAGGCACACGGGACACTCGCACAGCACCTCGCGCGGTCGTCGATCTTGATGGCCGCGCTCGACGGCGAGCGGCTCCTCGGATCGCCGTATCCCGGGGCGACTCGCCGCGCGGTCGAACAGCGAACGTCCGACCGGGTTCGGGTCACGGCTCGCTGGCGTCCCTACCCTGACGCGCCGCTCTCCGGTCGGTTCACGGTCGGTCCGACCCCCCCATCAACGGCTGACGTAGCGGCGACGCGGTTCACCGTCGATAGCGGAATGAACGTTCCCGGCGATGCCGATTCGAACGAATCGCTCGCGGCGGCCGTCGCAGAGGCGTACATCGACTGGCTTTTTCCGCCGGAACGGACCCGAATTCGCCTCGTCGATCGCCGAACGGCGCCCGAGACGGCGAATCGATACCGCTCGATCGCTGGGGCCTTGGGGGTCGATATCGCCGAACCGCTCGCCGACGCGTTGCCGCGGCAGGCCAACGAACGGCTCGCGGCCGAGCTCGCCGATCAGCTTGAGACAGGGTTGCAGTCCGAGTCGGATACGTCCGGCCCCGTGCCGAATGGCGAGGGTACGGGCCGCGTCGAAATCGTCGTTCGGCGGTGGGAACCGTGAATGACCGCGCCCGCGTTCCGTTCGCGCTCGTCGGTGTCCTGTTGGTGCTCACAAGCACGACGCTTGCGACAACGACGGTACTGCAGCCCTCAGAAGAGCCCCCAGCGATCGAAGACGCGATGGCCGGCGCGACGGCGACAGCCGTGACGGAACTGCGCGGTGCGGCCGATTCGGCTGCCACGAACGCCGCGATCGATCCCGTCATCGAACCGGCCGACACGGTCGCCGGGCGGGCGCTGAACGAAAGCCACCCCTTTCGGGACGCCCTCCGGCTTCGGCTCTATCTCCGCGCCGTCGAGCGCCTCCGAAACGTTGAGGCGACTCGGGGACCGGTTACGGTCTCGGCGTCGCTACCGCCCGTCGAACCGACGACGGAGGGCTATCGGGGAGCGATCGAACGCGTAGCAATCGACCGGGCAGGTGAGGACGCCGCCGCACTAGCCGTTAGAATCGAGAACGTGACCCTCACAGCCACACGGGACGGCCGGACAGTGACGACCGCCGAGCGATCACCGCAGTTCGTCATTTCGAACCCGGCGCTGTTGTTGCACGACCGCACCGAGCGTTTTGAGACTCGCGGCAATGCCCCGGTAACGCGACGTGGACTCGGACGACGGGTTACTGCCAGGCTCTACCCGATCGCGTGGGCCCGGGGGCACGCCCAGTACGGCGGGGCACCGATTTCGACAGTTCTCGGGATCCGACACGTCGAGTTGGCGACGAACGATGCGCTGATCGCCGAACAGCGCGCAACGTTCGGGGAGGCTGACCCCGATGGTCACCGTGGCGTCGCTGCTGCGGGGCGGCGCGTCGCGACGACGGACGCGCTCGTCGGAGTCGGCGGCGATAAAAAGTGGATCGATACGGTCCTCGCTGGGGCCGACGCTATAGGGCCGGACCCGCCGCCCCAACAGCCCGTCGGTACCTGGCGGGAGGAACCAGATAATCCCGAGGTAACCGTCACGGTAGACACCTCCGCTGACAACGCTTTCGCCAACACGATCGGGGTGACCGGCACCGATCGGCTCAAAGAGCGAATCGAACGGGTCCACACTATCGAGGCCCGGGTCGAAACGGCGACGCGGTTTCGGGGTGGATCGAGCTATGGGGATCGATCGCCTGGCTACGGCTGGACAGTAGAATCGAGACGAAACGACGTTTCGGTCGACAGCGACCGGGTCGGCAGCGGCGGGCCGACCACGTCCGGATGGACGACCGTCGACAGCGGCCGATACGATGTGATAGTGACCGAGACGACGACCAGAGACTGGTGGAAGGACAATGAGACCGCGACGACGGAGTCGGTGACAGAGCGGGTCTACCGCGTCGAAGTCGCAGCTCAGGCCCGGACGGTCCCGATTGAGCGGATCCCCGACGGCCGGGTCGATGGACATCTGAGCCGGGCCGCGGACCGCGCTGGCGACCGCGCGATCCGGAATACTGGCGGCTTCGACGATGCGGCCGAGGCGGCAGCCTTGGGGGAGTCGGTCCGATCGACGGCGACCGTAACCGCAACGCCCTCAATAGATCGGTCCGCCGTCGAAGCCGACCTCAAGACGGTCCGGGATCGGGTAGGTGACATCTCAGCGACGGTCCCCGCTCCATCGGTCGGCGCTGGACGGGTGACACCCTCGGAACGGCTCCGGTCGGCTGTCGGCGACGCGCGGGCGGGTCTGTTGCCCGAGTCGGATCGATCGGCGCCCGAGCGGACGATCCGTGCGGCGCGGCTCACGTATCTTGAGTCGCTCGATTCGGAACTGGAACGGCGGGTTTCGGCCGACGACAACACCGCCGACGAAATCGGAAACTCATTGGGAGCGTATCTCGGCCCCGACCGTCTCGACGGTGCGCTGGCGGCCCACCGGGGGGCCTCAAGGCCGGAGCCGGAGCCGATAGCCGATCCCGCTGGGAACCTCTCGCTGTCGGTCGAAACCGCACCGTCGTATCTCACGACGAGCGCAGTGACCCGTGACCGCATCGACGCCCGAGGCGGCGGCAGCGTGCATCCCCTCTCAACGCGGACGGTCAGCGTCTTCTCGTCGCCGCACACCCAGGTTACTACCGGGATCCTTGATCGAATCCCGTTTCTCAACACCGGTCGTGTCTCGCTGTCGACGGCGGCGGAGACCCTTCACTCGATGGAACCCGGAATGGAGAACCGCGGGGAACTCGAAACCGAGGTCGCGGACGCGACCGATCACGTTCGCGGAGCGTTGGTCGCCGACCTCGTGGACGCGGGCATCGCCGAACACGAGGCGGAGTCGGCCCTCAGCGTCGACGCCTCGACCGCCGAGGAAGCCCGTATGCTCACCGACGGAACGACGATCGGACGGGCAGCACGGTCGATCGATGGGCCGCCCAACCGCGATCGGATAGAGCTCCGATTGGAGACGACGCTGGATTCGACCCTCGCGGAGGACGCCGCTCGGCCGCCGGAGCCGATGACGACCGCGGCGCGGCGGACGGCCGAAGCGGAGTACCGCGGACGGCTTGAGGGCATCCTCGCCGACGGGATCGAGAGTGCGAGCGAGGCCAAACGGGTTGAGGTGCTCGGCGAGCAGCTCGGATCGATCCCGGCCGGCCTTCCGATCGCGCCGGTGCCGGGCTATTGGTTCGCCACCGCGAACGTCTGGTACGTTACCCTCTCGGGGCAGTACGAGCGGTTCGCGGTCCGGACGAACCGCGGCGACGGGACGGCGACAACAACGTATCTCCGCGACGGCGGAACGGTGAGGGTGGTTCACGACGGCGACCCGAAACGACTCGGAACGGCCGCTCAGGTGTCTGTTCAGACCCGGACCGCCGTCGTCGTGGTCGTTCCGCCCGGCCCGCAAGGGGTTGGTGACACCGACGGCGAGCCGATCAAGACATCGCCGGGGTGGTAGCCGCCGGGAGCCCGAACGCTACTTGAACGGGGAGGTCGAACGAGGCGTATGCTCCACGAAGTCGCGGACTCGCCAGGTGAGCTTCAGCCAGCCGAACTCCACGCACGGTACCTCGACGCACTCGCGGCGGTGGTCGACAACCACGGGGTCGAGCCGGTCGCCGAACGGTCCGGGCTTGACCCTGAGGATCTCCGATCGGTGCTTGCGGGCGATGATCCCGGATTGACGCTTGAGGAGTCCGCCTCGATACTCGCGGTACCCGAGGACGCGCCGGACGGTGAGACCATCGCCGCCGTCGCCAGGGACGACCTGCTTATGGGGATGACAACGGCCGTGCTCGACGTCGAAGCCGTCGAGTCGGGAGTCGACGGCGAACTCGAGGCCCGCGAGATACAATCGAAGATCGAGGGGCGATTCCCGATGACGTTGCGGGAGTTCGCGCTGCTATCACAGTACGTCAACGGGGCGCGGTGACATGCGGGTCGGGATTCTCGGCTGCGGGTACGTCGGCCTCGAACTCGCCCGACAGCTCCGCGGTGATCACGATGTTGTCGGCGTCCGACGATCACCCGACGGGATTGACGCTATCGAGGCGACCGGTGCGACGGCTATTCGAGCTGACGTGACCGATTCGGACGGACTTGCCTCGGTTCCCGATGTCGACGCACTCGTCTTTGCGGCGTCGTCCGGCGGTCGAGGGGCAGCGGCGGCCGAGCGCGTTTACGTCGAGGGGCTTCGGACGGCCATCGAGGCGTTCGGCTCCCGCCAGTCGCCACCCGAGCGACTGGTGTACACCTCGAGCACGGGGGTCTACGGCGATCACGACGGCGCGTTTGTCGATGAGGACACCCCGCTGGACCCGACGACAGAAAAGACACAGATACTCGTCACGGCCGAGCGAATCGCCCGCGAACTCGCTCCGGAGTACGGCATCGACGGTGGAGTCGCCCGATTCGCCGGCCTCTATGGCCCCGACCGGTATCGGCTTGAGCGCTATCTCGAGGGACCCGTGACGGAGGGATATCTGAACATGATCCACCGCAAGGACGCCGCCGGAATCGTCCGGTTTATGCTCGAATCGACCGACAACGAACTCCTCGTTGCGGTTGACGACGAACCCGTTGATAAGTGGACGTTCGCCGACTGGCTCGCCGACGAGTGCGGCGTCGATTCGCCGCCGAAACGAACGAAGGCCGAACGCCTCGACGACGAGGGGCTCTCCGAGGCCGCTCGGCGACGTATCCTGACGAGCAAACGGTGTTCGAATGACCGCGTCCGCAAACTCGGCTATAACTTCCAGTATCCGACGTACCGGGAGGGGTATCGGGCGGCGATTGACGCCTACTGTGGGACGAATTGACTGCCACGCGTAGCCAAAAAAAGCGAGGCTCACTCCGCACGCACACGATGCCGCAAGCCGGGTCTTTTTCGACCTCGGAGCCCTCCAGACAGACGATGGAATACGTACAGGAGGGTGTCAGGACGCTCCACGACTTCGGGGACGCCCATCCGGACGCGCCGACGGACAGCACGAGTGTTATCGTTCCGATGACCGAGCGCGAACACGCCGGACTGGCGGCCGAGCGCGTCCTTTCCGCACTTGAGGTTGTCTCCCCGGAGCGCGTCGTCGTCCCGCTTCGGGCCTCCGAGGAGCGCGTCGGTTCTGTTGTCCAGTGGCTCTCGGAGTTCGACCTCCCGCTGTCGGTGCTTTGGTGTGACGGTCCTCGCCTCGCCGATCAACTCGCCACCGCTGGCCTTGACGGCACGCGGGGCAAGGGTCGGGACGTATGGCTCGCGCTTGGGATCGCGAGCGATAGCGATTACGTCGTGGTTCACGACGCCGACGCGAAGAGCTACGACGAATATCACGTCTCAAAGTTGCTCTTTCCGCTGGCGCACGGGGCAGCGTTCTCGAAGGGCTACTACGCCCGCGTCGAGAACGACCGGCTGTACGGCCGGCTGTTTCGGTTGTTCTATCGGCCACTCGTCAAGGCGCTCGCGGCCGACGGTGGCGATCCGGTACTCGACTATCTCGGCTCGTTCCGGTATGCGTTGGCCGGCGAGTTCGCGACGACCGGGCGGCTCGCGCGCCGGCTCCGGATCCAACGCGGGTGGGGCCTGGAGGTCGGAACGCTCGGGGAGGCGTTCCGGCTGGTCGGTGCGGAGGGATCGGCACAGGTCGATCTCGGGATCCACGAACACGACCACCGCTCCGTTTCGGGGCCGAGCGGGCTCTCGGATATGTCCGAACAGGTCGGCGACGCGCTGCTCCGGGCCGTCGAGGATAACGGCCACCGACCGGCGTACAAGAGGCTCGACTCGCGCTACCGGGCGGCCGCGGAGCGGCTTGTCGATGCCTACGCGCTCGATTCGGGGTTCAACGGCTTGGAGTACGATCGTGACGACGAACTGGCGCAGATCGACGCCTACGCCGACACGATCGGACAGCCGGGGCCCGATACCCGACTCCCGGCGTGGGACGATGCCGAACTTTCGCCCGCATCAGTCGCCGCCGCGGCCATCGATGACCTCGCCGACGAGACCGAGATCGAGGCGGCGGCCCCGACTGTCCGACCGACGTAGCGTCCGGAACGTTCAGGTCCGTCTCGCCCGAGGAATGCGGTATGAAACAGGCCATCGTCGCGCGGACCGACATCGGAATGGGAACGGGAAAGCTCGCCGCGCAGGTCGCACACGCGTCGCTGAAGGCGTACGAGGACGCTGACGCCGATGCGCGGCGCGAGTGGAAAACCGGGGGACAAAAAAAGATCGTCCTGAAGGGATCCGGGGAAAAACAGCTGCGGCGACTCGCCGACAGGGCGCGTCAGGAGCGCCTCCCTCACGCAATCGTCAGTGACGCCGGCCACACCCAACTCGATCCCGGAACGGTGACGACGCTCGCCGTCGGCCCCGGCCCCGAGAACATTGTCGATGCGGTGACCGGCGATCTGAGCCTCTACTGACGGATAGCAAGCGGAAGCCCCGCGCTTCAGGGCGGAGAGGAAGCCAAGGCCGTCAGATCACTGGAACCCGCGGCTATACTGTCTCGGAACGGGGACATCGTGCCCCAGTGCCTCCGCCGCCCGGAGCGCGAAGTACGGGTTTCGGAGGTGCTCGCGGCCGACGATCGCGAGGTCGGCGCGGTCGTTCCGGATCACCTCGTCGGCACCCTCGGGCGTCGTGATCCCTCCAACGGCTCCGACCGGCATTTCGTTTTCCCCGACGCGTTCCGCGTAGGGGACCTGATAGTGCGGCCCGGTTTCGGGGACCTGCTGGTCGGGATGGATCCCGCCGGCGCTCACGTCGACGAGGTCAACGCCGAGCGATCGGAGCGTTCCGGCGAGCCGGGCCGAGGACTCAACGGTCCAAGAGCGCCGGTCAGCGAGCCAGTCAGTCGCCGAGATCCGAACGAAAACGGGCGTTCCTTCGGGGACTGCCGCCCGGATGTCGGTAACGATCTCCGTTAGCAGCCGGGTCCGACCGTCGAAGTCGCCGCCGTACTCGTCCTCGCGGGCGTTCGTCACCGGCGAGAGGAACTCGTGGAGCAGGTAGCCGTGTGCCGCGTGAATCTCGAGGATGTCGAAGCCTGCCTCGACCGCTCGAACGGCGGCATCGACGAACGCGTGCTTGACGCGCTCGATGCCCGTCGAATCGAGTCGCTCGGTCGCGAGCGGTTCGTCGTGTGGCCACGGCTCCTCGGTCGGACCGACGGGAGTCCAGCCAGACTTGCCGTGGATCGGGTCGCCCCCCTCCGACGGGCGGACCGTCGACGCCTTCCGGCCGGCGTGGGCCAGTTGGATTCCGGAGAGCGCGCCCTGTGAGGCGATGAAGTCGGTAATCGGCTTGAGCGCCTCGGCGTGGTCGTCGCTCCAGATACCGAGATCCTGTGGGGAGATACGACCTCGCGGGGTGACGGCGGTCGCCTCGGTCATCACGATGCCGGCGCCGCCCGACGCTCGACTACCGAGGTGGACGAGGTGCCAGTCGGTCGCGAGTCCATCCTTGTCTTCACAGGAGTACTGACACATTGGCGAGACCATCACGCGGTTTCTGGCCGTCATGTCACGGCATTCGAACGGGGTAAACAGGTGCACATCTACGGTTCGAGGGGACTGAAAAAGACCCTTAGTATTCGAAACCCCGCCCTGGAAGTGCGGACCGACTAGCCGGATGGCCCGAACCGTCCGGTGGGACGAATACAAAGTGGCTTGTCCGACGGTGCACACACTCGACGTATGCGTGAGGCGCACCCTGTCGAGGCGGCCGTCGGGATCGAGCACTACGTCTCCGAGACAGGCGGTACCGGCGGCCACCTCCGGGACCGTCCCGAGGATTTCCGGGTCGAGGAGCGGGAAGCCTTCGGGGCCGATCTCCACGATTTCGACGTCGATATCGGCTCCTACCCGCATCTCACCTTCCGAGCGACGCTTCGAGGGTGGGATACGAACGATTTTGCCTCGACGCTCTCGAAGCGACTTGGGGTCAGCCGCGAGCGCGTCTCATGGGCGGGGACAAAGGACAAACATGCCGTCACGACGCAGTTGTTCTCGGTCAAGCACCCCGACGACGAGTTGCCGTCGATCGACGGGGCGACGATCGAACCGCTCGGGCGGGCGGGGCGTCCAGTGTTGTTCGGCGATCTCGCGGGCAACGACTTTGAGGTCGTCGTCCGCGGTGCGGAACGGCCGGAAAACGCCGAACCGATCGCGGAGGAACTCTGGCACTTCGGAGCCGACGATGGCACGGAAGATGGCGACAGCGAGGACGACCCGGCCGCCGTTCCAAACTACTTTGGTCAGCAGCGCTTCGGTTCGATGCGACCTATCACTCACCGCGTCGGCCTTGATGTCGTCCGCGGCGAGTGGGCGTCCGCCGCGATCCGCTACGTCTGTGAGTCCAGCGAGCGCGAACCCGAGCGGACCCGGACGGCGAGGGACCGACTCGACGAGGGGCGCGAGTGGGAACGAGCAAACGAGATCCTTCCCGGCGGCCTCCGGTTCGAGCGAGCGATCGCCGGGCGGTTGGCCGAAGGAGCGACCGAGCCAGCGGACTACCGGGCTGCGCTTGAGACGCTGCCGACGAATCTTCAGCAGATGTTTACCAATGCCGCCCAGTCGTACGCGTTCAACCGGATCCTCTCCGAACGGCTTCGCAGGGGGCTCCCGTTTGGAACGCCCGTCGCCGGTGACGTCGTCTGCTTTGCCGACGACGATGGGCTTCCGAACCCGGATCGAACACAGGTCGTCGAACCGGAACAGGTGAGGACGATCCGGCGACACTGCGAGCGGGGCCGGGCGTTCGTCACCGCACCGCTTGTCGGTACCGAGACCGTCTTCGGTTCCGGGGAACCGCGCGAAATCGTCCGGGAGGTGCTGGACGATCTCGGCCTCAAGCGGGCCGATTTCGACCGGCCGGGGGAGTTCGGCTCCGAGGGAACGCGGCGAGCGATCCTGCTCCGGACCGATCTCGATGTCGACCTCGATCCCCTCACGCTTCGGTTTTCGTTGCCGAAGGGAAGCTACGCGACGGTGCTGGCGCGGGAGTTCATAAAAGCTCATCCGGACGACCTCTCTTAATCCGCCCCGGTCGCCGGGGCTAATGCATGTGTGAATCGCCCGTATCTGCCAGGAACCGCCCCGCTTATCGGGCTCGGCTGCGTTTAATCAGGTATGGACTGTCGGTGTTGTGCGTCGTCGCTCGACCGACCGGGCGATTACTGTCTGGTCTGTCGGACCTCAAACGCCGACACCGCCGTGATCGAGTGCGACCGCGAGCGGGCGACGGTGACCACGCTTCTCGATGACGAGATTGTTGGCCAGCGGACGGTGACGACAAAACGCGAAACTGACGAACGGTGGGCCCCGACCGAACTCCGGAATTTCGCGGGCCGGGTCGCCGACGAGACGCGTCGAAAGCGCCCGGAGGAGGTGTACGCGACCGGTGACCGCGAGGTGATCGCCGCGGTTCGCGGGGAACTTCACTACCCCTTCTATCGGGTCAGAGACGACGACCCGATCGAGGCGGTCCGCCGGAAGCGAAACGACCCTGCACTTGAGGTTGTCGAGGCAACAGTCGCGGAAAAGCTCGGCGGCAGCCACAGCACGCTTATCGGTGGCCGGGACGGCCGTCGGGCGCTCGAAACCGTCGCCGAACATCCTCATGTAAAAAAGATCATTCCGGGGCCGATCGACGCCGGCGGGTCTGGGTCGCGGACCGGCGTCCGGGCGAAGGCGACCCGCGCCGATCAACACGGTAACGTCCGGCTGTTGATCCGCGACGGCTCGAGCGTTCAGGAAAACCGGATCGTCACGACGGCCGGCGACCGAGAACTCGGCGAGCACGTCCGCGCCGACCTCAACGACGCGCTCTCGGAGTCGGAACTGAAGGGCTGAGGGACCGTTAGCGGCGCTTGATGGCTGAGTTCCCGCCGACGAAACGAGGGGTTTATCAGTTCGCTACGGCCATATATTCACACTATGGCCAACAGTGATACGACGGGAAGCGCCGGTCGGTTCGGTGCACGCTACGGACGGGTTGCACGCCGACGCGTCGCGGAAATCGAAGGCGACACGCAGAACGCGAGCGTCGACGGCGACGATGTCAAGCGCGTCGGTACCGGGATCTGGGTCAATGAGGAAACCGGTGAGACGTTCACGGGCGGCGCGTACCGACCCGAGACGCCGGCCGGAAAGACCGTCAAACGATCCATCCGGGCCGCGATCGGCGACGACGAATAAATGAGCTACAAGTGTTCCCGCTGTAAGCGAGATGTCGAACTCGACGAGTACGGCGGCGTCCGTTGTCCGTACTGCGGCCACCGCGTGCTGTTGAAAGAGCGGAGCCGCGATATCAAAGAGATCGACGTCCAGTAGCGTGCACAGCGCCGACCTGCGTTTCCAGTATCAGTCACCGGAAGCGGCCGCGCTTGTCGCCGACGCCGTCGCGGGCGAACTCGGTAAAATCGGCGGCGACCGGGCGACGGCCACGCTAACTGCCGAGGACGCGACGATACAGGTCGAAATCGACGCGGCCGACCTCGTCTCCCTTCGAGCCGGGGTGAACACTTGGGAAGGGCTGCTTGCGGTCGCCGAACGGTCCGCCGAGGTCGGACGGACAGGCGAGATTTTATAATCGATAGCGGGACGTCCCGGCGTATGCGCTGATAGATCGCCGGTGGTCCGCGGGCGGGAGCGCGGCGGACGGATCACCGGAGTGGAGGCCGCCGTCTGTTCGCAACATGGTCACCCTCAGTTAACTGCGTAGACGACAGTCTCGTCGTCCTCGAACGCCGGCGTGAGCCGTGGATGCGCTTCGATCGTGAGATCGTACCGCGCCCGCTCGGCCGGGCCGACGTAGACGTACTCGACGCCATAGCGATCGAGCAACTCGGACTGCCGGCCGGGATCGCCCTCGTAGATCGTGGTCACGTCCCCGAGTCGCGCCTCATAAGGGTCGCTGCCGCGGTACTGCTCCTCGTGCATCCAGCCGAGTACGGTCGGGACCCCCGTCAGGCTCGCCGGCGCGGCGGCCCCCTCGCCGTCCCCCGGCTCCCACCGGTAGCCCCCCGGCGCGGCGGTAACGATCGTCGGCTGCCCCTCACGGTCGTCAAGCCACGCGATTGCCGCCGCTTCCTCGGGATACGTTGCGTCGACGTAGGCCGTTCCGTCAAGCGTCGCGCCGTCGCTCCCGACCGGATCACCCCCGAGGTGTGCTGGCACGGCGAAGCCAGCATAAAGCCCGGTTGCCACGATCGCGACACTCAACAGGGCGGTCCCGGCCCACCGCCACCCCGGCGTGTCTACGGCTTCAAAAGCGCTTGATGGGTCGAACAGCCGCGCGGCAACGACGCCGGCCGCTGGCCCCCAGAGAACCCACACCTGTGAGTACACCTTGAACACCGTATTTAGCCGCTCTAGTCCGGTTCCTTGCTGGTGCGGCTCGACGACGTAGGCGAGTTCGACGATGAGGATAAGACCGATCCCAGCGACCATCAACAGCGTCTCGAACCCCGTGTCGGCGCGCTGGCGTAGCGCCAGCCACGCAGCCAACAGGAGCGGCCCGAACAGCGCGAGGGCGGCGAAGCCGCCGATCAACGCCAGGGCTGCCCCGACTACGACCGTGGTGACGACGACGGTCGATTGCTTGTCAAGGCCATCCGTATCGCCGGCGAGACGGCCACCCAGATACGGTACAAATAGGAGCAAGAACCCGCCGTGGACGACAATGAGCGGCCACAGGTCGCTTCTCGGCGGGAACAGGCCGAGACTCCGAGTGCTCGCACTTGAGAGCCAGAAGGGAACAACGAGTAGCGCCCCGACACCGAGCATCGCTGCCGCCGCGAGGAGCGCTAATCCGTCGCGGCGAAGTTCCGTGCCGAGTCGGCCATCAGTCGGAGCCGGAATCCGCCGTCGGATCGGCCCCGGAAGCAGCATCGCCGGATCGGCCGGTGCGAACGCGACTGTCAAAAATACAAGCCCGCCCACAACGGGGAAGTCCCACGTATTGGTGATCGCGAGCACGCCGGCCACCGGCGCTGTCGCGAGCAGCAGCCCCCGCCGCCGGGTGAGTTCGGTTCGGGGGGTCCGCCAGTACGCGTAGCACAACCCGGCGACGAGCAGCGTGAACGGCGTCGTCATCATGTGTGCGTGGAGATCGCCGTTGAGCCACGCGAACAGTGGGAACTCGTTGATCGCACCCTCGATGACCCGGCTCGCATCCCAGTAGGAGAACGTCGCCGGCGTCCACGAGAGGAGTTCAGGCTCGGGATGGACGCCGGGCGACACAGCGAGGATCTCCGAGGGGAGCACCCAGGCCGCCGTCCGAACGGCTGTATGGAGGTTGCTGGCGATCCCAATAAAAAACGCAGCGACCGCCGCTGCGAGGCGGCGCGGCGCGCCGTGGTCCGCTGCGATCGCGCCCGCAAGTCCGTACGCCGCGGTGACGAGTGCGGCGTAGAAGCCAGCCAGCGCGAGGTTGTACGCGTACCGCGGAGCCGTATCGGTAAGCGTCGCCAGCAACGCGGTCAGCATCTGACCGCCGTAGTAGTACTGGACGGTCTCACCGGCGAACCACATGTCCTCCGGGGGCAACGCCGGACTCCGGAGCAGCGACCGAAGCAGCCCGTAATCGAGGAACTTTTCGCCGGCTGAGAGCGGCAGCGGCGCGATAGCGGGCGAGACGGCCCGGATTGAGACCGCGAACAGAAACGCAACCGCGAATACGGCCGCGATTTCAACGTAGTGTCGCCAGAGACGCTCCTCGGGCGCCCCGATTAGTACGCTCGCGGCGGCGAGGACGGCTAGGCCGGCGAGCAGCGCCGGCAGTCCGAAGGCAAGATGCCCGAAAAGGTAGCCGATGACGGTGATTGTGGCGAGTCCGATCGGGATCGCAAAGGCGGTGCCGCGACCCCGGATATCGGAAAACGCCGCCGCGGCGACCGGGAGCGAGAGCGCCCCGATCGACAGGTAGGCAGCGAGCCAGCGAACGACCAGCCCGTACTCCATCGGTCGTATCGCCGGCGTGGGGGCGTATATGACTTGTGGGTCGCCGCCGAGCGAATGGGGCTTGTCTCGGTCCAAGCCGAATCGCTTTTGCGCACGGCGGGGAGAGAAGGCCGTATGAGTAGCCTCGGGATCGTGGTGCCGGCCTTCCGGCCTGACGCCGATCGATTGGTGTCATACATCCGCGACCTAGACGCCGAACTCGATCCCGAGACCATCCGCGTCGAACTTGACGCCCCCGATACCGGTGTTGAACGGACCCTCTCCGCACTCAGCGTTCCCTCTCTTGAGGTGAACGCCGTTGCCTACCGCCGCGGGAAGGGGGCCGCGATCACAGCGGGGTTCGAGGCGTTATCGACCGATCGGCTCGCCTTTGCCGACGCCGACGGAAGCACCGCAGCCGCCGAACTCGCCCGCGTCACCGAGGAGCTCAACGGGGCCGACGTCGCGGCCGGGTCGAGACGCCACCCCGATTCGACTGTTGTCGGGCATCAGACACTCGTTCGCCGACTGCTCGGCGACGGGTTCGCGTGGGTCGCCCGGCGAGCGCTCGACTCGTCACTGTACGATTACCAGTGTGGCGCGAAGGCGTTCACCGCGGAGGCATGGGCGACCGTCCGTGGGCACCTCTACGAAGCCGGCTTCGCGTGGGACATCGAACTCCTCGCTGTCGCCGGGGCGCTCGGGCTGTCGGTTCGGGAGGTGCCGATCGTCTGGACGGATCGTCCCGGCTCGACGGTCGACCCGATCCGGACGACGCTCTCGATGGGAAAAGCCCTCCTCGTGACCCGCCACCGTGCGAAGCGCCTCCAGAACAGCCCGCTCCACCGCGCCATCGCACCGTCGGAGGAGCCGACCGCACTCGTGGATCGCCATCGACAATGACGGCTACGACCTCCCTGAAATAATGCTTCGGGAACTCGGCGAGACGCTGTATGCCCCGTTCCGGTTCGGTCGGTTCGCCGGTGTCGGTGCTGTCGGGGCGCTCTGTGACAACGCCGTGTTGCTCGCGTTCGCGACGGCTGGACTCACCCCTGAAGCGGCGAAGTTCCTCGGTATCGAGACGGCGATCGTCGTCATGTTCGTCCTCAATGAGCGCTGGACGTTCGCCGGGTCGGGCCGGCCCGGGGTGATCCCCAAACTGCGACGGCTGGCCACCTCGAACGTCGTCCGCGTGGGCGGCATCGCCGTCCAACTCGTCGTGTTCTCGACCGTCTATCGGCGGCTTCAGGTCGATCTCTCCGCACTCGGGGTCGACCTGTGGTTGCTCGTCGCCAGCGGCGCGGGCATCTGCTGTGGAATGGTGGTCAACTACGTCACCGAAAGCCTGCTGACGTGGCGCGTACACGAATAACGAGCGGGTTAGTACCACGGGAGAATTCAACGGACGGCAAGTCAATCACAACCCTTAATTGGCGCACCGGGCTACATGATAGTAGCGGGATGGGATAGCCAGGAGATTCCGCCGGGCTCATAACCCGGAGACCGGACGTTCAAATCGTCCTCCCGCTATGTTTCTCCATCGACTTGCCTCCTACATCTGATCATGTCCAATCTGTAAACCGACTGCCGGCCTCGACGCGAGCGCTCGCTCCGGGTGGACCTGATCCGTCAGGTCGGCTTGTACCTCAACGGCGGTCACCACAGTAGTGCGTCTCGTATTGCTCCCGAGGATACGAGTATATAAACAAAGGGAACGCTCGCGACCCTCACTGACCCACGCGCTGTGGGTCTCCTCTCGGACCGATTCGTGGCGGTCAAGCCACCACGGGACGGGTTAGTTCCGCTCGCTGCCGATCCGATAGCGATAGGGTTGGTCTCTGATTACCTCGACGCCAGCCGTATCGGCGTCGGCCTCACGTCCGAGCACCGTCGCGACCCGGTGGGCGCTGTCGAATTCCTCGCCGTGATCCTGGAGCAATTCGAGGATTTCGCGGGCGGTCAGCGCCTCGTCTGGATCGGCCTCCGACAGGACTGATCGGATGCGCTCGAACTCGCCGCGACGTACGCGCATGTGCATACACAAGGCTTCTCATGCAATAAGTATCCGTCAGACAAATGTCATACACACTCGCCGGCAAAACCGGGCGACAGCGGCGAATCAGACTGTCTGACAGCGGCCCCGCCGTGTCCGATCAGACCGGCTCGTCGAACTCCGAGTCGAACGATCGTTCGCGACGGTACTGTTCGACGAACGCCGCCACGTCAAATTCGTGCATCTGCTCCTCGAAGCGCTCGGCAGTCGCCGCGTCGCCGTGGCTGGCGGCGTGTTCCATCAACTCGACGAGAAGTTCGACGACGATTTCGTGGAGTCGGCGAGCATCGAAGTCGGCGACCCAGAGCAAGGCGTAGCCGACCCGGCCGTCGTCGGCGACGTCGGCGACGGCCACGTCTTCGGGGACTTCCTCCAGCACCATCCCCATAATATGGGGCGTGCCGAACTCCGGGAACTCATCGTCGGTCTCGACGCTCCCGGTCAACACGTCGACGATCGATTCGGGAACGAACCGCGAAATCGGATGCGCGTCGACCACGAGTGCGTGGCGCTCACCGCACGCACACTCGAGTTCCCGAAGCCCCATGTCGAGGTCGACGGGGCGGACCGTCTCACCGCAGGGGAGTTCGAGCCGGCTGTCGTCGCCCGGAACGCGCGGCGTTGGCATTGTTTAGTGTGGGTGTCGGAAGCGATTAAAACCAGCGTTCGGCCCCTCGATCGACCACTCGATCCCGACCGGCGTCGGCGAGGGCGGTCCGATCACCGTGAGAGGTCGTCGGGGCCGAGCGCCGCGTCGTATGGATCCTCAAACTCCTTGTCTGATTCGGGCTCGGGTTCAGGCGCGCTCCCCGCACCGTCGAGTTGAACGTACGCCCGTGTCGCGACTGCCGCGCCAAACGCGGTCAAAAGGCCCCCAACGACCGCCGCGGCCACCGCCCCTGCGGGCGTCGAGACGACGCCGACAGCCGCGGAGGTAGCCTCCTCGAGCCGCGAGACAATGACGAGGACTCCCCCGAGTAAGAACACCTCGACGCGATTGCCCTTCGTGATCCGCCACGAATCCGCCATCCCTTGGATGAAGTTCTTGTTGTTGATCGCAATCTCCTGTCTGAGGAAATAAAACAGGACTGCGAGAGCGATTCCAGGCAACAGGAGGAGCCCGGACCCGAGGAGGATGAGTCCCCAGACGATGATCCCACCGATGAAGCCGTTCAGCGTCGCGAGCAGAGCGTTGTCGGTGACGAGGTCGGTCGTCGCTGTCCCCGCCTCGTCGGTCGCGAAGACGCGAACGGCGGCGATCGAAACGGCCTCGGCGATGAGCGCCGAGAGAAGCAATCCCCCCGCGGCGATCCCGGCAGATATCTCGACGGCGAGCGGGGCGGCGGTCTGAGCCTGCTCGCGCGCCGTTTCGAACTCCGAGATGGCGTCGTTGTACTCGGTCGCTGAGAGCCCCAACTCCTGAGGCGACGCGCTCTGAAACGCCGCGAGCGCCGAGTCAGCGGCGGAGACGATGAGCGATTGGAACAATACTGTCGTGAGGAGGGCGATACCGGTGAAGACGGCGGCAAAGATGAGACCGTTTTTCCCGGTTGTGCGGGACGCTCCTTCCCGGAGCGCTTGACCAATGTCAATACCCATACTCGCGTTCGCGTCCGCCGCCCTCTTAAGCGTAGTCGAATCGCCTCCGTCAGTCCAGTCTCACTCTGTTTCGACGCCGAGGCAACCCCACTATGGCCAGTCGTCGCGGCGTTCGACCTCCGCCTCTTCGTCTTCCTCCTCCTCCGTTGCGAGCGCCCAGTCGGCCGCCTCGGCGGCCGTATCGATCGGGAGGAACTCCCAGTCGGCCGCTTCGGCGAGCGCTGCGTCCTCCTCGCCCTGCCCGACGAAGACGTGTCGTTCGGTCTGGAACTGATCTTTGACGTTTTCGAGGCTTTCCTCGCGCCCCCGGGGGCCGGAGAAGAAATCCTGTCGGATCCGCTCCTTGCGGGTGAAGTTCGTCACCACGTAGGTCGGCTTCTCCGAGATGACGCCGACGTATTCGCTCCACGAGCGGGCATCCGAGAACACCGCCTCGGGGTTCGCAATCTCTTTAAGCACTTCCAACTCGAACGCGAGCGTCATGTCTGATGAGCCGCCGCCGTCCATAGCTCAACGGGGGAGGCGCCCGGAGAAAACACTTTGGAATCGGGTCAGGCGCCGGCACCCCGGCGCGCCCGCTTGGTCACTCCGTCGTCGCCCGCTCCTCGAAGGCGTCGATGTCGACGCCCTGCCGTAGGAGTAGGTCGGTCCGATCGGAGACGTCGATCTGCCGCCGGGCGAGTTTCTTCAGCACCGACTGCGCCGAGAGGTCGCCGATGAGGACGCCACCGATGACGCGGCCGTCTTTGAGGGCCACGCGGCGCCAGGTCCCGTCCTCGTACTTCCGTTCGACCGAGTCGTCGCCGCGGGTCGGGTGCCCAAAGGAGAGAAACGGGAAATCGAAGTGGGTGATCGAATACGACGATACCCACGAGAACTCCGCCTCGGGACCGCCGGCGACCATGTTTTGGCCGGCGATCGACCCCTGCTCCTTTGCCGAGCCCCACGCGCCGTTTTGAGCGCGGTCGCCCAGAATCACGTCGTGGAACTGAGTGATGTCGCCCGCCGCGTAGACATCCTCGACGTTCGTCCGCATGTACTCGTCGGTGATAATGCCGTTGCCGGTCTCGATTCCGCTCCCGCGGAGAAACTCGGTGTTAAAATTCAATCCGATCGCGACACCGGCGAACTCGGCCTTGAAGCGCTCGCCGTTGGGGTCGACGGCGGCCGTCACGTGGCCCTCCTCGTCGGTCTCGAAGTGGTCGACGCCCGAGTCGAACACCGGCGTGACGCCGATGTCCTCCATGGCCTCGTGGATGAGCTCCGCGCCCTCCGGCGAGAGTGCGTAGCGCCACCAGGATTCGCCGCGCATCAGGTAGTGTGCGTCGACGTTTTGGGCCCCACAGATGGCCGCGAGGTCGATACCCAACAGTCCGGCACCGACTACGACACCCTTCTCGGCGTCCGCGGCGCTTTCTTTGATCGCCCGGGCGTCTTGAAACGTCCAGAAGTGATGGACACCGTCTGCGTCGCTGTTGTCGACCGGGAGCTGGGTCGGTGTTCCCCCGGTCGCGACGAGGAGCTTGTCGTACTCGTAGGTCTCCCCGCCGTGGGTGTGGACCTCGTGAGCGTCGGTGTCGACCTCGGTGACGACGGTGTCGAGATGCAGATCGATGTTGCGCTCCTCGTACCAGTCGGGGTCGTGAATCGAGACAGGCGCCGCGGGGAGTTTCCCCTTGGCGAACTCCTTGATCAGGATACGGTTATACAGTGCTTCACCCTCCTCGGTGAGGACGGTGACCTCTGCGTCCGGATCGCCCTCCCGGATCGATTCGGCCGCGGAGGCGCCGGCGATACCGTCACCGATGATTACGTGGGACGCACACATGAAGACGTGTAGGCCATCCGGGTTAATGTTAATTGCCATCTGGATATTGCGGCTGCCCCGACGCCCTTCCACTTCGACGGTGGAGTTCACCACCCCACTTCCGCTTGTAGGGTGCTCGGGATTCGGTATCCCGTTTCCGCTTGCAGGGCGTTGAAGACGCTCGACTGCGTATCGAGCGTATGAAAATCTATCAGAACCCGCGCCACTGGGCGTCGAAGAAGGCACTCACGACCCCCGGTATCCGGGATGTCGCCCGCTACGGCTTAGTGAAGATGCACACGAAGATCTTCCTCGGGAAGGCCGACGAGGGACAGCGCGAGGAACGGCGTGACCACCTCGACGACTTCTTCGACGCGACGATGGACAGCTACGTCGCCGCACTCGAGTCCGGCTACTCCGAGGCCGAAGCCAGAGAGATCACTCATATCCAGGCAAACTTTGATTTCTTCAATCACGGCTGGACCGAGATGATGGAGATCCCCGGCGACGAGCTCGAGGCTCACTACCGCCGCTACGAGGCGTTCTTCGAGCGCTACGAGGTCACGATCGACGACCCGCTCGGCGTGTTTGCCCCCGCTGAGGGCGTCGCCGATGCTCCTGCGATCCCCGAGGCCCTCGAAACCGCGGAGTACGAAAACGCGATCGAAGGGTTCGACGACGACGTGTACGTGGAGACGGGCGACGGCCGGACAGTCGTCGGTGGCGACACGGAGGAACCCGACTCGATCGATCCCCGCCAATCGCCCGTCGTCGACGACGAGGAATCCAAGGGCGCGAGCTGAGCCGGCCGACCCCCGTAGGCTTTTATTTCCCGGTGTTGACGAGACAGTATGAATCGCGGGCAGGCGTTTCTTCTCCTCGTCATCGCACTCGTTTCGGCGCTGGTGCTTCTCATCGTTATTCCGTTTCTCGAGTACGTGGTCGCGTCACTCATCCTCGCGTACGTGCTCTATCCGATTCACCGCCGGCTTGAGGGGCGGATCGGCGGCGCTGCCTCGGCGTCCGGTCTCATAATCGCGACGACCGTCGCCGTCATCGTCCCCCTCGTGTATATCATCTCAAGATTTGTCAACGACCTTCGATCGATCTCGAGTGGCGAAATCAACCTCGATATCGTCGCGATCGAGGGCCGACTCTCCGAACTCCTCGGCCGCGAGATCGAGATCGAACTCGCGGATCTGCTCGCAACGGCGGGCGACCAACTGATCCGGGTGCTTTTCGACGGCTACACCGGAGTGTTCAGGTTCGCGCTCCAAGCCAGCGTCGGGGTTGCGCTCATGCTATTTTTGCTCTACTACCTGCTTCGGGACGGGCCGGCGTTCGTCGAATGGAGCAAAGACACCGTCCCGCTACCCCCCCATGTCGTCGACGACTTGGCGAGAAAGATCGACGCGACGACGTGGGGCGTCGTCATCGGCCACATCGTCGTGGCGCTTGCGCAAGCGCTTCTCGCCGGCGTCGGCCTCTGGATCGCCGGCATTCCCAACGCGGTCTTTTGGACGTTCGTGATGGCGGTGCTTTCGCTGCTGCCGCTTATTGGGTCCTTTCTGGTATGGGGGCCCGCGGCCGGCTATTTATTCGTCATCGACGCGGTGACAGCTGGGGTGCTCCTGTTTATATACGGCGTCGTCATCGTCAGCCTCTTTGATAACTATGCACGACCAATACTTATCGACCAACAGGCGGGGCTGAACCCCGGCGTGATCTTAGTCGGGGTCGCCGGCGGCGTCTACTCCGTTGGCTTTACTGGGCTGTTCGTCGGTCCGATCGTTATCGGCGTGCTGGCGGCGACGCTGGAGACGTTCCGGAAGGAGTACGACCGGATATAACGGGCTCGAAAGGGCCGCATAGCCGCCTCACCGCTCCCGTGCAAGAATCCGGTCGGCGGCCGCGTACCCGGCCTCGACTGCACCGTTGAGGCTTCGTTCGGGATACTGTGCCCGCGATGCCATCCCGGCGTAGTAGACCCCCGTGAGGCCCGCCGATGCGAGGTCGTACGGAACGACCAGGTCGAGATAGCCGCGCTCGTAGACCGGTGCAGTCTTTGGGTTCCGCGAGATGCGAACGTCTGTAACTGCGTCGCGGTCGAAGTCGGGAAACAGCGCTTCGATCCCTTCGAGCCACAGTTCCTCGACCGCTTCGTCGCTGCGCTGCCACAGGTCGTCTTCAAGATCTTGAACATAACTCGCGATGTAGAGGAGGTGTTCGCCCCCGTAGCGCGCCGGCGGAATGAAGTTCGTGTGCTCGATGAGCGCCCCGAACGGCGCGTCGTCGGCGATGTTCAGCCAGTAAGTGTCCAATAACGGTTCGCTCATTGAGACGAGCGCACAGACCGATCCCTGGAAATCGACGTCGCAGGCGTACCCGGTCAGTGATTCGAGGACGTCGGGCATCGTCGCGACGACGACCTCGTCGACATCATAAGTGTCGGTTCCGGCCCCCCGGCGTTCGACCGTTACCGACTCGACGGCCGGTTCTGTCGCCGTATTTTCACCCGAATCGAACGACAGGTCTCTCACGGCTGTTTCGGTGTCCATCCGCTCTCGGCCCACCGCCTCGAGAAGCGCCTCGACGAGAACGGCGAACCCGCCGTCGAGGTAGCCGAGCACTTCGCCTCGGAGGATGTCACGTTCGCCGCGGAACTTGATGCGGCCGAGCAACCAGGCCGCCGAGACGTCGTCCTTGCGGTCGCCGAACTTGGCGTCGAGCAGCGGTTCGAAGAAGTACTCATAGACGCCGCGGGTCGTGTGTTCGAGAAGGAACTCCGTGACGGGGACGTCCTCGAACGCCTCGATATCGTCGTAGGTATCGAAGCGCGGCCGGCCGCCGCGGACGTCGACCTCGAGCGTCAGCGCCGCGAGGCGGAACTTGTCGTAGACCGAGAGATGCGGGTACGCGGCGATCTCCCAGGGCGTATCGAGAGGGTGGGCGACGCCGTCGACGTAGTAGGCGTTCTCGCCGATCCGCCACTCGATCCGGTCGCCGACGCCGAGTTCCTCGGCCAACTCGACGATCGTCTCCTCGGACTTCGAGAGGTGGTGATAGTACGCCTCGATCCGATCGCCAGCGGTTTCGTAGGTCGCGGCGAGGCCTCCCACGTCCTCGGACGCCTCGAACACCCGGATCTCACGTCCGGCCTCCTGGAGGCGGTATGCAGCGGCGAGACCCGCGAGGCCGCCGCCGACGATGCCGATCATACCGGCCGGTCGTCGCCGCGCGTGTTGGCTCTTTTCATGCGGCGTCGAGGGTTATATACTAGCCCCGCCGCCCGCAACGCCCGCTCCGGGACGTATATACCGGTCGTCGGCAAAGGGGCCTGCGTGCGCGTCCTGCACTACCTCGAACTCCGCGACCGCCTCCAGCGTAGCGGTATCGGGACCGCCGTCCGCCACCAGCGGAAAGCCCTGGCCGACTCGTCGCTCCGACTTTCGACATCGCCGTGGTGCGGCGGCGATCCGGTGACAGCCGTTTATAAACGAGCCGTCGGCGACAGCGCGTTTGAGGCGTACGATCTGGCCCACTGTCACCTCCTTGCCCCCGGAACGATCGCCGTCGCCGAACACGCCCGCCGGAACGACCTCCCGTTGGTGCTGCACGCCCACGTCACCCGCGAGGACTTCGCCGGGAGCTTCCGCGGGTCGACGGCGGTGGGGCCGGCCCTCGAGCGGTACCTCAGGTGGCTATACTCGCGGGCTGACCTCCTCCTGTGCCCGAGCGAGTACACGAAGTCGGTGCTTGCGTCGTACCCAGTCGATGCGCCGATCAGAACGATCACAAACGGCGTCGATGTCGACGCCCTTGCGGGACACGAGGCGCTACGGGAAAGATACCGACGACGGTTCGATCTCGATGGCACTGTCGTCTATGCGGTCGGTAACGTCTTCGATCGGAAGGGTGTCGAGACGTTCTGTCAACTCGCCCGTCGGAGCGACTACGAGTTCGTCTGGTTCGGCCCCTACGACGACGGCCCCCACGCCTCACCGACGGTCCGGCGGCTCACCGCGACCCCCCCGGAAAACGTCACGTTCACCGGCTGGATCGAAGATATCCGCGGCGCCTACGGCGCGGGCGATATCTACTGTCTCCCGACGCGAGTCGAAAACCAGGGGATCGCGGTGCTGGAGGCGATGGCCTGCGGGGCGGCGGTCGTGTTGCGGCGGCTACCGGTGTTTGAGGAGTTCTACACCCACGGCGAGGACTGCCTGCTGTGTGAGACGCTCCCCGAGTTCGAGGCGGCGATCGAGCGCCTCGCGGCGACCCCGGAGCTTCGCCGCCGCCTCGGCGAACGTGCGGCCGAGACCGCCCGTTCCCACGGCCTCGATCGGGTCCGACGGGAACTTGAGACCGCTTACGCGGAGGCACGCAAGCGCTCCGCGGACGAACACACAACCGATTAAACCGATGTCGCCGAACCGGCAGGCATGCGGACCGTCGCGGCCTTCACGGATACGTACCTGCCGACGGTCAACGGGGTCAGCTACACTGTCCGGACGTGGCGCGAGCGCTGGCGGCGCCGCGGCGGCGAGATGCCGGTCGTCTATCCGTCCGCCTCCGCCCGCGGCCCTGACCCCGGCGAGCACCCGGTGCCGAGCGCCCCGTTTCCCTTTTATACCGGGTTCAGGTTTGCAGCGCCGACCGTCCCGGACTCGGTCCGGGGATGCGACCCCGACGTGGTTCATGCACACACGCCGTTCACCCTCGGGGTGGCCGGCCGACGGCTCGCCGCCGCTCGCGAGATGCCGCTCGTCGTGTCCTATCACACGCCGGCGAGCGAGTACGCCGGCTACCTCAGCGACGCCCTTGAAGCCCCCATCAGGCGGGCTGCCGACAGCTATGAGCGGTGGTTCGTGGCTGGCGCTGACGCCGTGATCGCCCCCTCGCGGACCGCCGCCCAGACGCTTCCCGCCGACGGGACGCCGACCCATGTGGTCTCAAATGGCGTCGACACCGACCGGTTTCGCCCGATCGATGCCGGGACAGTGCGGGCGTTCAAGCGCCGACACGCCCTCCCAGACCGCCCGCTCGTCGGCTACACTGGTCGGCACGGCCACGAGAAGCGACTCGGCGACGTGCTCGACGCGACAGCCGATGTCGACGCCGCTGTCGTGCTCGCCGGCGACGGCCCGGCCCGTCCCGACCTCGAACGCCACGCGGCGGGCCGAGAGGACGTCTTTTTTCTCGGGTTTCTCGACCGATCCGAACTACCGGCTTTTTATACCGCACTTGACACGTTTGCGTTTCCCAGCCCGGTCGAGACGCAGGGACTCGTCGCCCTCGAGGCAATCGCCTGCGGGACGCCCGTCGTCGCCGCCGCCGCCGGCGCGCTGGCAGAGACAGTGACCGACGGCGAAACGGGAACCCACTTCCCGCCCGGTGACACGGTGGCGTTCCGGGAGGCGATCAAACAGGTACTCGGGGTGTCCGAACGGCTCCCGACGCGGCTCGCGGGGCGGCGTCAACGGCTGTGCGTCGAACGGTCTATCGATGACCTCGAAGCGGTGTACGAGTCTGTCCTCAAGTAATATCGTGGGGTGCCCAGGCTAACAGCGGTGCTCGCAGACGCGGTCGATGATCCGTCCCGTCGAGAGCAACTCCGCGTCGGGGTCGGCGTCGCGGGCCGAGGCGCGGACGACATCGCAGTCGATACCCTCCTCGGCCAACAGCCCGGCGACCGTCCCCTCGTCGTGGTGTTGGTCGTGGCCGAGCACGATGACGTCGGGGCCGATCTCGCGGATCGGCACGAAGAAGTCCTCGGTATGCCCGAGGCGGGCGCCATCAACCGGATTGAGAGCGGCTACCATCTCGCGCCGCTGTCGGTCCGGCACCACGGGCTTTGGCTTGTGCGTGACGTTCTCCGAGCGGGCGACGATAACGTCGAGGCGGTCGCCGCGGGACTTCGCGTCGTCGAGGTAGTGCAGGTGCCCGGGGTGGAGCAGATCAAACGTTCCCTGTGCAACGACGCGTCTCATCGGAGCTCCCGGTCGATGTCGGCCTGCGTGAAATCGAAGAACTGCTCGTCGGGGACGTCGACCGACACCACGTCTAGATCAGTCGGTTTGCCTTCACTGTCGAAGGCCCGCCAGTCGCTCCGGCCGTAGGGCGCGCCGACGATGATGTGTACCCGCCCCCGCGAGAACGTCGCCAGATCCGCGTCGCTCGGGCGCAATACCCCGTTCGGATGTGAGTGGACCGACCCGATGCTGTTGAGATCGTTTGGCATGTAGCTGGGATTGAACTCCGCGCTCGTCGGGTTCGTCTTTGTCCCAGGCGCGAGTAACACGTCCGTGATGACCGTCCCCTCGCGGTCGAGACCGACCGTGCGCGCGTCCTGTCCGCGGAGTTGCCCCATGTACTCGTTGGGGTGGGCGTCCTCCGACGCCTGTAGGGCGAGCTGGAGGGCATCGTCGGCGATACCGACGAGTTCGCTCGATCTGAAAAGTTTCGGCTTCAAAAACGACCCGAACAAACCCATACTGATTAGTGGGACCGCCCGACAACTAAGCGTTCCGGGTTCGAGGGCCGCTCCGGCCACGGATACAACACCCTTAAAACGACCCAGGGCGCATATTTCAGTAATGAATACATCTACCGCCGGTGACGGAGATCACGGCTCCCAACAGGGTGTCGCGAAGGATCTCGCGCCCGGCTGTACCTTCGACGATATCGAGGAGGGGGCCCGCTACGTGGCAACTATCAACGGCGTTGTCGAGTACGGCATCTTCGTCGATCTGTCCGAGTCGGTCTCCGGGCTCGTCCACGAATCGAAGCTCGACAACACCTACGAGGTCGGCGACGAGATCGTCGTCGAACTGGTCGAGATCCGTGAGAACGGCGATCTCGGGTTCGAAGAGGTCGCCGCCAACCCCGACAGCGTCGCCCGAACCGACGTCGTACACGGTGACAGCGTCCAAATCGGCTCACTCGACGACCGGACCGGCGACGCGGTGTACGTCGAGGGCGATGTCGTTCAGATCAAACAGACCGCCGGCCCAACAGTATTCTCGGTTCGCGACGGGACCGGTATCGTTCCCTGTGCGGCCTTCGAGGCGGCCGGCGTCCGCGCGTACCCCGAAATCGAACTCGACGATACGGTCCGCGTTAGCGGGACAGTCGAAGCACACGAGGACGCCCCGCAACTCGAGGTTGAGGAACTCTCGGTCCTCGACGGCGACGAACGCGAGGATGTCCGTGCGCGCGTCAACGAGACTGTCGAGGCGGCCGCCACCCCTGCCGACCCGGAGCCGCTGATCGAGTGGTCGGCCTTCGACGCCCTTCGGGACGACCTTGCGGCCGTCGCGCGTCGCCTCCGGCTCGCTGTTCTGGAAGGGCGCCCGATCCGGGTTCGCCACCACGCCGACGGCGACGGGATGTGCGCCGCGCTGCCGGTCCAACTCGCCCTCGAGAACCTCATCTCTGAGGTACACGCCGACCCTGACGCGCCGCGTCACCTGTTCAAACGACTCCCTTCGAAGGCCCCGTACTACGAGATGGAAGACGTGACCCGCGATCTTAACTTCGCCCTCGAAGATGAGGTCCGACACGGCCAGCGGCTCCCGCTGTTGTTCATGGTCGACAACGGCTCCACCGAAGAGGATACCCCGGCCTATCGGGCGCTTGCCCAGTACGACATCCCGATCCTCGCGGTCGATCACCACCACCCCGACCCCGACGCGGTCGGCCCGCTACTCGAGGAGCACGTCAACCCCTATCTCCACGGCGAGGACTACCGGATCACGACCGGGATGATGTGCGTCGAGTTGGCACGGATGATCGACCCCTCGATCACCGAGGACCTCGAACACGTCCCCGCGGTCGCCGGCCTCGCGGACCGCTCGAAGGCCGACGTGATGGATCGGTATCTCGACCTCGCCGAGTCGGCCGGCTACGACGAGGCAGAACTGAACGACATCGTTGAAGCCCTCGATTACGCCGCCCACTGGCTCCGGTACAGTTCCGGACCGAACCTCATCAGCGACGCCTTAGACCTCGACTGTGACGACGCCGAGCGACACGCCGAACTCGTTGACTTTCTCGCCTCGCGGGCCCGCCGCGACGTCGAGCGCCAACTGGATGATGCCGAGGGGCACGTCGAACACGAGCGTCTCGACAATGGGGCGCACCTCTATCGGCTCGATGTCGAGAACCACGCCCGTCGGTTTACGTACCCTGCCCCGGGGAAAACGACTGGCGAACTCCACGACAGGAAGGTGACCGAAACGGGTGATCCGGTCATTACAATCGGCTATGGGCCGGACTTCTCCGTGTTGCGCTCCGACGGGGTCCGACTCGACATCCCGAACATGGTGACCGAACTGCAAGAGGAACTCGCCGGTGCGGGCGTCTCCGGTGGCGGTCACCTCGTCGTCGGCTCGATAAAGTTCGTGCCCGGCGCCCGAGAGCGGGTCCTCGACGCGCTCGTCGAAAAGATGGAATCCGCCGAACTCGACGCCGACCTCCGGAGCACGCTGTTGCGGGACGACGACTGAGACGGGGTCCGAATAGACAGTGATCCGTTCGATCACGTTTACCATTCCCAGTCGGTCACCGTCTCCCCCCTACCGACGAACTTGAGCCGTCTAAGTGCCAGCAGTCCCCCGCTTCCCGCGGCCGCAGCAGCCGCAAGCAACCCGGCGGGAACCGGGCGGCTCCCACCATCGTCCCAGTCGGCGTCGAAGACTGACGCGTAGTAGTCGGCCGCCTCAGCCGATTCGAGCGCAACGAGTACCTCCCGGTTCTCCGCGGTCGCCGACCCCACCCAGTTGAGGCTCCCGACGACAGCGGTATCGTCGACGACTACCCCCTTCGTGTGGATCTTCCCATAGCCGTCGGCCTCGTCGACGCGGGCCTCGAGGTTCCAGCCCTCCGCCTCGGCGCGGCGGTTCAGCCACGCGACGAGTTCGGCGTTGTTCTCCTCGACGTACCAGCTTCCGTCGAGGTGGATCCGGACGCGGACGCCGCGTTCGGCGGCCCGAAGCGTCGCCCGAAGCAGGTCGTTTTCACGGCTGTCGATCCGGACCTGCTGGATCAGGAGTCGCTCCTCCGCGCCGCTGATCCGGGAGCGAAGCGCCTCGCCGGCGTTGTCGGGGGCGACGAGAACGGTGGCCGAATCGACATCGACGCGTTTCGGCTCGTGGCGGGTGCCGAAGGAGCCAAGGGCGGGGTCGGCGTCAACGAAGTCCCGTCCCTGCCGGTACTCCCGCCAGGAGGTAGCCGCCCGCCACGTCCGGTCGGCTTCGTGTATCGACGCGAGCGCGGCGGCAGCCGAGGCATCCTCAAGCATGACGCCCCACCCGCGGCTCGAGGCTCCGCCGGTCCCAGCCGGTTTGAAATTCTCTGTCGAGACGAGCGCCCGGTCGTCGACGACCGCGTACTTCGGGTGGTGGTATCGGTACCGAACGTATGGCCCCTCAAGAAGGCGAACGTCGACACCACCCGCCGCGAGCCGGTCGAGTTGGTCAGCTTGTCGGTCAGTGATCCCACCGACCGGCGCGCCGTCGAGCAGAATCGAGACATCAACGCCCTCGTCGGCCGCTTCGAGCAGCGTCGTCGCGATCCGTCCGGACGTGAACGTGTAGCCGGCCAGCCGGATCCGGTCGTCGGCCGACGCGAGTGTTTCGACGGTCTGATCCGGCGCATCCGGAAGAACGAATGCTGTCGCTCGCCCGCCATCCGTTCGAATCGGGTCGTGAGCTGTCGCCCCGACGGGTCGCCACACCCCCTTCTCGAAGTCGCGGATCTCAGATTCGGGGGCGTTCCGGTAGCGGGCGGTCGAGACGGTGTCGTTCCCGTTGGCGAGCGTCAGTCGGTCGCCCCCGTTTGCCAATCGCAACCGGCCGGAGAGCGGCTCGATACGCTGATCCGTCCCGTTTCGCGCGTGCTCCGGCGCGCGAGTGAACGCGATAGTCCCCTCTACCGTCCGGTTCGGGAGTCCCGCCGTCGTCTTCCCGTCGGAGAGTGTCCACCCCGTCGTGTTTGTCGGCCGCCGAAATCGGACGGTGACAAACTCACCGGGGTCGTCACGGGCGACCGGGTTCGGATACGCCGCGACGAGCGTCGCATTGGTCGACTCAACGGCCGCGTCGGACGCCGTTGCCGCGGCGTCCGGGACGAAGATGCCGCTCGATAGCGCAAGTGTGAGCACGAGTACCGCGGCGATCCGTCCGAACACACGGGGTGTGCCCCCGTATTCGTATATAAACTGTGGCCCGCAGGGGTGGGGTAGTTTATAAATGTTGCAAGGCTAAAACCCCGCCCTTCAGCGCTGTCTCTTACCCACAAGTCTCGGCGTTAGCTCTGCGAGACTAATAATCGCCTCAGGGAAACCGCAACAAAGCGGTAGTATTGCTAGTTAACGTA
>Ga0207753_1000010_pt1 | contig 88977 bp, 101 predicted proteins | sample PonA233FremontCA_2_FD_187273 | JGI IMG/M metagenome (GOLD analysis project Ga0207753, IMG submission 187273) | Salt pond sediment microbial community from Fremont, CA, USA - Pond A23 Sediment 3 (SPAdes) | ecosystem: Environmental > Aquatic > Non-marine Saline and Alkaline > Saline | place: USA... | reverse complement strand
GACCCGTGGGGTGAGAGCCTGCCGCTGAAACCGGCGGGCGATGACATTTCACGGGATGGGAGCGCCTGTGACAGCGCCACGACCCACCGAGAGACGAGCGAGCAACCCTCGCAGATGACCCTCTCGGCCTTCCACGGGTCGGAACCCTCTGCCAGCAACAGCGAAACTTAGCTGGTATTCCCATGCCCGGAAGCCGCGCCGTTCACGGCGCGGAGGATGTCACAAGAGGAAGACGTCGGCGCTGTCGAACTCCCGCGAGCAGTCCCGACACTGGTAGTTCATGCCGCCGTCGTTCGATCGCAAATGGCCGCCACACTCCGGGCAGTCCGATCCGGCGCGTCCTGACATACGTTCTCGTGAGCCACCTTTGAGTATATATCTTTCGTGATGGACCCCGCACGCGTTCCGGCGCCGCGGATTCCTCACGGTCTTGGACAGGATTTATCTTCTCCGGCGGTGTCATTCGGTGTATGTATGATCCCGAATCAATGACGTTCGCACAACGGATTACCCTCTGCTGCTTGGTCGATATGTCTCAAGCGGGCCGCACGCCGGCCGACGCCGCCGATATCAAATCTGAGGCGAAGCAGATCCTCGAGGGCGCCGACGGGCAACCGGTGCAGAGCCTTTCGGACGCCGACGTGATCCGCGCGCTGGCCGGCCTGGCCGACACGGAACTCGTCGATGAACAGCGCCCCGAGGACCGCTCGCCCGTCGGAAAGGGGCGGCCACAGTATGCGCTTGAGGCCGACGCTAACCACCTCCGAAATGAACTTGAGGCCGACGAGGAACTTGGCGCTCTCCCCAACTGACCGATCTTCTGGGCGGTGAGCAGTCCATCGCCCGGTGGTGGGCAACCGCTCTCGGCTTTGAACGTTTATAACCCGACCCGAATTCTGTCGCGTCAGCCCCTACAGAGCAGTATCTATCCGATAGCTTGTAGCTTGATGAGCCTGCTGTGGAGGCAGATACGAGCCAGATCGGATCAGGTCTGCCATCACCAACCACTTGATCGTTGATCTACAGGCGGCTCCAGAGCCATATAGGCATTTTCGCCTTGTTTACTCCACGCTTGGAAGAGTATATATGAACGTCCAAATCCGAGTAACCTATGATTCTACTGTGCCCGAGACGCGTCCCCGCGACCGGCCCACGGACGGCTCTCGAGAGTATAACAAAAACTGCCGGGCGGCTTGAGAATAGTGCAACGCGTCGTACACGTGCCGTTCCCGGCGTTCCAGTTTCCCAGTCTCGGGGGCCGCTTCCCCCCGTCGGGTCGCTCGGTGGCGGAGAGTTGTTCTTTGATCGATTTCAGGCGTCAGCCGGCGGTTCATCGACGAGGACGACGGCCTCGCCCTCGACGACCGCGTCCTCGCCCTTCATTACGGTCGTCTGAATCCGGTACTGGTCGCCGCCGAGGTCCTCGACAATCTCGACCGTTGCGGTGACCTGGTCTCCGATCCGAACCGGGGCACGGAACTCGAGATCCTGCGAGAGGTAGACGATGCTACCTGGCAGGCGGGCGAGCGCGGCGCTTATCAACCCAGATACCAGAATCCCGTGGGCGATACGTCCGTTAAATCGGGTTTCGGCGGCAAAGTCGTCGTCGAGGTGGATCGGGTTCGTGTCGCCCGAGGCGGCCGCGAACCGCTTGATGTCGGCCTGTGAAATGGTCTTGGTGAACTTGACCGAGTCGCCGACTGAGAGTTCCCCCTCGATCAGCCGCTCGGTATCCCAGCCCATGAGGTCCGCCCCGGGTTCGAGGCGTTGCTCCTCGGATCCTGCGGCGGCCGCGGCTTCGCTCGCGCCGTTCTGCGTCGCCGGCTGGATCGCCTTCGACCCCAATGCCGAAAACGCGGCCTTGTTGGCCGCTCGGTTCGCCTCGAGGAACGTGTTGAACACCCGTGAGGACGTCTCCGCCCACGTGCCGAACGGCATCGGGTACGAATTATTGCTCATCTCTCTACTACATACGGGGTACCACTACTAAAACCTGATGCCTTTTCGGGTGGTGAAAACCATTGAGTGGTTTCAGAAACCATTGAGTGTCATGATCCGGAAGTTTTATCCTCTGTTGGGGTCTATCCGTTGGTATGCCAGAAACGAACGACAACAAGGATGGCTTGATGTGGCCGCCAAACGTGATGAAAGCAATACAGGAAACCTCCGAGCAAGCGACGCGGAAACAGCAGGAAGCCCTTCAGAACCTCTTCATGGGTTCCGGATCGGGCGTCGCCCCGGACCTCGGCGATATTTCCGAGCAGCTCGGGACGATGACCCAGATGGCGACGTTCAAAACCCGGATTCAAAGCGGCGGCCGGATCTCGATCCCGGACGCCGAGCGCGAGGCCCTCGATATCGGAGAGGGCGACATCGTCCAGACGGTCGTCGTGCCGGTCAAGCGAAACCGGAGTGATGACGATGAGTGAGCGCCCGAACCCGGTCGAGGCCGCCTTCGAACTCCAGCGGACGAGCATCGAACAGAGCCGAAAAGCGATGGAAGAGGGAATCGAGCTCCAGCGGCGGATGGGCGAGGCCCTCCTCGACGGCGTTGAGGACACCGAGGACGCCCAGCGGCGGAGCGTCCGGCTGACGAGGGACGGCCTCCACGACTACCTCGATGCGGTCGAGGCGACGGTCCCCGGCGCCGGCGAGGCCGTCGCGGAGATCAGATCGACTGTCGACGAACAGTTCGATGACATCGAGTCCCACCATGCCGACGCATTCGAGGCGGTCGGCGACGAGGCCGAGGACCGATCCGAGGCCTACGAGGAGCTGACCGCCGACTCCCTGGAGATGCTCAACGATCAGCTCGACGCGGTGCTTGAGGCCCACGAGCAAATCGAGACCCAAACGCTCGAGGCCTTCGAAGAGGCCGAGGCGCAGTTCGAGGAACTGCAGGCTCAACTCGAGTCCGGCGACGGTGACTTTGCCGAGGGGTTCGACGCCCCGACTGAGGCGTTCACCGACCAGTTCGAGACCCAACTCGAGCAGTTCCGGACCCAAGTTGAGGAGATGCTCGAGCGCGTCCAGTCGACCCAGTTCGACGCGGACGAGTAGCGGAGAACACCCCAAGATGACAGACACAATGCACCGGATTTTTGTAGACCAACCGAGGACATACCAACAATGAGTGATACTAACAAGCAGATGCCGGCCGAGTGGAACGAACTAGTCGAGAACATGAACAACGCGGTCGCCCAATCGATGGAGCAGAACATGGAGGCCAGCGCGGCGTTCATGGAGTCGTGGGCCGACGCGATGGAGGACTCGGTGCCGGACGAAGAGGCTCTGTCGAGTGGCGTTGAAGGGTACAGCGACGCCTACGAGGTGTGGATGAACGCCGCCGAGGAGATGTCCGGCCGGACGACCGCGGCCGCCGAAGGCGAGGACGTCGATATGACGGAGTTCCGTGACATCTGGCTGCAGAGCGCCAACGAAGCGTTCAAAGAGGTCATGGGTACCTCCGCCTTCGCGGCTGCCAACGGCCAGTTGGTCAACTCGATGATGGAGATGCGCGAGGAGGTCGACGCGATGGGCGAGGATACCCTCGAACAGCTCGGGATGCCGACCCAATCGGACATCGACGAAGTCGGCGAGCGCATCATCGAACTGGAGCGACGCCAACACAGCGTCGAAAAGAAACTCGATCGAATCATCAAGGCACTCGAATGAGCATCAACAACCCATTCTCGATGGCGTTGAACTTTCAGCGCGAACTGCTCGATACCACCGTCGAGTCGGTCGACCGCGCCTCGATCGCGGGCGAACAGGCCGAACGGATCGAGAACGTCGAGGTCGGACAGACCCCGAGCGAGGTCGTCTACGAGGAGAACAAGCTCGAACTCCTCCACTACGAACCCGAGGTCGACGAGCCCCACGGGACCCCGATTCTCATCGTCTACGCGCTGATCAACAAGCCGTTCATCCTCGACCTCCAGCCGGGACGAAGCGTCGTTCGCCGCCTGCTTGAGGCGGGCCACGACGTCTACCTCATCGACTGGAACGAACCCTCGCGGATGGATCAACACCTCACGCTCGACGACTACGTCAACCGGTACATCGACAACTGCGTCGATGTCGTCCGCGAGCGCTCCGGAGCCGATCAGATCAATATCCTCGGCTACTGTATGGGCGGGGGGATGACGTCGATCTACACCGCCTTCCATGGGGAAAAAGTCCAAACGCTCGGCCTGATGGCCGCGGGCCTCTGTTTCCAGGAGACCGGCGGCGTCCTCGAACTGTGGGGCGACGAGGAGCACTACGACCCGCGAGACGTCGTCGATGTCTACGGCAACGTTCCCGCAGACATGCTCAAGATCGGCTTTGCGCTCATGGACCCCGTGGCGAACTACGTTTCGAAGTACGTCCGTCTCTACGAGAATCTCGAGAACGACGATTTCGTCGAGAACTTCGCCCGAATGGAACGGTGGCTTGACGAGGGTATCGACCTTGCTGGCGAGACGTACATCCAGTTCCTTGAGGACATCTATCAAGAGAACAAACTCTACAACAACGAGATGTATGTCGGTGGCGAGCACGTTGATGTTACGGAGATCGACGTGCCCGTCCTGCAGATCGTCGGCGAGTACGACAATCTTATTCCGCCGGAGACAAGCAAGCCGTTCAACGACATCATCGGTAGCGATGACACCGAGGTCATCGAGTACCCGACCGGCCACATTGGGCTTGCGGTTTCGAGTTCGAGCCACAGCGATGTCTGGCCGGAGGTCGCCGAGTGGTACTTCGAGAAATCGCCCGCCGATCCGGCCGAGGCGGACTCAACCGAAGCGTCTCCGGACGATGCGGTCCAGATCGAGATCGACGACGACCTCTCGGCCGACGCCGAGGCCAACGGGACCGACACCGGCGAGGTCGACCCAGACGCCGAGAGCGAGGACGACGCGTCCGCAGAGAGCGTCGAAACGCTCGCCGGGATCGGCCCGACGTACGCCGAGCGCCTCAGTGACGCCGGACTCGGCACCGTCGACGCGCTGGGGGCCGCCGACGCGGAGACGATCGCCGAGGTGGCGAACGTCAGCGTCACGCAGGCCGAAGAGTGGCTCGCGCAGACAGAGTAAGGCTCCCCGTTCGTCTTTATTTTTCGACCGCCGCGCCCACACTCTTCAGGTTTCAACCGTTGCGACGGCAGACGTTTTGGCATCGATTGTTTCGGGGTCGCTCATTCCGGCCTCGCTCGTTCCGGGTTCGGTGGTTTCGGCTTTGTCCGCTCCAGTTTCGAGCGTTCCCGCTTCGGCCCCGGGTGCCGACACCGTCACGCCGGAAAAGAGCAGCCTGACGTGTCCGAGGTATGGCACCCGGAGTTCGGCCGTGCCGACGATCCATCCCGGACGGACCGGCGCCGAGAGCCGCGATGCCTGGTCATAGTTCGTGTTCGTCACCTCGTTGTCACCCTTCGTAACGAACCCGGCGTGGGGCGCCGGACAGTAATTCAACGCCGCGCAGTCCTCGGCGCCGCCGGTGGCGCCGGGTTCGGCCCGGTCGTACCAGTTTTCGCCCTCCTCGACCCACAACATCGCGCGGTGAATGATCGGCGTCTGCCCGGCGTTGCCGTTGGGTTGGAAGACGATGACGTCGCCGGGGCGATCGAACGTCGTCCGGTCACGTTCGGCGGCCACGTCGGCCGGGACGACACCTGTCGATCCATCTGGGGTGTTGACCGCCCCCTCTGGAACGAAGCGGCCGTTGTCGACGATGAAGACCAGATCTCCGCGTTCCATGTTCGGCTCCATGCTGCCGGATTCGACCGCCACCATCGGCGGCCAGACGCCGCTAATGGTAAACAGGAGCAGCCCGATCGCGAGTACGATCGCGACACTCGTGAGCACGTCTCGAACATAAATCAACGCCCCTGAATCGGCGGTGCGAAGCCGCCGGAACCAGCCGACAATGCCGCTGGGGGACGCCGCCTCATCGGGCGCTCCGTTTCGGTCCTTGGTGGCGGATGGCGCGTCGCGACGGGCACCGGAGGGCTCGTCGGCCGATGTCTTATGACGGTCTTCGGGCGACGTGTCGGACGAGTCGTCGCGGCGACGCTCGTCCGGCCTATCTGTCATTACCCGCCCGTAGCGGGGCGACGAACGTGAACGTTCTGGGTTCGTACACAGTCGTCCCTCGCCGCAAAATGCGCTTTCGGAACCAGACGCGTTCGCTCCGGAACCGGGGCGCGGTTTCGAACGCTGAAGCGGACTGTAGCTTGATAAGTACGCTTGCAGTAGTCGAAGCCGATCAACGATGCCGTCGTGTCGAAACTGTGGAACCACCCTCGGCCAGTCCGACAACTTCTGTTCGAACTGTGCCACCCCACAAAACGAGGAGGCCAGCCGGCGGCTCGGCGAGTACATCGACCGGCGGGCCCGGCAGACCAGCGGGGGAGGTGGGTCCGGGCCGGGAGACGGCACATTGCGAACCCGGCTCCAGTACGCGCTCGGCTACCTCGGCGTCGTGGCCGGGCTGGCGACGCTGACGGACATCGCGGGGGTGTTTTTCCTCGTCGCCGGCATCTTCGTCCTCCCGCCGGTTCAGGCCGCAATCGAGTCACGCCTCGGTCGGCCGATCGGCGCTCGTCCGACAGCGGTGGCGACCGCGGCGCTGTTCGTCGTCGGAGCCGCGGCGTTCGCCGTCGTGTAAGCCGTTCCGTCGCATCACAACCGTTTTCTATCATTCCCCCGGCGTAATCAGGTATGGCACTCACGAACGGCGACGCGCTTGCAATGGCCCTCGGCGCTGTCGCCGTCGTCTTCTCGGGGTTCGTCCTCGCGCACTCGGCATGGGGGGGGCTCGCCCTGCTCGTCGCCGGGGCGCTCGCGCTGTCGATCCTCCCGCTTCGAGCGCGACTGCCGGCCGCTGGCCCTGCGGTCTGGATCGCCTTCCTCGTGCTCTGTTCGGTCGGCACCGCTGGATTTTTGATTGGCTTCGGAGTGTTTGACGACCCCGACATCGAGCACGACGCCGAGGCAACGCTCCATGACGCCGGCACCGACAATGCAACCGTTCTTGTCACGGGAACGGTGACAAACGTCGGCGACGGTCCTGCGGACGCCGTCTCGGTCCGCGTTACAATTTATAACGGCACCGAGACGGCGCTGGAGCGCGACACCGTCGCACTCGAAGATGTCGGGGCAGGCGCCGAACGCCAGTTCTTTGTCCGATTCGGGCCCGAGGAGACCCTCTCGGCCTTCGAGACGTTCGACGTTGAGGTGACCGTCGAGGGATCGGGAGCCCCCGATCGCCTGCGGTGATGCCCTCCACACTTATTCGGATGGCTGTCGAGAGGCGGGTATGGAAGTCCTCGATATCGGGGCCGTGCTCGCAGGGCTCGTGCTCGTCCTCTTCGGCGCGGCGCTGTCGGTGTACGCGACCGCCCTGTTGGGCGTCCTGATCGGTGCCGCCGGGGGGTACGTCCTCGCGCCGCAGCTGTTGGGTGTCGTCGGCGCCGGAGGTGTCGTGGGACTCGCGGCCGCTGTCGTCGCTGGCGGAGCGTTGGGCGCCGTCCTCGCGTCCGTCGCCCTCTCGGTCGCGACTGCGGTCCCGTCGTTCGTCGTGGGCGCGTACCTCGGCCTCTACGCTGTCACGCCACTTTTCACCGCCGGCGGCCTCGTCCGGTACCCCGTGGCGGTTGCCACCGGCGTCGCCGGAGCGGCCCTCGGTCTCATGCTCACCAGGGTCGCGCTGACGTTCGTGACGGCCTTCGTCGGCGCGGCGCTCGCCTCCGGGTCGGTCACGCTCGCCGATTTCACCGCTGCCCGTGAGGGGCTCTCGCCCGATCCGATCCTCTTCGATCCGCTCGCAACCACCCCGGTCGCCGGCATCGAACTCCCGGCGTTCGGCGCGCTGTTCGTCCTCGGGATCCTCTCACAGATCGGCCTGTTCGAACTCGGATGGGTCACGCGCCTCGCAGCAGCTATCCCGGGTATCGGCCGCGTACTCGGGGACGATTAAAGCCCTTCCAGCGATCGGAGTCGCTGCTCGACCGTCGGCGGCGCGGCGCTCGGCCCGTCCGAGACGCGGTGGTCCGGGACGACGAGCGGGGCGGGGTTTTCATCGAGGGCCGCCCTGAGACGGGTACAGTCGTCCGCTGACTCGGGGTCAACGCCGGGCGTCATCCGCGCGAGTCCCCGGATCGTCACGTTCTCGCCGTAGGGGACCGTTCGGAGCGTCTCCAGCACCGACCGTCGGTCGGTGGCCATCGTCAACGCGACGTCGATGTCCTCGAAGTCGTCGGCCGACCCCTGGAGATACTCCTCGATCCGATCCAAGAGCGGGTGGTCGTCGTCGCCTTCGGGCGTCTCCGGAAACGACACCGAGAGGACACGCCCACTCGCGATCCCCACCTGCACGTAACGCTCCAGATACGGGGACTCTCGGGCGTGGATGCCGGCTTCGGGCTGGGTGTCCATACCGCCTATTCGGACGGCGACGGTTTGAACGTGCGGGCCGGGACCGGCGACGATAACCCCTATGGGAGTCGCGTCGCAATTCCGGCTATGGACTTCCATCACCGTCCCCGACGGCTCCGGACCGACGGCCTCCGGCCGCTCGTCAGCGAGACGGAACTGTCGCCGACGGACCTCGTTGCGCCGGTGTTCGTCGACGCGACGACTGATGACCGTGTCGAAATCGACTCGATGCCCGGCCACGAGCGGGTCCCCCCGGAGGCGTGTGTCGACCGGGTCAGAGAGATAACCGACACCGGCGTCGAGGCGGTCATCGTCTTTGGGATTCCCGAGTCGAAGGATGAGACCGGCACGCGCGCGTGGGTCAAAGACGGCGTTGTACAGCGGGCAGTCCGGCGGATCGCCGCGGAGACCGATGCTTACGTGATCACGGATGCCTGCCTCTGTGAGTACACAAGCCACGGCCACTGCGGAATCTTGGAGGACGGCGCCGAATCCGATCCCCGCTTGACCGTCGACAACGACGCCACGCTCGAACGCCTCCAGCGGGTCGCGGTTTCGCACACCGAAGCGGGAGCCGACATGATCGCCCCCTCGGGCATGATGGACGGGATGGTGGGTGCGATCCGGGGCGCGCTCGACGGCGCAGGCTACGAGAACTTGCCGATCATGTCCTACGCCGCGAAGTACGAATCGGCCTTCTACGGTCCGTTTCGCGACGCCGCCGACGGCGCGCCCGCATTCGGCGACCGACGACACTACCAGATGAACCCCGCGAACGCGCGCGAGGCGCGTCGCGAGGTCGCCCTCGACGCCGAGGAGGGGGCGGACGTACTGATGGTTAAACCCGCGTTGCCGTACCTCGATGTCGTCGCCGACGTCCGTCGATCGTTCGACCGACCGGTCGCGGCGTACAACGTCTCTGGGGAGTACGCGATGTTGCACGCCGCCGCGGATCGCGGGTGGCTCTCGCTCGAAGCAGTCGCCCACGAGTCGCTACTGTCGATCAAACGCGCCGGTGCCGACTTGATTATCACGTACTTCGCCGAGGACGTCGCGGACTACCTATAGGGTGCGCGCAAGCTGAATACGGGTGGAACGCGGGAGGTCTACCGCCCCCGCCGGCATACGAACGTCCAGAAACATGCCCCGAACCGCATCCACTTTTTGACGTTGTACGACCTTATATTGCTATTATACTCCCCCATATCTGACACTCGTCCATATAGAATGCGCTGAGATGTGGAATATAAACTCCAACATTTATGTAGGGGGCTTGCATGAAGATAAGACGTGATGCAATATACAAACGTAGCAGAACAGAGCAAAAATATGAATGTACATGAGAATATACGTTGTTTCGGTCCGGGGGTGAGACGATGATCGAGGCGATACCGATGCAGACCGGTATCGAAGCAGTAGAGGCCGCCGTCAACGAAACGTGGATTCTGACGGTGACGTTCCTCATCTTCTTCATGCACGCTGGCTTCGCGATGCTTGAGGCAGGGCAGGTGCGTTCGAAGAACGTCGCAAATCAGCTCACGAAGAACATGCTGACGTGGTCCGTCGGCGTCACGGTGTTCTTCCTCATCGGAACCGGTGTCGAGAGCCTGGCGAGCGGTGCGGGCTTTTCGCCGGCTGCCGGTGCTGGCGGATACGTCGGCTGGTTGTACGGTGCCGTCTTCGCGATGACCGCCGCGACAATCGTCTCGGGGGCCGTCGCCGGACGCGCGAAACTCCGCGCGTACGTCACCTACACGTTCCTGCTGGCCGCCGTGATCTACCCGGTCATCACGGCGTTCACGTGGGCAGCCCCTGAAACCGGACTCATCGAACAGCTCGTCGGTGCCCCGTTCGCCGACTTCGCCGGCGGGATGATCGTCCACGGGATGGGCGGTATCGCTGGACTCACCGCCGCGGCCGTCTTGGGCCCGCGGATGGACCGATACAACAACGATGGATCGGTGAACATCATCCCCGGTCACTCGATGACGTTCGCAGTGCTGGGAACGCTCATGCTCTGTTTCGGCTGGTACGGGTTCAATGTCGGCACCGCCGGTGCCTTCGATACGGGCGGGGCAGGCGTGAACACGCTGGGTCAGGTGGCCATGACGACGACGGTCGCGATGGGCATGGGCGCGATCGGCTCCGCCGCCGTTTCGCTGCTCAGATCCGGCAAGGTCGACACCCTGTACACCGCCAACGGCATGCTCGCCGGACTGGCCGCCATCACGGCAATCCCGAACTCGACCACCTGGTGGGGCGCGTTCGTCGTGGGGATCCTCGCAGGTGCACAACTGCCGATCGTCTTCGACTTCGTCTCGAACAAACTCCAGATTGACGACGTCTGTGCGGTCTTCCCAGTTCACGGCAGTGCGGGCGTGCTCGGTACGCTCCTGATGCCGTTCGTCGCGCTGCCCGGTGTCGTCGACTCGGTCGCCACCCAGTTCGTCGCCCAGGTTGTCGGCGTCGTCATCATCGGCGGCTGGACGCTCACCACGACCGGTATCATCTGGTACTTCTTCAAGGCTACCGGCCAGGCCCGCGTCTCCGCGGAGCACGAACAGGACGGCCTCGATGTCTCCGAACACGGCGTCGACACCTACCCCGAATTCGGCGGCCGTGACACGATCGCCACCGACGGCGGGCACGTGTCAGACGACGAGACAGGGGTCATCCGTACTGACGGCGGCGAGCCTAACGACGAAGACGAGATCAAGATGGTCATGGGATTCATTCGGCCCGACAAGCTCTCCGACGTGAAACAGGGGCTCGCGGAGATCGGTGCCCCCTCGCTCACTGTCACGAACGTTTCCGGTCGCGGCTCTCAGCCCGCCAAGACCGGTCAGTGGCGCGGCGAGGAGTACAGCGTCGACCTCCACCAGAAGGTCAAGATCGAGTGCGTCGTCAACGACATCCCGGCCGCAGACGTCGCGGAGGCCATAAGCGATGCCGCGGAGACCGGAGAACCCGGTGATGGAAAGGTGTTTATCCTCCCTGTCGAGGAGGCCTACCAGATCCGGACTGGCGAGGTCGGACCCGACGCGGTCTGACCGTAGCGATGACGGAGCGGTTCGAGGAACAACTCGTCGCGACGCTGTGTCGCAACGGCCGCGCCGATATCCGCGATATCGCGGCGACGACCGACGTGGTCCCGACGACCATACAGAAACACCTTCGCGCACTCGAGGACCGTGGCACGGTCAACGGCTACACTGTCCAGGTGAACTACGGTGAACTCGGCTACGGGACCGCCGTCTTTCGGCTTGGTGTCGAACTTGACGTGATCGACGACGTGACCGACCGGCTTCGCGAACGCGAGCCGTTCGTCACGGTGTACCAGACGAGCGGCCCTGACAACGTCTTCGCGATCGGAAAGTTCGAGAGCGAGGCCGCGATCGCGGCTTGTCTGCGTGAACTCCACCACGATCCCGATATCCACCGGGTGGATGCCGATACGGTCGTCTCGGTGCGACGGGAGAACGACTGTCCGATCCCCGAGTAGCCCGCCCGAAAAAATCGGATCCCGGGTGGGATCCCACGGAGGAACCAACGGGTGCCAGCCGCTTCGGTTCGTGGTCGGCAGTGCTGTACCGGTTGCCGCGACGGTCGCGGCGTCACCCACTACGCGATCGATAGACATTATCGGGACGGATACAGCAATAATCGCTATTGGGGTCTAAATAATATCTGATACAAATTAAGATACGATAAAAAATACAACGATTGGCTAATAAACTGCACAGCGAACAGTAGCGGAACGTCCGATGGCCGACAGTAACCCTTTGTGGGCGCGAGCGGAAGGGGTTGATATGAACCACGATGCCTCCCGCTCGCTGTACGATCGGGCGCTGTCGGTCATGCCCGGCGGCGTGAACTCCTCGGTCCGGGCCGCGCCGCAGCCGTATCCGGTCTTCGCCGACCACGGCGAGGGCGGCCACGTCGTCGACGCGGACGGCAACCGATACATCGACTGGGTCTGTGGGCTCGGGCCGCTGTTGCTCGGCCACGACATGCCCGAGGAACTGCAGGCGGCGGTTCAATCGCGGTCCGCCGAGGGGCCGATGTACGGGATGCCGAGCGATATCGAGGTCGAGCACGCGGAGTTCGTCTGCCGGCACGTCCCGAGCGTCGAAATGATCCGCTTCGTCAACAGCGGCACCGAGGCGACCGTCTCGGCCTGCCGGCTCGCGCGGGCGATCACCGAACGCAACAAGATCCTCGTCATGCAGGGCGGCTACCACGGCGCCCAAGAGTCGACGCTCGTCGAGGGCGACGCCGACGACCCGAAGCCGTCGACCGCCGGGATCCCGCAGGCCTTCGCCGAACACACGATCCCGGTCCCGTTCAACGACCCCGAAGCCGCCCGCGCGGCCTTCGAGGCCCACGGCGACGACATTGCTGCCGTCCTCGTCGAACCGATCCAGGCGAACATGGGTATCGTCTACCCGGTCGAGGACTATCACCAACACCTCCGCGAACTCTGCGACGAGTACGGGTCGCTGTTGGTCTTCGACGAGGTCATCACCGGCTTCCGCGTCGGCGGTCTCGGCTGCGCTCAAAGCGAGTTCGGGATCGACCCCGACATCACGACGTTTGGCAAGATCATCGGCGGCGGCTTCCCGGTCGGCGCCATCGGCGGCAAAACGGAGTACATCGAACGATTCACCCCCTCGGGCGATGTCTTCCAAGCGGGCACCTTCTCCGGACACCCGGTGACGATGGCCGCGGGCCTCGAAACGCTGCAATACTGCGCCGAGAACGACGTCTACGACCACGTCAACCGCCTCGGCCGGAAACTCCGCGAGGGGCTTTCCGACCTCGTCGCCGATCACGCCCCCGAGTACACCGTCGTCGGATCGCACTCGCTTTTCAAACTCGTGTTCACCCGCGCCGAGGGCAACCCACAGGGCGAGTCCTGTCTGAACGGCTGTCGACAGGACCCCGGATGTAGCCGCTACGACGCCTGTCCGAAGCGCGGTACCGACGTCACGCGGGCCGAGACCGACCGGTACGCCCGGCTGTTCCGCCCCGAGATGCGCGAGCGGGGCGTCCTCGTCTCGCAGAACCAGTTCGAGTCGAACTTCGTCTCCTACGGCCACACCGACGAGGACGTCGAGGAGACGCTGGAAGCGTACAAGGACGCCTTATAAATCGCGTGGTGAACTCCCCACGTTGAGGACCGACGAATTGACATCCCCCGCCGCTCGCACCCGAAAGCACAACAGCAGCAGTTGCCCGACAAAAATAATCGTAACGAAGATCGAAAGCGCCGCCGTCCCATAGGCCAAAAGCCCGTGCTCCACCGGATTTTGCGGTTCCTCCTCGGGGGCTTTCAGTCTGAAGAGCTCGGCGGCCAACATCGAGGCCCCGACGCCGAGTTGTGCGAGGCCCGCTATCGCGGGGTGCCTCCGACGCGGTTTATAAATACCCGCGAGCGAGTGGCTCGCCGGAACCCCCCCGCCGGAGCGCCGTGTTCGGCCCTACGCGTAGCTCTCTTCGAGGAACTCGACGATGTCATCGGATTCGGACATCCCATCGATCCCGTGTTCCTCGTCGATGATGACCGGGACGCCGGTCTGGTCGCTGACCGCCTCGACCTCGGTGCGCTGGCTGTGCGAGCGCGGTACCTCGATGCTGTCGTACTCGAGGCCCAACTCGTCCAGTTTGTCGACGACCTTTGCACAGTACGGACAACCGGGCAGTTCGTAGAGAGTGATGTTTGCCATCGGCGCGCAGTTGGTGTGGCTACCTAAAGAACGCGACGGTGTTGTGCCCCGGGATCGTCAATCCGCCACCGCGCCCGAACGACTCTCGACGCCGGCCGAAGGCGCTTCCGCCGGCGCGTACACCGAATTGAGGGCCGCCCGCGATGGGGCTTTGACGACGGTGACCGAGTTCCCGTCCCGTTGCACCCGGACCGCGCCGTCGAAGCGCCCGCGGTCGTCGAGCGTCCAGACCGTTCCGCCGGCGGCGCTTGCGCGGCGCTGGCCGCCCCAGTGTTCGATCACTTGCCCGTAGCCCCTGCGGAACGTGGCCGCATCCCCGGCGTCATCGAACGTCACGTTCCAGACGTGGGCCGTTTCGCCGTCGCGCTCGTAGGCGTGGAGGCGATCGCCGTACCATCCCTCCGTGTACGGCACGTCGTACGTGTAGGGGCTGTCGGGATCGAGGCCACTCGATCCGGCGTTTCGGAACTCGTCGCGGGCGATGACGCCCTCTCCGTCCCCCGCGTAGGCGGTGTAGGCGAACATCGAGGCGAGTCCGGCTCGGCCGACGGTCGCGGCGTCAGAGCCGTTCTCGACGGTGACGCGCTCCCACCCGGCGCGGGTTCGGTCATGGACGGTCGCCTCGCCGTAGTCGTCGCTCCCGTACGTCTCCGGGGCGATGATCTCCGCGCTCGTGACCGGATACTCGCCGTGCATCGCGTCGACCGCGCTCCAGTTTCCGCCGCCGCGATGGTGCTCGACGAATCCGGGGCCCTCGGCGTACGGGAAGAAGCCAAAGAAGTACACCCCCCAATTAAACTCCGAGGGAAGCGTCCCGCCGGAGTCCGTCCCGCTCTCGACGCACTGCCATACGCCCGACTCACACCGGCGCTCGTAAGCGCGTTCGACCACGGTCGCGTCGCCCTCGACGAGCCCGTTTCGGGCGTTGACCGCGTCCGCCGTCGTGTCCGCCGGCGCGCGGAGGCCGAACCGCTGGTCCTGCAGGGCGTGAACCAACTCGTGAGCGAGCGTCAATTCGTCGTCGAGTGTCGCCGGCTGGTTCGCGCTGACGACGACAAGTCGCTCTTGGCTCGGCTGATAGAACCCGAGGACGGTCCCGCCCTGGTTTCGCCGTCGGACGTCGACGACATCTTCGTCGGGACCGACCAGAAACAGCGCCTCGTGTTGGGCGTTGTCAAGCGCCTGCCGCCCTTCGGGCGGGTCACGCCAGACGTCGTCGAACTCCTCGTTGAACGCCTCGCGGGTGATGAGTTCGACCTCGATGTCCTCTTCGAAGCGGAGTCCCCGGAGCAACTGGACGCGGGCCATCGCTCGGGAGACGACGGCTTCGGTCTCACCGTCGTTGAGGCCGTCCTCGGTGTCGAACTCGAAGGTGTCGTCGTACCAGTAACCGTTGTAGTACCCGAGGTGATCCTCACTCGGTGGGTCGGATCGTTCGGGCACACTCGGCTGGTAGCCGACGGTACAGCCGGAAAGCACCAACACTGCGACGAGCGCGACCGCGGCTACCGGCCGTCGGGTCATTACACTTAATTCGTGCCGGAGCGACAAAAATCCGCCGCGGCACGTCACCGGAGTTCGTACCGGACGACGCCGTCGCGGGTCCCACAGCACGGACACTCGTCGAGCTCGGACTCAAGCGTCGTCCCGCAGTGTCGGCACTCGTAAATGGCGTCCTCGCCGAGGACGCGTCGGACGCGCGAGAGTAGTCTCATGTGTGTCTCTCTCCCGTCGGCCGCCCCGCCCCCTCCGCCGGAATCGACCGACTTGAATCATAGTTTGGCGTGGCCGATACTAATACCACCGGACGTTTCAATCGCCCTCCGACGGCGTGACTAGACACGTTCGTGCATACCGACTCCGCCGCCCCCGTAGCTGTCTTCGAGCCAGCCGAACGCCCGACCCCGGAGTCGCTCCTCGGCGGCCACGGAGAACCGGTGTCCCTCCCCCGCGTACTTCTCAACGAGCACGTCCGTTTGGAGGGCGGCGGCGGCCTCGAAGCTGTCGGCGATCGGTACCGACGCGTCGTCACCTCCGTGGAACAGCCCGACGGGAACCCTGATCGCCTCCGCCGCGTCGTCGAAATTGTACGTCCCGAAGTCCTCGAAGAATCGCGCGTCGATCGCGTGGTCGTCGTCGTACCGGAGCGTACCGTCGGCCTTGACGGCCTGCCGATCGGACTCGAACGCGCGGTTGTACGTGACCGGCGCACGCGCGACGATCGCGACAGGATCGAGTGGGCCGGCCGCCGCGTGGAAGGCGACCTTCGCGCCGAAACTTGAGCCGAAGCAGGCGTACGACGACGGCTCAAAGTGTTCGACGACCGCCCGGAGGTCCTCGATACGCGAGGTGAGTGTCGTCTCGACGAACGCGCGATCGGAGTCGCCGCTGCCCCTGAAGTCGAACCGGACCGCGTCGTAGCCCTCCTCGACAGCGCGCTCGCACCGGCCCTCGTAACTACCCGTTTTGTCGCTGCGGAAGCCGTGACAGAAGACTAGCCACCGATCACCGTCGGCCGCGTGGTGGACTGCGGCGACCCGCTCCCCGTCGACTCGGATTTCGTGCTCGGTCTGCATCGGGGAGGGTTCGCTCCCCCCGCACGTATGCCTTGATATCGGCGTGGGCAGTCGCCGGCCGGTCGAAACGCTCTCGACGGTCCGTGCGCAAGCCCAACTATGGGTTATCACCACGTCGATACCGACACCCTCGAACAGTGGGACGACCGCGACGCCGACGTTCGCTCGATCAGCGCGGCGGCGGGTCTCGACTACGAGGGCGCGCCCGTCGGTCTGCGCGTCTACGAGGCCGAGCCGGGGGAACAACTCGCGCTGGCGTATCACTACCACGACGAACAGACCGAGGCGTTCTACGTTCTCGAAGGCACACTCCACGTCGAGACTCCGGAGGGCGAGTTCGTCGTCGAGACTGACGAGGCGTTCGTCGCCGACCCCGGACACGCCCACCGCGCACACAATCCCGAGGACGCCAACAATCGAGTCCGGGTGCTGGCGCTCGGCGCCCCGACGGTTGACGATGTCCACCCTTACGATCCCGAGGCGTAACCCCTGCCGATCCCTTCCGCCGCTGGCTCCCGCTGCTAGCGCTTAGCCGAGTGATATCTACACCCATACTTTTTACGCCGGTCCGCCAAGCGTTCACGATGACGGATCCAGATGGGAGCCGATTCGACACGCGGGTCGAAACGAATCGCTGGGAGTCGTTGACGCGGCTAACGTTTGCATACTTCGCCGACGAGGGATACGAGGTTGAGCAATCCCTCGATAACGGCCGATACACACTCACCTTCGAAGACGACGACCGGGGCGAGCGCGCGGTTTTCGTCTACGAGGGCGGGCCGCCGGATATGGCTCAAGAGAGTCTTCAGGGGATGCAAGCGCTGTTGGAAGGGACCGACGAGATGGCGCGGTTCTGGGCGAACGTTTTCGAGTGACGCCCCGATAGCGGGACACCCGACCGAGACTCACCCGTATCGCCTCAAAACCGGAGGTGTGAAGTCGATTCGGGGCTGTCGTCATCGTCATCGGCCGCCCCGTCTTGGAGATACGTCATCTCCCCGTCGCGAAGATACACCTGCCCGTCCTCGATGTCGATGCCCACCGAAAACAGCGTCGAGTCGGCGGCCTCGCCGTTGTCGCAAAAGCCCGAGCAGGCGTCGAAAACCGATCCGTGCTTGGGACAGACGACTCCACCCTCCCTGATAACTGCGCCACCACCGTCGCGGTACAGGCGCTGGTTCTCGTGCGTACAGCGATTTACCCACGCCTCGACCGGTGGCTTCTCCGCGGTGTCACATGGAACGAGTAACACCTCGGTCGCTTCCCCGTCGCTGTTTCGAGCGGTAAACAGCCACGACCCCTCCTCCTTGACCGTCTCAACACTCGTGAGCGGGTACCGCGCTGCCATATGTCCGCTACGGCGGCGACTATCTTATTATTTCAGGTGAACGTGCAGTCGTCACACACTCTCCGAGCGCACATTGCTTCGGGGAACGCGCCGCTGCATAGGTGGTTCGCGTAGGCACACCGCTCTCTGTAGGGTTTTACTTGCCTGCGCCTGCACGCGAGCGTATGTCGGACTCTGAAACGGACTTCGACCCTGAATCGCCCGAAAAACGAGATGTCGGCGGCGAGGCAGCGAGTGATCAGGCCGACTTTCTCTCACTCATGGGGCACGCGTATCGTGGTGAGTTGGGGCGTACGACATCGTGGCGGACACGGATCGACAGGACAACCAACTGGGCGGTTGTCCTGACCGCCACGCTACTCACGTGGGCGTTTTCTGGGGAGGCACGCCCGCACTACATCATTCTCATCGGCATCGTGATGATGACTGTGTTCCTGCTGATTGAGGCCCGTCGGTATCGCGTGTACGACATCTGGCGGTCCCGGGTGCGGATCCTTGAGGAGAACGTGTTCGCGAACGCCCTCGATTCAGAGGGCGTCGAACAGTCCAACTGGCGGGGACTGCTCAGCGACGACCTCCGCGAGCCCGCGGTCAAAACACCGCTACTTGAGGCGGTCTCTCGTCGTCTCCGGCGAGTGTATTTTGCTTTGATTTCTGTCTTGATCGGTGCTTGGATCGTCCGACTGACCGTGTTCGCTACGACCGCGACTACCGTCGGAACGGCTACTGTCGGCCGAGTGCCCGGAGAGATCGTTCTTGCCGGTGTCGCAACGTACTACAGCGCCGTGTTAGGACTCATGTTCTGGCCGGATGGTCGCCAAGCAAAGGGCGAAGTGCATTCGGGCCCCGAGTCAAACGAGTGGAAATAACGCCCGAGCGCGGGCTATCTCCGAGGACGGGGCTTCTAAAAGCCTGACTCACACGCAAACGAGGGAGTAGCGGGGTAATGTGCTTCGAATACACATTGCGTCTGCCCTCGTATTTGAACGCCAGAAGATGCGCTCGCTTCGCTGCGGTCACGAGAACGGGGCAAGTCCATTCAGACTTAAGTACAAACCAACCGGTAACTAACCGACGGCCGGGGCGGGCATACCCATGATAATCCCCGAGAAGACCCCAATCGTCACCGAGCCATCGAAGGCGCTTTTGAAGCCACGACAGGTCATTCACGAGATGTATTCGATGCTGATCGAGGGGGCCGCATCCGGATTACCGAATAAGGGGAGATGTACCCGAGCTTCGAGACGCGGTTCGTCTCAAACGACGTTGAACGCGGGGCGCTCCCGAACTCCAAATCCCGTACAAACTCCGGCTCGCACAAGCTGCAGACAGCCTCAACGAGACGGATTTCGAGGATGCACTTCACCTACACCTGACGCTCGAGGAACGACTTGATATAGAGCAGCTCCGAGCGTATGCCAACGAGTTTGGAACGGAGGACTACTCGTATTCCTGACGGGGATTACGGTCGATACTGCCGCCGTCCGTCTCCTTGCACTCTCGACTGGCTGGCATGATCGGTGCGTACAGTTCCACTACAAATCCTCGTCTTCAAACAACTCTTTTCGCTCTTCATGCTCCATCTCCCGTTCTTGCATTTCTTGTTGAGTCCGTATTTTTTGAAGTATCACTTGATACAGCAGCAACAGTCCTAACAGTAACAATAGCAGCACGCCGCCGAGGAACACGGCCTTACTCATCGGTGCTGTTCGCTGTGATTTCGCCGTCTCCGGCCTGTGTACTGCCGGCGTTTTGCTCCGGTGACAGGATCACTGGTGTTCCGCCATCCGTCACGTATACCGTTCCTTCATCGTAGGCCCGAATCTGCTCCAATGCTAGATTTTCCTCCTCGATAGCATCTTGGACCTCACGTAGTGCATCCGCCTCTCCCTCGGCCCGGATCCGTTCAGCATCAGCCTCACCCCGTGCACGGGTTCGCTCAGCTTCGGCCTCCTGTTGGGCAATCTCGACGTCCTCTAATGCGCTCTCGTAACTGGGAGCGAAGATAATATCCCTGACTTGGACCGACTCAATCACGAGGTAATCCGGCGACTGCTCACGCAGTGATTCCGCGATGATCTCGGACAGTAACTCCCGTCCCTCGTCACTATTTGCTTCTGTTGCATTCAGCGCCGATGCTTCCCGAGCAACTGTATCGATTGTTTCAGGCCGTAGCAGTCGGTTCTCGTACTGAGTAATTGTGTCCCACTCGCTGTGGAACGCATCAACTCCGTCCTCGACAACTCGGTATCGAACAGTGATATCGGCACCCACCTGCTGTTGATCCGCTGACCGGAACGCAACAGCGTCCTCTTCATCGACATCGCCTTCAAACACGTCACCACTCATCGTGTACGTCTGCGGACGAACTTCGATGTGTTCGACGGACTGAACGAACGGGATCACAATATGCCATCCAGGCTCCATAATCTCACCAGTAACGGCACCCTGCTCCTTTAATACACCACGGTCGCCTTCGTCAACAGTCGCTACTGAGGCTAAGAACACAACTCCGAGGATTAATACTGCTACAACCAGGACTATGCCCGCTGATGTTAGCTTTGGTGACAAATCAGTGTCGACTGGAATACGTGACACACTGATTTGAGCAGACGTGCGATCAAAAGCAATCCGAAAGGTGAAAACCAGTTTGAACTCATCACAGTGGATGCGCATCGGAAGCCGAATCGCTCATGTTAGCACGTTGTAACGCGCAGAGCACACCTCGTCCACTTCGTGGACGTGACTCGAGGAAAGCAGGTCACTGGCTTCCAACGACATGACCACCGAGCAGGTCAGAGCACGAGTGAGGAGTCAGTTGAGTCGCCTAAAGCGACGATTTCAAGTCGTGCAGTATATGTGACACTCCTGCCCAGGCTCGAGCAGCTGCTGCAGACGGTGTGGGAATCGACCCGGAGGAAACCCCCCGAGAGGAGGTCTATGAGATAGCCCAGTATCTCGACATCGATGGACAGGGAGATATGAACAAGGTCGAACTAATCGAAGCAGTCGAAGCCGAGCCATAGAGCTCATTCATTTCTCCTCGAATCCCTGAGTGAGTAGGTCTTACTCGGGCCTGGGTCTACTTTGCATCGATATGGTTACTTTTTGAGAGGTTCTGACGGTACTCGCTTTTCTCGTGGGTCTCTTGTGTCTCTTTGCCCGATATGACCTCCTTATTCGGAAACTCATCTATCATCTCTATGAGATTTTGCCGAGGGTATCTGTTTCAATTGACGCCTCCGAATTCAGCATTTAGCGATGGAACTTCCCCCGGAATATCGGGTCTATCGAGTATGGTCCTGTAGAGAAAGAGATCGCCATCCTCAATTCTGAATAAGCTATCCAGCGCCATTCTGAGCCGCGCCGTTTTCGATTCGATAAATTCTTATTGCCCGTCAAAGAGATATCCCCTCTCACCCGCTTCTCGCTCCTCTCAGTTGATTCCCTCGCGCGAGCGCATGGGCGATGAAAAAATCGGGGAGAGTACGAGTCTTCACGGCTATTGTACGCTAAGGTCTAAGACCGTCCTCCCCTTCGCCCATACTGAACCGATGGACGGCGAGGACCCCAACTTGGAGAGCAAGTTCGCCTCAAGGGGGTTTCGGATCGAACGATGGGAAAATCCCGTCGCTATCTTGTGGATCTGAGTAGCAAGGTATCAAAGTCCGCCCTCCCCGATTTGAACGGGGGGCAAGTCGATCTACAGTCGACTGCTCTACCAGTCTGAGCTAAGGGCGGTTATACACGAAAGGAGAGGGCTATCCGACTTAACGGTTTTGACCTCCGCCCGTCGTGGGATGACGCCGACCTGTCTGACGGACGGCTGTCGGACGGCGCGCGAAGATTGAAATACCGTCACACACAATTGTCGGACAACGAATGAGCAAGATCACCTTCCGGGCGGACGACGAGCTCATCCGCCAACTCGAGGAGTTTGACGCCTCCAAGAGCGAGGTGATGCGGGAGGCGCTCCGGGAGTACCTCGAGACCACCGCCGATGTCGGCGTAAACACGTCCACAGAGGGCGACGACGGCGGTTCGGACGGTTCACTCGCCGGAGGATCCCTCGACGAACTCGTCGCAGAGCGCGTCGATGCCCTCATCTCGGAGCGACTCGACGGAGCGTATACGCCCCGACAGCCCCAAGACGTGAACGTAAACATCACGCTGGATGGCGATTCCGGCGATGTGTCACACGAATCCGGAGACGATCGTAAGACACCGACTGTCGAGCGCGAAAACGCGTCAGACGAACCGGGGCACACGTGTAAACAGTGCGGTGAAATCCTCCCGCAGTCTGCTGTTTACTGCTCTAACTGTGGTGAGAAAGCGAGCCATCGCGTGTTCTGTGAGTGTGGCGACGAGATCCGATCCGACTGGGGATTCTGCCCGAGTTGCGGCCGCCGGACTCCCGCAGCGGATGTTCTGCAGGATTCGTAAACGCCGAAAACAGCCTTCTAACGACTGTAAACGCCGCTCAGCTGGTTCTGTCTTACACCGTGGGGAAGGTTTAAGTATATCCCTTCTGTGGATACAGCTGCGTAAGACGATGCGTCTTACACTCGGCGGGGATCGGGTAAACGCTCGGTTTCGGACGCCCTGTCGGTGTAAACGTGATTCGGTCGCGTGTGCAACGTCGTCTTACTCACAACCAGAGGGGAAACAATATGGAGCGTGTGACACTACGAATCCCGAAGCAGCAGATCGAAGAGGTCGAACGCATGGTCGATACGGGCCAGTTCCCGAATCGGAGCGAGGCAATTCGCTCGGCCGTGCGTGAGATGATAAATGAACAGGAGACGGAGACGGGCGAGAAGAACCGTCCCTGGGCGAAGGTGTAGACGATGCAGGACATCGTCAATTCCGCGCTGGAGAACGCCGAGGCGGAACAGCGCGACATGGACGCCGATATCGGCGACGACGACGAATTCGGCGACCCACGGATCGTCATCGTCGGCGCGGGCGGTGCGGGCAACAACACGGTCAACCGGCTGTACAACATCGGTGTCGACGGCGCGGAGACAATCGCCATCAACACCGACAAACAGCACTTGAAGATGATCGAGGCCGACACCAAGATCCTCGTCGGCAAGTCTCTGACCAACGGGCTCGGGGCGGGTGGCGACCCCTCGATGGGCGAGCGCGCGACCGAGATGGCCCAGGGAACAATCAAGGAAGTCCTCGGCGAGGCCGATCTTGTCTTCGTCACTGCGGGTATGGGCGGGGGCACCGGGACGGGCGCGGCGCCGGTCATCTCAAAGATCGCCAAGGAGCAGGGTTCGATCGTCGTCGGGATGGTTTCGACGCCGTTCAATGTTGAGCGAGCACGGACCGTTAAGGCCGAGGAGGGACTCGAAAAACTCCGCAACGAGGCTGACTCGATCATCGTCCTCGACAACAACCGCCTGCTCGATTACGTCCCGAACCTCCCGATCGGAAAGGCCTTTTCGGTGATGGACCAGATTATCGCCGAGACGGTCAAGGGAATCTCCGAGACGATCACCCAGCCGTCGCTCATCAACCTCGACTACGCCGACATGACGTCGATTATGAACCAAGGCGGCGTTGCCGTGATGTTGGTCGGCGAGACGCAGGACAAAAACAAGACGAAGGAGGTCGTCAGCGACGCGATGAACCACCCGCTCCTCGACGTCGATTACCGCGGTGCGTCGGGCGGTTTGGTCCACATCACGGGTGGCCCGGACCTCACGCTGAAGGAGGCCGAGGGAATTGCCCAGAACATCACGGAGCGTCTTGAGGCCTCCGCGAACGTCATCTGGGGCGCACGGATCCAAGACGAGTACAAGGGTAAGGTCCGCGTCATGGCGATCATGACCGGCGTCCAGTCGGCCCAGATTCTCGGCCCGACGACCCAGAAGCAGGCCGACGCCTCCAGACAGGCGATCGAAGGAGTCGACGACGAGGAGTTTTCCTCGACGCCATCTGAGGGATCGAGCGGCGGCTTCGGTGTCGGCGAAACCGACGGTGGCCGCTCGGAGGTCGAGCAGAACAACGGAATTGACGTAGTCAGATAAGTCAGATAGCTTATTTTTCTAATCCGGCTTTCGTATTGTGGTATCCGCTTGAATAGTACCGTCAGCTAATTTGATACATCTTGTGTAAAACGCCGTGTATGACGCTCGGCTGACGCGCTGATCTGCGCGTAGCCGCCGACCATCCGGTCAGTCGTCGCCCGGTAACTCGCCCCCGACCGCATCGACGAGGTCGCACTTACGGCAGATCTCGTTGGTCGTCGGCGCGCCGCAGCGATCACACTCCCCGCGAGGACCGTCGTCGCCGCGGTGGGCCTCAGCGGCGAGCCGTGCGAGTTCCTCGTATCCCGACATGATGGAGTGTCGCGTTCCGGGGTGGCCGTCCTCAAGCGTGTACAGCAGTTCCTGAATCTCGTTGCGGTAGGCCTCGCTCGCGTGGGGGCACTCCGACATATGGACGGGGAGGTCGGATAGATGCGCATAAAGCGCGACCTCCTTTTCGGGGATATCTCGGAGCGGTTTCGCGCGTGGAACGAACGGCGAGTCCTCGACCTCGCGCTCCTCGAAGTTCCCGAGGGAGGCATCGAAGTGTTTTGCGACCTGCGCGATGTCCCCCGAAAGCAGGTTCATCATCGCCGTCTGTGCCTCGTCGTCGAGGTTGTGTCCCATTAGAACCTTGTCGGCGCCGTGCTCGTCGGCGTACCGCGCGAGCGCGTCGCGTCGGAACACCCCGCAGTACGCACAGGGGGCCATCCCCTCGGGGTCGTCCTCGGCGACTGAGTCCATCTGGACGCCGTACTCGTCAGTGTAGCTCACGACCTCGTGTTCGATGCCGAGGTCGTCGGTGAGTTTGAGACACGCCTCGAGCGAGGCGTCCCGATACCCCTCGATCCCCTCGTGGATCGTGAGTGCGACGAGTTCGACACGCGGATCTGCCGAGAACGTCTCCTCGAGGAGGTGTGTGAGCACGACGCTGTCTTTCCCGCCCGAGAGGCCCACGAGCCAGGTTTCGGGGTCGTCGGCCGTGGCGGCGTCCGAGAGGAGCGCGTCGTCGCGGATCCGTCGCCGGACCCGGGACTCGACCGATTCACGGAAGTGTTTTGAACACAGGTGGAGCCCCGAGTAGGCGGCGTGCATCACCGCCTCGGTTCCGCATCTGTCGCACTGCATCACCGAACTGTTGTTGGTTCGAGCGGATACCGGTTTCGACTCGGGTGTTGCCGCACTCGTCGCCGACGCGACAACCGTTTGTTCCGTCGACCCGTGCTCCCCTTCGATGAGCTACAGTCGATCGGAGGCGGTCGACCGACTCCGGGGTGTCGTCGAGGCCGTCGAAACCGAGCCGACGCCGGTTCCGGTCCGCGAGGTGTGGGCCTTCGGCGACGTGGTGCTCGGGATGGATCCTATCGATCGCCTCGGTGTGTATATCACCAAGGATCTCCTGTTCGATGACGCGCCCGAACGGGAGGCCGAGTTCGAGGCCGAACTCGGGGTTTCGGGGGTCGGCAAGACGGTGTCGGCGGCGTGGGCGGACACGTTTCCGGAGCACGTTCGCGCGAACGCATCCGGACACGCCGCCCCCGAGCGGTGTCTGGCAGCCCACCTCTTCGGTAACGAACCGGTCCACCTCGAAGTCTGTAACGCCGGCTTCGAGAACAACGTCACCCAGCGGCTCCAAGGGGCACAGGCCAGAGGGGACTACACGCAGTTGCTTGACCCGCGGGCGGCGTGTCTGTGGGTCGACACCGACGAGGGCGGCAAAACGAGCGAGGAGGCGTTCCGGAAGCTCGAGACCGGCGAGTTCGTCTTTCCGACGCTGTCGGCCAGTTTGGAGATGCTCGGACTCGAAGAGTCGAAGGCCGAGCACGCGGCCGACGAACTCCGGCGCTACCGCGACGAGGCCGAGGGTGTCGAGGTCCGTGGCGACGTCGTGTGACCCCGGCTGTCGGCACTAATTAGTGGGGACGAATCGAAAAAGAACGCTTCGTCTACCGAAGGTCCGGAACGACCGGCGAGGCTACCTCTTCGGCGTCGTAGCGCTTGCGAACGCCGCCGTCCGCTCGGATGTCGTCGGTCGTTTCTGCTCGCGGCATCACCGGAACCATCGGTTCGATTTCGTCGCGCATCGTCTACTCTCATCTGCATTCTACATGTTCTTAAATGTTAATGATCGTTGATAGACGTCGCGGCAAATGCTGCCGGGCAGTAACCCGAACCCTTATATTCGAAATCGGCACAGGCTCAATCAACGAATGGTCGAGGCGTTCGCCGTTGCGAGTGGGAAAGGCGGTACCGGTAAAACGACGAGCACGATGGCGCTGGGGATGGCGCTGGCCGACCGCTACGACGTGACGGTGGTCGACGCCGACACCGGGATGGCGAACCTGCTGTTTCACGCGGGACTAGCCGACGTCGACACGACGCTACACGACGTCCTCGTCCAGGGCGGTGCCCCCGTTTCGGCCGCGACGTACGACCGGTTCGGGATGTCGGTCGTCCCGTGCGGCACGTCCCTTGCGGCATTCGAGGCCGCCGACCCGGATCGACTCCGCGACGTCGTTGCCGAACTCGCCGCCGACACCGACGTGTTGCTTCTCGACTCGCCGGCGACGCTGAACTCCAAGAGCGCGGTGTTGCCGATCGTGCTCGCCGATCGGGTCGTCATCGTACTCAATCCGACGGTTCCCGCCATCTCGGACGGCCTGAAGGTCCAAGAGTACGCTCTGTCGTACGGCTCCGGGATCGCCGGCACGGTGTTCAACCGCGTCCGCGGCGATATCGGGGACGTCCGGACGAAGGCCGAGCGTTACTTCGAGGGGCCGACGCTCGCGACGGTGCCCGAGAGCGACGCCGTTCAGGCTGCCCGATCCGCTGGGGTGCCGCTGCTCGCACACACCCCCGAGAGCCCGGCCGCCGAGGCGTTCCGGACCGCGGCCGGACGGCTCTCGCCGACCGACGGCGATTCCGGGGACGTGGCCGAACGGTTCCGGACCGCGGTCATCCCAGACCCGCCATGATCCCCGACGGGGAGTTGCTCCGCTCGCGGGTGGTCACGGCGCTGTCGCCGGCGCTTGAGGACGCCCTCGAACGGGAACTCGACGGCTACGCGCTGGTCTCGCCGCGCGCCGCGCTGCTCAATTCGGGCGAGAACCGCGGCGTCATTACCTTCGAGTCGGGTGTCGCGACGCTCGCGTACCACACCGGGACGGACCGTGGCGGCCCGCCCGCGCTCGCGGACATCGGCTCGCCGCCCTACAAGTTCGAACTGTACGCCCTCAAAGCCGATGCCCTTGAGTTGCCCCACCGGACTGAGACGCTCCGGATCCCACCCGGAGCGGCCGCCGAGCGGTTGGCCGACGACGCCGAACTCGCCGCCCGCATCCGCGAGGCCGCGGCCGACGGCAACGACGACCGGACCGAGATCGACGCTATCGAAGCGTTCCTCGAGAACGACGCCGCGATCTCCGATATCCGCGCCGCCGCCCGCGAGGATGCCCACGAACGTGCCGAGCAGTGGGGCCTTTCGGAGGCACTCCGGGAGTGAGGGTCGGCACGTCGCCGCGACACTCGACCCATGCCTCAGACAGCGTGCTTCCGACCGTCCTCGCCCTGCGACGCGCTTTTGTAACCGGCGACGCCCCTCCGGGTATGAACGCGACGGTGGCGGCCTGCCAGACGGCGATCGCGGATCTCGATCTCCCGGCGAACTGCCGAACCGTCGAATCGCGGCTCGAATCGCTCCCGGACCGAGTGGACCTCGCCTGCTTTCCAGAGTACGCTCTGACCGGCTTTGTCCCCGACGAGCGCGCCCGAAAGGCGGCGATCGATCGGGACGGCGACACGATGGACCGGGTCCGCGCGGCGGCCTCGAACGCGGGCTGTGACGTCCTCGTCGGGTTCCTTGAGCGGGCCGGCTCGCGTCCGTATAACGCCGCCGCCTACGTTACTGCCGAAGGAGAGACGACCGTGTATCGAAAGCGACACCTCTGGGGTGACGAAGCGGATGTCCTCCGGACCGGCGAGGAGCGCGTCACCGTCGAGACGCCGCTCGGGACCGCCGGGCTTCTCACCTGCTACGATCTCAATTTCGTCGCGGACAGCGCCGCTTTGACTGATCGCGGGGTCGACGCCCTCCTGATCGCTGGTGCGTGGCCCGCGACCCATGCGGCCAACTGGCGGCTGCTGGTCCGCGCCCGGGCGCTGGACGGCGTTCGGTGGGCTGTCGGGGCCGGCCGGACCGGCCGTCGTGAGGTGACGAACGCGCCGGTCGTCGAGTACGCTGGCCGGTCGCTCGTCGCCCGCCCTGACGGCGGTATCCGAGCCGAGTTGGATACCGCCGAGCGCGACCTCGTGGTCGATCTCGACCGCGCCGTCCTCGAACGACAGCGCGACCTCGTCGGTATCGGCGATTGACGCGCGCTAGCCCCCGCCGAGGACGTCTCGGAGACGGTCGCCCACGTCGTCGATCGCTGTCTCTCCTCGATCAATGTACGTGTAGAGGCTGAGAAAGCCGTGGATCTGGGCGTCGTAGTGGAGCCGTTCGGTCTCGACGCCGGCGGTCGAGAGCCGCTCAGCGTACGCTTTCCCCTCGTCGCGGAGGGGATCATACCCCGCCGTCACGACAGTCGCCGGGGGCAGGCCGGAGAGATCCCGCGCTTGGAGCGGAAATGCGTAGTGGTTGCCGGCGTCCGCGGGCTCGCAGTACTGGTCTACGTACCACTCGACGCTGTCCATCTCAAGAAAGTAGCCGGTCCCGTTCTCATCGTAGGAGTCGAACCACCGCACCGACGGCGCGTTGACCGCCGGATAGACAAGCAGCTGATGGGCGAGGTCGGGGCCGTCGCGGTCCCGAGCCGCGAGCGCGACGGCCGCCGAGAGGTTGCCCCCCGCGCTGTCGCCGCCGACGGCCACCCGGTCGGGATCACCGCCGAGGTCGGCCGCGTGGGCCGCCGCCCACTCCGTCGCGGCGTAGCAGTCCTCAAAGCCAGCCGGGAACGGGTCCTCGGGCGCGCGTCGGTAGTCGACTGAGACGACGACTACCCCGGCGCGGTTTGTCAGCCGCCGACAGAGGCCGTCGTAGGAGTCGAGCGAGCCCCTGACCCACCCGCCGCCGTGGAGAAACGAGAGCACGGGGGCCGGGTCGTCGCCCTCAGGCGCGTAGATCCGGAGCGGAATCGGACCGTTTGGCCCCTGTATCTCGATGTTCACGACCTCGCCGACGGGCTCGGGATCGGCCACGGCGAACAGTTCCTCAAGAATCCGTCGACCGCTCTCGACAGAGAGCGTCCAAGATGGCGCCGAAATCCCCGATTCGAGTTGCTCAAGCAGCGCGGCGGCCTGCGGATCAAGTCCGTCGTCTCGCGTCGGCATACCCCGAGGTCACGGCGCAAGATGGTTAGTCTCCCGGTCCGGCACTCCGGCGTTTCCCCCGTCGCCACGGGCGTCTCAATTCAGAAGCATCGTCGCCGTGTCGACGAGTTCGTCCTCGTCGAACGGCTTCGTCACGTATTCGTCGGCCCCAGCTCGGACGGCCTCCTTCATTTTCTCGGCCTGCTCGACGCTGGTGCACATCATTACTTTCGTCTCCTCGGTCAACTCTTTTATCCGACCGGTGGCTTCGACGCCATCCATCTCCGGCATCATGATGTCCATCGTGACAAGGTCGGGCTGTTCGGACTCGAACAGCTCGACGCCCTCACGGCCGTTTTCGGCCTCGCCAACGACCTCGAAGCGGTCGCCGAGCGCGCCGGAGATGATCGTCCGTTGCAGCGAGGAGTCGTCGACGACGAGTACTTTCGGTGGCATTGATATCGATCCGTACTACTCACTGATAATCGCGTTCGATACATAATCCCACGACCGGTTTCGGGGGCCGATACGCGGCACGCGTTGCGTCGCTCCGGCGGCAGCTTCTTTTTTCCGGCGGCCTTCACCCCCTGATATGGAGGCGGACCCCCGGATCGTCGATCGGCTCGAACGCAACCTGATGAGCCTCGGCGTCTACGTGGAGCGCCACGCGCGTGAATCCGACACGCTTCATGTCGAGTACGAGACGGCCGCGCCGGGGCTGACGACCGGCGACATCGGAAACGTCTGCTCCGAACTCCGGGAGGCCCACGAGGCCGGTTGGGAACCGCAGGACTGCACCCTCTGGGCGTTCCACACCGAGGGCGGGTTCCACGGCCGATGGACGGTCGATGCCGGATGGCTCCGCGCGCTCGACCGTGGCAACATCTCCGAGACGGATTTCTCGACGCTCGTCCTCTCGACGCGGGAACCGGCCTCGGACCCGCCCGCCGAGGTGCCGACCTTCGGAGCGGCCGCCGTCGACCCGGCGGAGACCGATGGCTCGGCTTGAGCCCCGTCGTTTGGGGCGGCGACCGCTCCCGGTGCCCACCGACCCCGACGGAGGACTCTGATGCGCGCAACCGTCCGCGACCGATTGTTGGAGCACCACCGCGGACCCCTTGAGGACGCGCTTTCGTGTGCCGACGCCGTTGCGGCCGGGTGGGACGGTGAGACGACTGACAACCGGACTGATGTCGTCGAGCCATACCGCGCGACCCTCAACCGGGCCGGGTTGTTGGCACCCCTGGTCTCGGCGCTCGTTGACGCTGTCTCGGCCGCCGGGGGCGAGCTTGCGGCTCGACCGGTCCCGGACGTTCCCTACCTCGCGATCACCGGCCGCGGCGTCGTGTTACGCGGCCCGATGGAGGCAGGCCGGGTCGTCGTCACGCTTGGTGCCTTCGAGGTCAACCCCTACCGCCGTGGCGGATCGCTTCCTGAGGCGCTGACCGTCGAGGTTCGGGACCGGTAGCCGTTCGACCCGCGACCCGGCGATGGTGTTCTTGGATGGATCGATGACGCGTTCTTCGTACTGACAGCTGAAACGGAGTTGGCGCACGCCAAAGTACATTATATTTCACCGAGAAACCCGTTATGATGTATACGATGGTCGAACGACGAGACTTCGTCCGGATGGTAGGAGCGGCAGCGACCGGGGTCGCCCTCGCGGGTTGTTCCGGAAATCAGGGCGGATCAGCGAGCGGAAACGGCGATGACGGGAACGGTGAGGAAGACGAAGCGGACTCCGGCAGTAGTGTCACACAGGTCGACGTCGGGCCGGAGAAGCGACTCCGGTACGATCCGGAAGACGTCGAAATCAACGTCGGTGACACCGTTGAGTGGGTCGCGCAAAGCGAAGGACACAATGTGACGAGCCACCCCGACGCGGCACCGAGATGTGAGAACCCGGAGGGGGCCGAGCCGTTCACCTCCTATGAGGACGACAATCACTTTGCGATCATGGATGTCGGCGAGACATTCGAACACGAGTTCACCGTTCCGGGTGAGTACGTCTATGTGTGCACGCCCCACTCGGGCCAAGGGATGGTCGGGTCTGTAACCGTCTCCGAGTGACGACCGGGAGCCCACGTTTCAATTGGCGAGCGCCAACCGATGATTAATACAGCTCGGTGGAGACGGTTTAATATATGTCACGGTCTAATACCGCAAATACCGCAGAGGGCGACGAAACGGTCGACGACGATCGGGCCAGCACCTCGACGCGAGACCGGTTCGTAAATCGTCGCCGGTTCCTGATGACCTCCGGCGTGCTCGCCGGAGTCGGCGTACTGGCCGGCTGCTCACAGAACCAAAGCGAAAGCGATGACGGCGGCACGCCCACGGCCGAACCGGAGTCGACGCCTGAAGCGGACGAAGATGACGAACCGTCCCTTCAAAATCGGTATCCGGGGCTGCGTATTCTCTCGCCCGAGCCGGAAAACGGCGAGGCAGCGGCGAGGGCCACTTACGGCGATTACATTACGCCCCGGGAGGAACACTACATTCGGAATCACTACCCGACTCCCAGCATCGAGGAATCCGAGTGGAACGTCTCGCTGACGGGACTCGTTGGCAGCGAAGTCGACCTGTCGATGGAGGAGATCAAACACTCCTTCAGCACCGAATCGGTCACCCACACGATGCAGTGCTCCGGAAACGGCCGGAACTACTTCGAGCCCCAGGTCGGCGGGAACCAGTGGACGTTTGGCGCGGCCGGAAACACCGTCTGGACCGGGACCCCGGTTTCGGAGATCCTCGAGCAGTACGGTGCGGAGACCGGCGACGAGTACTTCCTCACCGTGATGGGTGGCGAACACCCGGACGGTGAGGACGTCTTCTGTCGTTCGATCCCGATGCAGAAGGTCATGGACGACACCATGTTGGCATACAATATGAACGGCTCGCCGGTGTCGCCCGACCACGGCTTTCCCGTACGGCTGCTCGTCCCCGGCTGGTACGGCTGTAACAACGTCAAGTGGCTCAGCCGGATGCACGTCATGGATACGATGGTCATCGGCGACGAGTGGGAGGAGCCGGGGGCACCCGAAAACGGACAGCGGACCTACACCCACTGGCAGCAGTACTCATACCGCGTCGTTCCCGAGGAGGACACACGGGCGACACACTACGAGGAAATCCCTGTCTACGACACCCGCGAGCAGATGGAACAGACAGACGAAATCGCCAACGCGTATATGTTCGATCAAGTGGAGAAGTCACTTATCGGCTATCCGGGACTGGGTCAGACCGTCAGCCCCTCACCCGCCGGAACGATCGAGATCATCGGCGTCGCGTGGGCTGGCGACGACGCCGTCGAAGCGGTCGAAGTATCAACTGACGGCGGCGACAACTGGGGGGACGCCGAGTTCTTCGGCCCGATGGATGGGGCTTCCGGCTGGCGGCAGTTCCGATACGTCTGGGAGAACCCCTCGGCTGGCGAGCATACGCTCGTCTCCCGGGCGACCGACGAACGCGGCTACACCCAACCGGCCACCATCTCAAACCCCGACGATCAACTCCGAAGCATCGAGGACGACCAGTACCCGTGGAACCAGAGCGGATACGGCTGTAACGCGTACATGGCCGAAGCCGTGAACTGCACCGTCGAGGAGTGACCATGGTCGATATAGGCGAGATCGCGATTGTCCATCTCACCGGCCGGTTGGTCGACGGACCGGAGGCCGGAGCGGTCTTCGAGACGACCGACGTGGACGTCGCGCTTGAGGAGGGAATCTATCACGACAACCGGGATTTCAAACCTCTCGAGTTCCGTCTCGGCGAAGGCCACGTCCTTCCGGGGATCGAGGACGCGGTACGGCAAATGTCGGTCGGAGAGACCCGAACCGTCGTTCTCGAACCCGAGGACGCCTATGGCACAGTTGACGACGACGCTATCGTCACCGTTCCCCGCGACGATATCGAAGAGCGTAGCGATACGACGGCTGCGGTCGATGAACTCGTCGAGAGCGAGTCCGGCGAGATCGGCTGGATCGTCGACGTGGCCGATGACACCGTCACCGTCGATTTTAACCACGAACTCGCTGGCGAACGGGTTGCGTTCGAGATCAATCTGTTAGAAGTCCACGCCAGCGAGACTGCGAAGGAAGTGGACGACACCCTCGGGGCCGAGCAGCCATCCTGATAGCAGGGACCTAGCCGCGGAACGGCCGCTTTCAGCGATATTCGGCTCCTCTCAGGCCGTCAACCAAGATACCCCTTGACCAGCTCCGCTTCGGCCCGTCGAAGCCGATAGGAAACGGTTGATCGAGGAAGATCCACCGTCTCTGCGAGTTCGTCGAGAGTAATCTCACGAGGCGTCTCGTAGTACCCGCATTCGACGGCCGCCCGGAGTGTCGAACGCTGTTCCTCGGGCACAGATACCGCACCCAGCGAATCATAGTTCCACTGGTCGACGTCACCGAGATGCTCGAACCGAATGGAGATCCGGTCATCAAGCAGCTGTTGAAGCCGCTCGTAGAATGTTTCAACGTTCTGCTCTGAACGGACGAGCAGCCGGAAGGTATGGCCGGCCCCGCGTCGCCTCGATTGGATCATCACGCCTTTTTTGAGTCGTCTGGCGGCAAGCGCGTACACAGAATCACAGGTGTGGAGTTTCTCGACAAACAGGTGCGTGACGAGCGTCCCCGAGGATCGCTCTAGCACCGTCGGGTGGCGGGTCGCCCCGCACTCCGTTTTCGTCATCTCCTCCTTTGGCCCGTTATTACATCTGATCTCTTTGATCCGATCGAGCGCTTCGGTGGGGCCCACGAACCGCTCGACGATCCAACAACAGTCGCGGTCGACACAACTGGCTATCGAGGATGACGTGAGTTCCGAGAACGTCTCGAAGACGTCGGCCATCGCCCCGGCCCCCGCGTCGTATCGGAGCTCAAAGACCAGTTCTCGCATGGCTAGTAACTGCGCACATACGACGAATATACCTTGTGACCGTTCGGTGGTTGTCGGTCGAATAACGCCGCTGCAGAGCGGAGGCTGGCTAGTGATTCAGTGCGAGTGAGACAATCGAGGTGATCTTTCTGTGGGCAGTGTAATCGTCCGGAGACACAGACCAGACGTGACCAAGCAGTCACTCTCGCATCTGTTTGAACTGGTCGATGAGTGCTTCCGCTGAATCACCGGAGTCGTACTCCAACTCTCCGTGGTAGGTCGTCCGCTCGTCGTCAAAGGCGGCGTCGACGGTCGACGTTTTCTCCTCCCGACGCTCGTGTTCGGCCTCGTCATAGGCACCCATTGACATGGTATGAAATTCCTTGGTGGTTATTCACTATGAATGTATCGGGTATTTGGCGCGGTTCGCCCGGGAAAACGCAACCAGTAAACGACTCGGGACCGATCCTCAGGTGTGGCAGGCCCACTTCGCTTTCGCCGATCGAACGGGACGTGGTCGCGCGAGCGCGTCCGCGAACAGCTTCTCGCCCCGCTCGACGCGCAATTCGGCGCGTGTCTGGAGGAACCGTGGTTCCCGGTCGGCGACGATCGGTACGACGCCGTGCGCCTCGACATGGCGAACGGCGATTTCGCGCTGTTCGCCTTCCGACCCGGCCGGGCCTACTGGCTTGGCAACACTGAGACGCCCGAGGTGCTCTGGCGCACCGACAAGGAGACGTTCGCCGAGGCTCCATACGCCGTCTCGCGGTGGGCCGAACGCGAACTCACCGCCAGACTCGAGGTGACCGACCCGTGGCTCGCCGAGTTCGAGTACGTCACCTGGTTTTTTATTCCGGTGTTCTTTTCGAAGGACGGCCGGAACACGACCCGGACGTTCTTCGCCGACGACGCGGCCGGCTTTCCCGACGCGTCCCGCGAGGCCGGCCTCGAGTTCTACGAGTCGCTGCTTGCGACCGGCACTCTTGACGACCACCGCTACACGATGGCCTCGAAACTCGGCACCTCGCCGGGCTACGACCTCACCCGGATGCGCGCGACGATGGCGGAGTTCACCGTCGCTAAGATCCTCGCCGACGCTGGCCTCGAGTTCGTCCCCGAGGTCGAACAGGCCAGCGGCCATGCCCTCGATTTCGCCGTCGGCGATCGACTCGTCGAGGTCACCCGGCCGGAGCCGCCGGCACGGCGCTCGCACGCCGACCACCCCATCGCGGCCGTCAAGGAAACCGGCGGCGCAAAACGTAGCGACCAACTCGCGAAGCACCCCAATGCGATCCTCCTCGTCGACTGTAGCTCGTTCACTGACGCCGAGTGGTCCGCCGTCCGGGCCGAACGACCGCGGGTCGGCCACGAACCGACTGTGGTGTTTCGCGCCCGCCCCGGCGGCCACGTCGAGGGCTACCTCCACGGGCAGTTGCCGTTTGATCTCGACGGGTCGATTGAATTCGCCTAACCGGGCCCGTCCGATGCGATTAGGAGTATATATACCCCGGCAACCCCGCCCGATACGTAGTTACGTATGTCCGAGGGCAGTAGCCGACCCCCGGAATCATATACCCGTCCAGTAGTCGGAGATCAGCTCTGCGTCGCCGTGTATACCTCCCCGGCGACCGCTGCGATCCCGCCCGCGAGTCGGAACCGCTAACAGCCAGCCGTCCACAACCGGACACAATGAAACTCCCCGAAACGCAACTCGCGCTGCTGGAGGCGGCCGGCGCGACGGACCGAACACCCGTCGGACAGCTCGCCGAGGAGCTCGATGAAGACCCGGCCGCGATCACGCGGGCGGCCTTCGAACTTGAGGCGGCCGGCCTGGTCGATGTCGAGGAACGCGTCGCAGCGGACGTCACGCTCACCGAGGAGGGCGAGCGCTACCGGGACGCGGGACTGCCCGAACTCCGCCTCCGGGCCGCCGCCGCCGAGGCGGGCGCCGACGAATCGCCAGCGGAGATGGGTCGGCTCCTCGGCCGGTCGGGCCTCGACGGACCGGAGGTCGACATCGCGCTGTCGAACCTCGCTCGGAAGGGGTACGGCGAGATCGATGGCGGGGCGATCGCCCTCAGTGAGGACCCCCGCCACGACCCCGAGTCCGACCCGGAGGTTGAGGCGCTCGATTCGATCGCTTCGGGCGAGGCCGACGCCCACGACGCCGATGTCCTCGATCGTCTCGAGAGCCGGGGACTCGTCGAACGAAGCGAGACCACCGTTCGGAGCGTCACGCTCACCGAGGAGGGCGTCACGGCGCTCATGGAGGGCGTCGAGGCCGCCGACACGGTCGGGGCGGTCACCCCCGAACTGCTCACCTCCGGCGAGTGGGCCGAGGTCGAGTTCACCGAGTACAACGTCGAGGCCGACGCAGAGACCGTCAACGGCGGCAAAACGCACATCCTCAGACAGACCGCAAACCGCGTGAAGGATGTCCTCGTGGGGATGGGCTTTCGGGAGATGGAGGGCCCCCACGCCGACGCCGACTTCTGGATCAACGACTGTCTATTCATGCCGCAGGACCACCCGGCGCGGACCCACTGGGACCGCTTCGCGCTCGATGTGCCGCCGATGGACGACCTCCCGGCCGACCTCGTCAAACGCGTCGAGGACGCCCACCGCAACGGCGTCGGGAGCGAGGGTGACGGGTACCACTCCCCGTGGGACGAGGACTTCGCCCGCGCGGTCGCCCTGCGCGGTCACACGACGTCACTGTCGATGCGGTACCTCTCGGGGCAGGCGACCGGCGACCTCGAACCGCCCGAGCGGTACTTCAGCGTCGAGAAGGTCTACCGCAACGACACGCTCGATCCGACCCACCTACTCGAGTTCTTCCAGATCGAGGGGTGGGTGATGGCCGAGGAACTCTCCGTGCGGGATCTGATGGGAACGTTCACCGAGTTCTACGAGCGCTTCGGCATCACCGACCTGGAGTTCAAACCCCACTACAACCCATACACGGAGCCGAGTTTCGAGTTGTTCGGCCGCCACCCCGAGACGGACGAGTTGATCGAGATCGGCAACTCCGGCATCTTCCGCGAGGAGGTGCTCTCCCCGCTCGGCGTCGAGTGCGACGTGATGGCGTGGGGGCTGGCGCTCGAACGCCTGCTCATGCTGATGTACGGCTTCGAAGATATCCGCGACGTCCACGGGACGCTGTGCGACCTTGACCTGCTCCGGAACGTGGAGGTGGTGTACTGATGCCCGTCGTTGAGGTCGACCCCGACGAACTGCGCACGTTGGCGGGTGCCGGAGACAAACCCGACGCGGAACTGAAAGAAGACCTCTTCTCGCTCGGGCTGGAGTTTGAGGGCGAAACCGAGGACGGCGGCTTCGAGTTGGAGTTCGCCCCTGACCGACTCGATCGGCTTTCCGTCGAGGGGATCGCCCGATCGTTGCGCTACCAGTACGGCCACGACCGCGGCATCTACGTCCCCGAGACGAACGACGCCGAGTGGGCAATCGAGGTCGACGGATCGGTCCCCGAAGAACGCCCCTACGTCACGGGCGCGGTCGTCCGCGGGCTGGATCTCGACGAGAGCCGGCTCGAATCGCTCATCCAGCTTCAGGAGAAACTCCACGCGACGATGGGCCGGGGTCGGGCGAAGGGCGCGATCGGCGTCCACGACCTGGCGATGCTGAAGGGCCAGCGGGTCGGCGACGAAGGGGGCGAGACGGACGGGACGGGCGCGACGAACGCGACGAAGACGATCACCTACCGGGGCGTCGCCCCCGACGGCGACCGGTTCGTCCCGCTTGACGGCGACTCGGATCACACCCCCGCCGAGGTGCTCGAAACGCATCCGACCGGCGACGAATACGCTGACCTCGTCGAAGGATTGGATCGCTATCCCGCGATCTACGACGACATCGGCCTCTTTTCGTTCCCGCCGGTGATCAACGGCACGCGGACCGAGGTCGACGAGGGGTCCCGCGACCTGCTCGTCGAGATGACCGGTACCGATCAGTGGACGATCGACCGGATGCTGGCGATCGTCTGTTACGCGCTCGACGCCCGTGGCGGCCGGATCGAGGACGTCGAGGTCCGCTACGGGGATCGCGAGCTACTCCGACCGGACCTCTCGACGGAGACGAAACGCGTCGCCCACAACCGCATCGAACGCACGCTCGGGATCGACATCCCCGGGACCGATGTCGTCGACCTGCTCGAACGGGCCGGCCTCGACGCGGCGCCCGCCGATAGCGACCCCTCGCGGGACGCGTCCGACGACGGGCCGAGTCATGATGCGTCCGACGACATCGATCTCGAGGCCGTCCCCACTCGGACCGACACCCCCGACACGGCGGCCGGACGCTCCGATACTGCTCTCGATGACGCGACACAACCGGTGACGGATGACGACGACGCGTTGACCTACGAGGTCGAGATCCCGCCCTACCGGGTCGATGTCCTCCACCCGGCCGACATCGTCGACGACGTCGGCCGCGCCTACGGGTTCAACGAACTCGACCCGACGTACCCGAACGTCTCGACTGTCGGCGGCCGCCACGCGACCTCGCGGCTGGAGGACGCCACCCGTGACGCCCTGGTCGGTCTCGGCTTCGAGGACCTGTTGAACTTCCACATGACGAACGAGGCGGAACTGTTCGACCGAATGGGTCTCTCGCCCGGAGACGACGCCCTCGGCGCGTCAGATCCGCCGACGATCACCGAACCCTACAGCGAGGCCTACACCGTGTTGCGGACGTGGGTGCTCCCCTCGCTTTTGATGGTGCTCGAAAACAACACCCACCGGGCGTACCCCCAGGACCTCGCCGAGATCGGACTGGTTGCGGGCGTCGATCCCGACGAGCCGACCGGGGTCGAGGAGCACCGCTCGGTCGCCGGCGCGCTCGCCCGAACAGATGCGTCCTACGAGGACGCCAAGGCGCGACTCCAAGCGCTCGCCAACGCGTTCGACACGCCGCTTTCGACGCCGCCGACGACTCACCCCTCGTTCATCGACGGCCGCGCCGCCGAGGTCGTCCTCGACGACGAATCGGTCGGCATCGTCGGCGAACTCCACCCCAAAGTGCTCGTCGAACACGACCTCGAACTCCCGGTCGCGGCCTTTGAGTTCCGACTCGACGGGCTCCGGTAACGGCCGCTTGGGAGTCCCGTTCGAGCCCCTGTCTCCGCTTCACGACTGTCGTAGTCGTCTCGCGGCGAGCGCCAGATCAAGGCCGGGCGCTAGCCGACGTTCCCTGCTGTATCAATCGTCCACGTCGAGGTCGACGTCCACGTCCCGATCCGGATCGGGGTCCAACTCTGATTCTGGCTCCGGATCGGCGTCCGCCTCCGACTTCCCGGAGGGTCCTGCCGAGCCCCGGACATCGCCGCCGCGCCACGTCCCCCGGAGGAACCACGCGTACGCGATCGCCACGCCGGCGACGTTCGAGACGATGAACCCCCACCAGATACCCGGCGGGCCGAGGGCGGGGAGAAGCGCCGGCAGCGAGCGGGTTGCGCCCGCAACTTCGAGCGTGTAGGGGCCGATCCCGTAGGCCAACGCCGCGGCGACCGGGAGACGAATGCCCCCCAGAAAGACGACCGCGATGGCGGCGGCGATGAGCGTCTGTCCGGCCCCCCGGAACGCGCCGGTGTAGGCCCGTATCACGCCGATACACCCGAAGGTGAGCGCGACGTACCGGAGGAACTCCGCGCCGACGCCGATCACCTCGGGATCGTTCGTGAACACCGCCGAGATCGGTTCCGGGAACAGGAAGATAGCCCCCCCGGCCGCCCCGAGGATGAGAAACATCGCTTTCGCGGCGAAGTGGGCCGCCTGGCCGGCACGATCGGGTTTCTTCGCGCCGATGTTCTGCCCGGCCATCGTCTCGACGCCCTGGGAGACGGCGATCGCCGGCAGGAAGATGACCGAGAAGATCCGGACGCCGATCCCGTAGCCGGCGACGACGGCGGTCGGAAAGCTCCCGACGACCACGAGCATCGCGTTGACCGAGATCGCGCGGCCCGTCGACTCGATCGACGCCGGAACGCCGATGTCGAGAGTCTTCTTGAAATACGCTGCGTCGGGGCGCATGTCGGCCAGCCGGATCTTCACGCCCCGCGTGCCGGCGAACATGATCGCGAGGCCGACGGCCATCGCCAGCCCCCGCGAGATGATGGTCGCATAGGCGGCGCCGACAATACCCAACTCCGGAAACGAGACGGTCCCGACGACCGGGGCGTCGGCGACGATTGTCCACCCGAAGATGAGAAACGGGTCCAACGCGAGGTTGACGACGACGGTCCCGAACATCACGAGCATCGGCGTGACCGTGTCGCCGTACCCTCGCATCAGCGAGATGAAGACAAAAAAGCCGAACATCAGGGGTAGTCCGAGCGCGATCACGCGCATGTAGGCGGTCGCGGCGGCCAGCGTCGCCGGTTCGGCCCCGAACACCCAAAGAAGATCGTCGACGAGGACGTACCCCACGGCCCCGATTCCGATCGCAGCGACCACCGCGAACAGCATCGTCTGAGAGGCGGCGTACTCCGCGGCGCGTTCGTCGCCAGCGCCGATGTTTTGAGCGACCAACACGGACCCGGCGACCGACACCCCAAGCCCGAGCGAGATGAGCAAAAACACCATCGGGAACGCGAAGGAGATGGCCGCAAGCGCCGTCGTCGAGTACTGGCCGAGCCAGAACGTGTCGACGAGGTTGTATGCGGTCTGCAGCAGGTTCGTGATAACGATGGGTAACGAGAGGTAAAAAAGCGGCCTCGCGATCCCGCCCTCCGTGAGCTCGAGGTCGTCTGGACCCTTGAACATCAGTTTCAGCCCTCCCGACCGACAGCCTCGCCCAGCCGCCCGTCGTAACTGCGCACTACCCGGTCTACGATTCGGCCGGACAAATGGATTCCGTCTCGACGCCGCATCGGCACATCCCGGCCTCCGTTTAACGCGCTACCGCCGCCGGCCGCCGTGGCCAGGGTAGTCGCGCTCGAAGCGCGTTTTGATCTCTTCCGTCGAAACCTCGATCACCGTTGGCCGTCCGTGCGGGCAGGCGTAGGGGTTCTCACAGCCGTCGAGCGCCTCGAGCAATGCCTCGACGGTCCCCTCCCGTAGCGACGTGTTCCCCGTGATCGAGGGGTGACACGCCAGATCGCCCAGTACATCGTCGACGACCGACTCGACGGTACCCTCCGGGTCGCCCCCGACGAACTCCCCGAGCAGGTCGCGGGCGAGTTCCGGCGTCGCTTCGCCGACGTGGTCGGCCAGGAACGCCGGCACTGTCGTCACCGAAAGCGTTCCATCATCGACACGTGTCCTGAACCCCAGCCGCGAGAGCGCCCCGCCGTACTCGTCGGCCAGCGCCGCCTCGCGGGCGGTCACGCTGACCGCCACAGGGTTGGCAAGGGTCTGAGTGGTGACGTTGCCGGCGAAGCGCTCCTGCAACCGCTCGTAGTTCACCCGCTCGTCAGCGGCGTGCTGGTCGATCAAGAGAAGTCCGTCCGCCGACTCCGCGACGAGGTAGGTGTCGTCGAACTGCCCGAGGACGTGCAGGTCAGGGAGTCGATCGAACTCCTCGGGCGTTCCCGTGGTTTCCTCGCCGTTGAGGGTCCGCTGTGTCGTCGGTCCTGACGAACTGTCCGGAGTCGTGGGGTCCGACGGGGCGTCCGTGCTCCGCGGTGTCGCTGTCGGGGGTCCATCCCGTGTCGATCCCTCCCCTCTGGCGTTCGGTCCCGAAGTGGTCCCCTCGGCGTCGGCCGATGTCCCGGGATCGCCCGCACCCCCGGAGTCAGGCGTTCGGGAACTGCTCTCCGTTCGGTTTTGCGTTCGCGCGTCCCCTCGATCCGTCCCAGGGGTGCTCGCCTTTCCCGGCTCAGTTTCGGCGCTCCCAGCCCGTGCTTCGGCGTCGTTTTCGCGGCTGTCGCCCCGGTCGTCGTGATTGTCTCGAGAGGCGCGCTCCGCCGGGCTTCGCTGCTCGCCCTGCTCTTCCGGTTCGCCCGGATCGTCGCCGGCGTCGCTCCCCGTTTCCCCGGGCGATACCTCGGTTTGTTCGGGGGCCGATCGCCCTCGTGGCGCGCGCGACCGGAGCAGCCCCGCCCCGGAGAGGGCCGCCTCGACGGCCTCGGTGACGGCCGTCTTGACCGCCGCCTCCTCGGCGAACAGTACCTCGAGTTTCCGGGGGTGAACGTTCACATCGACGCCGCCCGGCGGGAGTCGCAGATCGACCACGGCGAAGGGGTAGCGGTCCGGCGCGAGTTCGTCGCCGTAGGCGTCGACGACCGCCTGCCGGACCGCGCTCGCGGTCACGTACCGGCCGTCGACGAGCGTCGTCACGTACTCACTGCCCGCCCGATTCGTCTCGGGGTGGCTGATGAGACCCTCAACGCCGGCCACCGGACGCCCCGTCTCGCCCTCGCACTCGACGGGGACCATCGACGCGGCCACGTCGCGGCCGTACACCGCCATCACCGCGCTCTTCCGGTCGCCGTCGCCAGTCGTGGCGAACGTCTCGCGATCGTCCCGCGAGAGCGAGACCGCAATGTCGGGGCGAGCCAGCGCGTAGCCGGTGACGATCCGGGCCACGTGGTCGAACTCCGTCGCCTCCGTCTTGAGGTACTTCCGACGCGCCGGGACGTTCCCGAAGAGGTTAGCCACCTCGACGGTCGTTCCCTCCGGACAGCCCGTCGGGCCGCACGAAACGAGCTCGCCGCCCTCGACGATTAACTCGGTGCCGCGTGAGCCACCCCGCGGTTTCGTCTCGAGTCGCAGGCGCGCCACCGATCCGACGGCGTGTAGCGCCTCTCCCCGGAACCCGAGCGTGCCGATCGAATCGAGATCGCCGACGTCCCGGAGCTTGCTCGTGGTGTGTTCCTCGATCGCCAGCCGGGCGTCGGATTCGGTCATCCCGACGCCGTCGTCCGAGACGACGATCCGGTCGGTGCCGCCAGCCTCGACGGCCACGTCGATCCGGCTCGCCTCGGCGTCAAGGGCGTTCTCCACCAGCTCCTTGACAACGGAGGCGGGGCGCTCGACGACCTCCCCGGCGGCGATCCGGTCGCGTGTCTCGGCGTCGAGTTCCCTGATATCCGGTGACATCGCGTCTCGGTTCGACGGTGTGTCGGGGCAGGCGTAATGGTTTCGCCCGTGCTATCGGGCAGAACGGGGTAGGAGAAATAAAAGATGTGTTTAGCCGACTGAGGGTCACTCGTCGCCGAGACGACGCTGCCACTCCCGAACGCGGTTCATCAACTCGACGGGCGAGGTCTCGGCGAGTGACGTTTCACGGACCTCGTCGACGACGGCGGCCGTCTCAGTGTCGACCGCCTCACCGTCGCCGGATGCGCTCTCGCCGGGGTCGCCATCGGTGAGTGGACTGCTGTCGGATACGCTGTCGTCGTCCGCTCCGTCCCCCGACGGCTCGTTCCCGTCCTGAAACTCCCCGCTCCCGAGGTCGAACACCGTCTGCACGGGCTCCCCGGAGCCGCCGCCTCTCGCCTCGATCGCCCGCTCCTCGCGGAGTCGCCGGAGGACATCACCGGCCCGGTCGACGACCGGTGTCGGAACGCCCGCTAAGTCGGCCACGTGGACGCCGTAGGAGCGGTCGGTCGCCCCCGGTTCGATCGTCCGGAGGAAGGTGACGCCTTCTCCCGAGTCCCCATCTCCGCCCGTTTCGCTCCCGGCCTCTGTCTCCGCTCCAGCCTCCGCTTTCGGTTCTCCTGCCACAGCAACGTGGACGTTCTCGACGCGGGGCAACTCCTCGGCCAGCGACGTCAACTCGTGGTAGTGCGTCGCAAATAAGGTGAACGCGCCCACCTCGTTGTGGAGGTACTCCGTGGCCGCCCACGCGATCGAGATGCCGTCGTACGTTGCCGTCCCGCGGCCGACCTCGTCGAGGACGACGAGCGACTTCTCCGTCGCCGAGTGGAGGATGTTCGAGAGTTCCTCCATCTCGACCATGAACGTTGAGCGCCCGCCCGCGAGTTCGTCGAGCGCGCCAACCCGGGTGTAGATCCCGTCCACGAGGCCGACCCGTGCCGAGTCGGCAGGGACGAACGATCCAACCTGCGCGAGCAGCGTCACGAGTGCGGCCTGTCGCATGTACGTCGACTTACCCGACATATTCGGGCCGGTGACGAGCAGGAATCGGCGTTCCCGGTCGAGATACAGGTCGTTCGGGACAAACTGGGTTTCGGTCTCGACGACCGGGTGCCGCCCGGCCTCGATATCGAGGACGCGCTCCCCCGTCAACTCCGGGCGCGTCCACCCCTGGCGTGCGGCGTGGGCCGCGAGCGAGCAGTAGGCGTCGAGTGTCGCGAGGGCCCGCCCGACCGCCCCGAGTAGCTCCGCCCGGTCGGCGACCGACGACCGGAGCCGACAGAACGCCTCGTACTCGCGCTCGCCGCGCTCGTCCTCCAGCCGAAATATCTCCCGCTCCGTCTCCCGGAGCCCCTCGAAGACGTACCGTTCGGCGTTCTTCAGCGTCTTGATCCCCTCGTACTCTTCGGGCACCGCGTCAGCCTCGGACTTTGGAACCTGGACGTAGTAGCCGTCGGTCTTGTTCCGTCCCACCGTCACCCGCGAGAAGCCGTGGCGGCGCTTCTCGCGCTCCTCAAGCGTCTCGAAAAACTCCAGAGCCGACTCATGGCGGGCCACGAGGTCGTCGAGTTCCTCGTCGTAGCCGCGTGTGATGAGCCCCCCCTCGTGGAGCGTCTTCGGCGGATCGTCGGCCAGCGCCCCGAGTTCCGACCGGAGGTCCGCGATCGCAGCCCGATCGAGATCCTCGAACAGCGTCGAGACCGGCGAATCGGCGAGTTCCGGGGCCCCCCCGATGCGTTCGTGAAGGTCGGGCACGAGCGCTAGCGTCTCCCGAACACGCAACAGGGCGTCGGCGTCAGCGCTCCCCGAGACGGCCCTGGACGCGGCGCGCTCGACGTCGTAGGCTCCCGAAAGCGTCTCCGCGATCCCGTCCCGAGCCAGCGCGTCCCCGAGGAGGGCATCGACAGCTTCGTGTCTGGTCTCGAGCGTCCCCTCGCGCCGGAGCGGCCGGGTAAGCCACTCCTTGAGGAGTCGCCCGCCGGCGCTCGTCTCGGTGTGATCGATCGTCTCGAACAGCGTCCGCCCGCCCGGGGTCATCGGCTCGATCACCTCAAGATTCCGCTGTGTCGTCGCGTCGACGGCGACGTGATCGTCAGGTTCGTACGCGCCAATCCGGGTGACTGAGGCGAGCGCCCCGACGCCCGTCGCTTCGACGTAGTCGATCGCTGCCCCCGACGCCGCGGCGGCGATCTCGGAGAGCCCAACACTTTCGGGGGCATCCCCAAACTGCTCCGTGAGGCGGTGACGCGCCCGTCCCGGCGCGAATGCTTCGGTCTCGTGCAGCGTCAGCCGGGCGCTTAGATCATCTCGGATCGACGCGAGAAAGTCGTCATCGTTTCGGACCCGCGGTCCCGGCAGCACCTCGACAGGGTCGAAGCGGTAGAGCTCCGAGAGCGTTCGGTCAGCCGCGTCCCCGCCGGACAGCGTCGTCGCCCGGAAGCGCCCGGTCGTCACGTCACAGACCGCGAAGCCGTATGCGCCGTCGTCGTACGCGACGCTTGCGAGGTACTGGGCGTCGGATTGGTCGGTCTCAACGAGCGTCCCAGGGGTGACGATGCGGACCACCTCGCGGACGATATCCCCGCCGTCGTCGCGTTGGTCGGCGACGGCGACCCGATAGCCCCGCTCCGCGAGCGCTTTTATATACGGCGTCAGTTCGTCGACCGGCACTCCGGCCATCGCATGGCTTTCACCGCCCGAGGAGCGCTCCGACACCTTCAGATCAAGTTCCTCGCCGACCAACTCAGCATCCTCGCCGAAGAACTCGTAGAAATCGCCCATCTGCATCGCTAGCAGGTCGGCCTCGCTGTCGGCCTTCAATTCGAAGAACTCCCCGACGATACCCGAACTCATGTGCGAACCGGGGAGTGGAGGCCGCTAAAGGGTGACGGGTCGTTGCGGTTTCGCGTCGATGCAAAACAATGTCGGCTGCCTACAGCTCCTCAATAAACTCGATCCACTCGCCGTTCGGGCCGTAGACGAACGCGATCTTGAGATCGCCGAACGTCTCAGGCGGCATGAGAAGCTCTGTTCCGCCCGATTCGAGTTCCGCGACGGCGCTGTCGATGTCGGGAACGACGAAGCCGAAGTGGAGGATGCCGGCCGGGAGGTCCTCGACGAGGCCGTTGATCTCGTAGGGCGGTCGTTCGAAACAATAGATTCGCTTGTCGGCGACGGAGAGCGCGACGTAGTTGGAGCCGTCGCCGGCGTCGCCCGACTCCAGTAGTTCGCCGCCGAGGACCTCCTGATAGAAGGCGGTACTGGCTTCGATGTCGTCGGTCTTGATCGCGACGTGAAAGAACCGTTCGAGTTCCATACCGCATCAACGCGCCGACGTTTATAAACTGCTTGTGCCCACCCGTCCCGTTCTTCCGATACCAGTCGGCGGCCGCTCACGCGGAGCGGTTCGCGGCGGCCTCGACCGCTTCGAGCGCGGTGTTGAGGTCTTCGGAGAGCACAGCGATACCCCTGCCATCGATACCGGTGACGGCACACGGCGAGGCTTCGAGCGCGTCTTCGACGCTGGCGTCGGGGCGACACTCGATGCCGACACGGAGCTCGGGATCTCGCTCGCGCTCCTCGAGCAGCGCCGCTCCGAGCGCCGGTGCCGAACCGAAGCGGACCCGCCCGCCGGCGGCCGAACCGTTTCGCGATGGAGGCCATCCGCCGTCGATCGCCGCCGCGTCCTCGACCGACTCGGCGTACGGCGTCGCGACGGCGACGTTTTCGATCACCTCGGCGACCCTGCTATCCTCGCCGTTCGCCCCCGATCCGGCCCCGTTGAACCGATCGATCGCCCCCTGAACGGTCTCCATCGCTTCGCCCCGGCCGGCTTCGTTTCGGAGGTCGACGAGGTGGTGGACCGCGCCCGGCCCCTTGCCGGCGGCGTGGTGGTACCGCACCGCCCGCTCCATGAACGAGACGCTGCGGTCGACGGCCATCCCGAGTGGCGCGCCCTCAGCGAGTCGCGTTGCGATCGCCGCCGAGAGCGTACAGCCGGAACCGTGCGTCGCCTCGGTGTCGACCCGGGGATGCCGCATCGTCTCGCTCCCGTCGGGGCCCACGAAGGCGTCGAGTACCGCCGCCCCGGGAATGTGACCGCCTTTGACGAGGGCAGCCTCGGCACCCATCGAACGGAGTTCCCGCCCCGCCTCCAGCGCACTCGCCTCGTCCGTCGGCTCCACTCCCGTCAGCACGGCCGCCTCGTCGGCGTTCGGCGTCACGAGCGTCGCCTCGGTGAGAAGGTCCTCGTAGGCGGATTCGGCGGCCTCGGTCAACAGTCGATCCCCGCTCGCGGCGACCATCACGGGGTCGACGACGACGGGCGCATCGAACCCCGCAACGTAGTCGGCGACCGTCTCAACGACCTCAGCGGTCGCCAACATTCCGGTCTTGATCGCCTGCACGTCGAAATCGCCGCGAACAGCGTCGATCTGTGCGGTGACCTCCCCGATCGGGAGGGGGTAACTCGACTTGACGCCGGTCGTGTTCTGGGCGGTGACGGCCGTTATCGCGGAGACGCCGAACCCGCCGGTCGCCTCGATTGTTTTGAGGTCGGCCTGGATGCCGGCGCCGCCGCCGGAGTCGCTGCCGGCGATCGTCAACACGACCGGTTTCTCTGTCGGCGCTGGAGCGCGCGTGTCGGTCATGCGCGGGGATATAACCCGGACGTACAAACAGGTGATGGTGCGGCTTCAGACGCGCTTCCGGCGCGTGCTACTCCTCGGCTGTCGGGATCGGCCCGGTGCCGATCACGTCTCGGACGGCCGCCTCGAAGGCGCGCTTGGTGTCGAAGTACACCTCGTCGGTTTCCTCCAGGATCACCGCCAACTCTCGGGGACCGTCGGGGGTTCGGATGACCGTATTGCCCTCCCGGCGAACGACCTCGCTCTTGCCGATGGCGTAGTGCAGCCGTGATGCCACCCGTGCCAGCGGTGCGCCCTCGACCGGTTCGCCCTCGCCGAGCGGGACTGCCGGCCCCTCCGCATCCTCGTCAGTATCGCTCATTGGCTCGATTTTCGGACGTGAGGACCTAATCCTTACGAACCCTCGCCCCGGCGCTACCCTGACCACAACTACTTTGTATTCGGCTATGGTACCACTTAGTTGTATGACTCAGTTCAACGAGTTCAGTGACGTCGGCGAAGCGGAGGTAACGCGCGCGATCGGCAGCCAGTGGACCGAGGAGTTCATGGACTTCACGGAGTCCGATGTCATCATCATCGGTGGCGGCCCGTCGGGTCTGATGGCGGCGAAGGAACTCTCCGAGCGCGGCGTGAAGACGATGGTCGTCGAGAAAAACAACTACTTGGGCGGGGGCTTTTGGCTCGGCGGCTTCCTGATGAACAAGGTGACCGTCCGCGACCCAGCCCAGGGCGTCCTCGACGAACTGAATGTCGATTATACCGACACCGACGAGGCCGACGGTCTCTACGTCGCCAACGGCCCCGAGGCCTGTTCGGGACTGATCAAGGCCGCCTGTGACGCCGGCGCAAAGATGCAGAACATGACGGAGTTCACCGACATCGTCATCCGCGAAGACCACCGCGTCGGCGGAATCGTGATGAACTGGACGCCGGTCCACGCCCTGCCGCGGGAGATCACCTGTGTCGACCCGATTGCCGTCGAGGCTGACCTCGTCATCGACGCGACCGGCCACGATGCCGTTGCGGTCTCGAAACTCCAGGAGCGAGGCGTCCTTGAGGCCCCCGGCATCGAACACGCCGAGGAGCACAACACCGGCATGGACAACACCGAGGACGGCCAATACGGCGCGCCCGGCCACGACTCGCCCGGTCACGACTCGATGTGGGTCGCCGAAAGCGAGGACGCGGTCGTCGAACACACCGGGTTGGTCCACGACGGCCTCATCGCCACGGGGATGGCGACGGCGACGACACACGGCCTTCCGCGGATGGGCCCGACGTTCGGTGCCATGCTCCTCTCCGGCAAGCGCGCCGCCCAGGCCGCCATCGACGAACTCGGCGTCGACGGCCCCGCCGTCGATATGACAGCAAGCCCCGAGCCCGCCGACGACTGATACGGAGCTCCGTAACCGACTACGACATCCCTTATAAAGGGCCGCTATTTTTCGATTCGCGCTGCACTGTCCCGCTCAGTAACCCGACGAACCCAAGGCCGAACGTCTCGTGTCGCCGGTCGACTGTCCGGGCCGCGAGCGCCGCCCGAGAGGCGTCGACGCGCCGCGAGAGCGCCCCTTCGGTCCCGCCGACCGGGGCGTAGAGAACGTCCCGAAGCCCCCCCGACGGCGACCCGGCGGCGACGAACGAGTTAAAAAGCGGATTGAGCGGCCGCCCCCGAGGGTCCTCGCTCGCGGTCGCATCGAGCAGCGCGACCCGACCGCCCGGGCCGACGAGGTCACACCACCGATCGACGACGGCCGCGGGGTCCTCAAACAGCCCGCAGACGAACGTTGCGAGAACCGCATCCGCCGCCCTGACCGGCATGGTGGTCGCGTCGGCCCGTACGACGGAGACGTTGTCGTATTCCCCGGCACGTCGGCGGGCCCGATCGATCAGCGGGCCAGCGATATCGATCCCGACGACCCGGCCCGTTGGACCGACGTGCTCGCGGAGAAACGGCAAGTTTGCCCCGGTCCCGCATCCCATCTCGATCACCGTCTCGCCCGCCGCCGCGGCCCGGCCGGCAGTAATTCGCCGCCACCGCCCGATCCCCGGCGCGGTCGCGATCCGGTCGTAGAGCGCCGCCCACCGGGCATAAAAATCTGCGACCACGGACGCGTCGTCGCCGTCGCTCATTTCGTGACGTGCCGGACGGTCTCGACGACCGCCGGGGCGTCCGGCCCGAGCAGATAGCAGATCGGTTCGACCCCGAACCCGCCGGTCTGGTACAGCACGTCCGCCTCCCGCGCCCCCTCGATGGCCCCGGCAACCGCGTCTTCGACGTCAGCTTCGGCGTCGAACTCCGCCGTCGCGTAGCCGGCCGCCTCGAGCGACTTGAGCGTCGCCGGCTCGTACCGGATGTTGAGCGCCGCCCGCGCCTCCGACCCGGCTGCTCGGGCGGCGAGCAACAGCGAGGCGACGTGCTCGGAGACGCCGAACTCCGGCTCGCCGGGGACGGTCGCCCGTCCTTTTATATCGAGGATCCGCCCCGGCACGCCAGCGACGCCGTCGATCGTCGTCGCGTCGGGCAGCGCCTCGACGAGGTTCGAGCCCACCGCCGGGATATGGGCGGCGAACCCGCTCGTGTTCTCAAGCGCCCTAACACCCCGGCGAACCGACGACCGGACCCGTCCGGTCATCCGAAACTCGCCCTCGGGATCGTGGATATCAATCGGCCCGTCGTAGTCGGCGATCGGCGGGTACGCCGCCTCGTGGAGGCGGGCGAGGACGCCGCCGCGTTCGAGTTGCCTGACGAGCACTTCCGCCTCGACGAGCGCCTGCGCGCGGCTTACGTCGCCGTTTGCAAGTCCCTCGCCGAGTCGCTCGGCTAACTCGCGGACGGCCTCGTCGCCGGCGATTTCCTCGTTGGTCTTGACCTCTCCGTGTGCGTACTTCGAGACCGCGCTTTGGCTGATCCCCAGCAGATCCGCAACCTCGCTTTGGGTGCGGCCGCGCTCGCGGAGTTCGCTCGCGAGCATCGTTCGGAACGTTGGGAGGAACTCCTCGACGACAATCTCCTCTATGAATCTCATCGGTCGAGTTGGCCCCCGCCGAACTCCTCGTCCGACTGGATCCGCGAGGCCTGTGGCCCCGACTGATCCTGGTACTTTGAGCCCCGATCGGTTCCGTAGGGCTCCGACGCGGCGCTTTTCAATTCGGTGAAGATGACCTGTGAGATCCGCATATCGGGCTGCAACGCTACCGGCGCCGTCCCGAGGTTCGACAACTCGAGGGTGATCTGACCACGGTACCCCGGATCGACGATGCCGGCGGTCGCGTGGATGACTACTGCGAGTCGGCCCAGCGAGGAGCGACCCTGAACCGTCCCGAGGAGGTCATCGGGGATCTCGACGCGTTCCTTGGTCGTTCCGAGGACGAAATCGCCCGGGTGGAGAATGAACTCCTCGCCCTCGTCGACGTGGGTTTCCTCGACGTACTCGTCGACCTCCTGTTCGCTGTTCGGGTGAATACAGGGGATGTTGGTGCGCTTGAACTCCAAGAACTCCCGGCCGAGACGGAGGTCGATGCTCGCCGGCTGGATCTGCAGTTCCGGATCGGCCAGCGGGTCGACGACGAGGTTGCCGTCGGTCAGCCGCCGCCGGATATCGGTGTCTGAGAGGATCATACCTGGACTGGCGGCGGCGGCGGGTTAAACCTGACCGATGCGCGGAACGAGGAGCCCCGACGCGACCACCGGCCGGGCCGGAACGTTCAGGTCTGTCGACACATAAACGACGGCCACCGAATGTTCACGCCCGACGAGGTGGCCGGGATCGTCGATCTCTTCGGCGCGCTGTCCCGGGCGGACCTCGAGACCGCGCTCTCTGAACTCGCCTACCGACGCGGCGAGGATCCGCCGGACGGCGCTATCGACGCGGCGCTCGCGACGTTTGCGCTCGTTGGCGTCGACCGCGACGGCGATCGACTGGTAACCCCTGGGCCGACGGCGTTTCCCGAACTGCCCGACGGCGCGGAGGATCTCCCGCACATCCTCGACACTGACGGCCGATCGCTCGACCGCGAGCCCGTCGTTGCGGCCGCGATCGCCCGTTTCCGCGAGGAAGCTGTTCAGGTGGCGATTCGTGAGGACGAAGACCGCGCGGCCGAACTCGTCGACATCAGCTACGATCTTGAGACGTGGGGCGGTCCCGACCTCTCCGGGCTCAGAACCCGACTCGATGCGGTTGGCGATGGGACGAACTATTAACGTTGAGTCCGTACCGCACGCATGGACTGGGAGCGGGTCGTGGCCCACGAATCGGTCGAGGCGGTCGAGGGGGACCGGGAGGCTGCGGTCCTCGTGCCGGTCATCTCGCGTCCCGACGGCGCCCACCTGCTCTTTACGAAACGCGCCGACCATCTCGGCGAACACCCCGGCCAGATGAGCTTTCCGGGTGGTGGACGTGAACCCGAAGACGAGACGCTCGAAGCCACGGCCAAACGTGAGGCCTTCGAGGAGGTCGGCCTCGCTCCCGACGCCGCCGAAATCGTTGGACGCCTCGACGACATCCCGACCGTGTCGAACTACTCGGTCCGCCCGTTCGTCGCTCGGGTCCCCGACCGCGAGTACATCCCCTACGAGGGCGAAGTCGCGGAGATCGCGGTGTTACCCGTCGCCGAGCTCACCGAGCTCGACAACTACGAGTCCGAGCGCCGCGAACATTCCTTCTACGGCGACATCCGGATCCACTACTTCCGGGTCGACGGCTACACCGTTTGGGGGGCGACCGGCCGGATGTTGGTGCAGTTTCTCGAACTTGCGACCGGCTGGCGGATGCCGTCGGAGGCCGACCGGATCGTCGACCCCGACGCCGAGTACCCCGTTTAAACTGCGGCTCGAACCCCCCGGCGCGGGCGAGTCTCAGCTAGCCTCCAGTCTGTCGCCCCCGGGACATGACGGGGGTCAGAGCAGATAAAAGGACGCGAACACGCCCAAAATCATGAACAGCACAGTGACACCGATCGGGTTGGTGACGTACCGGATCGGGGTGTCGTAGATGAACCGCTCGGTCGCTGTCTCGGGCGGTCGGGTCGCTCGAACCGGCCCCGTGGCCAAGAGCGAGGGCCGCACCGGCGCCTCGCTCGCCCGCGTTTGCAACGCCTCCACGTCGAGTCGGCCGGCGGTCTCGAACGCCGCCGGGTCGTATCCGACCTCGAGCAACGCGCCGGCGCAGGGCTTACAAAGGACGTGCGGCCGATCCGCCGCGGCGTAGGCGGCGAGTTCGTCGGCCTCGTCGGCGATCAGCTGACACCGCTCGCAGACGTGTTGTCGCTCCGAGCGCATCGTCGCCACCTCGGGTGGGGCATCGGGGCGTGGGAACATCGGCGCGTCGTCGCCGAGATCGCCGTAGGCGGGGTCGTCGCCGTGCAGCGTCGCGTGGCAGGGACGACACAGCGTCACTAGTTCGTCGAGGTCTCCGAGTGACGGCGACCCGAGCGCCGCGGTGTTGTGAACTTCGAGCTCCCGGTCCGGATTCCCCGGGCCCTCCTCGTACCCACAGCGCTGACAGGCGTATCCGTCGCGCTCGAGCACGTCGCTCCGAATGACCTCCCACCGGGGGCCGCTCCCGTCTCTGGTCCGGCGCTTCTCCGCCCGCGGTTCGAGATTCGGGCTCATGGGTTCGGCGACTCACCCCCCCAGGCGTCCATGTCCGCGTAGAAGTTCAACAGCGCGAACTTCAACTTTTCCGGCTCGATGTCTATGTGTTCGCTTCGTTCCTCCGGCGGGAAGCTTGGGTAGACGCTGTACTCGCCCAATTCGGAGCGTTTTGAGCCGGTGTAGCGCTCGTCGACCAGCACGCGGACCCCGAAGTCCTCCGGCGAGCGGACGACCCGCCCGAGCGCCTGTCGCGTCTTCCGGACGGTCGGAATCTCGACGGCGTATCGCCACCCCGCTGCCCCGTCGCCGTCACCGAAGGCCCCCTCGTAGGCCTGCTCGACGGCCTTCATTCGGTCGTCGAGATGGGGGTACGGCACCCCGACGACGATCACGCTCCGCGCGTCGTCGTCGTCGAAGCTGACGCCCTCCGCGAGCGTCCCCCAAAGCGAGGTGAACAACACGCCGTCGTCGGTCGCGACGAACTCCTGACGGAGCTCCTCGGCGCGCGTCCCCGGCTCGTCGAGGAAGGGGGTCGACTCGCCGGAAAAGCGGTGGTAGTACCGCTCCGCCTCGGCGTAACTCGGAAAGAACGCCAGCGTGTTTCCGGGGGTGAACCGGACCGTGTCCTCGACGACCTCGCCGACGGACCGCTGGACCGCGGGGTCGTCGCGCTGGCTCGCGAACAGCGCGGGCGTCTCGACGGCGTAGGTACGCCGCCGCGACTCGGGGAACTGCTCGCCGTAGGCCATCGTGAGCGGGTCGTCGAGGCCCAGCACGTCCTCCGTGACCGCAAAGGGGCGAAGTGTCGCGCTCATCAGGATCGCCGCGTGGAGCTCCTCGAACAGCGGCTCGGTGACCTGTCTCGGTAGGCAGGTGTACAGCTCTGCTCGCCCGACGACGCCGGTTTCGGTCCGCCGGACGCCGGCGACCGGGTACTGTCCGGGCTCGACGCTCGATTCCATCCAGCGCTCGATAAAGCCCGCCGCGGTCAGCGTCGGACAGTCCTTGCGGCTCGTCGTCTCGCCTTCCTTGTAGGCCCGCTCGTAGCGTCTGTCGAGTTCCTCCCCGAGCGCGAGCGCCGCCTCTAGGTCGGCCCCGAACCCTTGTCCGGTGTAGTTCCGCAGGAATGCAACCGAAAGGTCGTCGCGCCCGGTTTCGTTGTCGATCGCCACGTCAGTCCACTCCTCGCCGACCGACTCCCGGTCCCCGAACCCGAAGGAGTCCTCGTAGGTCTCGACGAGGGCCGCATGAAACGCCCCGACGACGTTCGCCGCCGGCTCCGCCCGGGCGTCTTCGACCCCCTTGAGTTCGTCGAGCGCACCCTCGAGGGTTCGTTCGGCGAGCGTTCGCGTCGCGTGATCGCGGGCGGAATCCGCGACGTTGTGAGCCTCATCGAAGATGACGACGATGTCCTCGGGGTCGCGTCCGATCCACCGGAAGAACTGCTCGCGGATCATCGGATCGAGCAGATGGTGGTAGTTACACACCACGAGGTCGACGCCCTCCATCCCCTCTTTCAGCAGTTCGTACCCACAGAGGTCCCGGCTGTCGGCGTACTCGTAGATCTCGTCAGGCGTCCGGACGTCCTCGTAGAGCCACCCGTAGAACGCGTCGGTGTCGGCGGTGAGGTTGTTGTAGTAGCGCTCGCAGATGTTCTCCCCCTCACGGATGGCCTCGGCGCCGGTCTCTAACTCATCGAGTTCCGAGAGCACCGTCCCGCGCGCATCGGCCGCCTTCTCGCTTCCCTCGCGACTCGCGTCGAGGAGCTCCCCCTCCCGCTCCTCGAGTTCGGCGATGTCGCGCTCTTTGTCCACCAACTCCCGAGTCGTGTCCCGAAGTGCCTGGCACTCCTCGTAACCCACGTCGATGTGACACATCGAGGCCTTCCCACGAAAGACGACGGCTCTGATCGGCTCAGTCTCGGCGATCGCGCGGGCCTCCTCGATGAACTGCCGTGTCTGTTGGTGGACGTTGGTGGTAATGACGACTGTCTTGCCCGCCGCCGATCCGTACTCGAGGGCTGGCACCAGGGAAGCGAGCGTCTTACCGGTCCCACAGGCGCCCTCGAAGAGCACGTCCCGCTCCTCGACGAGCGCCTCCCGGATTCGCCCCATCGCGTCGGTTTGGTGGTCGTAGGGTTCCTCGTAGGGGAAGTACCGACGGTGGTCGTCCGATCTCGACACGACTATTTATTGGTCGCTTTCGAATAAAAGGGTTCGGCGATCTCAGTTCGCTTCCCGTCGCATCTGTGGCCGTTGCGGACACGCGGCGAGTGTCTGCCACCGTGTTTGCCGACACTCAACCGGGGGTCTACCGTAGTGGTGTTCGGCCGGGGATCTGTGCTGCGGCAGCGTCCGTGAGCTGATAGACAGCACCCCCGAGGCGTCCGAGTCACCGTGACGCCGCCGCGGGCGGAACCGACGAACAGTTACCGCCTCAGCGAGGACGGACTGGCATGACCGAGCATTTCGAGGTTCACGGCCGCGACGGCGCGGCCCGCCGGGGGGAGTTGCGGCTCTCTGAGTCCCTCCCGACGCCCGCCCTCGTCGGTGACATCGTCGAGGACGGTGGGAGCCGCTGGCACGCCGACCAGCCCGCCCCGACAGGCGAGGAGTCCGCCCTGACGATCCTGCCCCACCGGGCGCTCCCCCCCGGAACCGAACAACCTGTCGAGGACGCCTTCGGCGTTGCGTACCCCGACACCGAGTTCCCAAGCGCCTCGGTCGTTTCGCCCACGACGGCCGACGACTACGGGGCCGACGCGTACGTGCTTTCGAACGCTGGCGGCTACGTCGGCCACGCCGAGGCGTTCGTCGAGGCGCTGTTGTCGGTCCGGGAGTCGGTTCCCGACGACACCGCGCTGTACTGTCCCGCGGCCGCGACCCCCGCCAACGTCGCCACGCTCGCGTACGCCGGTGTCGACCTCGTCGATGAGAAACGCGCCCGAGCCCGGGGTCTCGAGGGGTTCTACCTCACGACCGACGGCGAAGCGTTCCTCGAGGATCTCGACGAGCTGCCGTGTCCCTGCCTGGCCTGTCGGAGATCGATCGAGTCGTTCGACCGGACGGACTGCGCCGAACACAACGCCAATGCGCTCGCGGCCGAACTCGCCCGCGTCAGGGGCCGGATCGGCGAGGGCCGCCTTCGCGATTACATCGAGGGGCAGGCTCGTCACGAAGCGTGGCTGACTGCGACGCTCCGCCGCCTCGACCAGCAGTACGGCTATCTCGAGGAACGGACACCGGTCTTTCGGCGCAACGAACTGTTGGCGGCGACGGATGACGCGCTCCGCCGCCCCGAGATCCAGCGCTTCGCCGAACGGGTGACAAGCCGGTATCGCCGCCGTCTCGACGCGCCGCTTGTGCTGTTACCCTGCTCGGCGCGGAAACCCTACAGCGAGTCCCAGAGCCACGAGCAGTTCGCCCGCGCGATCGGGTACCGGGGGCATATGGTCTCGATGACGTCGCCGATCGGCGTCGTCCCGAACGAACTCGAGACGACCTACCCGGCCCAACACTACGATAGCGTCGTGACTGGCGAGTGGACCGACACGGAGATCGAATTCGTTGCGACGGTGCTTGAGCGCTACCTCGAACGCGCCGACTATGACCGCCACATCGCCCACGTCCCGGACGACTACCGTGAGATCTGCGAGCGCGTCGAGGCGTCGCTCGGGATCGACTTCGAGTACACCGCGTCGGGGCACCCGACGACCGACGAGTCGCTCGCCGCCCTCGGGGACGCTCTCGACGGCGAGGCAGCCTACTACAAACGTGATCGCGAACTCGCAACGGTGCGAGCGATCGCGGACTTCCAGTTCGGCGACGGCGCGGGCGAGACGGTGTTCGGCCCCGATGCGACAACGGAAGGGTATTACCCCAAGCTGCGGGTCCGGGACGCCGACAGCGAGCACCTGGCAACGATGGTCCCTCAGTACGGCACGCTGTCGCTGACGCTTCCCGGTGCGCGGGCATGGACCGACAGCGACGCTCCGACGAAACGCGTCGACATCGACGGGTTCGTGCCCAGCGGAAGCGTCCTCGCGCCGGGCGTGCTCGACGCAGACGACACGATCCGGCCGGGTGACGAGGTCGTCTTCGAGGGGCCGAAGGCGTTCGGCATCGGCCGCGCGGCCTCCCACGGCCGCGCCATGGCCGAGGGCTCACGGGGTGTCGCTGTCGATGTCCGACACTGTGCGGAACGCTGACACACCCGGCCAGCTTTTTATTCGTGGCGCGCCACCGTTGGGTATGGACGAGATCCAACTTGGCGTCCCGAAGCCACTCCTCGACTCCCTGCCCGAGGACGACGCCGGCGCACGCCAAGACATGCAACGCGCTGTGGAGGGCTACAACACCCGAGTGCAGACTGCGATCGAGACGGCCGACGACGACGGCGAGGCCGCCGCCCGGATCCTCGATATCATCGAGCACTTCGAAGACCGCGTCGAGCGGTTCCACGCTTTCATTCCCGAACTCCGCGCCTGGGGACAGTCGCCCATCTTCGCCATCGCCTGGCGAAACCTCTATGCGGACCTGATCGAACAACTGTACGACAACGGGTGGCTCGCCACCCAACTCGACCGTGAACGCAACGCCCGCCTCGTTGAGGACGGGATCAGACTCTCAGACCTATGAGCGACGCACGTGCTAACGCCGACACCGACGCCGAAGCGACCACCCTCGAACTCCGGTTTTTCGCCACCTTCCGGGCGGCGGTCGGACAGAAATCGATCAACCGTGAGTTCGGGACCGACACGACCGTCGGCGACGTTCTCGCCGCACTAGAGTCGGAATTTCCCGAACTCGCCGGTGACATCCTTGACGAGTCGGGTGATATTAAACCGCAGTTGAGCGTCCTGAAGAACGGCCGGGAGGTCGTCCACATCGAGGGGACCGACACCGACATGACGGATGGCGACACGCTCAGTGTTTTTCCGCCGGTCGCGGGGGGATAAATGGAGGACACACGCGAGTTCCGCGGGATCTCCAAGCGATTGGCGATCAAGTATCTCGAGGGGCTCGGTGGCGAACGCCCCGACGAGACCAGTGATCTGATCGAGGGTGACGACTGGTCGGCGGCTCTCTCCGAGCGGAAAGTAAACCCGATGGGATCGATCACGCTTACCGAGGTCGAGATCCGCTTCGAGGGCGAGGTCGAGACGCTCGACCCGCTTATCGAACGGTTTGCCCAGAAGGCGATGCGCGCCGGTGGGTGACGTGTCGGATAGTACACTCAACGGTAACGCGATCGTGCTTGCGGCGGCGAAGGCGTCCGTTTCGGGCGATCGCCTGCCCGAACTCGTCGACCGGGCCCAAGACCTGCTCGTCACCCGCCGAGATCGCTACGAGCGCCGTTACGAGTGCGTCCACGAGGACGACGACGGCGCGGTGTTCCTCGTTGAGGAGGGCCACTGGGCCGACCTCGGCGCGGAACTCGACCTCGAGCGCCGCGAGTGGAAGGCGTTGCGGCGCGTCCACGGCGAACATCTCAAACAACTCGGCGGCAACCTCGATCGCCGCGCCGAGTTCGAGACGGCCCTCGACGTGCGCGAGGTCGTCGTGATCGGATCGGGATAGGTCTCGCGGCGAGGCTCCCGCTTCGGACTGCCACTCGTTTCCGAGCGCCGACACTCAGGTCCAGGGGACCGACCGTTCCTGTAGCTCCCCGGCGATCGGCCGTCGCATCGTCTCTTCGACGCTCTCGACGTTCTCGAGTGCCCACATCAGCTTGACGTAGGCCGTCTCGGGTAGCGTGTCGCCGGCCTCGACGACGCCGGCGTCGAGGAGGTCTCGCCCGGTGTCGTAGACGCGGTCGCAGACCCGCCCCTCGATGCACTGACTTGTCATCACCACCGTCGTGCCGTCCTCGACCAACGCCCCGATCCGGTCGATCCACTCGGTGTTGACGTGGCCCAGTCCGGTCCCCTCGATCACGAGACCCGATGCCCCCTCGGCGAGGTCGAGTCGAGCCGGATCGGACCCGGGGACGAACTTGATCAGTTCGACGTCGGTGTCGAGGGCGGGCGCGAGCCGGAGATCGTCCGCGCCGCGTTCGGCGACGGGTCGCCGGAAAGAGACCTCGCCGGTGTCCCACTCGACGCGCCCGATCGGTTCGGCCCCGACGGTCCCGAAGGCGTCCCGCCTGGAGGTGTGATTCTTTCGGACGCGGGTGCCGCGGTGCAGCGCACACGCCCCGTCGGATTCGGATTCGTGCATGCAGACGAGCGTCTCGGCGTGATCCGCGGTCGCGGCCTCGACCGCACAGACGGCGTTCATCACATTGTCCGAAGAGGGTCGGTCAGCGGAGCGTTGGCTGCCGGTCAACACGACCGGGACGGGCGTCTCGAGGGCGAACGACAGCGCGGCGGCGGTGTACTGCATCGTGTCGGTGCCGTGCATCACGACGACGCCGTCGGCACCCGCCTCGATCTCCTCGTGGACCGCCTCGGCCAACTCCGTCCACACCGCCGGCGTCATGTTCTCCGAAAGAATGTTCGCCACGACGCGTCCGCGGTAGTTCGCTCGCCCGGCGAGTTCCGGGACGGCACGCAACACGTCCTCGGCGTCGAACTGGGCGGTGACCGCGCCGGTCCGGTAATCCACCGTCGAGGCGATGGTGCCGCCCGTTGAGATGAGCGCCACTGTCGGGAGGTTCTCCTCGAAGGTGATCTCCGAGCGCCCGTCGGCGTCGCCGCCCGACTCGATGTCGTAGGTGTCCTGCTCCAGTACGTCGACGCTCGCGTCGCTCCGGTCGATCCCGACGTTGTAGCCGCCGTCGAGTTTGACGACGAGTTCCTCCGCCGTCGTCGAGGGCAACAGGACCCCCTCGTAGGTGGTCCCGGTGCGATCGACACGGACGCGGTCCCCAGGGTTCATACACCGACGTATCGCACGGTCCGACTTGAAAGGCTCCCTTCGTTGGTCGGGGTCCTTTCGCCGGTCGACTGATCGGTTCCCGGAAGGCGTCCGCATCGGGCCCTGCTTGTCGAATTGTTTCAGATCGGGACGTCCGGACCGTGATACTAATGAGTATTCTTCGAGTATGACTCGAGTATGCCCAAAATAAGCGTGGAGATCCCATCGGAGTTGTTGTCCGATCTCGACGAACACGTCGGCGACGACGGAAAGTTCGTCAACCGAAGCGACGCCGTTCGGGCGTCGATCCGCAAGACGCTTGATCTGCTCGACGACATCGACGCCCGCCACGACCGTCTTGAGGACGACGATGAGTAGACCGGCTGCGACCGCCACTGCCCGCCCCGCCCCGCCCGCGGGTGCGGTCGTCCTCGCGGCGATCTTCGTCGCCTCGCTCGCGACGGCACAACTGACGGCTGCGAAGGTGTTGGCGTTCGAACTCCCCGTTGCGCTCCCGCTGACGGGGGCCGAGTTGGCGCTGCCGGGCGCGGCGCTGGCGTACGCGTTGACGTTTTTGGCCTCCGATTGCTACACCGAACTCTACGGACGACGGGCCGCCCAGGTACTCGTCAACGCCGCCTTCGCGATGAACTTTCTCGTGCTCGCGTTGGTCTGGAGTACGATCCTCGCGCCGGCGGCGGATCCGGAGTTCGCCGGCACCTTCGCCGAGGTGCTCGGCGCTTCGACGAACATCGTCGCCGGAAGCTTACTCGCATACGTCGTCAGCCAGAACTACGACGTAATCGTCTTCGACGCGATCAAACGACGAACCGACGGTCGGTATCTGTGGCTCCGGAACATCGCCTCGACGGGAACGAGCCAGCTGCTCGACACCGTCCTCTTCGTCGGTATCGCCTTCTGGGCGATGCCGACCGCGTTCGGAATCGGCCCGCAACTCCCGACTGCGGCCGTGGTGTCGCTGATGATCGGCCAGTACCTCCTCAAGTTGCTGATCGCGCTCCTCGATACGCCGTTGGTATACCTGATCACGGGCGCGGTGCGTCGCTCCGATCCCGGCGTGGCCTGATCGGGACGGCCGTTTCGACGGCGGCCGTGTCTTCGACCTCCTATGAGCCCCGCAGCCACGGAAGGAACGATCCCTGAATAAATCCGACGTACTCCACGACCCCGAGCGCGAGCGAAACGGCAATCACGACGAGCACCGGCACGCGGGCCAGCCATATCCAGTAGCTACCGAGGCGGCCGAGGCTGCCGATCCCTTTCTCGAGCTCTTCGATCGCCTCCTCGGACCACCCCCAGGCAACGTAGGCCGTCACGAGGAGCCCGCCGAGGAGGAGCAACACCCCGTCGGCGAACCCGTCGTACAGTTCGAGCAACACGATGTCGTAGGCCGGCCCGAGTCCGAGGATGAAGAGCGCGGCACAGACGAGCGCCGTCGCACGCAACCGGCCCATCCCGCGTTCGTCGATCGCGTAGGCGACGACGACCTCGGTCAGGCTGATCGCGCTCGACAGCGCGGCGACGGCGACGGTGAGAAAGAACACCGTGCCGATGAGGCCGCCAGCCGCGAGTTCGCCGAAGGCCGCCGCGAGCGTAATAAAGATCGCGCCGACGCCTGGATCGCCCGGGTCGATCCCCGCAGTAAAGAGGATCGGAAAGACGACCAACCCGACGGCAAGCGCGATGGCGGTGTCGAAGCCGATGATGATCGCCGCGTCTTCGACCAGGTTTCGGTCCTCGCCGAGGTAGGAGGCGTAGGTGATCATGATACCGAACCCGAGCGAGAGCGTGTAGAAGGCCTGCCCCGCCGCCGCGGGGAGGATTGACGTCCAGTTGGCGGCGAGCGTGCCGAAGTCCGGCGAGAGGTAGTAAGCGTACGCCGCGCCCGCGCCATCGAGCGTCGCCGCCCAGACGGCAAGGCCGGCCACGATGAGGACGATCGCAGGAACCATGACCTTCACCGCCAACTCGATGCCGCGGCGGATGCCCAACCCGACGATAGCGACGATGACGAGCAAAAAGAGCGCGTGAAACGCCATCGCCTCGACGCCTTGGGCCAACGTCAGGAACTGCTCGCCTGCGGCCCCCGGATCGGCGGCGTAGCCCTCACCCACCCCGAGGATCGTATAACGGATCGTCCACCCTGCGACGACGCTGTAGTACGACATGATGACGAACGTCGTCACGACGAATACCCATCCGACGTACCGCCAGATTCCGCCCCCGATCCGGTTGAACGCCCCGACCGGGTTGCTTCTGGTCCGTCGGCCGACGACGAACTCGATGAGGATCGCGGGCAGCCCGACCGAGGCGACGAAAAGCAGGTACACGATGAGGAACCCGGCTCCGCCGCCTTCACCCGTCACGAACGGGAACCGCCAGATGTTCCCGAGCCCGACGGCGCTGCCGACCGCCGCGAGCACGAACCCCGCACGCGTCGACCACTGTTCGCGGTCCACTTCGAGGGAAGGCATACCTCCGCTGTCGACACAGGTGCCGATAAATGTGGGTACATTACCTCGACCACCCGGACTTCCGTGGCTCCCGTTCCGGGTCGACGATCCCCCTACGCACCGTTCGAAGCCGGAGACGACGACCGCCGGGGCAACGTTCAAGTATATCCAGTCTAAGCCGCAGCTGTATCATGTGCCATCACCACATGCCCCGTGACCGATCCGAGACGGAGCGAACCGAGGAAACCCCATCATTTCTGAATGAGGAGACAAGCGCGGAAACCGAACTGCTGACCGACGGCGGCGACGATCCCGAGGAGGACGACGCGTAGGGACGACGCGAGTGGACGTGAGGAGCGGACGACGTCGCCGGTTTCGACGCGCGCCTTTTATATGACTCCGCAATCGGAGTGGGTGGAGTAATACTCACTGTTTTGAGCGATGAGTGAGTGATCACGTTTCCCTCTCGGACTTCACGGCACCCAATCCACCGATCCCGTATCCGATGTGGCTTTCCGGAGTGCCCACTTTCCGGTCTGTACGAACGCGAATTCGCCGGCAGTTCCGACGTGGAACGCGTCACTGTGTTGGGTGAGTAACCTATGACACGAAAGCACGACTACTATAACTATTCGTCCCGGTCTATTGTGACTACTAACTGAACGCCGTCGATAGTTGATGATCCGCGTCTGGTGAATCGGCTGCGCGAAGTACTAGTTCTCACCGCCTACTGTGGACTGTAGCTAGTGAGGACGTCAGACCGGGCGGGCCGACGCGATGGTGGGTCACGCAACTGAAACAAGAATAATGATCTCAAGGCTAATATACTTGTGTCCACGAGACTACGTATGACCGACGACCGGCCCGCCGACGTGAACGAGCGCGTCACCGAGGAGTGGAAGGCGGACACCAGTCCCGGCGAGCGCGTTCGCACCATGATGAAGCGGACGTACGATCCCCAGTCAGTCGCCACCATTGCCGAGCGTGCGCTGACCTCGGAGACGACCGCACGCAAGCATCTGAACGTCCTCGCCGAAGACGGCTTCGTCGAGGCGGTCTCTCCGTCGGACGAGCGCGGAACGTGGTACAAACGCGCCCCGCGCTCGGTCGTCCTCGAACGCGCCCAGCAGATCCTCGATTCGGCCGACGTCGAGACTCTGTCTACACGCGTCACAGAGCTTCGCGAAACCGTCCAAGAGTTCGAGGAGCAGACCAGTTCGGAATCTCCACGGGCTGCAGCCATCGCTGACGCAGAGTTAGACGCGGCGACGATGACAGAGTGGCAGACGGCACGTCGGAATCTGAAACTCGCGCGGGCCGCACTCGCGCTCGCGGACGCAACCGAGGCCGTCGAGGACGACACTGGCTCGGGCGACCGCGGCGAGCCAGCAGGCATCACCGGTTGACACGATGGAGGACTCCGAGTCGCACTCGTTGCGAGGTGCCATCGACGCCGGTGCTCTCCACGATTTTCGCTCCGAGTTCGAGCGCTTCGAACCTCTCGCAAGTGGATCGCTGGACGACTCGGTGAGTCCCAGCGAACTACGTCTCCAGCTCGACGACGGCATCGGCGAGGCGACGACTGCGACCATCACCGTCCGGTGGTCGGTGCGAGACGACTACAACGTTCACTACAGCGACGATACGGATCGGAACCTCCGATGGGACGTTCACCCCCACGAGTACACTGCTCCTGATGGAGACGGCCACTACCACCCACCCCCGAACGCGTCGAACAATGATGGCGACATCGGAGCGTCCTGTATCGGAGTAACGGAGCTTGTCCTCGTCGCACGTGCAGTCCACCAGTTGTGGCGGGCTGGCTACGGCAGTGAGAACACCGACCTGCTTAATAACGCGACCAACCCACCGTAGGCGCGGCCGCCGTGTCCTGCCACCGGCGTACAACGATTTCTACTTGGGGCGGTTCGCGGGTTCAGATTCAACCGGACTCCTCGCCGTCGATCCAGCTAAATGACTGTGCGGATAGCATAAACGCCTGACGGCTATCTTAGTTCAACTTAAATATCCATTCGTCGCGTTCGGCGGCAGTTATTATTCGCTCCCCACTCGTCCACTACGGCCGGTCGCTCTCAAGTTCAATGTCGAGATCATCGAGGAGTTCCTTTGCTTCCTCGCGTTTTTCTTGATGATCTTCGAGAAAGTCAGCCATGAGTTCCGCAGCCTGCTCCTTGCAGCCGCCACAGAGGCGTTCGCCGCCGACGCACTCCTCGTAGACGCGGGTCGCGAACTCGTCGTCGTCGCCCGACAGCAGGTACGCGTACAGTTCGTATACCGGGCACTCGTCGGCCTCCCCGCCCAACTCGCGCTGTTTCTCGGCCGTCTCGCGGCCACCCGTGGTTGCGGATTTGACCTTCTCGTAGCCCTCCTCGGGGTCGTCGAGCAGGCTGATGTGGCTCGCCGGGACCGACGAGGACATTTTGCCACCGGTTAGGCCGGTCATGAAGCGGTGATAGATCGACGACGGCGGGAGAAACCCGTAGCCGCCGTGGTCGGTCTCGACCTCGCGAGCCAGTTCCTCGGCTTCGGATCGCGAGAGCTCGAAGCTATCGATGTGGCCCTCGTACACCCGCTTTTCGCCCTCGACGGCTTCGATGAGCGCTTCGAAGGCCTCCTCGGTCGCGTTGCGATCCAGAAACCGGACGCGGGGCCGGAGTGGTTCCTTGCCGCCCGACTCCAGCGTCTCGATCGCATCCTCGAGCGCCCCCACCGGCGGGCGCTCCGCGCGGAGCCACTCGGCGGCGTCGGCACACCGGACGTCGGACTCGGGGTCGTCGGCCTCGGCCGCGAGCGCCTCGTAGGCCTCGGCGACGAGTTCGTGCTCCCCGCCGTCCAACTCGAAACTCGCATAGGCCTCGGTCACGCCGAAGTATCGCATCCGCCCGGCGAGGTCCCGCGCCAGCCGCATGTGGGGGTCCTGATCGGGGCCGACGGGGATGACGGTCGGTTTCGGCTCCCCGAGTTGCGGATAGAGGATGTCGGCCATCTGGGTGACCACCGACTGCATGTACGAGATCTCGGTCTCGCCGTCAAAGTCGTAGATCGCTCCCAGCTCCGAGGCGTTCGCTTTCGCCCCAAGCTCGAAGGCGAGATCTTGGACCTCGCGGTTCGTCGACTGGCGGTACAGCGTCCCCTCGTCGGGGTCGAACCCCAACGCGAGCAGCGAGAGGAGGTAACTCTCGGTGTGGTCGTCGATCTCGTCCCACGACAGCCCGCGGGCGGCGTGGGCTTCCAGGTCGGCGATGAGGCCGTAGGCGTCGGCCCCCTGCCGTTGGTGCCAGATCAACTCGTCGAAGACCAGTTTGTGGCCGATGTGGGGATCACCGGTCGGCATGAACCCGGAGAGGGTAGCGAACGGTTCGTCGTTCATCATCGCGTCGGCGACCGGCCGGTAGTCGCGGTGGCCGAAGATGACGCCGCGACGCATCAGGTAGTGCGGCGACGGCACCCGGGGTAGCACGTCCTCGAAGGCCTCGATGCCGAACTCCTCGAAGAGCTTCCGGTAGTCGTCGACGGTCGAGGAGCCCCACGGGTCGAGGGCCACGTCGTCGACGGCTCCGCCGTCCGCTCGGAGCGTCACCGACGATTCGGTGTCGGCGCCCTCTGTTCCGCCATCGCTCCGGACGGCCGGCGCGTCCCCGCTCTCGTGGGTTCCGTCGTCTGCCATGGGGGGTCGTCGGGGTGGTCCGCGCAAAAACCATTCGCTTGGTCCCCGAGACCGACGTGGCGGGTGCGGGGCAGCGGCTCCTCAGGGCGTCAACCGACCGACCGACAGCCACCGGACCGAACCGGAGCCGACAAGCGCGAAGATCATCCGCTTTCGGACGCCGTGTGCGAGCCGAACGTCGAGGGCGATCTCCCGCGGGGAGCGTTCGACACCGGCCGGGAGCACCCGGACGAGCAACTCGGAATGTCCGATCTCGTCGACGTGCTCGACCGTATCGTACGTCCGAAAGTCGGCCCCGAATTTGAACCCCGTCTTCGGGACGACCCCCTGCTCGCGGAGCGTCCGGTAGACGGTGTATCGTCGGTCGAACCGGTCGCCCTCGGCCGATCGCCCCCGAGCCCTGATGGCGTCCGCCCCCCCGTCGACTGACAGCGCGCCGCGCTCTGCGAGGGACGCCGCCTCAAGCAACGACAGTTGGACGGCGTCGCCCTCGCGGTCGAGGGGCTGTCCGTAGAAGCCCCGCTCGTAGAGCGCCGCGGGTGGATCCCAACAGATCACGCGGTCGCCGAGCAGGTCGCCGTCGACGCTCGAGAACTCGGCGGCGGCGTTCGAGCCCCCGACGTCGGGGTGGTCGGTCTCGAGGTACGTCAACTCGCTCTCCTCGTCGACGACCGCGAGGACCACGTCTCCGAGCGACCCGAGCGCGACTGACGCGCGCTCGCCGACCACCCGGACCCGGTGTTCGACGGTCCCGTCCCACGGGCCGTCACCGCGCGGGTGGACGACGAAGTCCGCACCGTCGGCGCCCTCGACCCACCCATCTCGCGCGGGCGAGACATAAAAACCCCGCTCGCGGAGATCCTTGTAGACGAGAAACGGGACGACAACACCGTCGTTATCGCCGAGAAAGCCGCCGAGGCCGGCCCCGTCGACCGCGTCGAGGTCGCCGCGGTACAGGAGGTGGGCGGCCTCGACGGGGGCGAGGCCGACGCCCTCGCCGCGGGGCCGACCGTAGCCCCGCGAGTCGTAGTACCGCTCGCGGCCGTTCGCGCCGACCTCGACGACCCCGTCGGTCAGGTGGCCTTCCATGCGCGGACTCACCGGTGCCGTGCCTAAATCGGCTGCGGTCCGCCGTTCGTCCCGTTTCGTTCCTGCTCCCTTCTTCGCCCCCGGTCTCGGATTCGGCGGGCGGGCAAGACGCCGAAGCAGTCGGGTCATCAATCCGTCCCCGCTTTGCCGTCCGCCGCCGCGCCCCCGCTCCCGCCGGCCGAACAGGCCGTGTCAAGACATCGCGGCCCGTCCGGGCGTTCGAACAGCGGGAGCCTGCAGTCACACGATCCGATCACCCGTCCGTCGGGGATCGCAAAGCCCGTCTCGCAGTCGGGGTACTCCTCACACCCGGCGATGAGGCCGCCCCGCCGGAGTATCCGGAGGTCGCCGCCGCAGTTCGGACACGCCCAGTTGCGGTCGAACCGTCCCCGGACGGCCTCAAGCAGCGAGCCGCACTCGTAGTCGAGACACAACTCGAAGCGCTCGCCGCGCTCGATCCGGAACTGTGGGAGGCCGCAGCCACACGTTGACTCGGTCACCGACGCGCCGTCCGGGAGACCGAACCGCTCGGCACAGCCGAGGCAGGCGACGTCCGATCCGGATCGGACCAACTGCCCGCCGCAGCGACACGTCCCGACAGGCGTTCCGGCGTCCGTGGCGTCGTGATCCGCGACGACGACGTCCCCGACAGCGTCGATCCGGAGCGTCTCCGCGCCGTCGCTGGCGAGTAGCCACAGCGGATCGCGCCTCACGGACAGCGACTCCGGACGGGTTAGCCACGCGGCGGGCTGGTAGCCGTCGATGTCGTGGACGAGAACGGTATCGTCGGGCTTTATAAGCACCACTACTCGGCCCCGAACGGTTCGCTCGCGGCGCCCCTCAAAGCGGACGAGACAATCACCGGCGATGGTTCGGATCGACATGGGCCGTCTGGCCCCGTTCCGGTATTTAAATTCACGCGACGGCGACCGAAGACGGAACGTCCCCGACAGCCGCCGGAGCGGGGAACCGACCCCAGCCGAACACAATCATTAACATTTATTAAGGATACCATTGAATGGTGGTGTAATGACATCGCTGGTACGACTCGGGTGACAGCCGCCGACCGGGTACCGTCTTCAGACCGACTCACTCAACCCACAATGTCAACCCGAAACACGTCATTCGATGCCGCAGCACCGACCGAAACCGAATCCACCGACGCCGACGACACGCGGTTCATCCCGCTCCAACCGCGCCACGGCCCACAGCCAAAACGGCTCCGCTGACGCCCCAAGCCTCACACGGCTCTGCTGACGCCCCAAGCCTCACACGGCTCTGCTGACCTCTCGCCCGCGCCTTTTCGACCTTCGTTTTTTATTCCAGCTCAACAGTGCCGATCACGTTGACTGAGCGCCGTCAATATAAATACGCCCGGCGGAAACGTTCTCGCATGGAGACGCTACTGTTGAACCCCGACGACGTCGACGAGAACGCCGACATGGCCGAGGTCATCGTCGCCGTCGAAGAGGCCTTTGCCGCCTACGAGGCCGGCCGGGTCCGGATGCCCGCCAAGTCCTACATCGACCTCCCGGAGTACGACGGCGACTTCCGGTCGATGCCGGCGTACATGCACGCGGGCGAGTGGGACGCCGCAGGGATCAAGTGGGTCAACTCACACACGAACAACGCCGACGCCCACGACCTGCCGACCGTCATGGGTACGATGATCTACTCCGACCCGCGGACCGCGTTCCCGTTGGCGGTGATGGACGGCACGACGCTGACCAGGAAACGGACCGGCGCGGCCGCCGCCGTCGCGACCGATCACCTCGCCGTTCCCGGGGCGAGTTCGCTCGGCATCGTCGGTGCCGGCGTCCAGTCGTACACTCAACTGGAGGCGATCGCGACCGTCCGCGACGTTGAGACGGTCATCGTCGCCGACAAGCGCGAGGCGGCAGTCGGGGCGTTTGTCGAGCGCTTCGGCGACGACTTCAATGTCCGGGCTGGGTCGACCGCGGAGGCCGCATCGTGTGACGTACTTTCAACGGTGACGCCGGTCGAGTCACCGATCATCGACGCCGCCGACCTCGGTGAGCACACCCACATCAACGCGATGGGTGCCGACGCACCCGGAAAGAACGAACTCGCAGCGGACGTCGTTACGTCCGCGAAACTCGTCATCGACGACTACGAGCAGTGTACTCACTCCGGCGAAATAAACGTCCCCTGGAGCGACGGAACGCTCTCCGACGACGACCTCCACGCCGAGTTAGGCGAGATCGTCGCCGGAGAGCGGTCGGGCCGGACCTCCGAAGACGGCGTCACCGTCTTCGACTCGACGGGACTCGCCATCCAGGATGTCGCCGCCGCCCGCGTCGTCTACGAGCGGGCCAACGCTGAGGGCGAGGGGACAGCGTTCGGGCTGGTGGACACGGAGGTCCGGTAACAGACCGGCGGTCGGCAGATGCCGTGGGCGGCGTTGCAAACGCCAGCGACCGATCAGTAGGGGCTGCTCACATCCGCGCCCCTACCGATATTCTCCGAGCCACAACAGTACGAGCGACGTCCCGGAGATGACGAGCACCGCACTCACGTGAGCGGCGAGCGCGGCGAACAACACCGGGTGGTCGGTGAGGAACGGCAACAGCGGGAGCTGCAGGAGGCCGAACAGGACAGATTCCCGGTCAGCCCGCCGGAGCACCCCCGCCGTCCGGCCGTCGAAACGGTACCGGACCGACCGCCACAGCCCGACGATCGCGACCCACCAGCCCGTCGCGATCCGATAACAGAGGTCCCACAGGACGAGCAGCGTGAGATACACCGCGAGTGTCGGCGGGTCGGCCCCGAACAGCGTCTCGACGAGCGGATCGGGGTTCCGAGTATCGAAGACGAACAGGTGGGTGATGAGCGCGATGAACGCCAACACGGAGAGAACGACCTCAATGCTGGAGCCAAACAGCAGCCGTCGGTAGGATTCGGGCGTCTCCGGGCGGCGCGCAGCGGCGCTGATCCGGAGCATCTCGGCGCTTCCCAACGCGGCGACGACGACGGCGGCCGTCCCGGCGATCGCCGCGGCCCGGAGGTCGTAGTACCACGCCAAGGCGAGCACCGATGCCTCGAAGACGGCCAACTGTATCGCGATGGCCTCGCCGGCCGAGAGGTCGATCCCCGGCAGCGCACCGATGATGCTCTCGTAGGCCCACGTCTCGCCGTACTCGGGGTCCATCAGGGTGCCCTCCAATCGCCGGTAGTGGCGACTTCCATGCGCCGTTGAGGGAGTGTCGGGGCCGCCTGCGACCGTCGCGGGAGCGCTCCCTGCCCAGGGGCTCGTCCCGTCCCGGTCACGAACGCGCGCATACCGGGGTGAACGGTTCGGGGCATCTTAAGTCCCGGCCGCCGTTCGGCGCCCAGCACACTGGCCGTGAATCGCCTCGGGGGCACGTCCCGCGGCATTCGCCTCGTACCGCTGGTACAATTATGCCCGCCCCATAACTTATGAAAATACAACGTGTGGGATCGAATGTAACGTTGGGAAAATTTTTAGTCGGAGTGGGTACTACTACCATACGGAGGTGTACTCCCGTGTCGAACGAACAATCACACAGAGACATCCCCGAAATCGCCCGTCCGGCTCCGGACGAACCGTCGCGCCTCGGCCCCTCCGAGTTCACCCGATACGACGCCCTGTTGGCGGCAATCCCGCTCGTGTTGCTCTCCGGGTGGATCGTGGGACACGTCGCCACGGTTCCCGAGTGGGTCGCTCTTGGCGTCGGCGCGCTCGTCGCGCTCCCCGCGCTGGTCGACGGGCTGATCCTACACCCGCCTGAGTGAGGGACTCACGCTTTCCGGCGTCTCTTCGCGTCTTCGTCCCGTTCTGTCGCCCCACGACAGACGGCTTTTGTTCCCGTGGTCCGAACCGCCCCTATGACCACAGATCCCTGCGACGCCTGCGGCGAGGACGTTTCGATCGGCGGCGGCATCGCCGGCCTCTGGTCGTCCGATCCGTCGGGAACGGGCGGCATGACGCTGACGCTTGAGGACGGAAGCGAACACTTCCTCTGTTTTTCTTGTATCGATGCCCTTCCCGAGGAGCCGACCGAGGCGGACGTCCTCGCTCTCGACGACGAGTAGGCTCTCCGACGTGTTCCGTGGCTGATGTCCACCCGAGACAGTCCGTGACGACGGTCACCTGACGCGACCCATGACGATTAATCCGGCGCGCTCACAAGTGGCGAGGAGGCCGCAACGGCGTCGCAGAGTAGTCGCTGCCTGCGCCCTTCGGACACTCGAAAACCCTTTAGCCAATCACGGGCCAAACGAGGTGTAATGAGCGAACTCGCCGAGGAATATCAACTCGAGTACTTCCACGAGGAGGGTTTCGAACGGAGGGAGTGTCCCTCCTGTGGGGCGCATTTCTGGACGCGGGACCCTGACCGGGAACTGTGCGGGGAGCCGCCGTGCGCCGACTACGAGTTCATCGACGATCCGGGCTTCGACGAGGAGTACAGCCTCTCCGGGATGCGGGAGGCGTTTCTCTCTTTCTTCGAGGAGCACGATCACGAACGGATCGACCCCTACCCGGTCGCGGCGAATCGCTGGCGCGATGACGTTCTCCTGACGCAGGCGTCGATATACGACTTCCAGCCGCTCGTCACCTCCGGCGAGACGCCGCCGCCAGCCAACCCGCTGTGTGTTTCTCAGCCCTGCATCCGGATGCAGGACATCGACAACGTCGGCAAGACGGGTCGACACACGATGGCCTTCGAGATGATGGCCCACCACGCGTTCAACGCCCGCGAGGACATCGATAACCCCGAGCAGTACGCCTACGAGGGCGAGGTGTACTGGAAGAGCGAAACCGTCGCGTACTGCGATGAGTTGCTCGAGTCGCTCGGGGCGGACGTCTCCGAGGTCACCTACATCGAGGACCCGTGGGTCGGCGGCGGCAACGCCGGCCCCGCCATCGAGGTGATCTATCGAGGGCTCGAACTCGCCACCCTCGTCTTCATGTGCATGGAACAAGACCCCGACGGCGAGTACGAACTCAAGGACGGGAACACGTACTCCTTCATGGACACCTACATCGTCGACACGGGCTACGGGCTCGAACGCTGGACGTGGATGTCCCAAGGCACACCGACGGTGTACGAGGCGGTGTATCCCGAGATGATCACTTTCCTGAAGCGCAACGCCGGGATCGACCACACCGACGAAGAGACCGAACTCGTCGGGCGGGCCGCGCGGCTCTCCGGCCAACTCGATATCGACGACATCGACGACGTGGAAGCCGCTCGCGGCGACATCGCCGAGACGCTCGGCGTCGGCGTCGAAGAGCTGCGCGCACTCGTCGAACCGCTCGAGAACATCTACGCCATCGCCGACCACTCCCGAACGCTCGCGTACATGCTCGGCGACGGCATCGTCCCCTCGAACGTCGGCACCGGCTACCTGGCGCGGATGGTGTTGCGGCGGACGAAACGGCTCGCCGACACCGTCGGCATCGACGCGCCCTTGGACGAGCTCGTCGACATGCAGGCCGAACGGCTCGACTACTCAAACCGGGATACGATCCGCGATATCGTCCGCACGGAGGTCGAAAAGTACCGCGACACCCTCGAACGCGGCGGCAGACAGGTCGAACGGCTCGCCGAGGAGTACGCCGGCCGCGACGAGCCGATTCCCCTAGAGGAGGTCGTCGAACTCTACGACAGCCGCGGTATCCAACCCGACATGGTCGAGGAGATCGCCGCCGAGCACGGGGCCGACGTCGAGATCCCGGACGACTTCTATTCGCTCGTGGCCGCCCGTCACAGCGAGGCGGACGACGATGGGGACGGCGGGACCGAAGCAGATGCCGACGAGCGCGTCAGCGACCTCCCGGAAACGGAGAAGCTCTACTACGAGGAGCCCGAACGGACCGACTTCGAGGCGGTCGTCCTCGACATCCTCGAGCGCGAGGACGGCTACGACGTCGTGTTGGACCAGACGATGTTCTACCCCGAGGGCGGTGGCCAACCCGCTGACACGGGGACGCTCTCGACCGATGACACGACCGTCGATGTCACCCACGTCGAGGAGGTCGACGGTGTCATACTCCATCGGACCGACGAGGACCCCGGTAAAGGCGAGTTCGTCCGCGGGGCGATCGACGGTACCCGTCGCAAGCGGCTGATGGCCCACCACACTGCGACTCACATCGTCGGCTATGCCGCCCGACAGGTGCTCGGCGACCACGTCAGGCAGGCCGGTGCACAGAAGGGGACCGACTCCTCGCGGTTCGACATCCGCCACTACGAGCGCATCTCCCGCGAGGAGGTCAAACGCATCGAGCGCGTCGCCAACAACGTTGTGACCGACAACGTCGCGGTCAAACAGGAGTGGCCGGACCGCCAAGACGCGGAGGAGGAACACGGCTTCGACCTCTACCAGGGCGGGATCCCCCCGGGAGAGAAGCTGCGACTGATCCACGTCGCCGACGACGTCCAGGCCTGCGCCGGAACCCACGTCCTCCGGACGGGCGACATCGGAACGATCAAGATCCTCTCGACGGAGCGCGTCCAAGACGGCGTCGAACGCCTCGTCTTTGCGGCCGGCGACGCCGCGATCGAGGCCACCCAGCGGACAGAGGACGCCCTCTATTCGGCGGCGGAGACGTTCGACGTCTCCCCCCAAGCGGTTCCAGACACTGCGACCCGCTTCTTCGAGGAGTGGAAAGAGCGCGGCAAGCGGATCGAGGCCCTCAAAGAGCAACTCGCCGAAGTCCGCGCACAGGGTGGCGGTGACGCCGGCGAGGAGGTCGATCTCGGGGACACAACCGCCATCGTCCAGCGCGTCGACGCCGACATGGACGAGCTCAGGGCGACCGCAAACGCACTCGTAGCTGAAGGCTCCGTGGCGGTGCTCGGCAGCGGCCTCGACGGCGCGACGTTCGTCGTTGCGGTCCCCGACGGCGTCGACATCAACGCCGGGGTAGTCGTTGGCGAACTCGCCGATAGGGTCGGCGGAGGCGGCGGCGGCCCGCCGGACTTCGCACAGGGCGGCGGCCCCGATGCCGACGCGCTCGACGACGCGCTCGACGACGCCGGCGACGTGTTGCGGCGGCTCTCGGAAGCCTGAAGTCGGGTCACTCTGTCAGCCGGCGGTTCCGGATTGGCCAGTAGTTATATTCAACTACGCCTCGGCGAAGCGCCGGGGCTTTGACTATCGGCCGCCAACACGAACTATGGTCGTCGCCGATCTTCACGTGCACACGACGAACTCCGATGGGTCGTTGACCCTCGAGACGCTCCCTGACGCCGCCGACGCCGCCGGCGTCTCGACGGTCGCCGTGACCGACCACGACCGACTCCACCCCGATCTCCCGACGCCGGTCGCGACGATCGAGGGGCTGACCGTCGTTCACGGGATCGAACTTCGGGTAGCAACGGCCGGCGGGCAGGTCGACCTGCTCGGGTACGGCGCGCGGCGAACCCCCGAACTCACGTCGATGATCGAGCGCTTGCAGACCGACCGGGTCGAGCGTGGTGCGACGATCATCGACCGCGTCGAGGAGCGACTCGAGGTTGAGCTTCCGATCGAAGCCCGCGAAGGGATCGGCCGCCCGCACATCGCCGAGGCCATCGCAACGGCGTCCGGATACAGCTACACGGAGGCCTTTGAGGAACTCATCGGCGGGGACTGCCCGTGCTATGTCCCCCGCGATATCCCGGCGTTTGAGGCGGGCGTCGCCGCCCTCAGGGACGCGTGCTCCATCGTCGCGCTCGCCCACCCATACCGCTACGACGACCCCGAATCGGCGTTGGAGTGCTGCTCGGCGCTCGACGCCGTCGAACGGTTCTACCCCTATGACCACAACGTCGACTCGCGGGCCGTCGACCGGGCGATCGAGCACGAGGACCTCCTCGCCACCGGCGGCAGCGACGCCCACGAGTATCGTCTCGGCGCGGCAGGGTTGGACGCCGACGCCCACCGCGCCTTCCGGGCCGCGCTGTGACCGTCCCCCGACCCACGTTTCCCCGCGATACGTCCGTCGCTTGAGGGACCGTCCGTCGGCCGTCCGACGTCCGGCCGACACGAACGCTGGGTTCAAATTGCTCGGTCACGTACCACATTGTATGCAGTGTCACTACTGTGACGAGGAGGCCGCGGTCGCGGTCGAGAAGGACCACATCAAGGTCGGCCTCTGTGAGCCACACCTCCAAGATCGGATGGAGGAACTCTCCGAGTCCGAGTGGATCGAGGAGTTCCAATCGCAGATCGACGACCGTCTTGAGTAGGCCGACCGTCGATCGGTAACGTCTCGCTTCCCGACGCTCTTTCCCCGTCCCCGACGCCGGGCAGCGACCTCGCTCGTGAGGCACAGTCCTCCGCCCCATCAGCAATCCTTTTGCCGCTTCCATCGACAGATGACACATGCTCGAAGACAGGACCTGTCTCGTCACCGGGGGCTCACGCGGCATTGGCCGCGCCATCGCGACGGAACTCGGGCGTCACGGCGCCGACGTTGTCGTCAACTATCGCTCCTCCGAGGCGGCGGCGGAAGCGGCTGCCAAGACGATCGACGGGACCGACGGCTCGGCGATGACGGTCCGGGCCGACGTCTCCGAGTACGAGCAAGTCGAGTCGATGCGGACGGCCGTCCACGATCGGTTCGGCCCCGTGGACGTGTTGGTCAACAACGCGGGCATCACCGCCGACAGGCGCTTTGAGGAGATGACGCGGGAGGACTGGGATCGCGTCATGGACGTCAATTTGGGCGGGACGTTCAACTGCACTCACTGTCTCTTCGAAGATCTTCGGGACGCCGAGGAAGGCCGATTGATCAACGTTTCGAGCGTGGTGGGCCAGCAGGGCAACTACGGGCAAGCGAACTACGCGACGACAAAATCGGGGTTATTCGGCTTCACCCGGACGCTCGCACTGGAGTTGGCCGCCGAGGGCTCGACGGCCAACTGCGTCGCTCCCGGTTTTGTCGACACCGGGATGCTCGAAACCGTTCCCGGCCGGGTCAAAGAGAAGATCCGCCGTCGGATTCCCCTCGACCGGTTCGCACGCCCGGAGGACGTCGCGGGGATCGTCCGCTTTCTCGCGGGCGAGGACTCGAGTTACATGACCGGACAGATACTGGCGGTCAACGGCGGGATGGACTGGTGACGTTCTCACACAACTGAGGTCGCGGAGTCTCCGCTTGATTAGTTATACTTGCGTGGTCCCAGCCGGGGAGGTTATGTCCTGATGGCCGATCGCTCTGCCGGCGTCACGACGTGGTCGCCGCTGGGGCCTCGGCATCGATGAACTCGACGCCGCTGATCTCGAAGCGCGCGCCGCCGAGTGGGGAGTTGGTCGCCGCTACCGTCCAGCCGTGCGCCTCGACAACCGTCCGAACGATCGACAGCCCGAGGCCGGTTCCGCCGTCCCCCGTGTACCCCTCCTCGAAGATCGTCTCACAGTCGGCTTCCGGGACCCCGGAGCCGTCGTCTTCGATCGCGAACCCGTCCGCCATCGCCGAGACGCGGATCGAGACGCCGTCGCCGCCGTGCTCGACAGCGTCGTCGGCCGGTGTCCGATTGCCCGTAGAACCGTGTTCCACGCTGTTTCGAATGAGGTTCTCGAAGGCCTGCCGGAGCCGCCCCGGGTCAGCCTCCACGACGCCCACATCCTCCACCTCGACGGTCGCCGTCCCCGTATCGACGGTCGAACGAGCACGTTTGACGAGCTCCGACACCGAGACCGGTTCGCGCTCGCCGAGTTCGTCGGCCTCCCGGACGAGCGTATGGAGGTCTTCGAGGATCGCTTCGATCCGGGCGGCCGCCGTTGCGATCCGTTCGAGTTCGGCCTGTTCGCCGGTCTCCATCGCGAGATCGGTAAAGCCCATAATGACGTTGAGCGGGTTCTGGAGATCATGGCGGATCACCGACGCGAAGCGTTCCAGCCGCTCGTTTTGCCGTTCGATCTCGCGGTGGCGACGGTCCCGACGGAGCGTGTGGCCGATCAGGGTGCCGAACGTCTCCAAGCGCGTCATCGCCGACTCCGAGGCCGACCCTCTAGGGACGCCCCCGAACGCCAGAACCCATTCGAGATCCCAGTTAATCACGACCGGGATCGCGACGAACGATCCGCCGTACCCGAGTGCCCCGTCTCCCGACGGGTCGGCGGTCACAAACGGGTCGAACCGCTCAAGCGACGACTCGAACCCCGGGAACTCAGTGTTTGGGACTGACTCGTGTGCGAGCGATGCTGATTCGGCCCATTCGTGAGTCAGGGAGAGAGAACGTTCACCGACATCATAGAGTGCACACCGATCTGCCCCAAGTGCCTTCGCGACCGTTTGAAGCCCCCACTCGACTCGGGTGCCGACCTCGTCCGGCGCCGCGCTCATCAACAGTCCGGCGACCTCGAGGATCGGTTCGTTGAGAGCGGCGGTCGCCTCGCGGCAGGCGGCGTCAACGCGGTCACACAGCCGGTCCGATACCGAGCCGTCGAGATCGTCGCCGACCGAATCGCGGTACACCAGATCGGCGCCTGGACGACGGGCCACGGATCGCGCTAACCGGGGGTCGTCGTCAGCGACGACGACGACGGGAACTGATTCCGACTCCGATGGGTCCGAGTGCGCCGGGTCGATCCGCCGGAAGGCGTCGCCGTCAACGACGAGACAGTCGACGCCACTCTCGGGGCGATTCAACTCGGCCGGTGTCTCCGCCGTTGTGGCGTGGTATCGGGAGTTGAGGGCGTCAAGGATCGCCCCGTCCGGATCGTCCGAACTGTACCCGACGTGTGGTTCCCCGGAGCCGTCTTTTTCGTCCTCATGGGGCTCCATTGTCTTGTGTGTACTCGTCGCCGAAACGGTATATACTACCGATCGAACTCACGGTTCGAGTTCGACCGATCCGCCGGATTGCGCCAACTCATTGATACCCCAAACCGGGACTACTGGTCGCCGTTGTACTGCCCGGTCGAAAAGCCCTCGCCGTCGGCCGCGATCGCGGCCGCACAGACCGGGTGTTCGAACTCGCGGTCGTAGAGTTCCGCCGCCATCGCCGGCGCATCGGTCGCCTCGAGTTCGGTTGGTTCGGGGGCGTCCTTCTCGTACGTTGCGACGAGCGTCGGCTCCCCGACCGACTTGACGACGAGGGCGTCCCGGCGGACGATGCCGATGTAGCTCTCCTCGCCGACGACGCCGGCGATCCGTGGCGTGTCGTAGTCGTCCTTCTCATAGTCGAGGGCAAGCAGCGATTCGGCCAGCGCGTCCCGCGGCGGGTAACCCAACTCGAGTTTCTCCGTGATCGGGTCGACCTGCGTTCCGTTGCCGATGACGGCGTGTGTGTCGTCCGCCGTCGTCCGCAGGCAATTATACGAGATGTAGGGGTTGTCAGTCTCCGGGGCCTCGGCGGTCGGGGCGACGGTGAGCGCCCCCTCGCGCTTGAGGACTCGCCGGTTCGGGAACGATCGTGAGGAGACACGGTAGGCGGCTCGATCCGGCGCGACGACGATGAACCGTCCGACGTACATACCGGACCCTCCCGCCGGAGCCGATATGTCGGTGTCGGTTCGAGTCGGCACGGGTTGTGTCTCATCGCCCCCGCCCGACGTTTTTATATTAAGACGATCGATCCACGAGTATGCCGACGACGGAGGCCGACTGCCTCGACGCGCTCCGGAGGGCGGCCGAGCGACTCGGGGAGTCGCCCACGAAAGCCCAATACGAGGGGTTGGACATCCGTCCCTCGTCGACGACGATTCGGCGGGTCGTCGGCGGGTGGAACGAGGCGAAAGAGCGCGCCGGCTTGGGAACCTATTCACAGGACGACGGGGGTGGAACGGAAATCCGTCCCAAGCCCGATTCCGTCACCATTCCCGACGGCGAGGACTGGGAGGACCTCACCCCCCAACAGCGGTGGTATTATAAAAACCGCGGGCACCGGATCGAGACCAAGGAACGCCGACGGCTGGAACTCAGGGCGTGGTTCACCCGGTTGAAACGCGATCGCTTCGCCTGTGAGCGGTGCGGCGAGGATCGCCCCGCCGCGCTTGATTTTCATCACCCCGATTCGAAGGATATCGGGGTCTCACAGATGGTCAATCACGGGTATTCGAAACGGCGCATACGCAAGGAGGTCGATCGGTGTGTCGCCCTCTGTGCAAACTGCCACCGGGCGGAACACCGCGAAGCGTCGGCCCCAGCGAGCCACGGGGAGCAAAGGCGGCAAAGGACTCAAGACTCGGAAACACTCGATTTCAACGTTCGCGAGAGACGGCGAAGCTGGGTAGTGCGACATAAACGCGAAAGCGACGGCTGTGCGCGCTGTGATGTCTCCGATCCCATCTGTCTCGACTTTCACCACCCGGCAGTGAAGACGGCGGGAATCTCGAGAATGCTCTCACAGCGGTATCCGCTTGAGGCGATACGTCGTGAGGTCGACGACTGCGTGTTGCTCTGTGCGAACTGTCATCGTGCCGAACACCACGGCACAGGGACTGAAACCGATAGCGTTTAGTTTCGCACTCGCCTCCGATGTAGTACAGTCCATTGGGGTAGTGGCCAATCCTGTCAGCTTCTGGGGCTGACGACCCTGGTTCGAATCCAGGATGGACTATTTTTCGAACGATTCGGCTTTTCAACATACAGTCCTACAACTGTCGTTTCCGGACATGCCTCGGTTCGTCCCTCGAATAGGTGCGGCTACCGAGTCTCGAAAGCGGCCGACGGCGAAACAAATGAGCCCCCCTCGCCCGCTCTACTCGGTGGGGTAGAACACGACGAGACGCTCGTCGTTCGTCTCCGAGTGGTCGACGCCCAACTCGACTTCCTGGCCGATGTCGACATCTTCGGCGTCAATATCGCGCATCTGGCCGGTAACCTTCACCGGGCCGAACTCGGCGACAGCGACCACGAACGGCGCATCGTCGGCGAACCCGGGCGAGGCGACGTGGGTCTGGGTGTGCGTGACGACCTCGCCGGTATCGGGGAGCGGTTCCTCGGTCAGTTCACGGCTGCCGGTCGCGGGATCGATCCGCCGTGGCGGTAGGGAACCGTCGCCCTCCGGCCCCTCGAGATAGTAGGCCTCGCCCTCCTCGGCGGCGTCGAGGAAGTCGTCGAAGCCCTCGTTGCGTGTGTCGCTCATTCGACCACCTCCAGGACGTGGACGACACAACTCCCGACCGTCCCACCCGCGTTGTGGGTCAGCCCGACTGTCGCATCCGAGACGGCGTCGCTGTTGACGTGGTCGCCGCGGAGCAGTTTCGTCATCTCGGAGATCTGTGCGCCGCCGGTCGCGCCGACAGGGTGGCCTTTCGCCTTCAGGCCGCCCGAGAGGTTCACGGGCAACTCCCCGTCGATGGTCGTCTCGCCATCTCTGGCGGCCGTGATCGCCTCGCCGGGTTCGTAAAAGCCGAGCGACTCAAGCGCGAGCACCTCGGCGATGGTAAAGCAGTCGTGGACCTCGGCGACGTCGATGTCCTCGGGCGTGACGCCCGCGTCCTCGTAGGCGGCCTCGCCCGCTTCGACCGCAGCAGGGGTCTCGGGAATCGAGGCCCGATCCTGCAGTGCGAGGCCGTCGCTGGCCTGGCCGGCCCCCGTGATCGCCACGGAGGTGTCGAGGCCGTGTTCCTCGGCGAACTCCTCGCTGACCAACAGCGCGGCACTCGCGCCGTCGCTCATCGGCGAGCAGTCGTAGAGGCCGAACGGCGAACTCACCGTCGGTGCCTCGAGAACGTCGTCGATATCGATCGCCATCTGGAACTGCGCCAGGTCGTTTTCGAGGGCGTTCTGGTGGTTCTTGACGGCGATGTGCGCGAGATCCTCCCGCGTGCCGCCGAACTCGTCGAAGTAGCTGTTGGCCATCAACGAGTACGCCCCCGGGAACGTCACGCCGGCTTTTACTTCCCAGAGGGCGTCCGCAGCGGCCGACAGCGCCTTTGTGCCCTCGGCCGTCGAGATGTTTTTCATCCGCTCGGCACCGCCGACGAGCACCACGTCGGCGCCCCCGCGGATCCGGTTGACGCCGTGTCTGACGGCGACGCCGCTTGAGGCGCAGGCGCTATCGATACGCGTCGAGGGAGCCGAGATGCCGGCGGCCTCGGCCATCAGCGGCCCCTGGTGGCCCTGGACCTCGGCGAACTCCCCCATGAAGTTGCCGTAGAACAGTTCCTCGACGGAGTCGGGTTCGAGACTGGCGTCGTCGAACGCCTCGGCGGCGGCCTGTGCGAACATATCGCGGGCAGTCCGCTCCGGCGACGCGCCGAAGGCGGTCATGCCGACGCCGGCAACGTGAACGTCGCTCACCACTCCATCCCCCCGTTGACGCCGAGAATCTGTCCGGTCATGTAACTCGAATCCTCGCTGGCGAGGAAGCTAACGATCCCCGCGACGTCGTCGACCTGTGCGAACCGATCGAGCGGAATCCGCTTGAGAATGTTCTCCTGGACCCGCTCGGGCACGTCGGCGAGCATGTCCGTCTCGACGAAACCGGGGGCGACGCAGTTGGCCGTCGACCCCTCCGAGGCGATCTCAAGCGCGATCGTCCGGGTAAAGCCGAAGAGACCGGACTTGGTGGTCGCGTAGTTCGCCTGCCCGTAGTTGCCCTGCTGGCCCACCACGCTTGAAACGTTGATTAATCGGCCTTCATCCGCCGCCCGGATGTCGTCGAAACAGACCTTCGTGCAGTTGAACACGCCGCCCAAATTGACGTCCATGACGCGATCCCAGTCCTCGCGCGTCATCTCCTCGAATTTCGTGTCGACGGTGATCCCCGCGTTGTTGACCAACACGTCGATGCCGCCGAACTCATCGCTGACGGCGTCGTACATCGCCTCGACCTCGTCCAGGTTGGCGACGTCAGCCTGGGCGAGCACCGCCTCGCCGGGCCCCTCGTTGATCTCCTCTTTGACTTCGTGGGCCTCGGCCTCGGAGGAGCGGTAGTTGACGATTACCTCTGCGCCCTGTTCGCCCAAGTCCTTTGCTATCCCGCGTCCGATACCTCTCGATGCGCCCGTCACTAGACAGGTCCTATCTTCGACCGACATGTGTGTTCCATAAATGGGTTTACCATCATTCATAATAAATCCAACCGCGGACCGTCGGCCGCCATGCCGATCTAATCCGCTGGATTTCCCTAGGTTACCATCTGGAACCATCGTGTCCCACAAATGGAACGCGTCACGGTTTCGTGTAGCGCAGTTCGGGCGCCACCGCCGGCCCTCGCCGTGCCCGTCGGTTGCTCCACACCAACGAAGACGGTATGGGCGGCGGCCGTCTACCCACCACTATGAGCACGGAACGTCTGGAACTGTCGGTGCCCGACATGGACTGTTCGTCCTGTGCGGGGAAGGTCGACGCCGCCTTGGCGGACGCGGAGGGCGTCGTCGGGGTCGAAACGCGTCCGACAGCCGGCGTTGCCGTCGTCGAATACGACCCCGAGACGGTCGACGCGGACGAGATTGTCGGCCGCGTCGAGGCGGCGGGTTACGGGGTGACCGGGACGGACGGGATGGCCTCCGGGGCGGCCGTCTGGACGGGCCGTCGGGCCTACGCCACCTACGCCGGCGCGGTGGCGATGCTCGTGGGATTTTTCGTTCTTTGGGGTCCGGTGCCCGATCCGGTCCTCATCGATGTCGGACGGGAGACGGGTCTCAGCGACGCGCTGTTCGTCCTCGGAGCCGTCGTCGCCGGCGGCCCGGTCGCTCGCGCGGGGCTCCGGTCGGCACGCCTCCGAGAACTCGACATCGACCTCCTGATGGCGACGGCGATCATCTCCGCGATGGCCGTCGGCTACTACATCGAAGCGGCGACGCTCGCGGTGCTCTTCAGCCTTGCGGAACTGCTCGAAGCGCACGCGATGGACCGGACCCGCGAGTCGATCCGGGAGTTGCTCGCGCTCTCGCCCGACACGGCGACGGTCGTCCGCGACGGCGAGGAGATGTCAGTCCCTGCCGCGAGCGTGCGGGTGGGCGAGGTGGTCGTTGTCCGGCCGGGCGAGCGGATCCCGGTCGACGGGGACGTTCTTGAGGGCGAATCCGCGGTCGACGAATCCCCGATCACCGGCGAGTCGGTTCCCGTCGACAAGCACGTCGGCGACGAGGTGTACGCTGGCAGCGTTGCCGAGGGCGGCTATCTCGAGATCGAGGCGACCGCCGCCGGCGACGAGACGACGCTGTCGCGGGTCGTCGAACTCGTTGAGAGCGCCGAATCCAGGCGGACGGACGCCGAACGCTTGGTCGATCGCTTCGCCGGCTACTACACCCCGATCGTCGTCGCCGGTGCGGTCGCGACCGTGTTGATTCCGCCGCTGTTGCTCGGCGGGGCGTGGGGAACGTGGTTCGTCCGGGGGCTGACGCTGCTCGTCGTCGCCTGCCCCTGCGCGTTCGTCATTTCGACGCCGGTCACGGTCGTCTCGGGGCTGACGAGCGCGGCCCGCAACGGCGTCCTCATAAAGGGCGGTGACCATCTCGAGCGGATGGGCGAGGTCGATACCGTCGCCTTCGACAAGACAGGGACGCTGACGACCGGTGAACTCGCTGTGACCGACGTGGTGCCGGCGGCCGGCCACGACGAGGCCGACATCCTCGCGACCGCCGCGGGCGTCGAACGCCACAGCGAGCATCCGATCGGGACCGCAATCGTCGAGCGCGCCCGCGAGGTCGGCGTCAACCTCCCCGAGGCGAGCGGCTTCGAGAGCCTCACCGGACGGGGGGTCCGAGCCGACCTCGGGGGGACGCGCTACGTTGGCAAGCCCGCGCTGTTCGCCGAGTTGGGCCACGACCTCGGGCATACGCATCTGCGGACCGACGGCGGCGCGACAGCGGTCGGAGTCGGCGGGGCGGCCATCGGCGACCCAACCTGCGAGCGCCCCGGCTGTGTCGATCTTCAGGCGGGCACCATCGCCGAGTTGCAGTCCGACGGCAAGACGGTCGTCCTCGTCGGCACCGAGACGGACCTGTACGGTGTCGTCGCCGTCGCCGATACCGTCCGCCCCGAGGCGCGGGCGGTCGTCGACGCGCTCGCCGACGCCGGCGTCCGGACGGTGATGCTCACCGGGGACAACGAGCGAACTGCCCAAGCCGTCGGCGAGGCCGTCGGAATCGGGACGGTCCGTGCCGACCTCCTGCCAGAGGCGAAACTCGACGCGATTGAGGGCCTGCTTGCGGACGGCACCGTCGCAATGGTTGGCGACGGCATCAACGACGCCCCTGCTTTAGCCCGCGCCGATGTCGGAATCGCGATGGGCGCCGCCGGCACCGACGCGGCGCTGGAGACGGCCGACATCGCGCTCATGGCGGACAACTTGGGTGGGGTCCCCTACAGCCTCCGGTTGGCCCGAGGGGCCAACGACATCATCAAGCAGAACATCGGCGCGAGCCTCGCGGTGAAGGCGGTCCTCGCCGTCGGCGCGCCGCTGGGCTACGTCTCGGTCATCGTCGCCGTCCTCGTCGGCGACATGGGGATGAGCCTCGGCGTGACGTCGAACGCCTTCCGCCTCGGCCGGGTCGAACCAGCGGAGTACGACGGAGGCCGGGACGGGACAAAGGTCGACTGAGCGTTACCCTCGCATCAACAGTTTAATGCTTAAAAACACTCAAGAGGCGATAACCCTCATACATCTGAGTCCGTCTTATACAACTCATGGCCATACAGACCTGGAAACGGCGCGCTATCGGATATCTGACTCTTTTGGCCACGGCGATCGTACTGACCGCGGCCGGGTATCAGACCGGTATGGATGTGTACGAGGGGCGGCCGCGGACGTTTCTCGATTCGCTCCAATTCGCCGTCGAAATGTTCACAACGACCGGGTTCGGCGGAGACGCACCGTGGACGAGCCCGGAAATGCAGGCGTTCATCACCGTCGCCGACCTACTTGGGATGGTGTTACTCGTCGGCGCGCTGCCGGTGTTCGTGGCACCGATCGTCGAAAACGCACTGTCAACGACGACCCCACATAAACTGGAGACGGATCTCACCGACCACGTTGTGATCTGTTCGGACACGACGCGCGCGGACGAACTCATCAGAGAACTCGAAACCAACAACGTGCCGTACGTTATCGTCGAATCCGACCGCGAACGGGCCGACGAGCTGTACGAGGACGGAAAGCGCGTCATTCAGGCGGACCCCGAATCGGTCGATGGGCTGGATGCGGCCCGCCTCTCCACAGCCCGTGCCCTGTTTGCGGACCAGTCCGATCAGGTCGACGCGAGTATTGTCTTGGCTGCGAAAGAGCTCACCGACGACGTGCCCGTCATTAGCGTCGTCGAGAACTCGGAGGCGGAGACGTACCACCGGTTAGCCGGGGCCGACACCGTCCTTTCTCCGCGGTCGTTGCTGGGCGAGAGCCTCGCCGCGAAGGTAACTACGGCCGTGCGGACGGGCATGATCGACGCGGTCGATATTGGGGATCAACTACAGCTCGCGGAGATTTCGATCCGACACGGCAGCCGTCTCGCGGGGCTGACACTGGCCAACAGCGGGATCGGGGAGCGAACGGGGGCCAATGTGCTCGGAGTATGGGTTCGGGGCGAGTTTATCGCCTCACCGTCGCCCGACATGGAGCTGGCGGAGGGGAGTGTCCTGCTCGTCTCCGGCCGTAACGACCAGCTGGAACAGCTCGCCGAAATGACGCAGGCACCGGTTCGCGGCTTCGCAGCCGGTCGGACGGTCGTTATCGGGTACGGACAGGTCGGGCGGGCCGTTTCCGCCGAGGTTGAAGAGGCTGGCATCCCGTGCACGATCATTGATAGATCGGACATCGACGGTGTCGATGTGGTCGGCGATGCAACCAACCCGGAGACGCTTACTGCTGCTGGCGTTGAGGAGGCCGATACCGTGGTTCTGGCGTTGCCTGACGACACCACGACCGAGTTTGCCACGCTCGTGATACGCGATCTGGCACCCGATACACAGATTCTCGCCAGGGTGGAGGAGCAGGCGAACATCTCGAAAACGTATCGCGCCGGTGGTGACTACGTTCTGTCACTGGCGAGGGTGACTGGTCGGATGTCGGCTTCGCAGTTGCTGCCAGGCCGCGAGGTGGTGTCGCTGGAGCAGCAGGTCGAAACAATACGACAACAGGTGCCGCTGCTCGATGGATTGACGATCGGGGAGGCAAACGTGCGGGACCGAACCGGCTGTACGGTGGTCGCGATCGAGCGCGAGGAGGACATCGTCACTGACATTGGACCGGACACGACGATCCGGTCCGACGACGTACTCGTCGTCGTCGGAACCGACGAGGCGATCAACGACTTCGAACAGGAGTTCCGGCTCCGCGTATAGCCCCTCACAACACGCATTCGGGCCCCCTCAGACAGCGGACACACGCGTTGCTAACAGCCGTTTTCTGTTTTTATATTAAGTATAAGAGTGCTGAGTGAACGCCGTCTCAAAGTGTCGGCAAAGAACTCCAATATCGCCGGTCCTTTTAGGTCAAGTGTACTAATACTAGTAGATACGATGTCTATTGAGACTCCTGATAAAGCTATTTCTGAGCCGATAAAGATATTACATATAGATGATAATTCAGGGTTTCTCGATCTGACTAAAGCGTTCCTTGAGAAAGAACTTAACGAGATTGATATGACAACTGCGGTTGGCCCCACTGAGGGGCTCGAGCGTATCGAGGAAGGGGCGTTTCATTGCGTGGTCAGCGACTACGAAATGCCCAAGATGGATGGACTTGCGTTGCTCGCCGAGGTCCGAGAGGAGTACCCGGAGTTGCCGTTCGTGCTCTACACCGGGAAGGGCAGCGAAGAGATCGCAGCCAAGGCCATCAACGCCGGAGTCACCGGTTACTTCCAGAAGGGCGGCCCGGAACAACACCGCCGGCTCGCCAACCGAGTCAAACACGCCGCAAAACAGTACCAAACCCAAATCGAGTCCGAGCGGTACTCGACCGTCCTCCGTGCATTGGACTACCCCGTCTACGTCGTCAACGATGAGGCCGAATTCGAGTATGTCAGCGAAGCGTTCCTCACACTCACCGGCTACGACCGCGAGGAAATCGTCGGCAACCAACCCAAGAAAGTCAAGACCGACGAGGGGGTCCAGCGGGCGAATGACATACTCGCGGAAATCGTCTCATCCGATGGGCCGGACGCAAGAAAGTTCAGGGTCGATATTCAACGGAAGGACGGCGAGACAGTCCCCTGTTACGATCACATGGCCGCGCTGCCGTTCGACGAGGAGTTCCGCGGTTCGGTCGGGATCCTCAGAGATGCGACCCGCGAGCAACGCCAACGAAGGGAACTCATCCGACAGAACGAACGTCTCGAAGAGTTCACTTCGATCGTCTCACACGATCTCCGAACGCCGCTAAGCAATGCGAAGACGGCAGCCACGCTGGCCCGATCGACGGCAGACGAGAGTCACTTCGACACGTTGGAGGCGGAACTCGAACGAATGGAACAGATGATCGACGAGTTGCTCACGCTCGCAAGCGAAGGACAGGCAGTATCGGACACCGAACCGATAGATGTCGGTTCGCTGGCCGCTGAAGCGTGGGAACCGTTCGGGTCCGAACAGGACAGTCTCGTCACTCCCAGCGAAACGGTGCCCGTCGATGGCGACGAATCGCGTCTCCGGCGACTTCTTGAGAATCTGCTCCGTAACGCCGTCGAACACTGTCCGTCGCCGGTCGCCGTAACCCTCGGACGAACCGAAGACGGATTCTACGTCGCGGACGATGGCCCTGGAATCGACGAAACCCACCGCGAGGACGTGTTTGAGTTCGGATACACGACCGCCGAGGACGGAACGGGGTTTGGACTAGCGATCGTCAGACGGATCGCCGATGCACACGGCTGGAAAATCGCCGTGAACGAAAGCGACAGCGGCGGGACTCGATTCGACGTGCAGGTCACCTCAACCACGAGTGTCTCGGAGGCACATCCGATAGTGAACTGAGCGCTATGCAGTGCCTCGACATGCTACGCGAGTATCAAACAGAGCACACGAGACTCGTCACGGGTGTTAGCGGGCCCAGTCTCGGCACCGTTGTCGAGGCTAAAACAACAGCCAGCGAAGTCACCGGATCATGAACGACAGTACTCTCATGCACGAATACGCGGTGTACAAACGACAGAGCGGACAGGGGCAATCCTACCTTGGCACCGTCGAGGCGGCGGATATGACCGAGGCGGTTGATAAAGCGCACGCTCAGTACGGTGGGTTCATCGAAATTGAACGAACTGACGATTGTAAGCAAGATAAGTGAACTACCCTACTCGCTCACGGCTGACGCCGTTCGCTCCTTGAGGGTAGGGCTTCCTGCTTCCACGACGCGCTTTGCAGACACAGGTGTATCCACAGGGAGCGCAGTCTCCACAGGCGTTAACGA